>CENY01049377.1_pt1 | contig 27462 bp, 23 predicted proteins | sample 356181 | NCBI WGS metagenome assembly CENY01 (sample SAMEA2619840, study PRJEB7988) | marine metagenome | isolation source: saline water (ENVO:00002010), including
ATAGAAAAAGAAAGTCAGCAAAAAGTCAGGTTGTAGATTCCAGAACTACAGTTACAACCTCGCCCGCCGCTCAACCTGAATCTGACTCAGTATTGGTGGAACAGCCAGGGAGGCATCTAGAATCGAAACCTGTTCGCCAGGCATCTACAACAGTACAGGGGGGAGTGGGGGCATTAAGATATGAATATTTAGGCAGCGAAGTTAAGCGTATAGCAATTGTGGCCGCAATAATTGTGCTTGTATTAGTTGCCTTATCCTTCACGGCCATCACTGCCTAATAAAACTAATTAAGATTTTTGGTGGCTTTGTAATGGGGGCAGATAAATTTAACGAAAGATTAGCTCATGCCCCTACTGGTCCCGGGGTTTACCTTATGCGGGACGATCAAAAGCTGATCTTATACGTGGGTAAAGCTAGTAACCTCAGAAATCGTCTCCGGTCATATTTTGTTCCTAAGTATCATGAAGACTTGAAAACTCGTGTTTTAGTTTCTGAGATCAAAGATTTCGATTTTATAGTTACAGAATCGGAGCAAGAGGCATTAATACTAGAATGCAATTTGATAAAGGAATATCAGCCACGATTCAACTCAAGATTGAAAGATGATAAATCCTATCCGTTTATCAAAATTGATAATTCAGAAGATTTTCCACAGGTTTATATAACCAGAAATGTTCAGAAGGATGACGCAAAGTATTTTGGTCCTTATGCCAGTGCGGGTAGTGTAAGGAAGACATTAGCGCTTTTGAAGAAATTATTTCCATATAGATCATGCACAAAAACTATTACCGGAACGGATGATAGGGCCTGTCTTGATTTTCATATTAATAGATGTATTGGACCCTGTATAGGCGAAGCAGATAAGCATCAATATAAAGACATTATTGATCAAGTGATTTTGTTTTTGGAAGGTAACACTACTCAAATTGTAGGTTCTTTAAAAGACAGGATGACTGAGTCTGCTGAAAATCTGGAATTTGAAAAAGCTGCTGCATTACGAGATCAAGTGAGGTCCATTGAAAAAGTTCAAGAAGGGCAAAAAGTACTTACATTAAAACCAGAAAATTTAGACGTGGTTGCTTGCTCTCAATGGTCAGATGATGGTTGGATAGAGATATTTTTTATTCGTCAAGGTAAGCTAGTTGGACGCGATTCGTATTTAATGGATGTTGGACAACACGATGATATAAATAGTGTTCAAAACGCCTTTTTGCAACAATTTTACGAGGTAACTCCTTATGTGCCGCCAACTGTGCTAGTCCAAATCCCAATAGGGGAAGAGGAAAATCCGATAGCAGAGTTTCTTTCTCAAAAAAGAGGATCTACAGTGCGGGTGTATACACCTGTTCGAGGTGAGAAAAGGAAATTGTTGGAAATGGTTTCAAATAATGCCAAGGAGGGACTGGACCAGCACAAAGTAAAGAAATTTGCAGTATTGACTCAGGATGATAGTGCACTTGAAGAGCTTCAAGAGGCTTTGAACCTACCGAGATTGCCTAGCCGTATTGAATGTTATGACATATCGAATATTCAAGGTAGTAACGCTGTTGGAAGTATGGTGGTTTTTGAAAAAGCACGGCCTAAAACTTCTGACTACAGGCGTTTTCAAATAAAGAATGTGAGAGGGGTTGATGACTATTCCATGATGAGGGAGATGCTAACCAGGCGTTTTAAACGATTGGTGGATAAAGAAACAGACTCGACCTCATGGACTAATGATCCTGATCTTGTATTAATAGATGGAGGGAAAGGCCATTTAGGCGTTGCGTTGCAGGTGTTTTTGGAATTGGGAGTTACAGATATACCTTTGGCTAGTTTGGCAAAGGAAAACGAAGAGTTATTTGTCCCGTATATGCAAGAGCCGATTATATTACCCAGGAATTCGCATGCTCTTTTCTTGGTCCAACGAGCAAGAGATGAAGCTCACAGATTTGCGATCACGTATCATAGGGCTAAACGCTCTAAAAGCACATTTAAATCCACCTTGGATTCCGTCGAAGGCATCGGTCCACAAAAGCGAAAAGCTCTGCTAAGAAAGTTTGGTTCAGTGAGAAATATAAGATCGGCACATATAGATGAGTTGGTTGAAACGGAAGGGATAACTTTAAAGTTGGCCGAAAAAATAAAAGACACAATATAAATGTAAATATTTGTTTAGTTAAGGTTTAAAAGTACCTGTTCACAGCTTGTTATATCCTCCGATATCCCTTCATAAAGCACTTTGTTGTTGGTGATCAAGGGATATCCCGATATATCGCAGATGGAAATGATATTTGCAACTTCTAAATCTATTTCAGTATTTGCCGAATACACTCTCAGGTAATGCCCAGTTTTAGTAGCAACATCTGTGTCGATTGCGGATACGGTTAGGAACTCAAGAAGGCCGAGAAAGCCAATTTCTGATTTACGGTCGAAACTAGGAGTACTCCATATCTTAGCTATTGTTAATGGAGAAATAACAATATTTATTTCTCGGTCTATAGCTTTGTAAAGAAGGTTTTGACAATCTTGGTGAGATTCTCTGTAACCTAAGAGAACTGACGAATCTATAATGGCTGTGTATTTTGAATTCACAGGAAAGCCTTTCGCGCAATTTCCTTCGCCTCTTCCTCGGACAATTCAATTGGAGCACCTATTGGTCGGTCTGCTTGCCTGTTCAAGTATTCGTCTTGCCATATTGAAGTTTCTTGCTTATTGGTCTTATTAGGTTGATCGGACCGATTACTAGATTCATTTCCAAGGTACAGTTCTAGTGATTCTTCCAATATCTCCCGCATGGACATTCTGGATTCAGCTGACTTTGCCTTAGCCTGTAGGTACAAGTTTTCATCTATTTTTGCGAACAACTGGCGGGTAGGTCCGTCATTCTTTTTTCTCGCCATTATGATACCTTTGCTCTCGCAATGTAGTTTATTTATTTAGCATAAAAATATAAAAGCAATAAGAATATATCAATATTATTGGTTTACGTAAATGTGGCTAGTATCAATTAAAAGATTCTGCCCATACTTATAAAGGAATAACAGTGAAAATATGAAAATATTGGTGGCACCGCAAGAATTTAAAGGTAGCATTTCAGCTTTGTCAGTTGCTGAGGCTGCTAAAACAGGGGTTATAAGAGTTTTTCCAGAGGCGGAGGTTGTGCTTTGTCCCGTGGCAGATGGTGGTGATGGCACTCTTGAAACTTTAGTCGAAGTATCTGGTGGAGAGGTACGCACCTGCGATGTCCAAAATCCAATCGGAGAGATTATTACGGCGGAATGGGGCGCTATGGGTGATGGGGTTACAGCGGTAATTGAGATGGCTCGCACATCTGGTCTCGCATTGTTAAGTCTTGACGAAAGGGATCCTCTGAATTCATCTACCTTTGGGTTGGGTCAGGCTATCCTCGAAGCGCTGAACGAAGGATTCCGTAATTTTATAGTGGGTATAGGTGGCAGCGCGACTAACGATGCTGGTGCTGGTATGGCTCAAGCCTTAGGGGCTACCCTACTTGATGCGGAAGGAAAATCAATTCCTTTTGGTGGGGCAGCTCTGGCTAATTTAAGATCAATTGATATTTCAAAAATGGATGCCAGAATTGAAAATTCCCAATTTATGGTGGCCTGCGATGTAAGTAACCCGCTTACGGGGTATGAAGGGGCTTCAGCCGTATATGGGCCTCAAAAAGGTGCTACCCCAAAAATGGTAACTGAACTAGATGGTGCTCTGCTTAATTTTGCAGAAATCGTAAGGAAAGACATAGGGAAGGATGTCTCAGAGATTTCGGGTGCTGGTGCTGCAGGGGGCTTGGGTGCTGGTATGCTTGCATTTATGGGAGCAGAATTGAAGGCTGGAGTGGATATAGTGTTGGAAACAGTCCAGCTTAGAGAAAAACTCTCGGATGTGGATCTTGTCATCACAGGGGAAGGAGGCATGGATTTCCAAACGGTATATAACAAAGCCCCTATAGGTGTTGCTAGGATTGCTGGTGAATTTAATATCCCAACGATTGCTATTGCTGGATTACTCGGACAAAATTTTACCGTGGTTCATGATCACGGTATTCGGGCTGCTACATCCATAGTCGATGGACCTATCTCCTTGGAAGAATCATCGGAGAGAGCCTCTGAATTAATATCTAATTCTGTGGAGGAGAGTCTTAGATTTATATCAGTCGGAATGGATATGAGGTAGATTAATCTTCCTCCACAAGAAGCAAATGGACCTCCCCTGGCCCGTGAACTCCTGTAACCAGCGTATATTCGATATCTGCAGATCTACTTGGACCAGAAATTAAACTGGTGTAGGAATCCTGATTTCCGTCCAAAAAGTTCTTTCTTTGCATGGTAAATAATTCATCTAAAGACGGAAGTACCTGACCCTTTTTTACGACGGCCACATACAAGGGAGGAGCTAGACTTACCAGTCTACCCACTTCACTGCTGGCAGATACAACGCAAGTGCCAGTTTCCGCAATGGCGTAATTAACCCCAGTAACACCTATGTCAGCCTCTATAGCTCGGGTTCTGTTAAAGGCTGGATCTCCATCCGGTGTAATGACAGTTATCTCACTTTCGTCTGGCAAATTAACTTTTTCCAGCCCTAGATTTTCGGTGCATTCTTGATCTGAAATGACAATATGATTTGAATTTCTCTCAAACGCTAATGAGGCGATGTAATCGGAGGCATCTTCATAGGTAGCGCATCTAAATACTTTCCAACCAGCTGCTTCTGAAGAAGTTATCAGCGTATCAAATAACTCCTCCCAGTTCGCAGTTGCCTGCTCCTGAATAGAAACTGTTCTATCCATCAAACCGTCGAGGTCGTTATCGATTACCAGTTCTCCGATACAGCTGTCTTTAGTTTCATGCTCCGGGTATAAAGCCTTTTTTATTCTATTTAAAAAATTTTCTCTGCTCATGTCTAGTCACTCATTATAAATAACTTTCCGCGCCAAAATTTAGAAGATTATTCATATGGGTATATAGGTAAACACACCCTTCAGATTTTGCCTTTACCATATGTTTTTCGGAACTAGCGGTTCCTGGAGTTAGCTCCTTGGTGATTATGGATCTGAAAATTTGTGATATTGCTGTACTCACAGGAGGTTCGTTTGCTTTTCCAGGATAACCTAGTGACTGAGACAAATCAGATGGGCCGACAAAGAAAACATCGACATTTTCTGCAGACAAAATTTCATCCAAATTCTCAATGGCTTCTTGGTCTTCAATCTGCAGTACCACTATCGACTGGCTGTTAGAAATTTTCGAATATTCGTCAAGGTTTGTACCGATACCGTAATTTGAAGGGCGAGTTCCCATTGCTAACCCTCTATTCCCCAAAGGATGGAATTTCACAGAGGCTACCGCAGCCTCTGCCTCCTCTTTTGACTTTATATGTGGGACTTGGACCCCATCCACGCCTCTATCCATTACTTGCATGATGTCAATTGGGCTATTTGAAGGAGGTCTTGCGATGCAAGTAATTCCTGCTGCCTTCGCAGCTATCGCCATGACTTCAAGATTTGAAAGATCAATCGAGCCATGCTCGCAGTCAAACAATATCCAGTCAAAGCCCAATTCGGCAACCATTTCAACCAACTGTGGTGAGCTGAACATTAAGGATATTCCTATTACAGGAGTGCCTGATACCATCGTTGCTTTCATTTCGGGTGCTTTCATATTACTTCTGCTATGCCTCAATTTCCGTTTTTGCATTTTCACTTTGCAGCAGGTTTACGATACCCTATTTCTGCAATCTTTAGGAGATATTGAATCTGGGTTAAAGAGAGTGGGGATATGAGTCAGTCAGAGTTACTGGAAATAAAAAACCTTGTTCCAGAGTTAAAAAACATAGTTGGCAGCGATTATGTATTGGATGATAAGGCGGATCTTTTAGTTTATGAATACGACGGTTCAATAGACCGAGGTAATCCAGTAGTCATAGTTTTACCTCAGTCCGCGACCGAAATATCTGGTGTGTTGAAGCTGGCGAGGTCACACTCAATTCCTGTGGTCGCTCGGGGAGCAGGTACCGGCCTGAGCGGAGGAGCAATCGCTGAACACGGCGGCATTGTTATATCCATGTCTAGGATGAACAAGATATTGGAAGTCAACCCGGATGACAGGTATGCCATTGTGGAACCTGGAGTAGTTAATCTAGATTTATCGACGCATGTTGGGCCTCAAGGTCTATATTATGCCCCTGATCCATCAAGCCAGCGGGCCTGCACTATAGGTGGAAATATAGCTGAAAACTCAGGTGGCCCTCATTGTTTGGCATACGGCGTTACCACAAATCATGTGCTGGGAATGGAAGTTGTACTAGCTGATGGTTCTGTTACTTGGTTCGGTGAAAATGAGAGAGACAGCATTGGATATGATCTTAGAGGCATAACTATTGGTTCAGAGGGCACATTGGCCATAGTAACGAAAATATCGGTACGTTTGCTTAGATCTCCTGAGCATGTGAAAACCATGTTAATGGCCTTTGAAACGATTGAGGATGCTAGTGCTGCGGTGACAGGAATAATAGGGGCCGGTATGGTTCCAGCGGCCCTAGAAATGATGGATCATTTTTGTATTAAAGCAGCTGAAGAGGCCGTTGGTGCTGGCTATCCTGAAGGAGCAGGAGCGGTCTTGCTAGTTGAATTAGACGGGTTGTTTGAATCTGTTGAAGAGGAATCCGACGAGATAGAAGCGATATGCCGCGAATTTGGCCCTCTGGAGATAAGAGTAGCTGATGATGCCATGGAAAGAGAGAAGTTGTGGTCAGGTCGTAAAGGTGTGTTAGGAGCTCTCGGGAGATTGGCTCCAAACTACTACTTAGTTGACGGAACGATACCAAGAACAAAACTAGTGGATGTTTTGAAGCAAATAAATGAATTATCTGAAAGAAGCGGTTATCCAATAGCTAATTTGTTGCATGCGGGTGACGGAAATCTGCATCCTTCGATATTGTTTGATGAACGAAAACCAGGTGATGTTGAAAACATATTGGCGATTGGGGCTGAGATTTTGAGGATTTGTGTGGAGTCAGGCGGGGTCCTTTCAGGAGAACACGGTATAGGTCTCGAGAAACAGGATCAAATGCCTTTAATGTTTAGTGACGAGGACATGGCTACTATGTCCCTTCTCAAAATTGCATTTGAAACTGAGGATTTGCTCAACCCAGGTAAGGTTTTTCCTACGGGGGCAGGTTGCGGAGACATTTCTCAGGCAAGGGCAATTGCAAGGGTTGGTCCTGGTGCATACATATAAAGCTCAAGTGGACAGCCTAAAATGAAAACGAAACATATAGTAGACGGGGTTCAACCTTCAGAAGGGGTTATTCATCCTAAAAATCGTGATGAGCTTTCCATCGCATTGTCTGACGTACTTGATTCCGACAAAGTTGTTGTACCAATAGGAGGTGCAACAAGACTTCAAATAGGCGCAAAGATACCAAAATATGACTACGCTTTGGATTTATCTGGTATGAACCAGTTAGTGGCCCATAATTCGGCTGATTTGACCTGTGTAGCCCAAGCTGGTGCCACTTTGAAAAGTTTACAGGACGTTCTTAAGGAGCAAGGCCAGTTTTTGGCAATCGATGCGGCTTTTCCTGAGCAGGCAACTATAGGTGGAATTTTGGCTTCTAATGCTCCAGGATATATGCGGTGGCAGTTGGCTCACATGAGAGACATGGTAATTGGTATGGAGGTTGTATTACCTTCGGGGACAATTACTAAAAGTGGAGGCCCAGTGGTAAAAAATGTCTCAGGATACGATATGGCTAGGTTGCACATCGGAGGATATGGGACTCTAGGGGTTATATCTGAAATATCATTCAAGTTGACCCCCCTACCCCGCCGGCAAGGTACCTTTATATTGGGGTTTCAAACAGAGAATGATTTGCATAACTTTTCTGAAGAAGTCTTTAGGAGTCATGTTATGCCTTTAGCCCTTGCTGGAATTAATTCAGAGGTAACTAAAGAGTTAAACCTTAAATTCCCAGCATCACTTTACTTGGTTTTAGTAAGGATCGGTGGGAGGCAAATGGCTTTTTTGCGCCAGAAGGAAATTTTGTCCCAGATTGCTAACAACTACCAGTACGCTCATACCGAATTTTTTGAGGAGCACTCTTCAGATGTTCTGTGGGAAAAGCTCAGGGATTTCAGAGGTTACAACATAAATACATCTATTTTGGGCAGAGTATTTTCTACTCCTACTAGATTACGCGGTCTCTTGGCGCACATAAGCGAGTATTTGCAGAAAATAGAACTAAAGGTTGCACTTTCTGTTCAGCCTGGATTCGGGACAATGGAAATCTATTTTGATGGGGCTTCTAATTCAGCGAAAGTTGACGTGGAGGTAATTATGAGTGAAATTCATAGAATAGTTTTAGAAAATAACTCTCACCTAAATTATGAACAGCTTCCTACTAAATTAAAAAATGGATTTAACATGTGGGGCCCGATAAATAGAGGATCCCTAGACTTAATGAAATCTTTGAGAAGGACTTATGATCCCACTAGGAAATTGAACAGAGGAAGGTACATAACGGACAGTGAGTAGAGAACATTGAATATGGTTGAAGCCCAGGAAATATTAAAACTGCCATGGTTGAATGAATCAGAATTGTACAAATGTGTTCATTGTGGATTCTGCCTACAGGCTTGCCCAACCTACTTAACTACAGGTTTGGAAACTGAATCACCAAGGGGCAGAATCGCCCTGATGAAGGCAGTTAACGAAGGCAGATTGGAAATATCTGATCAAGTGATGAGGCATTGGGATCTTTGTATCCAATGTAGAGCTTGTGAGGATGTTTGTCCATCTGGGGTTCCATATGGCAATTTGATTGAGTCTACAATGGATCAAATAAGGGACCATAGAAAAATCGGATTTATTCCACGGCTAGCTTATGAAATTTCCCTCCGTCATTTAATACCTAATCAGCGAAATCTAGCGATTGTAGTTTCTATGATGAATTTATATGTAAAGAGTGGACTACAAAAAGTGGTAAGGAAGACCAAGATATTGAAACTAATTTCCAAAAGGTTTGAGCGCTTGGAGAAAATGACACCAGCTGTAAATGGGAAATTTTTTCGAGCTGAAGGTCAATTATATACAGCGGATGTTGAAGGTACAGAAACAATTCAAATGCTCTCAGGGTGCGTGATGCCTCTAACCCAGGGTAACCAAATGAGGGCTGCAGTGCGAACGTTGAATAAGGCCAACAAAGATGTGGAGGTGCCACTGAATCAAGGTTGCTGTGGTGCAATAAATTCACATGTTGGGGACTTAGGGAAAGCCAAAGAATTGGCCCGGGCAAATATTGAAGCCTTTTCGAAAGGAAGCGGTACTGAACCTATAATTGTGAACTCGGCAGGGTGTGGGGCCAGGATGAGGGAATATGGACATCTTTTGTCTGATGACCCTGACTATGCGAGCAAAGCAGTTGATTTTAGTAAAAGAGTAGTCGATATCAACGAATATTTGGACCAGGCTAAATTGCAACCAGGTGAAACTAGTATCCCAAAGACAGTCACCTATCAAGATTCTTGTCATCTCGCCAACGTACAAAAAGTTAAAGACGCTCCGCGGAATTTAATAAAATCGATTGATGGGATCGATTTTTGCGAATTAAAGGGGTCCAATATTTGTTGTGGCGCAGGAGGAACATATATGATCACTGAGCCCGAAATGTCAGAGGCTGTTTTGGCTGAAAAGATTAGAAACCTGGTTGACTCAGGTGCCGATATTATTGCTACAGCTAATCCTGGCTGTTTCATGCAGTTAGACAATGGTATAAAAGCCGCAGGGATAAATGTAGAGGTTAAGTATGTCACTGACCTTTTGGACGAAACTTATACAAAAAGTAAATAAAAATAAGGAGAATTAATATGGACCTAGGGTTAGAAGGAAAGGTAGCTATAGTCACTGGTGGAAGTGACGGTATTGGCAAAGCTGCAGCTATTTCGATGGCTTCAGAAGGGGCCAAAGTTGCCATAGTGGGTCGAACTCAATCAAAGCTGGATGACGCAGTGGCAGAAATCAAAAAGGCTTCTGGTGGTGAGGCAATAGGTTTTGCCGCAGACGTGTCCGTTGAGTCAGATGTAAAAGCTATGGTTGAAAAGGTTGTCGCTGAATATGGAAAACTGGATATCTTAGTAAATAATGCGGGAACCTCATCTGCTACAACACTGGAAAATATGACGGACGACGATTTAAAAGTTGATTTCGGTATAAAAGTATATGGAGCTGTTTATTGTGCACGAGCGGCGCTTCCTCATTTGAAGAAATCAGGAGCTGGAGCAATAGTAAATACCACAACTCCTGGCGGAAAGGCTCCTAACCCTGGAGGTCAGCCAACCTCGCTGTCTAGAGCAGCCGGTATTTCGCTCACAAAATCGTGGGCAGGTGAATTGGCAAAAGACAATATAAGAGTAAATACTGTCTGTGTAGGTGTTCTGAAATCTGGTCAGCATCGGACAAGATGGGAAGCTGCGAACGCAAAAGATTCAAGCTATAGCTTGGAAGATCATTGGAAAGTGGTTGGTAAGAACGTTCCAATGGGCCGCATTGGTGAGGCTCACGAGGCTGGTGATCTGATTTGCTTCTTGGCATCTGCTAAGGCGAGCTACATCACTGGAACTGCGGTCAACGTTGATGGCGGTACTTCCCCTGTGGTTTAAGAAGTTTTTTTAAGAGCTAGGGAGTAAAAGCTCCCTAGCCTTATTTTCCTGTTTGACCACGATGTCTTATGGCGTGGTCACAAAGTACAAGTGCAAACATAGATTCAACTATTGGAACGGCTCTCGGTAGTACACATGGGTCGTGTCTACCCCTGCCCTGTAATTCCACATCATTCCCAAAAACGTCCACTGTATCTTGAGAACTCATTATAGTGGCAGTTGGTTTAAACCCTGCTCGCAAGACAATAGATTCCCCGTTGCTGATTCCACCTTGGATACCGCCAGAATTATTGGTTTTTGTGCGTACTATGCCTTCTGCCATGTAGAAAGAATCGTTATGTTGAGAACCTGTTGAGTAAGTTCCATCGAAACCAGACCCAATTTCAAACCCTTTACAGGCGGGCAAGGACAGCATTGCCTTTGCTAACTCTGCATCCAATTTATCAAAGACTGGCTCCCCAATACCTACTGGGACGTTGGTCGCAAACGCTTCTACCACCCCTCCCAGGGAATCTCCGTTTTTCCTAGCGGTTTTGACAGCTTCTATCATCACAGCAGCAGCATCTTTATCAGGGCATCTAGCAATATTGCTTTCAATTGTCTCGGCAGTTACATCCTTGTGATTTACGTTTGATTCTATGTCACTTATTCTTTTGACAAACGCAAAAATCTCAGTGCCATATTCTTTAAAGAGGAATTTTTTTGCTATCGCTCCTGCAGCCACTCTTCCTATAGTTTCTCTAGCAGATGCTCTGCCACCGCCTTTCCAATTTCGGACACCGTATTTGGCTTGATAAGTGTAATCAGCGTGGGACGGCCGGTAGACACTTTTCATGTGTTCATAATCTTTGCCTCTAGCATCACTATTCCACACAGAAATTGATATAGGAGTGCCTAGAGATACGCCTTCAAACACTCCGGATAAAATTTCAGCTTTATCTCCCTCTTTGCGTTGGGTGGAGATTTCGCTTTGTCCAGGTTTTCGTCGGTCAAGTTCTTTCTGGATGTCTTCTAGAGTTATCGGCAGTCCTGGTGGACAGCCATCTATTACCACTCCTACTGCGTCACCGTGTGATTCTCCCCAAGTGGTTATTTTGAACGCCTTTCCAAATGAATTACTCATTTTCTGCTATTGACCTTAATATTTTGTAAGTACATGAAATATTATAATCCCGTATTGGGCCAAGATTATCGTAGTCCCGGTGACATACAATCAAATAAGTTGGTTGGGCGTAGCTAAAAGTTGGAAGAAAGGTGGAAGGATATGAGAATAAATGACGTTAGAAATGACTTGTTATCAGGTAAACCGGCTATAGGGCCTTTCATAGGGCTTCAGAGTGCGAATGTAGCTGAACTTATGGGTAATGCTGGTTTCAATTTTGTTGTCATTGAATCTGAACACAATGGAATTGATTCTGCAGAAATTGAGCATATGCTTATGGCTGTTGGAAATACCGATGCTGTCCCGATTGTTCGGATTCCTTCTCTTAAACAAGTTTACATACAGAAAGCTTTGGATATAGGAGCACTGGGGATTGTGGTTCCTGCAGTAAAAACTGCTGAAGAAGCTGCTCAAATTGTTTCAGCGACCAAATTTCCTCCCCATGGAAAGCGTAGTTGGGGTCCGTTAAGAGCTTCCAAATATACATTTGATAACGAGGATTATTTAAGAAATGCCAACGATAATATTCTTGTAGTGTTAATCATCGAGACTGTAGAAGCTGTTGAAAACCTAGAAGAAATAGCAGCAGTTCCTGGAATTGACGTTTTATTTCTGGGGCCTTGGGATATGTGTCTATCTCTTGGGTTGGATCCTCTTTTATTACCACATCCGGAAATAGATCGAATATTGGATAAAATACTTGAAGTTTCCACTCGGTTTGAAGTAGTGGCGGGAGCGGGTGCTTCTAGCCCAGGAGATGTGCAAACAAGACTTGATCAAGGGATACAATTTCTGAGCTATGGTCCTGATTACGCTCTCCTATCTTCAGCAGCTTTTTCAGGAGTAGAGGCGTTCAGAAATTGGCGTAAAGACAAATGATAGAATTTGTGGCGTTGTACTGAAGGTTTTAGGCGTTTGAATTCTGTAAACGAGTAAAACGGGTCCGGACTGAACACCTGCGGTGACCTTTCTTTTTGAATGAGAGTCTACCGTGGTTCGGGCCCCCTTTAAACCATTTCAGGAGAAATACTAGGGGAAAAGTCAAATTGTCTTGTGCTAATTAATTCATCTTTGTTCCAAGCCATATAGTGAGTTTTTCAGAGACTTATCAGTCTTTAAAGAATCGAGATTTTCTTTTTTTATGGATTGGAATGCTAACTTTAATGTTCGGTATGAACATGCAAATGCTTGTCCGCAGTTATTTCGTTTATGAACTTGAGAGTTCAGGGACTATTCTTGGAATAGTCAATGCGGGATCAGCAATTCCTATGCTGACTTTGGCTTTGTTTGGCGGAGTTATTGCTGACAGGCTTAACAAAAAGAGGATAATTCAAAGCGGACAATTGTTGGCAGGCTGTGTATCGCTTGTAGTGGCCGTCTTAATTTTAAATGAGTCAGTCACTTGGGTTCACCTTCTTATAGCATCGATCGTCCAAGGCGCAGTATTTGCCTTTATGATGCCAGCCCGTCAGGCGCTGATACCTCAGATGGTAGGACAAAAATTGGTGTCAAACGCTGTGGCTCTCAATGCTGCTGCGATGAGTGTCAGCACCTTAGCCGCACCTACCGCAGCTGGTTTACTTTATGAATTCATTGGTCCTGGCAAAGTTTATTTGCTTATTACAGTACTCAACTTTGCCTCCATTGTATTCACCATGCTGATAAAGCACAAAGGAAATAGTGTCTCCTCCAAGAATGGGTCGGAATCCAATTCCAATCGCCCTTCAGTCTTGATTAGCGATATGCTAGAGGGATTAAAATATGTTCGTAGCAATTCTTTCATTCTGATCCTCCTTGCTATTGCTTTATCCACGACGATTTTGGCTCAGCCATTTCGATTTATAATGCCAGTTTTCATAGTAGACATATATGGCTTGAAAGCAGATTCGATGGGGCTTTTGGTTTCAGTTATGGGTCTAGGGGCTTTAATTGGGTCCATTTATATAGCCTCCCTTGGCAACAGGTTACGTGGAAAAGTTCTTCTATTTAGTTCATATTTGTCAGGGTTCAGTCTTCTTTTGATAGCAGCTGTACCTATATACATATTTGCTGCCCTAATAATGCTTCCCCTAGGCCTCGGAGATGCAGGTCGTCGCTCCATTAACATGGCTTTAATAATGGAGGAGGCCGAAGAGGAATATCGTGGAAGAGTAATGAGCATTTATATGCTGAATTGGGGACTGATGCCTCTTGGTGTTTTGCCAGCGGGCCTGATGGCAGATTGGTTGGGAGGTCAAGGGTCTATTGCTGTCTTGGCAGGGTTACTGATTCTCTTCACTATGTGGGTAACTTTCAGATACCCCAAGGTCATAAGATACCAATAGACGATAAAAAGGGATGTTTGGTGATATCCTTATTAGCCGTAAAAAAAATCAAGGTAGAAAGATGAAATTAATAGAAACCGTTGCCGCAGAACTAGGACTTTCCTCCAGTGATTTGATTCCATACGGTTCCTACAAAGCAAAAATAGCTTTGTCAGGGATTAGAAAGGAACGCACGGGGAAAATGATTGTTGTTACTGGAATTACTCCTACCCCGGCAGGGGAAGGGAAAACGACGACAGTTGTAGGCTTAGCACAGGGGATGGGCAAGCTAGGTAAAAACGTTGTTGCAACTCTAAGAGAGCCTTCGCTGGGCCCAATATTTGGGATAAAAGGGGGAGGTACTGGTGGAGGTGCGGCTAAGGTTGAACCAGAAGATGAGGTAAACATCCACTTCACAGGCGATGCTCATGCTGTAGGTTCTGCTCATAACTTACTTGTAGCTTTAACAGATAATGTTGCCCAGAGGGGTAAAATCAATGGGTTTTCCCCACAAGGGGTAACGATCAGAAGGGTCACGGACGTTGAGGAAAGATCTCTTAGAAGTGTCTTGACCGGACTTGGAGGTAAGGCTAATGCTCCTCTCAGAGAGACTGGGTTTGACATTGTTACAGCTTCTGAAGTGATGGCAATATTGGCGTTATCTTCAAATTTGGAAGATTTAAGAGCTCGGTTAAGCAAAATTGTTGTTGGGTATAAAGACGATGGTACCCCTGTGCAGGCGGAAGAAATAAATGCAGTGGGATCCATGATGTCTCTTCTGAGATATGCAATTCAGCCAAACATTGTTCAGACAACAGAAGGTCAACCTGTTTTTGTGCATACTGGACCCTTCGGTAATATAGCCCATGGATGTTGTTCGGTGGTTTCAGATCAATTGGCTTTGGGATACGCAGATTACGTTTTGACGGAAGCTGGTTTTGGAGCTGATCTGGGGTTTGAAAAGTTCATGCATATCAAAGCTAGGTTGAATAATCTTGAGCCTGATGCCGCAGTCATTGTGGCCTCTGTCAGGGCTCTTAAGTCTCATGGTGGCGTTTCTTTGAGAAATTTGGAAGAACCGAATAAAGAGGCTTTGTCAGAAGGCATGTCAAATTTAAACCACTTAATCAGGGTTATAAAAAGTTTCAATTTGCCGGTGGTGGTGGCTGTAAATAGTTTTCCTTCCGATGCCCTTGAAGAAACCGAACTCGTAAAATCGATGTCTTTGGAAGCAGGAGCCGAACATGCCGTTATATCGAAAGTTTTCGAAGATGGTGGTGAAGGAGGAATTGATCTAGCTGAAGCCGTAGTAAAGGCTGCAGAAAACTCACCTGAATCAATTTCCTATATGTACGAGTTGTCCGATTCCTTGGAAGATAAGATCTCATCCTTGGCCACTAAGGTGTATAACGCTGAAGGTGTCAACTACACTCCTGTTGCAAGGCGAGCTCTGCGTCAGTTTGAACAAAATGGATGGGGAGGACTTCCTATATGCATGGCGAAGACTCATTTGTCGTTATCTCACAATAGGTCATTAAAAGGGCTTCCATCAAATTATGAATTTAGAGTGTCCGATGCTAGGGCATCAGTGGGGGCCGGGTTTATATACCCGATTGCCGGTAGCATAATGACGATGCCTGGTTTGCCTGGTGAGCCAAGATCTCTGGATGTAGATAATTCGGGTAATATTATCGGGTTATAGTAAGTAAATATTTTTGCTCGATAGCTTGCGATAGAAGAGGTTTTCATGGCAGATTTTTTCAACGTGATTGCTCCGCCTGAAGCGATAGATTTGATGTCCAAAAATTTGTCAGTGGTGCATTTTGAATTAATAAATACAGAGGATTCATTTGGTCGAATTCTTTCGGATCCGATATTCAGCCAAGAAGAATCCCCTTCATTTGACAGATCTTCTATGGATGGATATTCAGTGAGAGCATCTGACACTTATGGCGCATCTGATGCCTTACCAGCTTATCTTGAATTGGCTGGGGAAGTACCCATGGGGCGTGCGCCGGAGCTAATTTTGTCTCCTGGAGAGGCAGCTACCGCTTATACAGGAGGCATGCTGGCAGGCAATGCTGATGCAGTAGTTATGGTTGAGCATACCAAAATCTCGCCAAGTGGATTACTAGAGGTCTATAGGCCAGTGGCTGCCGGCGAAAACGTTATAGTTGCGGGGGAAGATTTTCAAAAAGGGGACCCAGTTGTTGGTCAAGGCCATCTGATTAAACATGCGGAACTCGGAGCTTTAATGTCCTTGGGAACTACCAAAGTTAATGTATACAGAAGGCCAAATATTGCTGTAATTTCTTCGGGTGATGAATTAGTTGAACCGGGAACCCAGTTAGCCGGTGGGAAGATTAGAGATGTGAATCTTTATAGCATTGGAGCTTTGGTAGAGAACTTGGGAGCCTCAGCTAATAGATTTCCGAGAATTCCTGATGAATATGACAAGTTATTTGAAGTTGCTAACAAAGCTGCTCAAATATCGGATATGGTTATTTTCACTGCCGGTAGTTCTGTCAGCTCTAGAGATCTAACGGCAAAAGTGATTAACGATATGGGCAATCCTGGGGTTTTAGCTCACGGATTATCTGTCAAACCTGGTAAGCCAACCATACTAGGAATGTCTGGTGGCAAGCCAATAATTGGCTTACCGGGCAACCCTGTTTCTGCTATTACGATATTTAGTGCTGTTGTGGCCCCGCTGATAAGGTTTATTTCTGGTGCAAAAGAAACTCCCATTGATAAGGTTATAGAAGCCGTAGTTGATTCTGACTTGCCGTCTAGTAGTGGACGAACAGATTACGTCAGAATACGGTTGGCGTACGATCAAGGGACTGTTAGAGCTGTTCCGGTTCATGGTAAATCCAATTTAATTTCGACTCTTCTGTCCTCGGATGGATATGTTGAGATAGATGCGGATTCATCAGGCATTTATCAAGGTACTACCGTAGAGGTAAATTTAGATTAATTTCAAAGGTTAGTAATGGTTCAAGATGACTTCGAAAGAAATTATTTTCTGAAGGATATCCCTCTTCAGGCTGCTCAACATAAGTACAACGATCATCTGAACGAAATTAAATTTGCCGAAGCTAGGACAACTGAAAAGGTTGCGATAAACGATTCAGTGGGCAGGGTTTCAAGTGAATCTGTCTTCGCAAAAATATCTTCGCCTCATGTTACAACCTCTGCGATGGATGGCATTGCAATCAAGTATGGTTCTTCTATTGGAGCCACTGAAACAAGACCAATTACATTGTACGAAGGATCGGATTTTGTGTGGGTAGACACAGGTGACCCGATTCCGGACGGATTTGATTCTGTAATTATGATAGAAGACTTGGAGAGATCAACCGGTAATGAAGTGGTTATTCGTAGTCCAGTTGCTCCTTACCAGCATGTTAGGAAAATCGCGGAGGATATTGCAGCTCCTGAATTATTGATTCAAAAAGGAGCTGTCATCAGGTCGCTGGATTTGGCTTGCTTAGGAGCTTCAGGATTGTCAGAAGTTGAGGTGATCTCGCATCCAAAGATTTGTTTTATTCCGACTGGTACAGAATTGGTAAAAATAGGCCAGACCCCTAAAGCAGGCCAAATAATTGAATTTAATTCTGTTTTTATGTCCGCATTGGTTGCGGATTGGGGAGGTGAAGCATTTGTGATAGATCCCGTTCCAGATGACCCAGTTCTTTTAGAAAAGGCTGTACTGGAAGTTGTAAACAATTGCGATATTTTGGTCGTGATTGCAGGCTCCTCTGCTGGTTCCGAGGATTTTACTTCCTCTGTTATAAATAAAATAGGTGAAGTGGTAGTACATGGCGTTGCTATTCGTCCTGGTCATCCGGTGATATTGGGTTCAGTTTCCGGTAAACCTGTAATGGGAATGCCGGGATACCCTTCTTCAGCACTTGTAACTGCTGAACTGTTTTTGAAACCAATGATTTTAAACTTTTTATCCTCCAACCAAATTGTTTCTGATACATTGGAATCAGTTATTGGCAAGAAGATTTCCTCACCCCTGGGTGAGGAAGAATTTTTGAGGGTAGTGGTCGGTTCAGTTGATGGTTCATACATAGCAAACCCAACAACCCGTGGCGCGGCCATGACACTGTCGATTGCTAAATCTGACGGGGTTATTTCAATACCGGCTTCTTCAGAAGGTTTGGAAGAAGGGGCGAAGGTAAGAGTGTTTTTGAACAGGCAACGTTCTGAGGTGACCAATACCCTCTTGATATCGGGAAGTCACGACATAGCTTTGGATATATTAGCTAGTGAACTAACATCACTGCAAAATGGAATAAGGCTTATTTCATCAAGTGTTGGAAGCGTTGGTGGTCTTTTGTCGTTATCCAAAGGGTTCGCTCACATGGCGGGAACTCATCTACTTGACGAGGACACTGGAGAATACAATGTGTCCGCTATTAAGCGTCATATTACAAATGAAAAGGTACATATTTATGATTTTGTGGGTCGTACTCAAGGGATAATGGTTCAAAAAGGGAATCCTAAGGGTATAAAGGAAGTAAAAGATTTGTTGGGAAATGGTACGAAATTTTTAAATAGACAAAGAGGTTCTGGAACTCGCGTTTTATTTGATTTCTTGCTAAAACAGTCAGGGATAGATCCAGGGAACATAGTTGGATACGACAACGAGGAATACACTCATTGGAATGTTGCCGCCGCAGTGTCTTCGGGATTTGTGGATGCGGGGATGGGAATTATGGCGGCCGCACTGGCTAGTGATCTCGAATTCATACCTTTGGAAAATGAACGGTATCAAATAGCGGTCCCATCTAAATTTATAGGTTCCATGGAAAATGTAGACATACTTCTGGAAAGTCTATTGAGCGAAAATTTAAGAGAACAAATAGATGCCCTTGGGGGGTATGATGTTTCTCTGATGGGAAATGTTGCAGCCATAGTAGGTTGATATAACTAGACATGAGTGAACTAACAGGAATTCTATTAGCTGGCGGCAAAAGCAGGCGATTAGGCCGGGACAAGGCTCAAGAAGTGATTGGCGGGCAAAGAATCATTGATAGGGCAATAGACACCCTCAGAACAATCTCGACATCCCAGACCGTCGTGGTTGATCGATGGGAACGAATCGAAGAATTAAACTTAGACAGCCAAATAAATTATGTGGTTGATTCTTACGATAATTCGGGTTCTTTAGGTGGATTGTACTCAGGTTTAGAACAATCCCCTACCCGTTGGGCTATCCTTGTTGCCTGCGATATGCCGTTTCTATCGGCAAGGTTATTTGAGTTTATGGTTACAAAAATTTCAAAAGAAGACTTGGATGTTGTTATACCTAGATTTGAAGGAAGACTACAGACGACGCACGCACTTTACAGTAAATCTTGTCTTGAGCACATAGATGGTCGTTTGAAAGATGGCCTACTTAAAATGGATGGGTATTTCAACAATATTAATGTATGCGAAATATCGCAAGATGAAATTCTCAAAATAGAAGGTTCCAAATACAGCTTTTTTAATGTTAATACTGCTGAAGACTTAGATTTAGCGATACGTATGGACAAAAATACTTATGGCGATTAATTTGACGGTGGAGCTCTTTGGCAACAGCCGAGTTATAACAGGTCAGAAGTTAATTAACTTATGGTTTTCAAAGTCAGAGGTAGATATTTGCGATGTTATACAAGAACTGGGACAACGGTTTCCGGTGCTAGACGGGAAAGTATTGGATACCGGTACCAAAAGTCTTTTGTCGAGTTATGCGTTGAATCTAAACGGGGTAGGATTTAAGGATGCAGCTCAGATTGAATTGGCTGACGGTGACTCAATACTAATACTGCCGAGCCAGGCCGGAGGGTAAGTTGTTTGGCTACAACTATAAGGTATTGATAATAGATGTTTCTTCTAAATCATGGGACTGGCAAGATTTGGAAGAAAATGTCGTTAAAGATTTCATTGGAGGGAGTGGGCTTGGGGCCTATCTGCTTTATAAACATTGCCCCACGAGTGCGGACCCTCTTTCGCATGCCAATCCTCTAATATTTTGTGCTAGTCCTCTGGTAGGAAGTAGGCTTACTACTACATCTAAATTTGCAGTTGTTTCAAAATCGCCTCAAACAGGATTTATCGGGGATTCTTTATCTTCAAGTTCAATAGCTCTATCTATCAAAGGGGTGGGAGCAGATGCTGTGGTAATTACAGGTGCATCGAAAGAATGGGTTTCTCTTGTGGTGGATAAAACTGGTGTTAGGTTCAATGATGCTTCCAATCTTCTTGGTACTACTACCTCGGTTACAGAAAGAAGTTTAACGGATACGTTAGGCAAGGGTTATGGCACTGCTTGTATAGGTCCTGCTGGAGAGAATCTGGTTAGGTTTGCTAGTATCAGCAATGATGGAGGTAGGCAGGCTGGGCGTACAGGTAACGGGGCAGTTATGGGTTCGAAAAAAATAAAGGCTATTTCTTTCAAAGGACATACAAAGGTACCTTCCTTTGATGAAAAAGCCCTCTCAAATATTAGGATAGACCTGAATCATAAAAGTTTAGGTGAAGCCACTGAGAAATATAGAACCCTCGGAACAATGGCAAATCTATCGGTGTTTGAACGATTGAAAATACTCCCAACTGGGAATTTTAGAAACCACTCAAATACAGATTTTCAAAATATTTCCGGAGAGGCTATACACGCAGAGGAAGAAGTATCAACTTCTCATTGCGCTAACTGCACCATTGGGTGCGAAAAGTTGGTAACCATTCCAAACAGTGGTTCAAAAAAGGTTAGGTTGGAATATCAATCGCTCTTTGCTATGGGTCCTCTTGTCGGCATTTCCGATAGAGAGACGATTCTCAAAAGCAGCAAATTTTGTGACGAGGCTGGTATGGATACCATCAGTGCTGGATCTACATGTGCCTGGTTTATGGAATGTATGCAAAAAGGATTGATACCTGAGTCATGGTTAAAACTTTTGCCCAAACATGTTAATGAAGAAGATCTTTTTGCTCAATTATTGACATCAATTGCCGAAAGGTCAGGAATTGGGGATATATTGGCGGAAGGTAGCGCTAGAGTAAGTAAAGAAATTGGACTTGGAAGCGATGAGTTTGCAATGCATGTTAAAGGTCTAGAGATGCCGGGATATGAACCAAGGTCACTTCATACGATGGCTCTGGCATTGGCTGTTAGTACTAGAGGGGCATGCCACAATAGGTCCTCAGCATATGAATATGATTTCGCTTCAGATTCCAATGGATATGAGCAATCATCAAGAGGTAGGATGGTCGTAGAAGGGGAAGACTATAGTGCCGTGATGGATTCGCTGATTTGGTGTAAGTTTGTACGGCGAGTATTTGACGATTTCTATGATGAATCTGCGGAAATCCTCAATAATATAACTGGATGGGATATTGAACCAAACCAGCTTGCCCAATGTGGCGAAAGAATAAATAATCTGAAAAAGCAATTTAACATAAGGGAAGGATGGAATAGGAGTCACGATAATTTACCAAAGAGGATATTTTCTGATCCTCTAATTAATGGTGGAAAGGTGAGCTCAATTAGCGAGTCTGAATTGGATAACATGATTGAATATTATTATGATGCAAGAGGTTGGACTTCAGATGGAATTATTCCTCCGGAAAAACTTGTAAGTTTGGGCATAAAATCCTAGACGGCGGCGATATGGCTTCAGCTGGTGAGGAAAGAAAACGCAGGAATGAACTACGTAGGGAATTAATTGATAAATTTCCCCGCGATAGATCCTCTTTACTTCCTGCTTTGCACTACCTTCAGGAAACATTCACATTTCTACCTGATTGGGGACTAGAAGTCTTGGGTTGGCATTTGGGGGTCCCGTCAAGTGAAGTATATGGAGCCGCAACAACCTACACAGAGTTATCTCTGTCTATACCAGGTCATAAAACAGTAATAGTTTGCGATGGTGTGGCATGTAGGGAAAAAGGAGCCATTCAAATACTTGAATTTTTGAAAGAAAAGAATATAGGTGGTGTTGAAATAAAAACTACTGATTGTGCATTCATGTGTTCAGTGGCACCTGCAGTATCTGTGGGTCACACATGGTATGGCAGACAGGTTCCTGATAATTCCTTAGCAGAATTGATAGAGGGCTATAGTGGATACTGAAAAATTTCTAGACTCAATAATATCCAAACATCAAAAGCATGATTCTGAAGTACTGGTTCAAATAAGCCAATGTAGTTTGGCCGTTGGAGCAGAGGGAATCTTCAATAGTTTGAAGGAAAGACTACCCGACGATATATCAGTTGATTATTCAGGATGTGACGGGGCCTGCTTCGTTGCCCCTAAAATTCATTATGAGAAAGACATTGGACACTATCTAGAGGATAATTCTGTAGTTAACTCAGCTGATTCAGTCGTCAGAGACTATATTGATTCCCAAACTAGGATTGTTTTGGAAAACGCCGGAACAATGAGTGCAAGTGGTATTTATGGGTATCTTCGGAGTATGGGTTTTTCTGCTCTTGGGAGGGCTCTTGAGCAATCGCCTGAAGAGATAGTTGATCTTATAGAAGGTTCGGGCCTTAAAGGTAGAGGTGGGGCCTATTTTCCAGTTTCTGTTAAGTGGAGATCCGCCTTGTCTGTAAATTCGCAGGAAAGGCATTTGGTGGTCAATGCAGAAGAAGGGGAACCCGGTGTGTTCAAAGATCGCCATGTGATGGAAAGTGTTCCATTTCGCTTGATAGAAGGAGCGTTAATTGCCGCTTATGCTACAAGGTGCACATCAATCAGATTGTACGTCAACGCAGAAGCTCATCTGTCCTTTAATAGAATGCAGAAGGCATTGGATATTTGTCGCGCTGAGGGTTTTTTGGGCTCCAAGATAATGGGAACGGATTTTACAATTGAAATAGAGATTATGAAGGGAGCGGGTGGGTATGTTTGCGGAGAAGAATCCACTTTACTTAACACCATAGAGGGGAAAAGAAGAGAACCTCGCCTAAGACCACCTTTTCCGACAGAATCAGGTTTGAATCAGCAGCCTACAATTATTAACAATGTTGAAACCTTGTGTAATCTTCCATGGATCATTCTGAATGGATCAGATGAATTTAAGAAAATCGGAGATATAGATACACCTGGTACTAAGATAATTAGTCTGAGTGGGTCAGTGAGCACTCCTGGAGTTGTCGAAGTGCCAATGGGTTCGAATCTACAAGATCTTGTTATTAAATTTGGCGATGTTTCGAATATAAATGATCTCTCTGGCATCGCCATAGGCGGACCATCGAGTGGAGTTATATCGTCCTCAGCGGCTGCAAATTTGTCTATTGGGCCTGGATTCATAGATGGCAAATCAGTCATGTTAGGTGCCGGTGGAGTAATAGCTTTATCAAAGGAAACAGATGTGCTTCAGGTTGTTAGGAAACTTTCTGAATATAATGCGAATGAATCCTGTGGTAAATGTACCCCTTGTAGGGAAGGAACTCAGCGGTTGCTTGAAATGATGGGGACTGGCCGCAAAGGAGCTCCAATCGATCGGACTGGATTAGGCGGTCTCGCTGAAGTCATAAATGCAGCCTCTCTTTGCGGTTTGGGCCAGGCCGCTGGAAATCCAGTTCTAAGTTATAACACATACTTTGAGTAAATGAAGAAGGGGTCAAAGGAAGAGGCATAATGACGCAAATTTTCATCAATGGCAAAGAAATAAGTGTGCCAGAGAATAGCTCTGTTTTGGATGCAATAAACATTTCTGGAACACCTATTGCTCAGTTATGCAAAGATCCAGACATGAAGGCAATCGGCGCCTGCCGCACTTGCCTAGTGGAGATCGATGGAATTCGTGGTTACCCCGCTTCTTGCTCTACTCCTGCCTCTGAAGGTATGAAGATTTCAACCAAAGGCGATCAACTGAATTTTATTCGCAAGGGGGTCTTGGAACTTACAGCTGGAATGGTAGATTCAAATAAAGAAGATTTGAGAGAATTGTCCAGGACTATTGATGTAAATCGGGCTACCGCTGACACGTGGAAATCCAGGATTCGTGAAAAAATAGACGATAGTAACCCAGTTTTCAATATTGAAATGGAATCTTGTATTCTTTGTGGTCGCTGTGCTCAAGCTTGCCAATCCGGGCATCAATTTATTGGAGCCATTGATGTTTTGGGTTCATCAAAACATGCGAGAATTGGGACTTTTATGGATCGTCCTTTGTTGGAATCAATTTGCACAACTTGCGGTCAATGCCTATCAGTTTGTCCAACTGGAGCAATTTCTACAAAAACAAAACCTCCAGAGGTTTCCAAGACTATAACAACTACATGCCCCTATTGCGGAGTAGGCTGCGGGATAAAAGCACAAGTATCAGCTGATGACACCATAGTAGAAATGCTGGATGATCCTGAGAACGATTCTAGTTTGGGAATGCTCTGTGTGAAAGGGCGATTCGGGTATACATTTGTTCACCATGAGGATCGTCTAACAGAACCTCTGATACGGAGAAATGGAAAATTAGAACCTGCCACGTGGGACCAGGCATTGGACCTGATAACTGAAAGGCTCAGTGGATACGACGGCGATAGTTTTGCGACATTGTGTTCGGCGAAAGCAACCAACGAAGATGGGTACATACAGCAGAAGTTCTCACGTTTAGTGATGCAAAGCAATCACATAGATCACTGTACAAGGCTATGCCATTCACCGTCTGTAGAGGCGATGTTAACCTCTCTAGGGAGTGGCGCCACCAGTAATTCATACGTTGACTATGAAGAAGCAGGTTGTTTGGTAATAATAGGATCTGATGCTAATTCAAACCATCCTGTGGCTGCCTCTAGGATGAGACGCGCTGTAGTTGAACGAGGTGCGAAACTTATTGTTATAAACCCGCGAAGAATAGACATGTGTGACTACGCAGATATTTGGCTACGCCCAAGGCCAGGTACAGATGTTGCCTTGTTGAACGGAATGGCTAATGTGATTTTGAATCAGGGTTTGTCAAACGAAAACTTCATAGAAAGTCGAACTGAAGGGTATGAAGATTGGTCAGATATTGTAAGTAAATATACTCCGGAATATGTCGAATCTATAACGGGAGTTGCAGCTGATGATATAGCCGCTGCTGCCCATATGTATGCCGCGCCTCCTTTTAGTGGTTCCTGCCTTATTTGGGGGATGGGTATCACTCAACACACAATGGGAACCGCTAACGCTCACGGATTGCTAAATCTGGCTTTTTCTACGGGACAGCTAGGAAAACCAGGTTCCGGCATCTCTCCTCTGCGAGGTCAAAATAATGTACAAGGTTGTGGGGATGCTGGATGTTTGCCAAATGCCTTTCCAGGTTACCAAACAATAAATGCTGATTCCGTTGAAAAATTTTCAAACGCCTGGGGGGGAAACAACTTACCTGATAAATCAGGATTGGTAGTAACTGATATGGTTCGAGAGATTGACAACGGACGTATTAAAGCGATGTATATCACAGGAGAGAACCCTCTCTTAAGCGAGCCTGATTTGAATCATGCAGAGGAGTCTTTTAAGAAATTAGAACTATTGGTAGTTCAAGACATTTTTCTTCATGAAACCGCCCAGATTGCAGATGTGGTTCTGCCTGCATGTTCCTTTGCAGAAAAGGATGGTACTTTCACAAATAGTGAAAGGAGAGTGCAAAGGGTGAGGGAAGTAGTCAAGCCAGTCGGTTCATCCAGGCCGGATTGGGAAATAATCTGTGATTTAGCTCGGCGTCTTTCCGTCAGTATGAATTTGGGCTTAGAAGAACAATTTGAATATTTAAATGCCTCTGAAATATGGGATGAAATGTCTGCTCTTACACCTATGATCTCAGGAATAACATACGAGCGCCTTGAAAATGGTGGTATTCAATGGCCGTGTCCGGACGTCGACCATCCTGGCACAAGGTTTCTATATGAACACGATTTTCCCAGAGGTCCGCGGGCTAAATTTGTTGGTTTTGACCAAGGACCTGCTTCGGATGAGCTGCCTACAGAAAGATTTCCATTGATATTAAACACTGGGAGAATTCTGTACCACTGGCATGGCGGAACTATCACAAAACGTGCGGAGGGACTGCTAGCCAGAGCTTCTGAGCTATTGATAGCTATAAGTCCAGAAGATGGTGAAAAATACCAGGTAACTGATGGAGAGTGGATAACTGTTAAATCAAAAAGAGGGATGATTGAAGGTCGTGTGTCATATTCAGATAAAATGAGGTCGGGTGAAATATTTGTTCCTTTCGTGAAACTTCAAGAACATGCTGCGAATTTTTTGACCAATGCTGCCTTGGACCCAAACTCCAGAATCCCAGAATATAAGGTTTGTGCAGTTAGGCTGGAGAAAAATTAGATGACTACATTAGGCTCGACAGGAAAGGCAGAGGTGCAACAGTTTGATAGAAAAAGGAAACTATTTTTGGTTCCTTTGGTTAGCATACCCCCTCAATTAGAAGAGCAGATTTCAGAACTTGCCGACACTCATTGGGGACAAATAAGAGAGCAATTACAAAATCTAGAGAAATCTCTAGGAACTATTCGGCATGTTTTTCATGAATTAATTCATGATGAAGGGGAAGCTGGAGCGCAACTGTTATCACAAATAGCCCCTAGATCAGCATCATTGGTAAAGGAAATCACTGATTCTTCTGGTTATTTAGAGCAGACGGAAGATCAAGATTTGCTTTTTGAGTTATCAGACTGGCAAAGGTGCCTTTCCATGGGATTAGTTAGTCAAAAAGTATCTGCCTTGGCATCAGAAAGCTATCAAGCAGCAATGAATGATAGATATGTACACATAGGAGCCAAGATTGATGAGATCTTGGAAGAAGATGGTGTGGCAGCTTTATTCATATCTGAAGATCATAGGGTTCAGTTCCCTTCGGACATACAAGTGTTCTATGTGTCACCACCGACTCAAAACCAATTAAAACAGTCTGTGGTAGATCTTATACAAAAAAGTTTTGAGGAGAATCAGCCTGAAGTTCATGAAGACTCTTCAAGTAGCAATGAAAAGGAAGTTGAATGAGTGAAAACACACCCCCAAACAGAAGCAGAGAATGGTTCGATACTCCTGAGCTTTATGGATGGTTAAGAAGGGCCGGATTTAAGGCTGAAGGATTTAGTGAATCTTCATACGAGGGCAAGCCTATCATAGGGATTTGCAACACTTGGAGTGAGCTGACTCACTGTAATTCGCACTTAAGAGACCTGGCAGAATCCGTAAAGATAGGTGTGTGGCAGGCGGGAGGATTTCCGATGGAATTCCCAGTCATGTCGTTGGGAGAATACAACATGAAGCCGACGACCATGCTGTATAGAAATCTTCTTAGCATGGATGTTGAAGAATCGATAACCGCAAATCCTCT
>CENY01104858.1_pt1 | contig 27459 bp, 34 predicted proteins | sample 356181 | NCBI WGS metagenome assembly CENY01 (sample SAMEA2619840, study PRJEB7988) | marine metagenome | isolation source: saline water (ENVO:00002010), including
GGTCATTGGCTGAGGCCTCGCCTATCACTCGATACGCTTATTAAATTGTGTTTATGCTAGCAATTAAAATATTGAATTGCAATCCGTTACTACTTCGCCTTTTCGAGGTAAGTATCAATCCAATGAACAGTCAATAGCACATTGTGTTAATAAATGTTTTATTAAAAGAGTTCGCAACTTTCTAAGCAAAATTAAACCGTCACGGCTAGACCACCAATTAAACGAGGAACCTCCAAGCCCTACCACCTCCCTACCAACAAACGACACTAACGACCCACCACCATCAAACGCCATCGGGAAAACAATTTGACATCCTTTTTGACATCCTTTTTTTATGGCGTGTGTAGCAGTTCGTGTATTATGTACTAGCGTTCGTATCTGTTCGGCAGAAGGTAATAGACTGATGGACGTTAAATTGTGGCGAATGTGTTTGTACGAGTAAAGACTAGGTGATGGGAACTTCAAAACCGTTGCGAGGACGGCTTCCCGTTCTCGGGTGGGTTCGACTCCCACGCACTCCCGCCATTTAACTTTTTATTTGAATATCTATACTAGTTGTCGAACAATCATTTGAGGATTTTATGACCGTTTTTTATGGAAAATTTTGGGCTCTTTTGCCGCTATTCACCTTATTGATAGCAGCCTGTGGAACTACAGAAGTCTCCGTCGATGTTGAAGAAGTGAATGTCAACGCTGAATTAAACTCTTCAGTACAGACGACACAATCTCCGATCACTTCTGGAATACCAGAGAATTATCAAACGCCTATAGCCATTCCAACTCAAGCGGGCTTAGAGGCTATGACTGAGGCTATTATTGGTATTGAAGGAGTCGCTAAGGAACTAGGTGATACAGTTCAAGGTATAGGTGAAATTGTAGCTTCATATCCTACCCCTAGTCCCACTCCCACTGTTAACCAGAAGAATGGCTTTGAACGGAAAGGGGGGATAGGCCATGTCTTATTGGCAGGATTTGTATTAGAGCAGGAAACGACATCACAAAGAGAATATGTTGGACTAGAGAACAGCTACAAAGGCTTTGTTTACCACGAGGGAGTGTATCAAGACCTAGAGGTATTTATTTTTAGTCAGAGCATATCGGATCCGTCACTTTCGAGTTCTATAGCTTTGGATAATATGGCCAGAGATGGGTCCACCACAGATTTTTTCCACAATTTGGCATTTAGCTGTAAATTAGAAACCACATGTAGAAAATTTCTAAGTTCACTCGAAGAACAAGCACAATATTTTGAAAGTTCATAGAAGGAGATTTGAATGCCAGAATTAAATATTAATGGGTACAGGCATAATTACGAAGATGTGGGTGAAGGAATCCCAATGATTTGGATTGCGGGCACAAGATTCGACTCTGCTCGACGCTGGGTAGATTACATGAATGAGCATGCCAAAGGATTCCGCATGATTATGCCGGATATCCGAGGCATGGCTGGTAGTGAGCATATAGACGACTGTGAACCTCAAGACTGGGTATTGGATTTAGGTACTTTGCTAGATGAGCTTGGCATAGATTCCGTTCATTTGGCGTCTGAAACATTGGGCACCCGAATAGTTACAAGATTTGCTTATGAGAACCCTGGAAGAGCCAAATCTTTGATCCTTAATGGCCCAATTGCATATAGCGATTCAGATGGAGATGAAGACCGTATTCGCCAGGCAGACCCCTCGAATATTACACCTGAAGCACTTGCACGCCTTGAGCATTACCATGGATCTGGTGCGTTAGATGTAAATCTATTTTATGTAAAGATGCATGCTAAGCCAGAGTTCCATTCTTATTACGATTTACGTTCTATAGCAACAGATGTAAGCACACCTACCCTTATATTGCGAGGGGATATAGATGAAGACCGACATCCTGTCGCCCATGCGAATGAGCTACATAGGTTATTTCCTAACTCATGGCTTCAGGTATATGCAAATACGTCTTTCAATGGAATGGTTCAACATCCTCAGCAATCTTGGGAGTTAATTAGATCGTTAATTCAATTAGCGGAATAGATAGATTAAGGAAATAAGTGTACATGGGTAATATCTCTGCAGCAGTATCTAAGAAACGACTTGAAGATGATTTTAATAAAATACAAGAATTTACTGACCCGTTACTTCCTTATACGAGAAGAGCTTTTTCCCCTCAGTACTATGAAGCTAGGAAATGGTTAGCACAAAAATTTACAGATGCTGGATTGCAGATTCGAGTCGATCCTGTAGGAAACCTAATTGGTAGATTGGGAACCTTGGATGGCCCTTCCTTATCCATGGGGTCACATATTGATACTGTTGAAGCAGGAGGTAGGTTTGATGGTATCGTAGGAGTTCTGGCAGCTTTGGAAGTTGTGCGTTGCTTGGGGGAAACCGGAACAAAGCTTTCTTTTCCATTAGAGATAATTGATTTTGTTTGTGAAGAGCCAACCATTGTTAATTTAAGCCCTCTTGGCAGTCGGGTTATGTCTGGAGATGTAACTGCAGACATGGTGAAGATGGCCGTGACTCCATTTGGAGATTCATTGAGTGATGCGATCAAAAAACTGGGAGGTAATTCAGACAGAATTCCAGAAGTCAGGCGTGAGCCGGGTAATATTTTAGGGTATCTTGAATTGCATATCGAGCAAGGTCCAGTACTTGAAAAAGCGGGCTTGGACATTGGAGTGGTTACTGTAGTAGCAGCTCCATGCAGGGCGGTAGTTTCTCTTGTTGGAGTTGCTGATCATGCTGGAGCTACTTCAATGTCAGACCGCCGTGATGCACTGGCTGGAGCGGCGGAATTGACGCTGGCTGTAGAGAAAATCGTGAGTAGTCCGGATATTGTGCAAGAGAGTGTGGGCACAGTTGGTTCTTTAACGGTGAGTCCTAATATGGTCAATATCATCCCTGGTCGTGTCGATATGACAGTAGAGGTTCGGAGCACCGTACCAGAGGCTTTGATATGGGCGCGCGAAGAAATTGAGTCTTCCTTGAATAATTTGGCTCTTAGGCGAGGGCTCGAAGCAAAGATTGAATGGCTACAAATTGAAGAACCTGTTACCGTTCCTTTTGAAATGCAGAGCATTATTGCTGAGGCTGCTGATGAAATAGGAATTTCTGTTATGCACTTACCTAGTCGCGCTTCACACGATGCTGCAAAGCTTGCACCTATTGCTCCAGTAGGAATGATATTTATTCCTTGTTTGGAGGGTCGTAGTCATTGCCCTGAGGAATGGGCAGATATAGACGATATAGTTACAGGGGCGAAGGCCTTAGGACAGTCACTTTTAAAACTAGATGAGCATTTCTCAACTAAAGTTAATTGATGATCGGAGAAATAATTTGTTTAACAGAGTAGATCATTTAGAAATCCTAGTTAGTGATGTGAAGAAAAGCGTGGGTTTTTATACGCGTGTTTTAGGGTTTGAACGAGCTCGGTGGACCATTGCACATAGAGATTATGGTGATTTCGAGCAAGCATGCGTTGTGCTCAACGGCTTTATGATTGAGCTCATTCAGAATCAGCAAAATAACTCTTTATCACCAGATTCTCCCCTGAGCGGTATAAAGGCATTTGCGCTTCGAGTGGATGATATGCAAGAGGCCGTTAAGTACCTAAAAAATGAGAATGTCCAATTTACTCGTGAGCCTAAACCTGGAGGAAGTTTTGACGGCTTACGCGCAGAAATTGTAGATCCAGATGGCACTGGAATAGAGTTGCGTGAATGGAAAAATGGTGATGATATAGGCAACAGTGATTGGAAACCTTCTGACCCCTTAATTGAGCAAATAAATTAGACATGACCGGAGACCCTGTTTCGGCAACTCAAAAAATTCCCAAACATTGGCCATTTAGGAATGTCTATTACGGATGGGCAATTGTTTGGGCATCTACTCTAGCTGCATTCGGAATGGCTCCCATGTTCGGCCCAGTCCTTGGGGTTTTCTTCACATCTATAGAAGAAGAGCTAGGATGGAGCCGTTGGATGGTTTCTGCCGCATTCACAATAGGAAGCGCTACAGGATCAATTTTTCAAATGCTTACTGGAAGATTGCTCGACCGTTATGGTTCCCGAATGGTTATTGTGGTAGCGGGTATTACCATTGCACTTGCGATGGTTGTGCTTTCACAAATGCAGGAGCCCTGGCAATTCTGGCTAGCTTTTGGATTAGGTCGAGGCTCAGCGCTGGCTGGAATACAAGTTGGCACTGGAGTTGCATTATCTAATTGGTTTATTCGTAAACGTGGACGAACGATTGCTATACGTGGCGTCGGTCAAAGAGCAGGGCAATCGATTATGCCCTTGGCAGTTTTTGCAATCATGGCAATGGCTGGATGGCGAGGTGCTTTTTTGTCTCTTGCAGGAGTTTCTGCAGTATTAATTGTATTACCAGCATTCCTATACCTGCGTCGCCGACCTGAAGATTTGGGCTTAACTTTAGAAAATATGTCTAAAGAGGAATTAGATGCACTAGGTAAAGATGGAAATGGGCGTACATTCGGAAGATTTTCAAGGCAAATTCAAGACGTTTCATTCACGTTAAATGAGGCGAAAAGAACACGTGCTTTCTGGTTACTCTTACTCTTTGTTGTAGTAGAAAGATTTGCGCTAGGGTCTATTAACTTGCATATGGTTGCGAACTTTGAAGATAAGGGGCTCAGCTTAGGACTGGCGGCGCTTACCCTGTCAGTCTTTGCCACCGTCGCTGCGTTAACAGGATTACCATGGGGGTTCGTTTTTGAACATCTGCATGTTCGATTTGGAGGAATGCTTATGAGCGGACTCATGCTTATCGCATGCATGGTTTTACTTTTCGCAGATAATATTTGGCTTGCTATGACATTTGCAGTCATATTTGGACTAGCTACAGGTGCAGGGAATATTATTGAAAATCTGCTTTGGGCAGATTACTTTGGACGTGAGAACCTTGGAGCAATTCGAGCATTCGGTGCACCTTTTCGACTGTTTAGTCCTACAGGTCCTCTGCTGACCGGAATTTTTTTTGATGTGACCGGATCGTATATATGGCCCTTCTCAATATTCGCGGTGATTTTTGGATTGATGATGGTTGCCATGTTTTTTGCAACGCCTCCTGTTAAATCAAATTTTTGAGAAGGGTGCTAATTTTTATCTGCAGTAGAGGTTGTAAGACCAATATAGGCTAAAATCAACATACTTAAGCCAAAACTCAATACCCAAACCATATCTTCAACAAAGTTTCCTACAAGGGCAACGAGTCCAAGCAGGCTTAAAAGCCAAAGCAGTATTGAATTTCCCGCGTTTAATCTAGCTGCGCGTAGCCCAACAAGCAGTAAACTTAATGCCCAGAATGTTCCGCCAAACCAACTACTTGTTTCGCTGACACCAATTAAGGTAGAAGCTATTACGTTGTTGTCAGATGCTGAATCATATCCGGTTATTTCAGTTACAAGAGATACAAACATAAAAATTACGCCTAATAGGGCAAAGTAAACACCGACACTAATCGTTGAGCTCGACTCGTCGATTTTTTTAGCCCAAGCTGAGTAGCCGGACAGAAAAACTACGAATGAGAAAAAACCAAGCATTCGTATCATTCCGACATTCTGCCAGTCGTCACTTCCGGCAGCCCACTTGAGGGTATCGGCTAGAGTTGATTGATCAAAACCTTGCACTGCCCAAGAAGCAGCTACAAGTACCCAACCGATTATTCCCGCTATAAGAATTTTCCCGTTTAGTTGCGAACTTATCATGCTATCTCCTTGATTTGGTTAGTCACCTATTGCATCAGTATGATCCCGTCCAGTGTGAATTCAATAAGATACAGAATCAATTTTTACCGTTATCTGAATTATTGAAGCGGGTTAGATACGTATTGCTATTACACCGGAAATCACTAGCAAAGTTCCCAATATTTTGTAAGCTAATGTCCCTCTGTTTAAGACTTCATTAAAAATTTGTAAACGTGAGGTACTTAATATTGAGGCAATAAAAAGGACAGTTACAGGGGAAATACTGGTCAATATGATGCCAACAGGCCCAACCGGCCCGATGGAGAGCGCGTAATTGACGAGGAGCATAAAGCTAAGTGCGAATATTCCTTCTGCGATAAAAAAAAGAGTGAATGTTTTATGATTTCGAAGCGATTTATATGCTCCGGCGAAATGCTTTTTTCGGAAAAATACTAGAGCGATGCATATACTAACCGCTAATGTCCTTAATGTTTCTGAAGTTACGATGTTTACGTGTATTGAAGCTTCATCAAGGGCTATCATTATCCACGCTGCAAAAAATGATGAAGCTAACGCTGCAAATAATGGCTTTTTTTTCGCTAAATAAAGACGTCCGTTAATTGGTTTAATCGCGATAACAAAGATACCTGAAGATCCGATAATAAGGCCTACAATTTGCAAAGTAGTCGGAATATCTCTAAACAAGACTGCTGAAAATATGATTGTAAATGCAGGGACCACTGCGAGGACAGGTGCAATTCTACTTGCGTCTTCACGGGCAAGCGCGTAGAAATAGAAAATAGCAGTAAGTACTACACATGCACCGGCAATTGAAGCCCACGTTATGCCTGCAATATTTATTGAGGCGTTAGTTGCAAGAATTACTGTGAATAAGATGGCTGATCTTAGTATATGAATTAAACCAAAAGCGACCATGAATTCTGCAATCGAATCAAAGCAATTGGAGATCAGGTGCTTTTCTAGAATCGACATCAAGCCGAAACTAAACCCTGCAAGCATTGCTGCGTAATACCAGTCGATAATGAGTCCTTTTGAGCCTGTGAATGAATTATTTGGGGTTTTTAGTTTAAGCTATGTTAGGGTTTAGAGTACCTGTATTTCAGTACCTATTTTTAATTTATATATGGGAATTCTAAGGCAAATAAAGATACGAGTTGTTAGTTCCCAGCAAGATTGGGATGGTGCGCTATCTGTTAGGCGAGAAGTTTTTATTGAAGAACAGGGCGTCTCTCCGATTATTGAACGGGATGATAAAGATAATCGGGCTATCCATGTTATTGCTTTATATGGAAATGAAACTATTGGTACTGCCCGATTAACTATTGATCGGGAGGCTCGGATAGGTCGGGTTGCGGTCACTCCTACATGGCGCCGAAAAGGTGTTGCAGGTTTACTTCTTGATGCCTTGGAAAATGAAGCACTTAAACTCGGATTTACCCAAATCACTTTGCACTCTCAATCCTATGTTAATCAGCTTTATTTAAAGCATGGCTATATCCCGAATGGCCAAGAATTTCAAGAAGCAGATATTAATCATACCCCTATGGTAAAACGATTAGCGAATATCCCTATGGAGACGAATAATGCCCAAAATGAATCCCACTGAAACAGCTGCATTTCTAGAAGAATCTCATATTGCACATTTGGTGACACTCCGGGAAAACGGCACTCCTCATGTTTCTCCGATTTGGTACAAATTTATAGACAGTCAGTTTGCTATGTTTACTCCCTCTCATTCAATTAAATTCCATAATTTGTCCATGGATTCTCGTGCTTCCATTTCTGTTGCAAGTTACGATGAACCTTATCGTTATGTGGTAGCAGAAGGTTCTGTGACTTTGAATGAGCTAGAATTTGATGAAATTGCTCCTGCTATTGCATCGAGGTATCGTGGAAAAGACAAAGGTAAAGTTTTTGTGGAGGAATTAAGAGCAGAATATGAGATGAGTACGCTGCTCTTAATTCCTCAAAGGTTTATGACATACAGGGCTTTATAGCAGGGATTAGGTAGTTTATATCCTGGTTACCTGGTGTAGACGATTCGAATATTTTTGTCTCTGGGGCGTAATAGGTGACGGATGAAAACACAAGTAGCCATAATTGGTGCTGGTCCAGCAGGCCTTACACTTGGCCATTTATTACACCAACTTGGGATTGATTCAGTGATTGTGGAGACTCACTCAAGAGAATATGTTGAATCGAGGATTCGCGCAGGCGTCCTAGAGCAAAATACAGTTGAAATTTTTCGAAAATTAGGTCTTGCACAGCGATTAGATAGCCAAGGCATTGAGCACCATGGAATCGAATTACGTTACGAAAATACCAATCATAGAATTGCGTTCCAAGAGCTGATAGGTAGATCAATATGGGTTTACGGTCAGCAGGAGGTGGTAAAAGATTTAATTGAGGCACGTGTGCACAATGGAGGGACAATTCTATTTGATACTAAGGCTGTATTAATTAAGCAAATTGAAACCAAGAAACCATTAGTCGAGTGTAGGGACTTGACGGGAGAATTTGAAATAGAATGTGAATTTGCCGTCGGATGTGATGGATTCCATGGCATATCTAGATCTCTTGTTCCGGCGAAAGAGAGAAAAGAATATTTTCATGATTACCCTTTTGGGTGGGTGGGTATACTTTCGGAAGTGGCACCATCTACAGAGGAATTGATCTACGCTTCGCACGAGAGCGGCTTTGCACTTCATAGCTTAAGATCATCAAAATTAAGCCGTTTCTACCTCCAATGTCCACCAAATGACGATATCCAAAATTGGTCAGACAACCGTATATGGAGTGAGTTACATTTACGATTTCAAAAATCTGGATGGTCTTTAAATGAAGGTCCAATTATTGAAAAATCTATTACTCCGATGAGAAGTTATGTAATGGACCCCATGCAATATGGTCGCCTTTTCCTTGCTGGTGACGCGGCTCATATAGTCCCTCCTACCGGTGCCAAAGGTTTGAATTTGGCCGTGGCCGATGTTTGGGTGCTCGCACATGGTTTGGGTCAATATTTCGAGCACAAAAATTTTGATGAACTGGCAGGATATTCGCGGATATGCCTAGATAGAGTATGGAAGGTCATGCATTTTTCCTGGTGGATGACCCAAATGCTTCATATCTTCCCGGATCATATGGATGGGACAGCACGTAAGTTACAAATTGCGCAACTCAATTACCTAACATCATCATCTTCTGCCTCAGCTAGTCTTGCTGAACAATACACAGGTCTTCCGCTAAATATAGCTAATTGACCACATCAGTGAAATTTTTATAGATTGGTTAGCTTAACTAATTTACGATTATCGAAATAAAGAGTCTAATACTTTCGATAACTTGAATGATTTGGGGGAATCATGTCTGAAAAAACATTGACTGGCGCACTTCTCATTGTAGGCCCGCTTTTGGGAGTCCTAGGGTGGATGGTTTTGGGTCCTGATGGACTTAATGTTGTGACGCAAAAATATGCCTTGATAATGGGATTTTTTGGTGGAGCTTTGATGATAGGTGGTTTTAATGGCGTTAAAGATCGAATGGGCGATGGGCCCGGATTGTCTTTTGCTCGCCTTGCAATAGTCTTGATGATTATAGGTATTGCCGGCAACACCGTGGAAGCTGCTCATATTATGATTGGGTCTGATGCAGTTGTGGCTCAGGCTGGTGGAGCGTTATCGACAGGGTTGATGATGTTTGGTTTTGCTGTCCTTGGAATTGCTTTTGTTCTTCATCAAAACTTGAACACTCTTCTATCATTGTTTTTTATCATTGTAGGTTTGTGGGGAGCAGTATGCTGCGCTATATGGTACGAAACAAATAGCTTGATTTATTTTGCCTATATTGGCTCTATGGTTGCAGCTTTAGGTTTAGGTATAGTAACTATCAGATCAAAAGAATAATATTGTCTTCAAAGATTTAAACTGACCAAGGATTTTTAAATCCTTGGTCAGTTTGTTTTTACCAGAAATGGAGGAAATATGAGCGATTATATCCCAAGCCCAAGAGAATGGGTTGCCGATCAAGTAGCTCTTTATGAAAGTAGTGGAGGAACAGAAGGTTTAACTCTTAGAGATACCGGTTTGCCTGTAATCATAGTTACTAATAAAGGAAATAAAACAGGAGCAACCCGAAAGACCCCTTTGATGCGTGTTGTAGATGGAAAGAATTATGTATTAATAGCTTCTATGGGTGGAGCTCCAACACATCCCGTTTGGTATTACAATTTGAAAGCAAATCAAGATGTCCTGATTCAAGACCAGACACAAGTTATAGCTATGCACGTAAGAGAAATCACGGCTCATGAAGAAAGAGAACGACTCTGGGAAATTGCCGTTCAGGCATACCCCCCTTATGCTGACTATCAGAATAAGACTGACAGGGTAATTCCAATATTTTTAGCGGAATCAGCTGAATAGTTAATATGCCAAAAGCGATATATGAGGAACGATACGTTCGGTTAACGACATTTACTCAAGATGGTCGGCCTAAGTATGTGCCCGTCTGGATTGCATATATCTCAGATGAACTGGTGGGGTTTACGACACTTCAAAATGCTTGGAAAGTTAAAAGGATTAGGCATACGCCTAGCGTGGAATTGATTGCCTGTAATTACAGCGGTACATTACTCGAAGACGCAAAAGTGATGACTGGTTCTGCGCGCGTTGTTCATGGAATTGAATATCAGAATGTTGTAAAAGCTATCCGAGCAAAATATGGTTGGCAGTACAGGATGATCGCTGTTACGAATAAGCTTAGAAATTTTTTCAGAAAAGGTAATTTCTCGAGTGATTGTGCTGTAGTAATCAAAATTGATTAAGCAGGTGTGAAGATGCTTAGTGTCGATGACAATGAATTAATTACCCGTGTGGGACCAGGTACTCCTATGGGTACACTAATGCGATTGTATTGGATGCCAGCAGTATTATCTTCTGAGGTTGCAACAGACGGGGTACCTCACCGTACCCGATTATTAGGCGAAGACCTGCTGGTCTTTAGAGTGTCTTCAGGCAAGGTGGGAGTAATTAGCCCTAATTGCCCGCATCGAGGAGCATCGCTATATTTTGGGCGAAATGAAGAAGAAGGCTTGAGATGTGTTTACCATGGATGGAAATTTGCCATTACTGGAGAATGTGTTGAAATGCCATCTGAGCCCCCAGAGTCGAATTTTGGCTCAAAAGTCCAAGTACCTCATTACTTAGCTTCTGAACGTAATGGGGTTATATGGATATATATGGGGCCTGATCAAAATAATCCACCCGAGCTCCCTCAGCTAGAATGGAATATGGTGCCAGAGTCTCAAGTTTATTTGAGTAAGCGAGTCGCACAAAATAATTTCATGCAGACTATAGAAGGAGAAATAGATTCCTCACATTCTGGTTTTTTGCATAGACAATTTGAAAAACCTTTAGATGGGTTGCCGTCAGATACGCCTAGTATGAGTTCCAATGATGTTGGCACATTAGTGGGAGATCCTAAGGATCAAATTTCATTGGCTAACAACCAGCAAGGAATGATTTATAAGATGCGCGATAAGCATCCACGATTTGAGACATTAGATACTGATTACGGAGTTTTGATAGGCGCAAGGCGAAATGCGGAGGAAGACTCATACTATTGGCGTATAACTAATTTTTATCTGCCTTTTCATACTATGATTCCCCCGTATGGAGATAATCCAGTACTGAGTGGACATTCTTACATTCCTATGGATGATCATCATGTGCTAGCACTTTGCTATACATATAACCCAAAGGAGCCATTAACTGCAGGGCAATTAGATTATTTGAGAAATGGTCCAAAGCCAGGGCAGCAAGGTTTACATCCTACAGTGGATGCATTTCTTCCACCCCTTGCTAAACCCGAGGGCGCATGGTGGCCAAAGCACAACATAGAAAATGATTTCAATATTGATTGGGAAGCGCAGCAGACAGACAGATTTTCTGGCTTGCCGGGTACCTGGCCTCAGGACTCAGGAATGCAGGAAACGATGGGTTATATTTTTGATCGTAGTCGTGAACATTTGGGAATTAGCGATACCGCAATAATTCGCACAAGGCGTAGATTAATTCAGGCTGCAAAAAATCTTAGAGACTATGACATAAAACCATCATCAACTAACGATTCGGCAGTCTACTATACACGCTCGGCTGCAGTAGTTTTACCAAAGAATCAAGACTGGGTCGAAGGTTCATTAAGTTCAAGAATTGCAAGCCCAGGTGTCAATCATGCAGCGGTGTAGCGGTTTGTAAAGATTCAAAATTGCTAGTCAAACCCAATTCATTTGCTATCAATTGATAAGACCTAATTCGATCCTTAAGGTGATAGGCAATCGTAACGATTCCGATATCATTTGTTTCGTAAATTTCTGCGACATTTTTTAATGCCTCCACTACTTGTTTTGGGTCTCCGTCGTAATACCCGGAAGTATATTGACTGACATAATTTAAAGCGCCATCGTCTAAAACAGTTGCTGATGCTTCTTCTGGGGTTGATAAACCCTGGATTCGCTCTCCAGTTTTTGCTTCGATAAGCCTTCGAGCTCGATTTAAATTCCTACTTGAAGCTATAAATTTAGCTTCATCTTCGGTAGGTGCACATACTACTTGTACAGTGACATTGACCTTTGGTTCTGCACAGATAGAAGAAGGTTTGAAATTTTTTCTATAAAGCTCAGTTACTGCAGGCCCATGCTTTGCCGTATTGCCAAAAAAATCTGCGAACGCGAATGGTAATCCTAGGTAGGCTGCAAGATTTGCTGAATAGTCACTTGAGCCTAGTAGCCAAACCTCAGGAGACGATTCAGGGTCCGGCCCTGCCTGAGCTTTTATTGTAGCGAATGGGTGATCGGGTTGTAGATTGTTTCTTAAGTAGCCTATGAGGTCTGCTACTTGTTGAGGAAACGTTTGGATGTCTACCGGTCTTTTAGGGTAGGCCAATGCAAACATGGTGGCTTGGTCGCTACCAGGGGCACGGCCTATACCTAAATCTACCCTGTTCGGATAGAGAGATTCGAGAATTCTGAATTGCTCAGCTACTTTTAACGAGGAATAATGTGAGAGCATTACTCCTCCACTTCCGACTCTAATCGTGCTGGTGTTGGCTAATATTTGACCAATTAGGATTTCTGGGCTCGCTCCAGCATAAGTACCAGTATTATGATGCTCTGCAACCCAATATCGTGTATATCCTAAATTTTCGACAGCTTGCGCGAGCTTAACGGTATCTAACAGTGCATTTCTAGGAGTGTCATCTTTTCGAATAGGTGATTGATCAGTGACACTAAGGGTTAAACCGCCCTGCGTAGGGTTGTGCATTGTTATCTCGCACGTAAATCAGTTGATGGACGAAATGCTGAATCCAAAACTTCTTTGTGGTATTGGCCAATTTCACCTGCAGTTGCGTATCGGTACAGAACTGCCCGGTACGTTGTACTAAGAGTAGAACCCACTGTAGCAGTGATTATCCCCCCAAGGATGCCAACCGCAATAATTAGTATTCCTAAGGAAAAGCTTACATCAAGCGCTAGGAAACCAAGCGCGATAGGAGCCACACTTAAGATAAGAAATGCGAGAAACACTATTACTCCAATACCCTGGTTGCCAATGATTGCATTTCCCCATCGCTCTTTTAATACTCGTGATGATTGCTTGATAGCACCTATACCAGATTTATTCTCTGCAACTATCACAGGAATGACGAAGAAAATGAGTAGATTCCAGCTAGCGCCAAGGATCCAGATAATTAAGGAAGCTCCGAAACCACTACCACGGTTTCGGGCACCTTTCTCTATAGCATTGATAATTAGGCCCACTGTACCAGCAATAAGCGTCCAAATTACTATTGCAAAAAGTCTGTGATTTGCTTGATTAATTGCAAATCGAATTGATGGGTCTTCACCATCCATTCGGTGCATGACCGCTGCAACTAGGGCAACTTGGAAGTAAATTTGTGAAAAATAGCAAAGGAAATAAATCAATGCAATAAGTAGTACACCACTCAAAGTTATTGATTCAGAGCCTTCGGTAGTGACAATCATACCGCTTCCAAGTCCGACAACTGCAGATAAAGCGATAATTGCTCCAAGCGAAACAAATGAGGCTATAGTAAGCCAAATTAACTCAGGGTCTTGCCGGAGCACGCTTGCGCTTTCTTTGATCAGAATAAAGCTACGCTTAAATGATTCCAGCATATCTAGTCCTCAACTTTTTTATTACTACCCTAAGTTTATAGTTACGCTCTTACGTTGCGTAAAGCTATCCAGCATGCCTTCTAGTGAAAATTCTCGACCTATTCCACTCATTTTATATCCACCATACGAATGACCTGGTAACTGACCAAGCCCTCTGTTGACTTGAACCCAACCAGACTCGATTTGATGAGCCGTATTAAGCGCTTGTTTAATGTTTTTACACCAGACATATGCTGCAAGGCCGTAGTGACTGTCATTTGCCATACGGATGACTTCCTGTTCATCAGACCATGGAACTACTACTAAAACGGGTCCAAAAATTTCTTCGCGGGCAACTCGCCAATCATTGTTTGCTCTAGTAATTACCGTTGGAGTCACATAATAACCTTCTGCTAAAGGTCCATCATTAGGTGGCATTCCTCCTAGTACAATTTCTGAACCCTTTTGGCCTAATCCATCTTCGATGTAATTGCATACTCGATTAAATTGTTTTTCATTAATTATGGAACCCATATGCGTTGCTTCATCTAGAGGATTTCCAACTTTTAGTTGTTTGAGTTTATCGACTAATTTACCTAGGAAATCATCATGAATGCTTTCGTGTAAGAAAAGTCGGGAACCAGCCGTGCAGGATTGACCCTGGCGTGTGAATCGCATTCCTGAAATAACGCCTTGGACAACCGTATCATCATTAGAGTCAGGATAAACAACAACGGGACTTTTCCCCCCAAGCTCAAGTGAAACAGGAACAATGCGATCAGCTGCTGCGTGCATTATTAATTTACCCACATCGGTTGAACCGGTAAAGGAGAGTTTCCTGACTAAGGGATGTACAGCGAGGGAAGCACCGGCTTCTTCCCCGTATCCGGTCAGAACATTTAGTACTCCAGCAGGGAGAAAGGTGTTACATATTTCAGCCATTTTCAAAACAGCAAGAGGTGCATCTTCTGCTGCTTTCAGTACTAATGTATTGCCCGCTGTGATGGCCATAGCAATTTTGAGCGCACCCAATAGGACTGGTGAATTCCATGGAATAATTCCACCTACCACCCCTATGGGTTCTCTTCTGTTGTAAACCAGAAGATCTTCACCTAAAGGAATTGTTTCACCTTTTAATTCGTTAGCGACACCACCAAAATATCGAAAAACTTCTGCCGTAGTGTTTGCTTCAGGTCTTGATTGAGGTACGAGAGCATTTCCGGTTTCAGTGGATATGAGTATTGCAATTTCTTCAGCCGCAGATTCCAAAGCATCTGCGATATGGAGCATGATGCGTCCTCGCTCACGTGGTGCAACTTTTCTCCAGCTTTGAAAAGCGGCATATGCAATATTAACCGCATTGTCTACATCTTCTTCATACGAACGTGGTACTAGGGCTAATGGACGTCCTCTGAAAGCAGGGTTTCCGACAACGATGGTATCTCCAGATTTTGAGGTTATTTCTTTACCTCCAACATGCATAGGTACCAGTTTTAAATCTTCAGTTTGTGTCGACATTTAATCTCCGTTATACGTTTTGATTCATTTCTAATAATTTTGCAACGGCAGAAAAATCTAATTTCCCAAATCCTTGCCTACTAGTCGCCCCGTATTGCTCATGAGCTATCGCTGTTAAGGCTAGGGGCAATTTTTCCTGACTTGCAGCGGCTAGTGCTAAGCCAAGATCTTTATACATTAGATCAGTCATAAAGCCTGGTGCGAATTCGTTATTTACAGGACTGTCTCCCACTACTCCTGGTGCTGGGCATCGGGTTTGAAGAGTCCAGCAATTTCCGGAAGCTTTGGACATTACCTCAAAAAGGACCTTAGGGTCGGCACCTTTAGAGATTCCTAGCGCAAAGGCTTCAGTTACGGCAACCATTGAAACGCCTGCAACTAAATTGTTTGCAAGTTTAACGGTTTCGCCCATTCCTATTTCACCACAATGAATAATATTGGTGCCCATGCAATTGAGGAGTGAGTATTGCTCTTCAAATACTTTTCTATCTCCTCCTACCATTATCGTTAGCGTACCTGTAGTTGCCCATGCGGAGGACCCACTGACTGGGGCATCTAGCATTTGCCCTCCAGCTTCTGTTACACCTTGTGCTATTTGACGCGTGGTATCTGGGTCTATAGTACTCATATCAATAACGGTTGAGCCTTTTTGTAAACCCGATAAATAACCGTCAGGACCAAATGCTGCTGCCAACGAATGCTGTGAAGCCGGCAGCATAGAAACAAGAATTTCTGTTTTTTCAGCAACTTCCTTCGCGCTAGATGCTGCAATGGCGCCTTCACTGACTAATGCTTCAATGGCGCTTCCTTCAACATCGAATACAGTTAATTTATAACCTGATTTTAATAGATTTAAGGCCATGGGCTTTCCCATAGTACCCAGCCCAATGAAACCTATGTTCTCCGTCATATTGTTTCTCCCAGTAAGACAATCTTCTAATTGGACTATAGCTCGTGTTTGTGGTCCGGGGAAGACTGCATGTTATTAAAGGCAGCTTCAAGTGCTACAGGTTTTCCATGCTCTGTATTCAAATAGGCTCTACGCCAATCTTCCTCGCGTGTAGTGATTTCAGTGCTACTCAGTAGTCCTTTATCATTGCAAATTCGCTCTAATGCTCGCAGCCAGTGGATATAGTAATGATCTCGTATATAAGAATTTTCTGACAAATTCGCTTCTTTTATCTCTTCAACAAGTATTTTTACCCACTCTTGCCAAGTGAAATAATTCTCAGAAGATAATTGAACTACTAGCGCAAAAGCAGATGCCTCCCAAGGCTCAGAAAATACGGGACCAGAATCATCTCTTGGGATCATTGCTAGTTCGTCTAGGTTGGGCAACTGTGGGTTTTTATGATCTTGTATCTTCAAGGTAATCTTCCCATAAATCGACATAGATTGCGGTATTTGAAGGTCCGCTTGCGCCCCATATTTCGGCTGATTCAAACCGTACGCTATAAAGATGATGACCTTCTTCTATACCTTGGGCACTCAGGTCAGGAAATACCTGTGCCCCGTAATGCTCATGAATTATCCCTGAATGACCTCTTATATACCTAGGCTCTCGAGTATGGAATTTGGGATGCTGGTTGATTGCTCGGACTTTATCCCCAACTTTGAATTTTGCTGTAGCAGCTGTTTTTCTATAGTAACTCATTCTCATTAACTGGGTAGTTTCAACTTTGTCGGGTTGAAGTACTAGTGCTCGTAAATCTGCAGGAGCTACTTCTTCGGACATTCCAGTGATTAATTCATTTTTTGTCGTGAGACCAGATTCAACTAATTGAGTTTCCAAACCAGCTAGCCAGTTTTCATAATAAGAATTGCTCAAATATTGCGCTGGAGTAATTCTTTCTCTCGCGTAACGGGACATATCAATATTCCAACGACGAAGTAATCCCAACATTCGTACTAATGCGTAAACTCGACCTTCCCAAGAATGATGAAATAGGGGTTCAGAATTTTCAGGTTCGGGGTTGATTGGCCCGAATCCTTCGCATCCACCCATGTCATGAACACTATTCATTAACGGTTCCCATTGTAGGAGGATTTACTATTTCTACACCAATCATAGAGTTCCTAGATACCAATTTAATGAGTTGTTCCTCTGTCCAATTTTCAGTTCCCTCAGGTCGTTGAGGTAATACCAAGTATCTCATTTCAGACGTTGAATCCCATACTCGAATTTCAACATTAGTAGGAATGGTTGTTCCAAATTGCTCCAGGACACCTCGAGGATCAGCTACGGCACGTGATCGATAAGGTGCAGATTTATACCATACTGGCGGAAGGCCTAGAATGGGCCATGGATAGCAAGAGCACAAGGTACATACGACCAAATTATGTACCTGATCAGTGTTTTCTAGAACTCTGATTTGTTCTCCTTGTCCGCCAATTTCAGCGAAAGCTGAAATTGCAATATCCGGTTTATCTAAAAGATCGGATTTGAATTGTGGATCAGTCCAGGCCCTTGCAATGATAGCTTTTCCTATATTCGGGCCGACTTTTGTTTCATAAGTATCTATGATTTTGTCAATCGTTTCAGAATTAACCAATCCTTTTTCGACGAGAAGGGATTCGATAGATTTAACCCGTAATTCCGTAGAAGAAGGTGGTTCCGTGTGTTCATGGTCATGTGAGTGTTGTTCGTTCATCGCTTTACTTTCATTTTTTTACCAAGGATCTGATTTTTTGTAAATCGGGGGATCCTGCCCCCCTGTAAACTACTACAGCATCATCAAAACCTGCTTTCTCTAGTTTGTATAGTCTTTTTGCAGCTTGTTCAAGGTCACACAGTAAGTGAAAAGAGTTATCGGAGTCATGAAGGGATTCAGATGTATTTTCAAAGTTCAGTGAAATATTAGTAACTATTGCTCGCTTGCCTCCTGCTTGTTTGTATTGGTCGATTCCAGCTTTTAGTGTGTCAAAACCTGAAAAATACGCAGAAGCAATCCATCCATCATAATTGTTTGCCGCACTGCTTATCCATCTTGGACCGGCCCAACTTCCGATAACAATAGGAGGACCGCCGAGAGTGACGGAGGCAGGACAGAGCCTAATGCCATTGACCTCTTCACCATTCCATAATTGTTGCATGGTATTAAGCCCATCGTGAAGAAGACTCATCCGGTCGTTGAAATTTTTCCCTACAGCCTCAAAATCAATGCGAGTTGAGCCTGATCCCACTCCTAGCGTAAGCCTGCCTTCACAAATTAAATGAGAAGTAAGAACGCGATTAGCTAATTCGTATGGATTTCTTATCGGAACTTGAAGGATACCTATCCCCACTTCTATTTTTTTCGTAACTGCTGCTGCGACCGAAGCTGCTATAAGAGGATCGAAAGAGAGCCTTTTCCTACCTAATGAATCAAAAAACCATACACTATCGAAGTCGTTCTCTTCGGCTAATGTTGCACCAATTTTGAATACGTTGTGGTCAGGTTCTGTATCAAAATCTAAGGGTAAAGCTATTCCTAATCGCATATTCTATCTCCAATTTAGACTCGGCCATTCTCTTACCAATTTACCTTTATTCTCAATAGTTAATTGACCACCTAACTTGGACACGACCGCCCATAACATTGCTGGATTACTTGAGATGACTGGTAGAGAAAACTCAGCTTCCATTTGATCAATTACCTGAAGGGGGCTTAGCACAGCACCTTGGAAATATAGCGCATCGATCTTTCCGGCACTTTGTACTGCTTTCCTTGTTAACTCGAATACAACTTGAGGATTTAAATCTATAGCCTCCTGCTCACTTGCAAAGCCTAAGTTTGCCAATTGAAAATCAATATCCGCATTTGTTAGGTAATCAGTTATAAGTGAATTCATGTAAGAATCAAAAGGGGTTAGAAGCAGAACTTTTTTCGCACCATATGCTTCCAATGCTAATAATCCAGATTCAAGCGCAGTCACAAAAGGAATATTGAGTACTTCTGATAAGCGATTACGAAGCCCTGGGTTTTGTACTTCAACTGGAGCACCGGGAATAATTATTCCTTGCCATGATCTACTGGTAGATAGCTCAACTGCTCGTTCAACGATAGCATCTGCTCTTGCCGCAAAGTCAGTCAATGATGATTGCATTACCCCAAGTTCTTCCATGTCTAGCTTGATTTCTGATGGGATCATGGCTGCAAATTCATCATAATGGGATCGGCCTGTACCGGGTTTTAAGAAACCTATTTCAAGATTTGTTGACGTTGCCATTTATGCACCTTATCCAAAATTCAATTTAGAGAGTATGGTATGCCATAACTGGATATAAGGGGGATTTATGTCTCTAGAACGTGAAAATATCGGAGAAATGGAAGTAATACGTTACGAAACTCCTGATTTGGGGAGCCTACCAAAGTCGAATACGCAACTTTTGAACAGTAAGATTTTAGGTGTCGCAATTCAGGTCGTAAGTAAAGATGGAGGAGAGACCAATTTGCACGCACATTCGGGTCAAGATGCAGTTTGGTTTGTCCTGTCGGGGAAAGCTCGTTTTTACGGGAAGGAAGGGGAGTCAGTTGACCTTGGCCCCAAGGATGCTTTATTTATTCCGAAGGGAGTAGCGTACTGGTTCGAGTCGGTCAGTGATGAGCCATTAGAGATAATGCGTAATTTTTCGACGGATCCAAATATGAAGAACCAACGTATTAATTTTGAGGCTTTACGTGATAGGCAACAAGATGGTCGCCATGCCGATAGTGTGTATGTTAGCGGCTAATAAATAGCCTATATAATAGACTTTCTAGTACTTTGTGAGGGATAAAATTGAGCAGCTCGTTTCAAGATTTGTTGCCAGGGAATCATTGCTGGGGATGTGGGCCAGAAGTAGAAAACGGATTAAAAATTCAAAGCTTTTGGCAAGGGGATATTACAACGTGCACCTGGATGCCTAGACCAGAGTTTGCGGCTGGTCCTAAGCACATTGTCTATGGTGGAACCATTGCAAGCTTAATCGATTGCCATAGTATATTTACAGCTATTGCAGAAACTTATAAACATGAAGGCAGAGAGGTAGGCGAAGGCGATGTCATTTGGTACGTTACAGCTTCATTGAAGGTTAATTACAAGAAACCTACTCCTATCGACCAAGCTGTGACAATGACAGCAAAAGTTACTGAGTTAGGAGAAAGAAAGGCGCTAGTCGAATGCTCCCTCGTTTCTGGAGGTATCGAAACTGCTACAGGTGAAATGGTTGCTGTCAGAGTCCCCAATGATTGGTATTACGCTAACTCGTAAGGAACGATATGTCAGAAAGAATCGAGATTAAAGGCTTAGTCAATAACCCCACAGAATTGGGACATCATGATTTGGCTTCGCTCCCTGGGCAAATAGAAGATTTGTCAAAAATTGTTGCAGGCCGTGGAGGAATTGGTGTCAAATTTTCTTCAATCATTGATATGGTAGTCCCCCATATTAATGCAGAGTATATAACCTTAGAAGCTGATGGTGACTTTGCTGCGAGTATTCCCTTAAAGTCTATTTTGGATCAGGCAATTATTTGGTACGGGCGCGAAGGTGCTCCACTCTCACCTAGCGAAGGTGGGCCGATACGATTTTTAATTCCTGATCCAGCTGCGTGTGGTACGGATGTTGTAGATCAGTGTGCCAATGTAAAATGGCTTAAAAGTATTGAAGTTACCCTTGAGCGAGGTAGAGACGTAAGGCCCACAACGCTCAGGGCACACCAAGAGTTACATGAAAAAGAAAAGGGAGAACATCAGGGTGAGTAGGCTCCCTGAAATAAGTCGGAATATCATCCCTGAAAAACTGCGTTCTGCATTTGATGAACTTATTGCAGATAGTGGAGGTACTGTTCCTATTGGGCCAGGGTCCGTTGCCGCACTAAGTCCTGAGATGGCACTTAGGCGACGCGCATTAAGCAATTATGTTAGATGGGAATTAAATTTCCCGCAGGTTTTTCAGGAACTTGTAATATTAGTTACTGCTCGAGCCATGGATTGTGGCTATGTGTGGAACGCACATGCTGAGCTAGCCCGCAATGCTGGTGCGTCCTCATCTTTAGTCGATGCTATACGAGAGCGAAAAGAAATTCCTTCAGATACCCCTCAAGATTTACAAACCATAGTGGAATTTACAAATGCGTTGCTAACGCAGCATTACACTGCAGATGATGTATATGGAACTGCGCTGAGTTTATTAGGTACGCAGAACCTCATTGATGTTATTGCACTCATAGGCCAGTACGTTACTAATTCAATGTTTATCAACTCTTTTGAATTGGAAATCCCCGATTCTACAGAGCCAAAGATGATCTAGATTCTAATTCTTGGCTTCTGTGGCTGCGACGGTACTACTTGAACGTCCTTTCCAAAAATCTTCGTCTATTTTGGTGTCGATAATGGCATGATTTTCATCACGGAAAACCCCCATCGGGTCTTCTCCGTTTTGCACTTTTTTAATTTGCTCTTGTAATATTCGACGGAGTAATACAACCCCTCTATCTGAGTAACTCAGATGCTCTTTGGTTCTGTCTGCGATAGGCCCCTGTGTTTCCCATGCCATATGATCTTGAGGGATCACATGTTGAAGAGTGAATTTTGTAAAGGGATGTAGCGCGTCAACTGGCTCTTTGTAAGCTTCCATGTATTGAATAGGTGGATCAAATGCATCAGCAGGTTCTGATCCATCTTCAGTTAGAGTGAAATTAACGTGAATATGCATGGTATGCGTATCATCGATTGGAGTACGAAATTGTGTACTTGGCCCCTGACGTAATATCGTTGGGAACAATACGGGATGTTCATCGATGACCCCATTTTTATAGGTTCTCTTTTTCATTAAGCCATAATCAGTGGTGTAAAAATCAAAGGTATCTACATCATCTGTAAAACCACGAGTAGTATTTACTGGATTTCTGCCTCGACCTATATATTCTTGGTGAAGAACCTGCAAATGAGCCGGGTCCATCGAATTTTCCATTGCTTGGAACCAATTGCAATCTAGTTGAGGATGAACCCTAATTAATCGTTGTCCATCCGGGCGAAATAAGGTATCGAAATGAGGCATAGGTGGCACTGGGGAAGGTCCTAGGTAAGCCCATACTAGGTTAAGATAAATTTGTACAGGGTAGGCGGTTTGCTTTACCGAATTTAGGATGGCGTCATTTTTTTCGGGCGGTGTTTCAAGGATGTTACCTTGGCAATCATAAAGCCACCCATGATAAGCGCAAGAAATACCTCTCTCTTCTACACGGCCATAAACTAATGATGCGTTTCTATGAGAACACTTGTCCGCGAGCAGTCCCCAATTACCAGATTTATCTAGAAAAATGACAAGATCTTCTCCGAGCACTCTTACAAATTTAGTAGGGTTTTCATGAGTGATTTCTGTCGCAACTGAAATAGGATGCCAATACCTGCGTAAGAGTTCTCCACCTGGGGTTCCAGGCCCTACTTCTGTTAGTAGTTGATTTTCTTCTGAAGTCAGCATATAGAACTCCTAATTTATATTGTTATACCGTAAAATTTTGCGGCATTAGCACCAAGTATGTTATCTACTGTACTGGATTGTAATCCGCCTTCTTCTTTCATAATTCTTATAGCTTCTATTTCACTAGATTGATCCTGATGTCCATAATCTGTCCCTATCAAAATATGCTTTTCACTCACGTAATTAAGCACATTTTGTATATTGTCATCAGTTTGTGCCGTTACCCATATGTTATAAGCATCTAAAACATCATCTTCCAGGTCTCTACCTCTTGTTTCTAATCTTCGCCGAAGATCATGTATTGCATATGGAAGCCATTGAGAGCTGGCTTCAATAAATCCCCATCGTAAATTAGGGAATTTCTTAGGAGTACTTGTCGTAATTAATTGATGAAAACATGCTACAGACATTAATCTTAGCCCACTGAACGTTCCTCCAATGCCATCTTTTGCCATAAGCCCTCGGATGTAAGAATTGGAATTTCCAATATGTACTGTAATTGGAATATTTAGTTTTTGAGCCTCTTCATAGATTGGGTAAAAGTATTCATCAATAAGTAATCGCTCATCTTCTATAGATCTCATTGTGATGCCACATGCACCGTGTTCAGCAGACCAGCGGAGTTGAGCTAAAGCTTCATCCATGGTGTCCAACGGAAGTATACAAGTCCAACGCAGTCGGCCTTTCGATTGATTCCAAATATCTGCTAGCCAACGGTTATAACTCTTTGCGAGTGCGAGCTGTGCTTCAGGAGAATCACACATCCTTCCTATATATAATGTTGGGTAGAGGACCTGAACATCTATTCCCAGCTCGTCCATATGAGCAATTCTTCCAGGAATATCTTCCATGTAGCGCTTAGCATCGTCAGTTACCATGTTTCGTTTTACTTTTTCTGAAATACCGGCAGCGGCAACCGGACCTCTGGCACGGGCTCTAATTTCCCCATCAATCTTCCAATATTTCATTCCATCGCCATTGGGCGAGTCAACAATTAATGGACGATATTTTTCGTCTCCGGGGTCCATATAATTCCAAGTCTGTTCTGTTTCAACTACGTGTGCATCAGAATCGATTACAGCCATACAGCCTCCTCACTTCAGCCGATATGTGCGGAAATTAGCATTAGATAGAGTTGTCTGTCAAAATTTTACGGCAGTACGCGCTGAGAGTATTGCAAAATTTTAGTAGATCCTCTCATTCATTGAATCGTAAGAGGCTGAATTGGTCGATAGGGCATTCAGGTGGATTAGATAAAATAATATCTGTAAGTAATTTGGATATGGCTGGTCCCATCATGATGCCTTGCCTACCTCCTCCGGTGGCAATGAAGGCTCCTTGTACTCCTGGGACTTCTCCTAGGATAACTCCATTATCAGGTGTCACCGGTCGAAGGCAAGCAGTTTGTAAAACGAGTTCTGAATTTTCTAAGCAGGGCAACATCTCCAAGCTTGAATCAATAATTTTGTCTCTTCCTACAGCCGTAGGTGATTCATCAAATGCCGCATCCTCTTCTGTTGTTCCGCACCAAACGAGCCCATCCGAAGGTTTTGTCATGGCGTAATTTTTACCGTGACCAATACTAAACTCGAAAGGTTTACCATCATGCTTAAGTCTGATGATTTGACCTTTTAAAGGCTTCACCGGAATATTCACGTTTAGCCATTTCTCGGCCTGCATACTCCAAGGGCCCATAGCAATTACAATCTTGTCACATTTAATAAATTTATGATCAACCTCCACCCCGGTGACTCGATTTCCATCTTGATGTATAGAAGTAACTTCGCCAGATATTATTTGCGCACCTAATTTTTCACTGGCTTGTGCTAAGGCTAAAGTCAATCGGTAAGGTTCTATGTCATAAGACCCATCGACATGGAGGGCTCCGATAGTTTGTTGGTTGATTCGGGGTTCCATTTTTTTAGCTTCGCTTTCATCTAACCAGGAAACTTTGTAATTCGTTTGTTGATTTTGCCATGCGGCGTGTTTCTGTAATTCAGCGATGTCATTTTGCGTTAAAGCAATCCTCAGTAATTCCCTTCGCCGAAATTGAAGATCAATGGCAGTCTCGGATGTTAGGTGTTCAACAAGCGAAGGAAAGAGGCTCATGCTGTAGTCGATTAATGGCGTATTTATATTTGGACCATTGGGAATACCTCCAGACAGCCCTCCATAAGCAAAACCGGACGCGTGGCTTCCAATCGAATCGCGCTCAACGACAGTACTTGTTACCCCACTGAGTGCAAGGTAATAAGCAATACCCACACCAGCTATGCCGCCTCCTATAATGACTACATCCGTTTTATTGATAATCGTTTGCCCCTATCCAGAAATTCTTACGGCCAAATTGCCGCCGTCTACTGGAAGATCTGCACCAGTTATGAAATCAGACTTATCTGATACTAAGAACAAGATTGCTTGGGCCTGGTCGCTTGGTTCTCCCCACCTTCCTCTAGGTACGCTTTTGGGTTTTTCGTTGGAATTACGCATAGGTTTGCCACCTACTGGCATTCCGGTTTGAGTAGGAGTGACAGAATTTACTCGGACATTGTGCGTGGCTAACTCAACTGCACATGCTCTTGTGAAATTTAATATTCCAGCCTTAGCAGACTGATATGCAATAGCACCAGACTTGCCTCTATGTCCAGAGGTTGATGCTACATTTACGATCGCTCCCCCAGTGCCTTGTTTAACCATCTGCTTTGCTACATGTTGAGTACAATTAAAGGTACCAGCTAATATCACATCTACAATTTTCCGAAAAGTTTCAATATTTTCATCTAATAGACCTGGTGAGCTAGTGATGGCTGCATTGTTAACGAGGATATCTATGTGACCAAAAGCACTCAATGTTTGGTCGATCATTTTTCTCATGTCGTCCGGATTAGTAATGTCGGCTTGGACTGAAATGGCGTTATAGCCTTTTTTTTGGAGCTCCGCTGCGGAATTTGATGCAGATTCTGCATTAATGTCCATGCATACCACGTTAGCCCCCTCTGCTGCGAGCGTCGAAGCAATTTCACGTCCTATGTTGGGGCCAGCACCCGAAACTATCGCAACTTTCCCTTCAAGCATTTTGCCTCCTTTGTGGATGTCAATTATTATTTCTTGAGACTCAAGGTATGGTCCGAATAACACATTGTCAAACTAATAATAATTGCTAAAGCTTTTATGGAGAAGTTTATGCTTGAAGGGAAGTCGGTGATCGTTACGGGTGGTGCAAAAGGGATTGGGCGCTTTATTGCTCATTCTTTTGCTGAGCAGGGTGCGAATATTGCAATTGCAGATATCGATGAGCAACGCTTAGTACAGACCTCTAGCGAACTTGGAGAAAAAGGTGTGAAGTCTCTGGCAATTCCTACAGACGTGACCAATGAAAGTTCTGTGCAGGCAATGACTGAGTACGTCTACGAAACATTTGGCAGCATTGATGTGCTTGTAAATGATGCAGCAGTAGTGCCTCATTTCATGTGGCGAGACAAGGAAAGATGGCCAAAAATTGAGGACATGGATACGTCATTCTTCTGGGATACAGTACTAGGAGTGGCCCTAAGAGGGACTTTCTTGGTATCTAAGCACACGGTTCCTTATATGAGGGAGAAGAAAAAAGGGCACATAATCAATTTACATGGAGGTGGCGGAGTTACTCCTCCGGGAGCTTTAGCTTATGCCACAGCAAAAGATTCCTTAATAACATTTACAAAATTTCATGCGGAAGAAGTTAGAGATTCCAATATATGCGTGGTCATTATTTCGCCAGGTACTGCTATAGCAACTGAGGATGCACCCGAAGAAGCGCGAAATCGAATGCCAGGACCTGATTTTGTGGGGCCTAGATTTGTTTTATGTGCGCAAGTAGATATGGAAATGTCAGGTAAATTATTAGATTTTGAAAACGATGAACTAGTGGTAAAAGCTTAAATGTTAGAAGTCACACCAGAAGCGAAAGCTCAGCTTAAAACAGTTGCAGGCATTCAAAAGCTTGAGCCGGGTCAAATACTACGGCTTGCTGTACCTCCAGTTTGGACAGGGCAGGGGGATTGGGGGATTGTGATTGACCAGCGTGGAGCTGCAGATATTGCTTACGCATATGAGGGTGCGACCGTGCTGATAATTGAGGAAGAGGTTGCCCAATCTCTTGCGAATTCAATTCTTGATTATAAAACAGAGGATGTTCCGAGCCCGCGATTCACGTTAGATATATATTAATCGTCAACGACTGCAACTACTTCTATTTGAACTTTCATTCCACCGGGGGGTGGATCATACTTAGATGTATGCCTTGCAGGTCTATCATTCGGATCAGGGTATATTGATAACCAGGGTTCATTTAATGCAGGCCGATCTTTTAGATCAGCTAGAAAGCACGTTAATCTAACCACATCGTCTGTGGTTGCTTCAGCACACTCTAAGAAGGTAAGCATATTACGAAAGCATTGCCTTGCTTGTTCAAAGACATCATCTGATAGTTCGCCTGTGTCAGCATTTATTCCCTGAATAGCAGAGCTATAAATAACATTCCCAACACGTGCACCAAATGGTATAGGTGCATTATGTTCTACGCCTGGAATATGTATAGTTTTTCGCTTTCCCATGTTTTCCTCTTTTTT
>CENY01165132.1_pt1 | contig 27289 bp, 25 predicted proteins | sample 356181 | NCBI WGS metagenome assembly CENY01 (sample SAMEA2619840, study PRJEB7988) | marine metagenome | isolation source: saline water (ENVO:00002010), including
CCGACGCCTACTGCTGTTATACCGACGCCTACTGCTGCGATTCAGCCGGCTATGGTGGTAAGGATAACCCCTTCAAAAGATACAACTATTTACTCCGAAAACTCTAAAATGTCTAATGGTGGAGGTAAATATATTTTTACCGGAAATAACAATCAAAGCGATACTCGACGAGCATTAATTTCATTTGACACAACTAATCACATTGCTAAAGGCTCAGAAATATTAACGGCTACCTTGACTATGAGCATGGATAGGGCGCGAGAAGGCGACTTCAAGGTTTCAGTTCATAGATTAACTAGCGAATGGGGAGAAGGTACTTCTCAAGGGGGACAAGGAGAAGGAGCAGGCGGTCCTGTTAAAGGGTTTGATGCAACCTGGCGAAATCGAATATCTCCTGATAAGGCTTGGGAGAAGAAGGGTGGCGATTATATTAAAGAAGCTTCCTCTTCCATCAATGTGGGAAGCCCAAGCCAGTATGCTTGGTCAGGTAATAAACTTATTACAGATATTCAAGGATGGATTGATAAAGAGTACCCTGATTTTGGATGGATTATCATTGGTGATGAGGAAAATTCTATTACTGCGAAACGATTTTCAAGCCGCACTGGACCATCTACTCCCATATTGGAAATAGAATATATTGCACCGAATTCGCGATAATTTTGCATAGTTCTAAGGAAAGATACAGTTATGCGTCAAAGCGCTAGAAAACCATGGTGGAAAGATCCTTCATTGGCGACAATGATTTCATTGTTAACTTTAGTTACCACTCTAGTGGTTATATTAAAAGGACTTGAAGGGATTACTGAAGGAAGCGCAACGACCATCCAATTATTTTGGCAGGCAGGTCCTGCATTGGCACTTGGGTTTATATTAGCGGGGCTTTTAACAGTCTTATTCCCTCCTGCCACAGTTGGCAAATGGATGGGAGATGATGCTTCCGTAAAAGGCTTCTTGATTGGTGCAGCTGCAGGCGCTCTTTCACCAGGAGGGCCTTATGTTATGTACCCGATTGCAGCTGCATTAATGCACGGAGGTGCAGGTATTGGATCAATTGCAGCATTTACTGCAGCACGCAATATGTTTACGGTAAATCGATTTTTAGTATACGAAGTACCCTTTTTAGGAATCCCTCTTTCACTTGCTCGAACATTTGCGACTATTTGGTTAGTACTTGTTTCAATAATACTCGTTCCAATGGTATTTCGAATGATGCCACGTAGTGCACAGGAAGCAGCAAGAGCAAAAATTGGGAAAGTGGAACAAGAATCTGAATGAGTACTTACCTTCTTGCAGCTTTAGTAGTGATCGCATCAATTTTTGCTTTTCGCAAGCAGGGCGTTACCGGGATACGTGAAGGCTTTTTTACAAGTGCATCACTATTAAGGTCAGTTGGGAAAATGCTTATTCTAGGCATGACTCTTTCGGCTATGACACAAGTAATACTTCCAGAAGAAATTATCATCAGATGGATGGGTGACGAGTCTGGAATTAATGGAATCCTAATCGGTACTGTTGTTGGAGTATTAATTCCCGGGGGGCCGTATGTAGTAATTCCCCTAGCGGGTTCAGTATTTTTATCAGGGGCTGGAGTTGGTCCTGTCGCCGCTTTTATTACTGCATGGAACACCATACCGCTAACTAGAACTGTTATGTGGGAATGGCCATTTTTAGGCGGAGCATTTACTTGGAGCAGAATGATTGTCAACATTCCATTCCCTTTTGTTGCGGGGTTTTTATCACCACCGATATTCGAATTAATAAAATAATTTTGACGTAATATTAAGTTTATTTGAGTAGTCTATAGACTAATTTACTTGAACTTTAAATTTATTTAAAACAGGGTTCATGATGCTTTGAATTAAGTCATTCCTTTGGCTTGGAAGGCCTGAAACAAGGACTAATGCAGCACTTGAACCTATATCTGTAGTGGCTAATATAGTTAGTTGTCCGTTTGCTGTAATATCGAAAATTTCCCATGAAAAAATATCGGTCTTTATTGTCCCCAAACTGTTATTAGTTGCTAATGGTCCAAAGCTCCTAATTACATTGCTGGATAAAGTATTACTATTTGTCATCGGCACTATTTGCTGCGCGAGTCCTACCAAACCTAACGTTGTCCTTGAGACAAAACCTGGAGCCTGTTTCACCCAACCTATTGGCTGGATGCTAATAATTTTTGATGAAGGATCAACGTAATTTTCAAAACTAGTCTTCTTTAAGGGCTGCAACCATTTGACTGAAGAAGCTTTGCCTACGCATTCTGAGCTAAGTTGATTCGAATTTGAGTAGAAATCTTTTACTATTTTTAATGCGCAAGAGTTTGAAAAAATCACACCATGGCTGGTTCCTGGGAATTCTATGAACGTGGAGTCCTTCAAATTTGCAGCAACTTTTTTGCCGTCAGAAGGCGGAGTGATCGGGTCAAATTTACCTGCTAATACTAAAGTGGGGATACTGCTAATAACAGGATCATTCTCAATACTTGATGATGAAGTTGCACCCCAAAATTCACATATACTAATGTGTTCTTTCGCATAAATGTCTTGACTATCGAAAAGTGTTTTGAAAAATTCACTCGCGAGAGAACTTTGCCTTAAAGTACGTAAATTTGTAAACCCAATTTCATCTGGGCATTGTACAGAATAGTACTGACCTAAACTCGTATATTGCATAGTTGATAAATCATTAGATAGCAATATATTTGCTTCTTCAACATTTCCAGAAAAAGCAGAAGATATTACTTCTGGTAGCCAAGGAATTAATTCGGATTGATACATACTCTGAAATAATACAGACACCAGACGATTGCCTGTCATCAATGTTGGGATATTCTCTGCTGCAAACGTATTACCATCCTTGTTATCTGTTTTAATCATGACCGCGTTTCCAGGCATAGGGTATTCGTCAAGTTGTTTTACAGCTTGGATTAATTTTGCTTCCAAGCCTGGAAAATTTTCATTGCATTCTGGAGACGACTTGCATTGCAGGAAAAGCAATTCAAATGCTCTATCGGCATGCATGGGGATAGAGGCATATATGTCCTGCTCTAACGGATAAGATGAATCTAAGACTACTTTTCCAATAGTTTCAGGGTATTCACGCATGATTGTTTGCGCTAGCCTCGTACCATAGGACACTGCAAGTAGGTCCCACTTTTCGTATCCTAATGCAACTCTCAAACTTTCAGCGTCATGCGCGCTTGCTAAGGTATTGAATAAAGAAAAATCAACACCTTCTTGTTTTAATCTGCGATGGCATTGTTTTAATGCGTTAATAAATGAATCCTGCTCACTTTCTATCGATTGCTTTGTATTTAAAGAGGAGATTTTTTCCTCATTTACCTCAGGGCAATTTAAAGCAGGGACTGAAGATCCCACTCCTCTTTGATCGAAAAACACGAGATCTCTGTTAACGTTTAATTTTGAAAAAACTGAACCGTATGTAAAAGGTATTGTTTGTAACGAATGAGAACCAGGTCCACCATGCAAATAGACTAAAGGACTTTCTGAAGCAACAGAATTTTTAGCATAGAAAATCGCTACGGATATTTGAATTGTAGCTCCGCGAGGGTTTCTATGATCTGCAGGGACATCTAAGTAGCCGCATTGGAATTTGCGATCAGTTTGTAATTTAAAATTACAATCCTTTGGGCTGAAATTCTTTTCAAAAAGACTTACTGGGGTCGGAGTAGCGACAATTCTGGAGGCTATTTCATCAGCTACTATCGTAGACTTCGTCTCATCGTTACTTGAACAGGCTACGCAAACCAATAATAGGAACAATAAATTGGGCAATATGTGTCGTGTCATCGTCTGTTAGTATACCTAACCTAAATTGAATTGTTATGGGTACCGATATTAGGAGGATAGCTATATGAAGGCAATCAGATTTCATCAATTTGGCGGTCCCGAAGTTTTGAAGTATGAGGAAATCGACGGACCTTCTTTGTCTGAAGGTGAACTATTAATCAAAATAGGTGCTTGTGGGGTAAATTTCATAGACACATATCAACGCACAGGTGCATATAAAGTAGATTTGCCTCATATTGCTGGACAAGAAGCTGCAGGAGAAGTTGTAGGAATGGCGGATAATGTATCCGGATTTAAATTAGGAGATCATGTTGCATTCACGGGCACGCCATATGCTTACGCAGAATACATGACAGTACTAGCAGAAAAGGCGGTGAAGCTACCTCCAACAGTTTCAGATAAAGAAGGAGCAGCTATTCTCTTGCAAGGAATGACTGCGCATTACTTAGTGCATTCAACTTTCGCTTTGCAAAAAAATCAAACTTGCTTAATACACGCTGCTGCAGGAGGCGTGGGCTTATTGTTAGTGCAGATGGCAAAAATGCAAGGAGCTCGGGTTATTGGGACAGTATCTACTGAAGAAAAGGCTATATTGGCACGTGATGCTGGCGCAGACGAAGTAATTCTCTATACGCAACAAAATTTTGTAACCGAAGTCATGAAATTAACGGAAGGAAAGGGCCTACCGGTTGTATATGATTCTGTAGGCAAGACGACTTTTGAAAATAGTTTGGACTGTTTGGAACCACGAGGATATATGGTTCTGTATGGCCAATCTAGCGGACGTGTCGACCCAATGGATCCCCAAATATTGAATGCCAAAGGCTCTCTATTTTTGACAAGACCTTCACTGAATAGCTATGCGCTGACAAGGAAAGAAATTGAGTGGCGTGCCAGTGATTTATTCAATTGGATCTCCTCGGGGAGGCTTAAAGTGCACATTGATAGTGCGCGACATTTGTCTGAAGCTGCCGAAGCACACGAGGCGCTCGAAAGCCGCAAGACCACTGGGAAAGTGATTCTTATCCCTTAGTCAAACAAATTGACGAGTGCTGACAAATCTATATCGCCTAATCCCATTTCGGTCGCTTTGTCGAATAGGTTTTTGGTTTGCTTGCCTATCGGGAGGTGTATGCCAAATTCTTTAGCTACTTCTTCAATTAAATTAAGGTCCTTAACCAGCAACCGTGTTGGTGTTAAAGCCCCGAATTCTTTTGATATCATCATCGGCGCGTTACGATTCAGCATGTTGCTTGCACCCCAAGAAGTTCCCAGAACTTCAAATAACTGAGCAGGGTCAGCTCCTGCAGACTTTCCAAATAAATAAGCTTCACAGGCAGCGAGAGTATGGACCGCGACAAGTAATTGATTAGTCAGCTTTGTGACACAACCCTGACCGATATCACCAACACGATGGACAGTTGAGCCCATTGAACTTAAGACTGGTAATGCCATTTCGTATACGTTTTGGTCACCCCCAGCCATAATAGTCAACGTACCATCTACAGCTCGTGGAACGCCTCCACTAATAGGTGCATCCAAAAAGCCGAGGGCACGGCCAACTGCTTCTTGGCCAATTCGCTTAGCTAGTGCAGGTCCGATAGTACTGTTTTCTATGAGGATAGTTTCCCGGCTGACGTTTTTGAGTAAGCCGTTGTTCCCAAGATAAATTTCTTCAGACGTTGTTTCATCAGGCAAGCAAGTACATACTATTTGGGATTTGCCAGCAAGCTCACTGATAGTACTAGCCTCAGATGCACCAAATCCAAGCATTTCATCTACTGGACCTCTTGAGCGCGACATAACGATAACGTCATATCCAGCTTTCAAAAGGTTCTTTGACATAGGTTTCCCCATTCTCCCAAGACCTATAAACCCAATTTTCATAATTTGCCTCCATTAGTAGTCTTGCATTTTTTAACCAATTTGACAGCACCTTAACCCTTTCGTAAGGTCTAAATAGTTGATTACGGAGGTATTAATGACAACAGGACAATCACAGGCAAATTACATTAGAACTCCCCAGTTTTACGATAACTGGATGGAAGCTCAGGGTATTCCAATTTATAGGGATTACTACATCGAAGATGGCCGAACTATCGAATTGGGCTACTGGAAGGAACGAGAACATAATGCTGCTTTTTTACAATTAGCAGGTCAAGAAGGTGTTTCAGAAGCTCGAATTACAGAAGTACCCGCTGGAGGTACGATAAAGCCGTTTAAGATGACTCTGGAGGATATTGTTTATGTCCTTAGCGGACGAGGTGTCGCCACTGTTTGGAAAGATGGAGGAGAAAAGCACAGCTTCGAGTGGACAGATCATGCTATGTTTCGAATCCCAGGCAATTACTGGGTAGAGTATGCAAGTATGTCTGGTGGAGAGCCTGCGCGTTTGCTGCATTACAACAACATGCCCATAGCAATGTCCGCTGCAAAAGATGCCAGCATATTTTTCAACACTCCTCTACAACCCCAAGAAGAACTTGTTTCATCAGATGAATTCTATTCAGATGCATTAGCTGTAGATAATGACCCTTCTGGGCGAGGTCAAGTTCGTCAGTATTGGGTCGGGAATTTTTTCCCTGACATGAGAGCATGGGATAGATTAGTGCCATTTAAAGGCCGCGGCGCAGGTGGTACTACTGTGTTTGTGCAGTACCCGGGTTCAGAATTGACTGCACACATGTCTGTATTTCCTGCGAAAACCTATAAAAAAGGTCATAGGCACGGGCCCGCGTACGTAATTGTTATTCCCGCAGGTGAAGGTTTTTCCGTCATGTGGCCTGAGGGTAAAGAAAAAGTTTATGTACCATGGCATGAAGGAAGTATATTTGTACCACCAAATAGATGGTTCCATCAGCATTTTAACGTTGGAGAAGAACCCGGGCGTTATTTAGCGTTCCATCCATTACCGCAATTTACCGGTTTTATGGGTGAAAAAATCGATCGTTCAGGTGATCAATTTGAATATCATCAGGAAGATCCTGAAATAAGGGAGCGCTTTGAGGCAGAGTTAGCAAAACGCGGACTTCAAAGTGAAATGCCTCCCGAATGTTACTCAAATCCCGATTACAAATTTGAGAATGAAAAAGATTAATTGTAGTGCATCATAACGAAAGAGGCTCATATGAGCCTCTTTCGTTATGATCTGATAATTTTTAAAGCTAAGGAACGAGTTTGATTTCGGCTGCTGCAGTATCAGCTTTGAGAAAATCATCCTTATTGAAGTTGTATAACCCCGCGCCTCCTAACAAAATTGACTTCGCTGTCTCCCTGGAAACATTTTCAAGTAAGTTTGTAGTTACAAAAGGAAAGCTAGAGTCAAAATGTGGATAGTCTGTACTTATTGCCATATTCTCAGGACCTATAAAAGAGGCAGTTGCTTCAATTTCTGGCTCTGTACCTTCTACGCTTGCCCAACAATTCCTCTGGAAGTACTCCTTAGGAGTTAATGATAAATAAGGAGCATGTGAATCTCGGTAATTAACATAATCCCACTCAATTCTAGATAAGAGCCCTGGAGCCCAAGAGTTATTTGCCTCTAGGTACCCTACCCGTAATTTAGGGAAAAATTCAAATACCCCTCCAATTATTTGTGCAACCATAGCTTGTTGCATTTCTACCCAGTGACTGGCTACATGCCTGTAAAAACGATTCTCTCCATAGAGAGTATTGAAATATGAATTCCAAGCTCCTGTTCCTTCATGGAAGCACCAAGCAACATTTAGTTCTTCATGTAGTGAATAAAGCGGATCCCAATAATTAGAATGCCAGTAATGCCCGTTTACTAGATTTGGTCTGATAAAGGACCCCACTGCATCAAGTTCAGTAACGCACCTTTTTAATTCTTGGCAAGCCAAAGAAACATCGTGTAAAGGCAGCATTGCAACCCATTTCATTTGATCAGGGCTACGTCGTGTAAAGTCAAACATCCAATTGTTATATGCTTGTGATAAAGCTAAGGATAATTGTGGATCCATATTATTCCTACCCATCACACTTAAGCATCCGGTAGGAAATAGCACCGCAATATCAATTCCCTCCATAGGAAACGCCATTAACTGGGCTTCATTATCGTATTTCCGGTCAACCGCAAATTGTAATCGACCAGTTCCAAACGACCTTGAAGCTGACAACTGTTGACCGACAGACGTTACGGTTGATCCACTTGCTTGGGGTACGTTCCTAGAATTTCGTTTTCGGTATTGCTGTAATTCTCCATCCATTGACGAAGGTATACCGTCTATTGTCCAATAACGCTGGAATTTCCCTTCAGCATTAACGGGAGCGGTAACCCTTGATTTAAATGCAGGGTCGAGATACCTTTCAAACAAATTACCAGGTTCTTGCACATGCATGTCACTATCTACAAAACGTAATCCATCTTTCATAGAGTTAACTCCTAATCTCGTATATCTTGCAGGAACATTTCAGTAGGAATTTCATGGCCTAAATTCAAATTTTTTGCCTTGTCAAAAACAACTTTTCCTACAGCTGCAAACTGGAGACCTTGGTTTCCTGTGTTGAGATAGAGTGTGATGTCGTCATTAGAAGTTCGACCACTAATCTTACTTGAAACAAGATCAGTGAATGTAGGAAATGTTGAAGAACTGATTTGTTCCATTCGTAATTCAGATGAAGGTAATCGTTTCATTTCCTCTTCGGTTCCGGCAACAAAGGCTACAGGGCTATGCCCTCGCCCGTATTGAATTCGGGGGTCTTCTGCCAATTTTGCACCACCAATTCCTTGGCGTACGATTACATTTGCTCTATTAAAAATTACCTCATCTAACTCGTAGCCTCCTAGATTAGTCACATGCATACCAGGTTCTAGCCACTCGCCTTTTAGGACAGGCCGCATTGCATCAGTGCAAGTAGAGACTATATCGGCACCACGTACTGCTTCTTCAGGACTATCAACTGGTTCAATATCAATATTTAGCGAATCCATCATTTCGGCAGCATACGATTCACGATTCTTTTTGGTAGGACTGTAGACTCGAACTTTTTTGATGGGGCGCTCGTTACAAAATGCCTTCAAATAAGTTCGTGCCATTCCACCTGATCCAATCATTCCTACAACTTTCGAGTCTTCCCTTGCCAAATACCTAACTCCAAGGCCTCCTCCCGCACCGACCCGAGCGTGTTGCAACTCCCCATCATTTATGATTGCTAAAGGTTCTCCATTACGAGTACTGAAGAGCATTATCAGCCCGCAATATGTACCGGGTTCGACGCAATGTTTTTCTTCTGTCCAGTTACCGTTTTCATCTTCAGGCCACGAAACAATGTCTGATTTCATTCGAATAGCAAAAACTCCTAAGTCTTTACTTGCACCTTCCATAGTCCCCCATCGATAGTAATCTTCGGTTCTCCCTGTAGGCACGTACATATCAATTCGAGGACGATGTATTGCCGCACCATCGGCAAGTCCTCTGAATGCATCGTCTTGGGAATCAATTGCTTCGCCAATAGACAAAACTCTTCGTACAACTTCATTATTGATGAATAACATTTCTCCTCCAATTTTGATTAAATTAAGCCAAAATCAATACCATATAGTTCTTCAAGTCGATCGAGCTGATCCTTTGTAAATGGTTCCTTACCCACGCAAGCTACAGCTTCATCTATTTGTGATAGCTCGGAGAACCCAACAAGCACAGTGGAAATATTTTGATTCATTAAGGCGAATCTAATTGCAACCTGCGCTAATGACTCTGAATCACTGCTTCTTAAAAAATCCAGAGCCTGCGCTCTTGTTGCATTTGTTGCATATTCTGGATCCGAACTTGGTCCACCTTGATTGAGTTCATGAGGAACAGAACTTCCAGACAGCGCACCTGCTTCTAATACTCTTAGTGCAACTGCACCGATCCCCTTAGCACTTGCTTTTTTAAGTATCTGACCGTAATTATGCTGACTAAATGCATTCGGCATTTCACGATCTGATGATGGATTAAGGATATTATAAAAAACCAGTAAGGAGTGGAACGATCCTTTATCAGCAACTTCATGATATGCCGAGGGGTCACCTCCAAATGCGCAGAATCCATAGTATCGTAATTTGCCTTCATTTTTTAAAGCTTCAAAAGTTTCTTGAACACCTTCATGAGCAAGCATTTGATTTACGTCGAGTAAAGCACCAATAGCTAAAGTTTTCCCTGGATCTCGTAAAGACGTCACCCTATTGTGTAGATGCACTATATCGAGATATTCAAGATTCAACCGTTTCAGGCTTCGCTCAACAGATAATCTAATGTACCTGGGTATATCTTCAAGCTCATTCTCTTGCAGAGCAACTTTTGAACCTACTAAAGGTCGGTTACTTAATTTCGCAAGGACAGGCCCTAAATTTTCCTCGGATTTTCCCTGTCCATATGTAGCTGCCGTGTCAAAATAATTAATACCTTGTTCCATTGCATGCTCTGCCGATCGTACGCGTTCAGATTCTGTGCCCCAAATCATTAATCCCGCAGTATTACCACATCCAAATCCAATTTCTGAAATTTGAATATCTGTGCTACCGAGTTGTCTATATTTCATAGGTGCTCCAGGACTAACTTTAAAAAATATGCTTAAGTGTACCGCCTAAATTAGATAAAAACATATAGACCGGCTATCTAATGGTAAATAGAATCATGGTAATAAACTACTGGAGGCGACATGGCTCCCCTGCCCAAAAGTATTACTATCGACGAACTTTCAATAAACGCTATTAGATTTTTATCTATTGATGCTGTGCAAAACGCAAATAGCGGTCACCCTGGTGCACCAATGGGCGCAGCACCGATGGCATACGTCTTATGGAATCGGCATTTAAAGCACAATCCATTAGACCCTAATTGGTTTAATCGTGATAGATTCGTACTTTCTGCAGGACATGCTTCGATGCTTTTATATTCATTACTGCATCTTACCGGATATGACCTTACTATTGAGGACATTAAAAAATTTCGACAATGGGGGAGCAAAACCCCCGGCCATCCAGAGTATGGAATTACCCCTGGTGTAGAAATGACTACAGGTCCTTTAGGCCAAGGATTTGCACATGGGATTGGGATGGCTATTGCAGAGAAACTTCTCGCAGACCACTACAATCGCCCAGGTTATAGCATCATAGACCATCATACTTACGGAATAGTATCTGATGGGGACCTTATGGAAGGAGTTGCTTCAGAAGCCGCGTCATTAGCAGGCACACTTGCGCTTGGGAAACTAATTTATTTATACGACGATAACGATATATCTATCGAAGGGAATACAGATATTACCTTTACCGAAAATGTTCGAAAGAGGTTTGAATCATATAACTGGCATGTTGTAGGTCCCATAGATGGTATGAGCGTTGATGAAGTAGATAATGCAATTAAAGAAGCACGTATCGAGAATACGCGTCCCAGCCTAATAATTGCACGAACGACTATAGGTTACGGTAGTCCGAATAAGGCGAATACAGGAGGAGTCCATGGCAGTCCTCTTGGGCTAGAAGAAGTTACCTTAACTCGCCAAAATCTTCATTGGGATTATCCGCCATTTGATATGCCTACTGAAGTAAAAACACATATGCAGAAGGCTATCGGAGAAGGCAAAAACCGCCAAAATCAATGGTCTGAGCTTTTGGCAAAATATCAGGGTGAATATCCCAGCGAGGCATCCAGTTTTGCATTGGATCTCAAGGGAGAAATTAGCGATTCAAGTTTTTTAAATTTGGAACATATTTTTGATGATGACGTGAAACCTCTTGCAACCCGTGAAGCAAGTGGCAGAGTGATGAATCACATTTCGGATTATGTACATAGTTTAATTGGAGGATCGGCCGACTTAGCCCCTTCTACGAATACGTTACTGAAGAGTCATATGAAAGTCGGATCTTCGGCAGAACCGCATAATATGCATTTCGGAGTCCGTGAACATGCGATGGGTTCAATTGCAGGAGGAATGGCCTTGCATGGCGGAGCAATTCCATATACTGCAACTTTTCTAATCTTTTCAGACTATATGCGCCCCCCTATGAGATTGGCCGCTTTAATGGGGTTGCGTGTGATTTATGTTTTCACACATGATTCAATTGCGCTTGGTGAAGACGGACCAACTCATCAGCCCGTGGAACAATTAATTGGGCTACGAGCAATTCCCAATATGACAGTGATTCGACCTGCTGATGCAATGGAGACATCTTGCGCTTGGAAATCAGCACTCGAGAATAGATTAGGCCCTACTGCGATTGTACTAACACGTCAAGGCGTGCCTATTTTGGACCAAACGGAGCATTTTTCAGCTAAAGGAGCACTATCAGGAGGTTACATTATTTGGGAGCATTCAAATGAGCCTGATCTCATATTGATTGCAACTGGATCTGAAGTACATCTGGCTCTTGATGCTGCCAAAGCTGCGTCTAAGAAAAACTATTCAATACGTGTGGTTTCCTTACCATCATGGGAAATTTTTGAGCAACAGCCAATGCACTACCAAAACGAAGTATTGCCTCCGTCTGTTACTGCACGTATTTCTATTGAAGCCGGTTCTACACTAGGCTGGTCAAAGTATGTCGGACAGACTGGTCTTTCTATAGGAGTAGATAAATTTGGTGCATCTGCTCCATTCAACGTCCTTTATGAAAAATATGGTTTAACAGCAGATCACATCCTACGGGAAATTGAGCAGCTTATTGGGCAAAAGTAAAATGACTGAAGGTAGGCAACCGCAAGGCGCAGAACTAGGCATCTACACTTCATCTGTAAACGATACTCTGAATACATTAACCTCAATTAATTTAATTTCTCGTATTTGGGAGAAAGATCCAACTGCTTGGGCGGGTAAGCATGAAGTTATTGCAAATCGACTTGGCTGGCTGAATGCCGCAAATTACATGAGTGAAAACCTCCTGACAATTAACGATTTCATTAAAGAAATACAGACTTTAAAATTTGAAAATTTTGTGCTTATTGGGATGGGTGGTAGCAGTGTGGGACCTTATGTGTTAAGTACAATCGATCAAGCAAATAAAAAATTAATCGTATTGGATTCAACTGTCCCCGCATTCATTAGTTCGGTATTTGGAAGGTTAAATTTACAAAAAACTCTTTTCATCATTGCATCAAAATCCGGCGACACTCTCGAGACTGTGTCATTATTTGATTACTCCTGGGAACAAGTAAAAATCAAATGTAATCAAACTAATCCTTATGATATAGGAAAACATTTTGTTGCGATTACTGATGAAAATTCCCCATTAGCAGCCATAGGTAGAGATCGGAATTTCCTGAAAGTGTTCATCAATGACACTACTATTGGAGGTAGATATTCATCCACTTCATATTTCGGATATGTTCCTGCTGCACTTATGGGAGTGGATTGTCATAAACTTCATTCGCGGATTGCTCATATGTCCAAACGATGTGAACCAAGCGTAGGAATAAGAAATAACCCTGGAGGTTGGCTTGGTGCTGCTCTGGCGACTTTATACAACCATGGCAGAGACAAAGTTACGATAATAACATCCAAAAGTATCTCTCCCTTTTCGGCTTGGATTGAACAGATACTTGCCGAGAGTACAGGTAAATCAAGCAAAGGATTGGTACCAATCATTAATGAACCTTTACTTGAACCCGATGATTATGCAGATGATAGGGTTTTTGTGCACATGAGAATGCAAGGTGACGATAATGCCGCTGATGACGTCGCAATAGCTAGAGTAAGCGGGCTTGGCCATCCGGTTATAACTATTCAATTAGAGGATGCATATGATTTAGGGGCTGAGTTTTTTCGATGGCAAATGGCAACTGCAGTAATAGGCCATATCCTTAATATTAATCCCTTTGATGAACCAGATGTTCAATATGCAAAAAAAACAACTTTAGAAAAAATCGAAAACAGGCAGAGCGTTAATGACGAACTTGATTGTAATCAGGTAAGAGATTTTAATGAACTAGCGCAGAATTTTCAGAATGGGGATTACTTAGCGATTCTTGCCTACGTTGAACAGACCAATGGTGTGAATGATTCATTGAACATATTGAGGAAGCGAATAGCGTCGAAAAAGAAAATAGCAACAACCTTGAACTACGGACCAGGTTATTTACATTCTGCTGGTCAATTGCATAAAGGTGGACCAGATAACGGTATTTATTTGCTTCTATTTTCCGATCCGATATTGTCTATTCCCATACCCCATAAGGACTATGATTTTGGTCGTTTGTTACATGCGCAAATTCTTGGCGATGTCATGGCACTGCAACAGAAAAACCGGAAATTTATATGTTTGAATTTAGGTTATGATTCGGAAGCAGGCATTCTCAGACTGCTCTCACAGATCTCTGATTTATGATAATAGACACTTTGAAAAGAGCTAATAAAACATAAAATTAATTTGCAAAATATAATCGATCTGGATTATGGACTAATATTTGCTGGAGTATCTGACTGTCATCTGTATACATACCTAGCAGATTTACCAACTCACCATCATTGGGCATATGTTTTACATTTGGATGAGGAAAATCTGTGCCCCAAAGAATTCTATCGGGTGCTGTTTGTATTAATTTTTGCGCGAATGGAATTGCATCATAGAAGGGGGGCCCATCTGTCGAAATTCTTTCTCCTCCACATATTTTCACCCATGCATTTTCATTCGCCATCAGCTTTAATAATTGAGCAAAAGGCTCTTGCTGCATGCCTTCACTAGCTTTAACCCTTGCCATGTGATCAATCACAAATGGGACAGGCAAGGATAGGAGTATAGGTGAAAGTTCCACGATATCTTGAGCATCTAGATGTACTACTAAATGCCATCCTAATTCCGCTATTCTTTCAGCCATACGCTTGACGACGGCTTCTTCAGGAACACTCTCTAAATGTTTCACAAAATTGAAACGTACAGCTCGAATGCCACCTACATGGTAGCGCTGCAATTCAGCATCGCTGATGGATGGATCTACAATTGAAGTACCTCTGTAGTTACCATTAGATGTTGCAATTGCATCCAATGTGGCGTCCATATACGTTCCGTGGCAACTTGCATGAACTATAACTGCACGATCTATTCCAAGGTGATCATGTAATTTTTTCAATGCATATTTTGAGGCATCTGGTGGTGTGTAAGACCGATTTGGATGGTAAGGAAACAGCTCTGCTGGGCCGAATATATGACAATGTGCATCGCATGCACCTTTGGGCAATTGTAAACTTGGTTTCTTTGGATTAGGGTCAGGTCCTGCAATCATTTTTATATGTTCAGTCATCTGTATTCCTCAGATTATTTCCCTTTCCATATATCAGAAGAGATATAAACGTTACCTTCCATTATTTTCCTTGCTGTTCTTAACAAGGCCGCTCGTTTTATCTGCGGACCATCATTAGTATTTTCGATTTGAAGTTCTACAGAAAAATAACCAGTCGGATGCTCGAGTTCAAGCATTTTACGCTCACCTTCGGGAAGAACACCATAATCGTATGCTGTAGTTCCTGGAATGACTGTTGCTGTCGCAACTGTAACTGCCGCAAGTACACCGATGGAGGCATGGGCTACTTTGGGTATAAATGACCTTGTACATATAGCACCTCCAGATACGGGTGGTGCAACAAGAAACATTTTGGGGACAACATTGTCAGTCACATCCCCGAGGTTCATAAGATACCCCGCTTGGATGCGTATTTTTTCTAATTGCTGCTTTAATTCAGAATCGTTATTTAGCTCGTCTCGAGTTTCATAGCCAGTTCGATTTAAATCAGTTGCTCTTATTGCGACGACAGGCATCCCGTTATCCATCAATGAACATTCAATCCCATCAATTACGTCAATATAATTACCTGTTGGGAATAATGCACCGCAGAAAGAGCCTGCGGTATCCTCTACATCGATCATGATCGGTGCAGAAGTGCCTGGAACACCGTCAATCCTTGCATCTCCTTGGTAATCCACCATTTTATTGGGAGTCTTAACGCGAGCTATTGCCCGATCACCTGAGTTGACCATGTGAATCCGTACTTCAGTTTCCCCATCAATTGCAGGCAATATTCCTTGTTCGATAGCAAATGGACCTATTCCTGCAAGCATATTTCCACAGTTTGGACTTATATCAACTACTGCTTCATCAACTACGACTTGTGCAAATAAGTAATCAACATCGCAATCATCTCTACTCGGAGGGCTTACTATTGCAACCTTACTCGTAAGAGGATCAGCTCCCCCTAACCCATCAATTTGGCGATTGTCAGGAGAACCCATTACTGATAAGAGAACTTGATCTCGTAAATTTTTATCTTCGGGCAGATCAGATGCCAGAAAGAACGGCCCTCTAGATGTCCCTCCGCGCATGAATACACATGGTATTGATGTTTGCATATGTATCTCCGTTCTACGTGCGGCTTTGCAGCGAATGGTATTTGAATTTTTCTCTAGCCGCGTCTAGTCGACCACCTTTCGCAATTTCGTTACGGATTCTTTCTTCAGCTTCTTCGATTTCTTTCGCGGCCTGTAGTACGGCTTGTTCATGTTCCTTAGCAATAACTAGTACACCATCACCGTCGCCCAATAATAAATCGCCTGGTTCCACACGTACTTCGCCTAGAGAGACTGGCTCTTGGTAAGCGTCAGCACGTACCCTGTCCTTCCCTGTGCGCATGTAAGTTCCGCGGGAAAATATAGGGTAATTCACCTTTAAAGCTCTATTAGAGTCTCGGCATACACCGTGAATCACTGTACCACCTAAATTGTTGCGATTGGCCATCGTAGTAAGGATATCCCCCCAAACGGTAGCATCCAGTCTACCTCCATTATCGATAACGACGATGCCTCCGGGTGCAACCTCATCAATGTAATCTCCGACACTTTCACCTTTATGGCCAGCAGTCATAGGTTCATTACGAACGGTATGTGCTCTACCACAGAGGGTAAACTCACGATCGATTGGTTTTATTCCGAATACTTGGCCACCTAAGCCAAGTCTATCTAGGGCGTCACTTACTGGGGTAGTTCCCAATTGTGCAAACGCTTGTACTACTGGATCGTTAGGGTCAATATAACCTGCCATGTCACCTGCTCTCTTGTTTTTTAATACTCAGTTATTAATCTGGCCTAGAAAGAGTGCATTACCAACAGCCTTCAGTCAAGCTTAATAGTTAAACAACTTTGTTTTATTTAATTCATCTGTGCTCTTAAGCCAAGTGATCCGATCATCTGAATGCTTAAACCAATTATATTGAGATCTAACTAGCCGATGTGTAGCTGATTTGGTTTTTTCGATGGCTTCCGAATAGGCCATATCCCCTTTAACGTATGCAGCTAACTCTCTATAGCCTGCACTTGAGAATGCTGGTAATTCAACATTAAAGCCTTGCGCTAGAAGATCTTTAATTTCGTTAATCCACCCGGATTCGATCATTGAAGTAATTCGATTATCTAGTTTTTTGTATAAATCAACTCTATTCATGTAGATTGCAAAAACTTGATAATTGTAATTCGGTGGGATTTGCTGCCGAAGCTTGGAAAAAGGTACGCCAGTATGTTCCCAGACTTCTAATGCACGGATGATTCGCCGAATATTGGACGCATTGATAAAACTTACTGCTTTGGGGTCTACGTCCAGTAATTTTGCATAAAGAGCTTTGGACCCATTTTCTTCAGCGTAGGTTTCATAGTATTTACGGAGATTGTAATTCGGTGGAACTGGTGGAATTTGCCACCCTTCAATTAATCCCCAGATGTATTGACCAGTACCACCAACTACTACAGGAGTAATGCCGTTAGCTAGAATTTGATTGATTTTATTACGTGCGATTTCTAAGTACTCGGCTATGCTGAAAAAAGTATCAGGCGATAGAACGTCAAAAAGATGATGTGGTACTAACGCTTGTTCATCTAGCGAAGGTTTTGCGGTCCCTATTGAAAGCCCCTGGTACACTTGCCTACTATCGGCGTTGATGATTTCAATGGCTGATAAGTGGCGTAAATTTAAGGCTGCTTCTGTTTTGCCAGTGCCAGTTGGACCCACAATAAAAATGACATTTGAGTAAGCCATAGAATTATTTCGAGAATGCCAGAATGATTTCAGAAAAATCTGAAGCATTTAGGCTTGCACCACCAACTAAGGCACCATCTATATCATTTTGGGAAGCAATTGCTTGAGCGTTGGCTGAATTGACACTTCCTCCATAAAGTATACGGATTTGTGAAGCACTGAAGTCATTAGAGAGTGATTTTATGCATTCCCTAATAAAGCCAATGACTTCTTGAGCGATTTCTGGTGTCGCTGCTTTGCCAGTACCAATTGCCCAAATAGGTTCATATGCAACGACAATTTGAGGGATTTTGTTAGTAGGAATCGAACTGAGAGAGGCTTTAATTTGCGCATCTATCGTACGGTTTACTAAATTACTCTCACGCTGATCAAGAGTCTCTCCAACGCAAAATATAGGGACGATACCCAATTCAAGCGCCGTGTGAATTTTCGAAGAAATGAACTTGTCATCTTCTAAAAATAATTGGCGCCTCTCAGAATGACCTATGATTACATAGTCGCAATACTCTGCGATCATCTCTGGTGGTGTTTCGCCAGTATAAGCACCGGAACGTTCAGGATGTAAATTTTGAGCACCGATTTTAATGCTAGATCGCATGCAGGCATCAGCTACGACTTTCAATGCTGGTGATGGAGGGCACAAGACACACTCTACAGTACTATTTGGATCGTATTTACTCAGTATGTCACTAGCGAGGATAGAAGATTCCATGATTGTTTTAGGGTTCATTTTCCAATTTCCAGCAACTATTGGGGTCCGCATAAATTTACCTCCTAAATATCATCTAAAGCTGCAACTCCAGGCAAAATCTTCCCTTCAAGGAATTCCAAGGAAGCTCCCCCACCCGTAGAGACATGCGACATTTTCGGTACTAGTCCTAAATGAGTAATAGCTTCAGCAGTAGATCCTCCTCCTATCACTGTAATTGCATTAGAAGAGGACAAATAATTTGCAATTTCCTTTGTCCCAGAGTCAAATGGCGGAACTTCAAATACGCCCATTGGGCCATTCCATACTACAGTAGCCATTGATTGTAAGATTTCGATGTACTGATTGGTGCTATTACGACCTATGTCAAGAACCATTGAATTCGATGGAATATTGTTTATACCAACAGCTTTAGTGATTGCTTGAGAATCAATTTTCTGAGCAGTGATTACATCCGTAGGTAAATGCACTACGGTACCACAGTCCGAAGCTTTACTTAATAGGTCTTTGCAAAGGCTCACCATATCTTGTTCTAATAAAGAAGAACCTATTCCATAGCCTTGTGCATAGAGGAAGGTTGCTGCCATTCCCCCTCCGACAAGTATATGATCAGCATGGCCTAATAACCTATCTAATATTCTTATTTTATCACTGACTTTTGCACCTCCAAAAATTGCAGCTAATGGTTTTTGGGGCTGGCTCAAAATGTCACCTAAGAAAGTTAATTCTTTTTCCATTAATAATCCAGATACTGCCGGTAAATAACGTGCTATACCTTCGGTGGAAGCATGCGCTCTATGAGCTGCTCCAAATGCATCATTTACGTATACATCAGCCATTCTTGACAATGCTGCAGCAAAATCAGGGTCGTTAAGCTCTTCTCCAGGCCAGAACCTGATGTTTTCAAGCATATAAACTGAACCCGGCTCCATTGGAAGCTCATTGAAAGATGGAATTGATAGATCGTGAAGGTAAACCACTTCAGTATCCAACAAAGAAGCTAAATTTTCTGCTATAGGTTTGAGCCTGAGAGGTTCTTGGATTTTGCCATCGGGCCTGCCCAAATGGGAGCACAATAAAATCGATGCATTATTTTCTATTAGATATTTAATAGTTGGAATTGCCTCTTTAATGCGGGTATCATCCGAAATAGTTGTAGTGCCGCGAACATAAGGTACATTGAAATCAACTCTTAAGAACGCGCGTTTTCCTTCCCAATTAATGTCACGGATTGTTTTCTTATTCACTCTGCCACACCATTTTTTCACTGAGTTCGTTCCATCGATTTTGTAAATTGGGAGGTAATCGCAATGACTCGATTAACTGATAAGCGTGTTCCAATTTGCCTTTTATAAATTGTTCAGACTGCTCTTTTGCTCCAAGGTTCTCTAAAATTTTCTTAATTGCAGTTAAATCTTGTAAATCCATTACCCTTTTGAAGTAATAACCACCAAGTTCTCGCTTCTCTGACAATGAAGCCTGCTCAAGCCCCGCGACGATTGGATATAGTTTACTTTTATTAAGCGCCCTTCCAGGATGCGTAGAGGTTCCGAATATAGCATTTATTTCCTCGGAAATAGCTGAGGCCATGCCAAGAGTTTCGCCTAATTCTTGCATTACGCTAACATGAGTTTGATCAGCCCCTGATACGATAGCACCAAGAGAAAGGGTGCTACCTAGTATTGAGCCATATTTCCCTTTTGCCATTGCAAGGTATTCTTTAACACTGACATCAATTCGCTCTTGCAATTCGAGTTCGAGGTATTGGCCTCCATAGTACGAGAGAGCAGAGGAATCTAATGCGCCTACCGCTTGTAATACTGAAGCAGAGCTTAGTACATTTTGCATACTGAATAGGCTTAGTCGAGAAAGTGCATGCAACCCGTCACCAACGTTAATGGATTGGGCTGGCCCCCACAGCCACCACACTGCACTTCGGCCATGTCTTGACTGATTGGCTGTTTGCATATCTTCATGTGTTTGTACTGACTCTTTTAATAATTCTATCGAAGCTGCAACTGCAGATTTTTTTTCATAATCTGAATCTAATAATGAAACAGACTCTAGGCATAGGCAACCATAAATTCTACTATTATTGCTGTTTTGCGCTTCACCGTTTTCATCTATCCACCCTAGCTGAAAGTGCATCATGCGATACAATGGAAGATTAGAATCAAGAGGAATATCGAAACTCTGACTCAGTGCTTTTTCAACAATTGGGATGTATTGGTATAGCTGGTCTGATAATTCATGGGAAGTCATTCTATGTGCCTTCATTTTCGCGAGGTTCATAGACATCACAAATATCTTTAATTTGCTCTATTGAAAGAACTCCAGTTCTCACCACTTTGGGTGTGGATGAAGTAGTGTCAATAATTGTTGAAGGTAAATTACTTGGACTGGGTCCTCCGTCGAGAATCAAACTTAATCTGTTTCCCAATTGCTTTTGTACTTCGTTGGCTGTTGTTGGTTCTGCCCCATTATGACGATTAGCGCTAGTACCGGTAATAGGTGCACCTAAAGCCTGAATTAGTGATTGCGGGCAAGGATGGTCAGGCAAGCGTACTCCTACGGTGTCACCACCTCCAGTGACCAATGAAGGGAGATCCGGATGGCTTTTCATTATTAGAGTAAGCTTTCCTGGCCAAAATGCCTTTGCCAACCTATACGCATCATCTGATATGTCAATGGCAATTTCACTAAGTTGTGATTCGGAAGCAATCAGCACTGGTACAGCCTGATGGCGCTCACGAGCTTTAATAACAAACATTGTCGATACAGATGAATAATTAAATACTGAAGCACCAAGTCCATAGACTGTGTCTGTAGGGTAAGCAATCACGCCACCTTCTCGCAGGAGAATTGAAGCAATGGATCGGTTATTTGGATTGTCAGGGACGAGGGGCATAGCGGCCTTCTTTAGCAAAAGAGTATATCATCTAGTCAATTATAAAAACTTGATCACTTGAAATTAACAAGTATGTAGTTGATGCTATTCAAAATGGCTTTTAACGAGAACAATATGACTGATAATGATACTTCTTCTAGCAAAAATCAAGATTCTCATAGAATCGCCACTACAGGAGACCTTGAGGTCTCTACATACCTTGAAATAGCTAAAGAAAAAGAAGGTTACTCAAGTGAGCTATTAGATTCATCAGATTCGAATATTGGCCCTGAAACAATCGCTATCGTTGATTTCGGGTCACAATATAGCCGATTGATCGCCAGGAGAATCCGAGAGCAAAATGTTTACTGCGAACTTATTTCTCCTAAGGCTCCAAGAGAAGTTGTCGCTGCACTTAACTTGAAAGGCATAATTCTCTCAGGTGGGCCGTCCTCCGTTTATGAAGAGAATGCACCTTTAGCGCAACCTTGGGTTTTTGATATGGGCGTTCCTGTACTAGGTATTTGTTATGGCATGCAACTTATCGCTCATCAATTAGGTGGACAAGTTGCTCCAGCTTTAGAACGGGAATATGGATTTTCAGTAATTCATAAGAATAATCCTAATTTGTTGTTTGACGAGCTCGAAGACGAATTAGCAGTTTGGATGAGCCATGGTGACCGTATAGATTTGCTTCCACCTGGGTTCGTATCTATAGCATTTAGTGAAAATTCACCCATTGCTGCAATGGGGAATGATACAAATATATTTGGAATACAGTTTCATCCAGAGGTAGCTCATACCCCACAAGGCACGCAAGTCCTGCTGAATTTTGCTTATAAAATTTGCGGAATTAGTGGCTCATGGACACCGGGGAATTTTGTTTCTGAGTCGATTGAAAGAATCAAAAACCAGGTTGGTAATGGCAAAGTAATATGTGCGCTATCTGGTGGAGTGGACTCCGCGGTCACCGCTAAGCTCATCCATGAAGCCATTGGCAGCCAATTGACTTGTATTTTTGTAAACAACGGCCTCTTACGGCGTGAAGAACCGGAACGTGTCCGCCAAGTTTTCCAGGATAATTTGGGCTTAAATCTAATTTATGTAGATGCATCAGAAAGATTCCTCTCCGCATTAAAAGGGGTTGTTGATCCTGAAGAAAAACGAAAAATTATTGGAGCAGAATTTATCAACGTATTTGAAGAACAAGCAGGTTCATTGGGTGCAGTTGATTTCCTAGCTCAAGGAACGCTATATCCTGATGTGATAGAGAGCCAAACTTCCGAGAGTACCGCTGCGCACAAAATAAAAACGCATCACAACGTAGGTGGTTTGCCTGAAAGAATGAAATTGCAATTAGTCGAACCTCTAAGGTACCTATTTAAGGACGAAGTTCGACTTGCAGGTGCGCAGTTAGGTCTTCCTGCAACCGTTTTGAACCGCCAGCCTTTTCCTGGGCCGGGTCTGGCGATACGTGTCATCGGCGATATCACCTATGAAAAATTAGAAGCATTACGTTCAGCAGATTGGATTGTCATGGATGAAATAAAGCATGACGGACTTTATGACAATTTGTGGCAAAGCTTTGCTGTCCTGACTGATACTCGCACAGTTGGAGTCATGGGTGACCAACGAACATACCAGCATGTGGTTGCATTACGTGCTGTAACCAGCGATGACGCAATGACAGCAGATTGGGCCCGTCTTCCTTACGATACACTTGCTAGAATATCGAATCGTATTGTTAACGAAGTCCCTAGCATAAATCGTGTTGTCTACGACATAACAAGTAAACCACCAGGGACGATCGAGTGGGAATAAATTAAAAATATTTAAAATCAATTACATAGATCATCTAAGTAAAGTTAAATTGAGAAAAAGCATTTTCAGCTGTTCTAATTGCAGCTTGGCAGACATGACTGCTTGAATAAATTAAATAAAAGCAACTTATCCTGACGCTTTTTTCTCTAATCTAGAGGAATAAATGTGAATATAGATGAATTAATAGCAGCGTACCCAGACTTCCCAGAGGAAGGTATCTTATTCAGAGATATAAGTCCTTTGCTCAAATCTGCCGAAGCCATGGCATGGACAAAAATCAGCTTGGCTAATGGCATTTCAGAATGGTCACCGGACTATATTGCTGGCATTGACGCTCGAGGCTTTTTATTTTCTGCGCTGGTCGCTGATTCTTTGGGAATTGGATCAATCATGGTCAGGAAAGAAGGGAAATTACCGGGTAAGCTAGATACACGCAACTACAGTTTGGAGTACGGTTCCAGCGGACTTTCCATACAAACAGACTCTAATCTCAAGGGTGCACGTATTGTTTTGATGGACGATCTACTTGCTACTGGAGGAACATTTAATTGCGCCAAAGAATTGTTTGAATTCCAAAAGGCTCATGTTATCGGATGTGCTGTTGTTATCGAACTTAAGGGGCTTAAAGGGAGAGAATCTATCGACTGCCCTGTTTTTTCATTGAAACAATATGATTAGAAAATTTGATAAAAATGAAACTTTAATAGTAGTTGCATTAGAAAAAGAATTGCCGAAGTCTCTTGTTCAGGAATGGAACGTCTGTTACACCGGTGTTGGAAAGGTCAACGCGCTTATATCAATTGCACAGGGCATATCAACTTATGAACCGAAGACTCTAATTAATTACGGAACTGCAGGAGCTACGGATACTAATATTTCTGGATTACAAGAAGTAACTTTGTTCAAGCAAAGAGATATGGATGCGCGGGCTTTAGGGTTTGAATTGGGAGAAACTCCCTTTGATCCTATTAGTTCAATTCAACTAAATAGACCTGGTTTAAGTTGTGGTACCGGAGATAATTTCGTCACTGAAGGCCAAGTGATGACTGTTGACCTAGTAGATATGGAGGCATATGCCATAGCGAAGTATTGCTTGGTCAATAGGATAAATTTTTATTGTTATAAGTATGTTTCTGACCATGCAGATCTAGATTCTGCTAATCAATGGAATAATCAAGAATGGCTGGAACAAATGTTCTTTAAAGGAGCAAATTTATTTATCCAAAACGTGCTTGATGAAAATCCTATTGGATAGAATAATGCGTTCGAAGAATGATTCTTAACAAGAAAAATAAACTATCTATAGGTGTTATCGGTAAAGATAACCATGCTCATAGGCTCATAAATATTCTTGAAAAATCCGAATTAGTTGACGATATACGCATCTACTACTACCGTGCTTACGACGGTGTTGATTATAGAGTCACCAGTGATTTTTCAAAATTAGAGTCATGCGATGCTATTATTCTAGCTAGCCCTACCCCTTCTCATTTTGAGTATTTGCAGAAGCTCTCAGATTTCCCAGGATATATTTTTGCCGAAAAACCGCTCGTCTCCGATCTTGGAGAATCTATAAAAATAATGAACTGGTCCGAATCAAAGAAAATGAAAATCAAAGTGAATTACTCCTTTATTGATTCTCCTGTGTATTCGAAACTCAATGAAATAGTGAACACAAAAGAATTTGGAAGCCCTATTGAAATGAGCATTAGAATGGGGCATGGCTATTCCTTTTCTGATCAATATCTAAATAATTGGAGATCAGTACAGAGTAAATATGGGGTAGCTGAACAAATCAGCGTTCATTACATCAATTTGGCAATGCATCTTTTTGGTAGCGTAAGCAACTCAAGAATAAATTTGACCAATTTTTCTGGAAGAGGAAATACTCCAGATACTTCAGACATTTTGCTCCAAATGGCAGGCTCCCTTACCGTCAAGATTTTTACTAGCTACGCGATTCCGTATCAATTTGAATTACTTTTAACTTGCACCAATGGGATATACCAGTATGACGGGAAGGTGGAAACTATCCGCTCGCCCCGTGATTTTTATAATAAGAGAAACCAATATACGCTCCCCCCAATAACCTATGAGAACGCAATTTCATATAGAGAAAACATGGATAGAGGATTGGAAAAATCGTTATCTGATTTTCTTACACTTGTTGCTGATAATGGCTTCTTAAATTCCGAACAATTGGATACTGCCTTAATAACTATGGAGCCAATATTTAACGAGAAAATACAATGAATAACGAAATGGGTACTCAATGAGACTGCTTGTTGTAGGAAACGGTGCTCGCGAGCATGCAATAGTTTGGAAGCTTTCTAAAAGCAACAAAAAACCGGAAATATTTGTGGCACCTGGCAACGCTGGTACAGAAACCATTGCGATTAATGTTCCTATCGAATTAGACGACATCGAAAATTTACTTGAATTTGCTAAAGGTAATCAGATTGATCTAACCATCGTCGGCCCTGAAATTCCGTTAGTTAAGGGAATCGTAAATGACTTTAGTAACGCAGGACTTCGTATTTTTGGGCCTACAAAAGAAGCAGCTCTAATTGAAGGAAGTAAATCATTTTCTAAACAAATAATGAATTCTGCGGGCGCTCCCACAGCACCATTTTCAATCTTTGATAATTATTATCAAGCTAAGGAATATATATTAGAGAAAGGCGCACCAATAGTGATTAAGGCTGATGGCCTTGCTGCAGGAAAAGGTGTAGTAGTTGCGCAATCGGTTGACGAGGCATTAGAGGCATTGCATGCAATGATGGTTGAAAGGATTTTTGGAACTTCGGGTGACCGAGTTGTAATTGAAGATTGCCTATCTGGCCCTGAAGTTAGTGTCTTTTGCTTTACCGATGGGTCAAATATCTCTTCTCTAGTTGCCGCTTGTGACTACAAGCGAGCCTATGATGACAATAAAGGGCCAAATACAGGTGGTATGGGTGGTTACAGTCCACCTTCTTGGTGGAATGCTAAATTTGAAAAACTAATACGAGAAACTTGTATAAAACCAGTGATTGATCAAATGGCTTTAATGGGATGCCCATATTCGGGGATTCTTTATGGAGGATTGATGCTAACAGAACAAGGGCCTAGCATCATCGAATTTAATGCACGTTTAGGAGACCCTGAAGCTGAATTCATACTCCCTCGCCTAGAAAACGACTTGATTGAAGTAATTGATGCCCTGCTAAATGGAGATTTGAATAAATTGGAATTGAAATGGGAAGATAATTACATAGTAGGAGTAGTATTGGCTTCAGGTGGGTACCCTGGGAAATATGAAATCGACCTGCCCATTCATGGACTGAAAAATACATTGAATCTAGGGCAAGTTTTCCACGCAGGAACACGTTCAAATAACGGTGAGACTTACACTGCTGGTGGTCGAGTTTTAACTGCAATTGGAAAAGCGACTACAATGAAAGAAGCTCGTATAAATGCCTATAAAGTGGTAGAAAAAATAAACTTTGAAAACATGCAGTATCGAACTGATATTGCACAATCCACTAATGATGAAAAAGTAAATAAAGAAAAGGAGACACCCATTGCCTAAAGTAAGAATTATCGTTGGTAGTGCTACAGATCAGCCAGTTATGGAGGATACTAAAAAAACATTAATAGACCTTGGTGTTGATACTGACTTATTAGTTGCCTCTGCACATAGGAACCCTAAGAAAGTAGAGGAATATATTACACTTGGCGAACAAGAAGGTGTTGAAGTATTTATCGCTGCAGCAGGTGGGGCAGCGGCCCTTCCAGGAGTCGTTGCGTCACATACTACCCTACCAGTTATTGGAGTGCCCATTGCCTCTAGTGAAATGACAGGAGGAGTAGACGCTTTATATTCCATAGTACAAATGCCTCCCGGTATTCCCGTCGCTACAGTTGCAATAGGATCTTGGGGCGCTAGGAATGCTGCATTGTTAGCAGCTGAAATTTTGGGGGTGAAATACCCAGAAATTCGCCAAGAAGTTGAAAACTATAGAGAGCGCTTAAGACAGAGATAAAGGAACGAATATTTTTT
>CENY01016444.1_pt1 | contig 27065 bp, 19 predicted proteins | sample 356181 | NCBI WGS metagenome assembly CENY01 (sample SAMEA2619840, study PRJEB7988) | marine metagenome | isolation source: saline water (ENVO:00002010), including
CGTCACTCATACGCGCGTTCTTCCTGTCGGGCGCTCAAGCGAGCTGCTTGATAGTCTTTTTCCGGAACTCTGGAATCAGGCAAGCGCTCGCTCCTCAGTGGGCCATCCACGGCGAGCGAGGAGGCGTTATCGGGGTGTGTCTTAAAGGTATTCTTAAGACTCTAGAAAATAACCCTTTTTGAGCCTCTCACCAAGCGAACTTTGCACTTATCTCACCTAGGGCAAACCCTTGTATCACAATGGTTTTCCATGTCTACCTACCCCTCAGATCACGCGATCGCCAAGAAGTCCTTCCCCACGACCAAGCCTGCCTCGTCCAAAAGCCCCTCGATCCTAGCCCTAGCTCCGTATTGGCCCACCGCGGCAGCATGAAGTGGGCCGCGGATCCGGAGGGCATCTTTGACGCCTAAAACCGGCGCCCCATGAATCTCCTGACCTATTTTTCGGGGGTCGAGCTCAACAAACGCTACCACCCCAATTCCGGAATCCTGGGCAGCCCGCGCAAACGATTTCCCCACTGGGCCGGCTCCCCAGACGATTACGTCACGCTTGTCCTTAAGTGGGCCACGGCCAAGATAATGAACCCGGCACCTCAGAAACGCTTCGGGCTTGTAACGATGGTCTATCCGAGACAAGCGATCGGCACCTTCCCGCCACTGATGAAGCACGGCAGGGACATTCGCGAGCCGGTGCCCCGCAAGGTGCATTCGCAAAATCAGGTCGTAATCCTCTGGCCACCCGTGATCTTGGTATCCACCCACGGCCTCGACTACGTCTGTTCGAAGGAAAAACGTGGGGTGAGCCAGCGGACACTCGACCCAAACCGAACGTGCAACATCCTCGGGCGACCTCACGGAATTGAGCCAGTTCTCGTATCGACGCGCGCCTGCTCTGACAACCGAATTGGGGAAATACCGAACTCCGCTGCCACAACCAGCGACTGTGGGCTCGTCCTTGAGCAGGGCCCACTGAAGGGCAAAGCGTCTCCGGTCAGCGATGTCATCCGCATCCATTCGGGCAAGATACCGGGCGCGCGCTTGCGCCCTTGCTATCTCGAGCGCATCGACGATCCCTCGAGGCCTGCTTCGGAATAACCGAATTCTGTGATCATCCGAAGCCCAGCGCTCCAAGTAATCCCAAGTACCGTCTGTCGAGCCGTCATCCACAACAATCACCTCAAAGTCATCGAAGGTCTGAGTGACTAATGACCTCATGGCTTCATCCAAATGCTTGACGCCATTACGAACAGGCATGAGGACGCTGACGGCGGGAGAATCTCTGGTCATGGGAACACCGGTCCAAGATCTAACTGCTGATCACCTACCTGATGAAAATGTGATCGGACTTTCCGCATAAGCAGGATACCCCTGGGCTTGGGTATCAGTTCTTCGGCAAGCTGCTGCTAGCGGCCTCTCGCATCGCTTCGGCCAAGTAGCGACCGGTGAAACTTTCCGGTATGTCGGCGATGGCCTCCGGGCGCCCTGCTCCGACGATTCGACCCCCCTGAGTTCCTGCCCCGGGACCAAGATCGATAACCCAGTCTGCAACACGGATCACATCGAGGTTGTGTTCGATGACAAGCACGGTATTACCCGATTCAACTAAACGCCCCAGAACCTCCACCAGTTTGCGTACGTCTTCTCCGGAGAGCCCTGTGGTCGGCTCATCTAGGATGTAGAGTTTTCGCCCCTTCTTCCCTGACACTCTCGCTAACTCACGAGCTATTTTGAGCCTCTGGGATTCGCCACCAGACAAAGTCGTCGCCGGCTGTCCAAGACGGAGATACCCGAGCCCTACTTGCTGAAGCTGCCAAAGGCTCTTCCCGAGCCTGCGCTCCCTAATAAAGAACCGGATCGCCTCGTCGATGGTAAGTTCCAGAACTTCAGCGATCGTCTTTCCCCGAACCTTAACATCTAAGACTTCACGTTTATATCGTTGGCCGGAGCATGCCTCACAGGGCACATACACATCGGCCATAAAGATCATCTCGATCTCAACAGCTCCCGCACCTTTGCACTCTTCGCAACGACCACCGTCAACATTGAAACTGAAGTGGCCAGGCGTATAGCCCCTTTCTCGAGAAATCGGAGCAGCGGCAAACAACTTCCGCACCGCATCCCACGCCTTGATGTAAGTAACCGGGTTCGAGCGCGGAGTGCGGCCGATGGGCGCTTGATCGACCAGCACAACCTCATCGACATACTCAATACCTTCGAGAGCATCGTACTGTCCTACAACCTCACCTAAGTGCTCTTTAGCGCTCGTCTCACCACTGCCCAATTCTCTTTCTGCCGCTCGATAAAGAACGTCGTGAACCAGGGTCGACTTACCCGACCCAGATACACCCGTCACCAGTGTCATGGTACCGAGAGGGATCTCGACATCGACCGACTTAAGGTTGTGCTGCGTCGCTCCCTTGAGCCGTAGCGAGGGGCCATTAACTGGCCGGGGACCCTCCGCTCCAACTATAGGTGACCGACCGGAGATGTACCGTCCAGTCACCGTGTCCTGCGATTCCAGCTCTTTGGCCGTGCCCTCGAATACAACTTCGCCACCACGTTCGCCGGACGCCGGGCCGAGTTCTACAACATGGTCCGATGCCCAAATCGCTTGTGTGTCGTGCTCCACGACTACGACCGTGTTACCAGCACTCCTAAGCTTTTTCAGTAACTCGAGCAGAGCTCCGGTATCCCGAGGATGTAGTCCCACAGTCGGCTCATCTAGGACATAGAGCGTATCGACCAATGCGGACCCAAGTGAATTGGCCAAGTTGATGCGTTGAGCTTCCCCTCCTGAGAGAGTCCTCATCTGACGACTCAGTGACAGATAGCCCAAGCCCACATCAACAAGGAACCCGACCCTCGCATGCAGCTCGCGCGTTATCGTCTCCGCGATCTGAGCTTCCATCAAAGTTAGGTCTAGCTGTCTGAGCCATAGCGCGAGATCGTCTAGCGCTAGTTCCGACACCTCTGCGATCGTCCGTCCGGACACACGAACGTTTAGGGCCTCCCCGCGAATCCGTGCACCACCGCATTCGCGGCACGTCTTGGGCGCCTGATACTTCCTTAACCAGACCCGGATATACTGCTTGTACCGCTTTTTTTCACGCGATACGAGGAACGGTATAACCCCCTTGAATCCCTTCGCGCCGTATAAAACCTCCTCACGAAACTTCTTCGGCAGGTCTTCCCACGGCGAGTAGAGAGAGATACCACACCGCGTCCCAAATTCTTTCAGCTTTGTTCTTTCTCGCTTGTAACGCGGGGCAGACCACGGATCAACCGCATTATCGGCCAACGATCTGGTCGGCACCGGAATAATCAGGTCTGCGTCATAGTCGAGCGTCGCACCGAATCCGGTGCAGAGAGAGCACGTGCCATAAGGGTTGTTGAAGGAAAAGAGCTGTGGTGTGGGCTCAAGAAAGATCGCCTCAGGATGCTCTGGGCAACGAAAGTGCTCAGTAAATAGCAGACGGTCAGGAGCCCGGAGGGAAAATCCGGTCTTCCCTTCTCCTTGATTGCGGTCCGCTGACAATAAGACTATGGCCGTCCCTTCCCCTTCGACAAAACAGGTGCCGAGAGAATCGGCGAGGCGACCTATGTCGTCCGGATCTGTCTTTATCCGGTCTACCATGACCAAAAGCTCTTCAGCCTTTGTCAGATCTACTGTGAAATTGTCCGGGTGATCGGCATCCGGCCCGGATATGTCAACCTGGACTCCATCCACCAAGAGACGAACAAATCCAAGCTCTCGGAGATTAGACACGACGAGCTCATGCTTGATTTCCTCGCTCCTAGGAAGCGGGAACGCGACCTGAATGCGCACTCCCGGACCCAGTTCAAGTACTCTGTCTACCGCTGATGACACGGTATCCGGGTGAACGTGACGGTCACACACTGGACAGTGAGTACGCCCAACCCGCGCCCACAGCAGACGCATATAGTCATACACCTCAGTTGCAGTCCCCACCGTAGAGCGACTCGACTTCGTGGGGTTCTTCTGCTCGATCGACACTGCCGGTGATATTCCTTCTATAGAGTCTACTTCTGGCTTCTCCATGCGCTCAAGAAACTGTTTGGCATAGGTAGAAAGTGACTCTACGTATCGGCGCTGTCCTTCTGCGAATAGCGTGTCTAGAGCAAGAGAGCTCTTGCCCGAACCAGAAGGACCCGTAATCACCGTAAATGCGCGACGTGGGAGATCGAGATTGACCTCCTTCAGGTTATGCTGCCGGGCTCCCCGGATCCGGATCGGATCGTCCATGGTTGGATGATATAAGGAACGTCGCCATGGGCGAGACTGCGCGCCGCAAAATTCGCGGCTTGCTAGGTCCCTTCGATCGAGTCTCTTAAGGCTGCCATAGTGTCTAACGGCTCATCCATGGGGCTCGTCGCACCAGTATCTAAGGCGAGATCACGCATCATCTCAAAGAGCGTAAGGTCATGGTCCGCTACAGAATCCATGACCTCGTATCGTCGAGAAGTAGGGCTAAGCACACCGGCCACTCGCACAAGTGGGTCGTTCTCGAATCCCTTGAGCGGCTCCAATGCTGCCAAGGAGTAGCGCGTTGAAGAGTTCCAAAGAATCCACTCATTCAGACCCACGTCGTACGTGGCCTGAATCTGGGCTCGGACTTCAGCAGGGCCGTACACCGGAGACCCGAGACTGAAATCCTGAAGCCAAGGACGGGTCAGTCCCGCTCCCTCAACCGCACCTGAGCGGCGTAGCGCATCCCGCAAAGCGGCGTAGACAACCTCATAAGGGTATGCATTGGGGTCAGTATAACCGAAACTCCCCTCCCAGTAGTGGCTCGGGTACACCATAGGCAAGGCTACATCTACCACGTCTATAAAGCTCTCCCAAACCTGGCCAATACCGACATCTCGCCGAAAAGAAGTCGTTACCCCAAACACGTCAGCAGTCGACCTTACGGGGAGATCTGCGAGTTCCTGCTCTGCATGTCTCAGAAAACCCCTCACGGCATCTACCCGCCTCTCACTTTCACCCTCTGTAAAAACTGCCCGCGCCATGTCGGAAGCAGGGGCATCCGGGAATCTGATGTAGTCCCACTGGACCTCTGGAAAGCCCATCTCCGCAACCTCCCGAGCGAGGGCAATGTTGTACGACCAGAGGTCTTCATTAAAAAGGTTTTGCCATACGATGTTCTTGTTGTCCACCCAAACGCCCCCTGCAGTATCCTGAACCGCAGTCTCTGGCCGGGCAGCGGCGAGTAACGGGTCCTTCACGACTACAATACGAGCAATCGGATACACGCCCGCCGCTTCCAAGCGGTCCAACAGCCCCGGCAAATCACGGATCCGGATCTCTCCATCCGCCCCAATCTCCTTCGCCAGAGGAACATCGGTAGCGTGGCTAATGAAGCCGGTCGCATCCTTGATATCTATGACGAGTGCGTTGACTTCAGTCGTCTCCGCAATCTCAAGCATCGTTGTCATTCGACGCTCCGATCCCGCGGCCCATGCGTTCACATACAGACCCCGGATGTGATCCGGACGAGGGAAACGAGCGTCATCGAAGTCGTGCTCTGGCTTCATTCCGGGGGGAGGCATCTCATTGGAGCCCGTCAAACCAAACGGTGGCCTATACGGAATAAAAGGAGCTCCATCAGACTCTGATCCTCCTGGATCTTCCTCACCCCCTACGTCGCCCTCTAGCCCCTCCGCTCTCCCATCACTGGCCAATGTCCGAAAAGCGGGCCCCTCGACTTTCAGTGAATCCATTGCGGGGGTCTGATCGGTGTGAGTCCCTAGTGAATCCGCAATCTTCACCTCTGAAAGCGGCGACTTATCAGCACTATCTGAAACTCCGTGGCACGACACTACCAACAGCAACGGAGCAAACCACTTCAAATAACGATCGAAGAGAGATGGGGTCACTTACTCAGTACTCTCTCAATGAAGGATCAACCTCTGCACGCCAACCGAGGACACCCCCCTTGAGGTTCAACACCCGGTCGTATCCCATCTGCATGAGAATCGCGACCGCCCATGCGCTTCGGCCTCCACTACGACAGTAGACAACAACGTCTGCATCTGCCGAAACCTCTCCCGTACGCCCCTCAAACTCACCTGTAGGGATTCGAAGCTGGTCATAGTCGGGCAAGTCGGCGATCTCTGCCTCATGGTACTCACGAACATCTACAAGTGTGGGTATTTCCCCAGAATCGAGACGTTCCTTGAGTTCCAGAGGCGTGATCTCTTTAACTTCAAAATCGTTATTCATCTACTTAACTCTCAAAAGTGACTCAAGTAAGGTTGCAGACCGGATAGCCGCCCCGCGGTTGCTGTGAATATACTCGGCTGAAGCAGCTCCTGCGGCCTTCCTGCGAGCTTCGTCAGTCAACCAAGTGGTGATCACCTCCGTTAATTCTTCCACATTCTGCACTGACTCCGCACCTCCACAGTCAATAAGGTCTGCAGCCGCACGTGCCCTGTGGTGCTGAGAACCAAACAAGACTCCGCTTTCCGCAACGGCCGGCTCTAAAACGGAATGAAGACCCCGGCCGTGGAACCCACCACCAACGAAGGATACGGAAGCCAATCCGTACAGGTTAGCCAACACACCAACACGATCCACCACAATCGCATTAGGGCGAAGACTAACTTCAGATGCGTCACCCGTTAACGCATTTTCCAAGCTGCTGAGGGTCGTTGCCCACCAGCCGTCTTTTTCCAGGCGCTCAATCAGCTTCGCAACAGCCAACTCAGAGGGCTTATGAGGAGCAATGATCAAACGAAGATCTGTGACCGTCTCACGAGTGGAAACAAGGGCCGGAAGGAGAACATCTTCATCTGACACCCACGTAGAACCGGCGACCACGGTCGGTCGAGTATCGGCCTGCAAGAGCGCGTGCCACCGTTGCCAAAGGTCTCGTCCTAGGAACCGGTGCACCGCGGAATCGATACCAGGATCACCCGTGGTCCTCACCGCCCGCGGACTGACACCGAGAGACTGAAGCGCCAATGCATCTTCTTCGGAGTTAGCGCACGCGAGTGACAAAGCATTCCAAGAAGGCTTCATAAACATCTTAGCCAATGGACCCATCCGTCCGGACTCTCGGGTCACCACCGCGCCGATCATACCTACCGGGATCCCGCGCTGACCCGCCTCGCTCACCAAGGTGGGCCAGATCTCTGTTTTAGTGAAGATGACCGCATCGGGGGCCACTGCCTCCAAGGCGCATCCTAGGGGACCCCTCAAGTCCCAGGGCAGATAGGTAGCTACATCTGCATTTATACTCCGTGCGATTTCTTCGGCGGAGGGAGAAAAGAACGTATACACCACCTGAACATCCGGGCGAAGCGCTCGGAGTTCTCGGATGACCGCTCTCGCTTGGAAGCCCTCGCCTACGCTAGGTGCATGGACCCATATGACTGGTCGATCTGGATCCTTCAACGTCCGTCCCCAGAGTGACAAGAGATCATGGGCGCGACGGCGTCCAGAAAGACCTCTTGCAAGGTTTGAACTGCCGATTGAGAGGAGCGGAGATAACAGACGGACTACGCCCCACGCGAACCGATATAGAACGCTCAAGAAGTTCCGGTATTCAGTTTCGGAGAAGATGAATGCAAGGAGCATAGGGCGGCAGCGCTACGGCCGGTAGATTTAGTTATGAACTATCAGATCACTATCCGCTTCGGCGGGAGACAGCAGCGCTATCACACATTCAAGGTCTCAGCAGATGATGCGGTGGAAGCACTGCGACAAGCCGCTGATAACGTGCCAAAGGAAATCGCGACTGATGTCGACCTTGTCGAGCTACGTGTGGCAATCAGTCCGGACGAGCGCTCATACCTCGACGAGGCTAGCCGCGGTGCCTGATCCTTTGCCTAGGTGTAAGTCGTCACCAGAGATCGCGCTCTAATGAGCACCCATCTCAAGATCTATCGCCGTCAACGTCGAGGCCTCTTCGCAGTAGTAGCACTCGCATTGGTCGCTGGATGCACGGCGTGTTCTCCGCTTTACGTAATTAGGGCAGGAATTGCCGAAATAGGCATTCTGCGTGCCCGACAACCTATTCACGAGATTCTAAACGACACCACCGTCGACCCTGATACACGTAGTAAACTCGCATACGTAGTCGACGCTCGTCGTTTCGCAGCAGAGAACCTCGGAATCGACGTGGGTGATTCTTACACAATGTTTACCCAACTCGACCGAGACACGCTTGCCATGGTTGTGACGGCAGCGTGGCCCGATCGTCTAGTGCCCAAGACATGGTGGTTTCCCATTGTGGGCCACGTTCCGTACAAAGGCCACTTCTCATTACAGTCCGCTCTTGAGGAAGAAGCCAGCCTAGCAAACGAAGGTTATGACACGTGGGTCAGGCCTACTTCAGCCTTCAGCACCCTCGGATGGTTCAACGACCCAGTACTCTCTACTGCACTTAAGACCGACGAAGTCGAAGTTGTAACCACTGTTATTCACGAACTGGCGCATCAACACTTGTTCCTGCCGGGCCAAGTAGAATTCAACGAAAGTTTCGCAACGTTCGTAGGTCGGGCAGGTGCCGCACGTTACTTCTGCACACGAGAAGGGAGTGGCCCCCAATCCATCAAGTGTCAACGAGCATTAGCCAGATGGCGAGACAGTCAAGTCTTCAGCAACTATCTGGACGACCTCGTCAAAAGGCTAGAGGCAGTATACGACGATCCAGAGCTGACCCCGGAACAGAAAGCCACAGACCGACTGCCAATCATCGCGAGTGGGTTGCAGGAATTCGACGAGCAGGTAGCACCTGCTCTAGAGTCTCTTACCTTCGCTAGCTTCCGACATGAGAACGTCAATAACGCGACCCTCCTTTCATACATTCGGTACTATAAGCGGCTTCTGGATTTCAACGCCCTACTCAAATCCCACGAGGGTGACCTGGCCCAGGCCCTGTCAGATATTAAGGAGCGGGTGCGAGACGCCAGCGATGCTTTCGATGTGATCCCCCACACTCGACCACTCGAGTCGAGTACGAAGGCAGTTCCGAGAGACTGAAGCAGACCTAGGATCCCAGAGGCCATCTTACACGGTGGCGCACTGGGAAGCCTTACTACTGGTCCGGAATCGTGATCTCTCTAACAACGCTGCCGTAGCTTTCCCAATACGTGATCTTTTGAACCATGACGGGGTCGTCCGTTGTCGGCTGAATCTCTCCATCTGTCGAGATCGCGCGGGACGTTACGGTATGGGCACCAGGAGAAGCTGCCCACTCTAGGTGCCAAAAGGTCCACGTGTAAGGATCGTCCGCTCCTTCTCCGAGTGCCACCGGCTGCCAGTCCCCACCATCGATACTGACCTCAACTCGGTCAATCGGTTTGCCCCACGCTGCACCATTTATCCTATATCCACCATCGGTTCGTACAACGTTGGCAGGGATTGAGTTGATATTTGTTCGACCGACCGACGTTTCGGCCCAGACACCATCTTCGTCAGAGCCCTCCTGACGCAAAGTCACATAGTCACGAGCCATGAACTTGCCCATGAAGCGAGTGTCACGGACCTCGATCCGGGTCAACCACTTCACATTAGCAACACCATACCAGCCCGGAGCAATTAACCTCAGGGGATACCCATTACCGATCGGCAAAGACTCCCCATTCACTGCCCACGCCAAGAGGACGTTATCACGCATCGCGTCTTCTACAGACATACTCCGAGCAAATTGTTGATCGACCTCAATATCATCCCTATGCAGCAGTGTCTCTGTTCCAGTGTCAGCACCGAAAAAAACGATCTCGACCCCACCGTCTTGAATTCCCGCCTCTTGCAGAAGAGGTGCAAGTGGAGTCCCAGTCCACGTAGCATTGTGCACCGCCCCCATAAACGTCGCGAAGCCACGGTTCCCGGCGCATTCAAGCAGCATTGTAACGTCTTGCTGCGGTCGTGACTGGATATCATCAAGCGTTAGTGTCATCGGTCGATCTACCATACCTATGATCTCCAGCCTCCAAGCCTCACCATCTAGCTCAGGAGTGCCATAGTGACCTACGCTGAATAGTTGTTCGGTCGGAGTAACCCAGGAATCCAACGCCTGCCAGTCGAGCGTGTTTGCACGCCCTCCGGCCGGCGGCGCATTAGTCCATGGAATCACGTCATCCTGAGGAGAAAACCGTGCAAGACGCTCCGCAAAGTCAGCCGGGAAAACCGTAGCAGCCGCGGCGACCGCCCCACCACGTCGAATTACCTCTCGACGAGATATCACCTCGGGGTTCTCACCCTCGAGGCCATAGAGTTCCACGGGAGTTTTCACCTGTAGCCGTGACCGATCTTCCATACTTCGTTGCCTCCGTTCAATTGAGAACGGCCAATGTGTGGAACTGATGCCCTCCACGCCATTCATATCACAAAACACTCTCAACCCGTTGGCTTTGTGAGAAAGGATGGCCACTAGTGGCTTTCTCTACTGCGGCTTCAAGATTTCAAGACACATAAGACGATCAGCGTCCGGACACTCCTCGAGCCGGATACTAGACCGGGGAAGAACCGCCACAGGTTATTATCCCGTGAGGAGGAATGTCGCCTTAACAATTAGGCGACGATCTCGAAACATGAACGTTGACAGAGGGTCTGTCGGATCCCGGCGAAGCTCATCGTAAGCGACAAACACGTCACTTCCTGGACGATAAGTCCAGCGGAAGCGTGCACTCGTGCTGAACTGCTCTGAGAGTGAGTTGTACTGGGTGATCGATCGGATTGCCATCGTAGGCGAGATGGAAAAATCGACCCTTAACGATGCCAGATCCACCTCGAAATCGCCACTTGGAAGGTCGACATCGTTTCTAGTCCATGACGCTTCCGTGGCGAGCCGGTCGGTCAGCCTAGCACCTATCTTTCCCTGAGTATCAAAGCGATCCCCACCGTAGAATTGTTGAGGGGACAACATCAACCCGTAGTAGAAGGGACGCGAGGGACTCGAGTCGAAAGAGATCCTGTACTCGTTGAAGTCATAGTCCCCCGCAGGGATCACTACGTCATTCAGAGAGAATTCACGATCGACACGGTCAAAAATGTCATTCCACCAGAGGTTCAAATACGCACCATTGTCAAAGCGGACACCAAGCATATAGTGCCAGCGGTCGGCCAGCCTGAGTCCCGTCTGATCGGTGGTATAGATGTAGTTGACCATCGGTGACAGAACACGAATCCCCCAAAAGTCCGGCCTAGGACTCCTCTCTATGTGCCACTTAGAAGTCCTTATTCCATTGCGAGGCAGAAATCCCGCTTCCGGATTAAAGTCGTTCTCAAAATCACCGTACTCGCCATAGATCTTCCAGTCAGCATCTAGCCACTGAGCATTTACGTAAGTGCCCATCCCACCCCAACCTTCATCCTCACGAATAGACGTACTGGGGTCATCAACTGGAGCGGCTAACCCCGACGTCTCAGTCGCTGCCACAAACCCCTGAATGGTGAAATTTGGGTGAGGCGCGATGGAAGCATCTATAGCGTACGTGCGGTTAAAATAGCTCGTGTCATTGGCTAAATCACCGAAAGCGTCAATGTCTGTTTTGTTGATCACTAGAGCACCGATTCGAGATCGGCCCCAGTTTCGACTGAACTTGGCCACAGCAAAGTTCTCGGCAGCCGTACCCATCGCCTCGTCCGTCTGCACCGTCATCACAGCTAAATCATTCCGACCCACTTTTCCAGTCAACCGCGCCCCCCCGATGATCGGGACATTATCCCCGCTCTCTGTGAGGCCGATGCGACGGCTGAAAAAGAGTTCAGCATATCGATTAAATGGGTTCGCTGACCCGACACGGAACTTCCCAGAATTCTCTAGAAAAAAGTCGCGTTTTTCAGGGAAGAAAAGTGCGAAACGAGTGAGGTTCACCTGCTCGTCATCAACTTCTGCCTGCGCGAAATCAGTGTTGACCGTCAGGTCGAGATTCAAACCAGAGGAAAGCCCATACTTCATGTCGAGCCCAACGTCCTGTTGCCAATTATTACTCTCTTGACCCGACGCCAGCGTGCTACTGCCTCCAGCCGTTACGAATGGTGTAACCCTAAGGTCCATACCCCTATTGAGTCGCTGCATACCCTCAAGTATACCGGCCCTACTTACCCTCGTGATGGTGAATTCTTTGGATATGGGAGCCCAGAAGGATTGCTCATTCTTGCCACCCATATTCCGCATAATGTTCATGCCCCATACCTGCTGCTCCGAGTCTTTAAAGCGAAGCGTCACCATCGGAATTGCGATTTCAACAACCCAGCCATCCTCGAGGACTCTTGCAGCTACATGCCAAACTCCATCCCAGTCACGGTTGATGTTCGAACTGGAAAAACCAAACTGCCTCGCACCGCCCTCGCCCTCGTTGAATACCTGCTGGTCGAGTTGTGCGCCAAGGGGATTCGTCACGAACATGTACCCTGATCGTGAGTCTCTGAACGTGTCCAGAATGATCTGGATATTGTCTTCGTCCAGAATCCTATCAGAGTCGCGTCGCATTTCCGTCGCCACCACTCCATGATCGGAGCGCTCCCACGCCCGAACGCCAATGTAGAGAGTCTGTGCGTCATACAGCAGATAGATCTCTGTGTCTTCGGTAGCAGGCGCGCCCTCTAGTGGCTCCTGCTGGATCAACTCGTCGATCAACCCAGCCGGTCCCCAGACCTCTTGCTCAAGAATACCGTCGAGCACCGGAGCAACGTCTGTCCGAGTAGCTCGTGCTCGATACTCGTCGCCTGCTTGCTGCGCCTCGACGTCATTTGTAGTGATAGGCACGACAATTATGCCGAGCACCATGGTGCAGGCCAGATTTCGCAGCAAGATAGACATTGAGTGACCGATGACCGGAAAGTCGGGTTAGGAGAATATGACCTCCGTTAGGACACCTAAAGGAGCCTGGATGATGAGAGCCGGACTCATCGGGAGCATTGCGCCTTGGTCATTTCTAGTTTGATTTTGGCGCCCCAAACGATACCGAACGAACGGCACCAAGGGAGCAACCCATCAAAAGCGACATCCAAATAGCCCAAGAAGCTGAACTCCTGCCAATACAGGAGATCGCAGCGAAGATCGGGCTCGGCCCAAAAGACATACAGCCGCACGGGCACCACAAAGCCAAGATCCCACTCGAAGTTGCTAAGGAGACGGGAGGGCGTGATGGCAAGCTTGTGCTGGTCACGGGGATCAGCCCCACCGCTGCAGGTGAAGGAAAATCGACTGTATCCGTGGGCCTAGCCGACGCTCTCACCCTTAGAGAGCGCAATCCAGTACTGTGCCTCCGCGAGCCCAGCCTCGGACCAGTATTTGGAATCAAAGGAGGCGCTGCCGGGGGTGGCTATAGCCAAGTCGTACCGATGGAGGAAATCAACCTCCACTTCACAGGGGACTTCCACGCAATCAGCTCAGCCCACGGTCTACTATCTGCTGTTCTCGACAACCACCTTTACAGACCTAACACACTCGGCATCGACCCAACTAGGCTCACGTGGCCGCGTGCGATCGACATGAATGATCGGGCGCTGCGAAACATCGTAGTCGGTCTTGGTGGTCGGACTGGTGGCGTCCCGCGACAGGATGGCTTTGTCATCACAGCTGCTTCCGAGATCATGGCAATCTTCTGCCTCGCCGACGGCACCACCGACCTGAAAGAGCGTATCGACCGAATCATTATCGGCTACACCCGAAGCGGAGAACCCATCCGGGCAGAGGGCCTTAGAGTGTCTGGGGCGATGGCCGCTCTGCTCAAAGACGCGGTAAGTCCCAATCTAGTCCAGACTCTCGGTGGAACACCGGCGCTAATTCACGGTGGACCTTTTGCCAACATCGCACACGGTTGCAACTCCCTGACGGCGACTAGGGTTGGTCTTTCGCTAGGTGACGTTGTAGTTACGGAAGCCGGTTTCGGAGCAGACCTTGGGGCGGAGAAATTCTTCGACATAAAGTGTCGGTTTGGTAACCTAAACCCTGAGGCAGCAGTAGTTGTCGCTACAGTCCGCGCAATAAAAATGAATGGGGGAAAGAGCAAGGATGACCTCGGGCATGAAGATGTTGAGGCCGTAAGGCGCGGCTTCGTGAACCTCGAAGCCCACGCGAATAATGTCCGCAAATTCGGTGTGCCTCCGGTGGTAGCGATAAACCGGTTCGTGACAGACACGGACGCTGAGATAGCCGTATTGCTTGATGGCTGTGCCAAAATGGGAGTTCGAGCCGTTGTTGCAGATCCGTGGGGTGAAGGCGGTGCAGGATGCCTGGACCTCGCAGATGCCGTATGGGAAATCCTGACATCAGGAGAAGCGGCGTACGCGCCACTATACCCCAACGACATGGGCCTGATCGAGAAAATGGAAACCGTAGCTCAGGAGATTTATGGCGCTGAAGGTCTGGATATCCACCCAACTGCCGCCAAGGAAATTGCTGTTCTGGAAGAAGCCGGTATGCGTGACTCACCCGTGTGTATCGCAAAGACCCAATACTCGTTCTCTGATGATCCAGCGCTCTTAGGACGACCATCGGGTTTCAGGATTCACGTTCGGGAGGTCACTCCTTCCGCTGGTGCCGGGTTCGTGGTCGCTAAGACGGGTGCCATTATGACGATGCCCGGCCTAGGTGCTGTGCCATCTGCGATGGGAGTTGATCTGATCGATGGGGTTGTCACTGGACTGTTCTGATCTAACGAACTGGGCCCCCCGATCGACCTCACATGGTATCTTGCCCTAACGGAGCGTCAACGCAAAAACCATAGTATTAGCGAACAACCTGACTCCAAAATCCCAACACTTCCTTTATCAACCTTCCTTGCACATCATCGAAGATCTCATCAGTCTCCGAGTTCGTAGCAGCGACAGCGTGCGCAATGGACTCGCCAGCCCGGGAAGCGACGCGAACCAGATTAGCAACTGGAGCCAGAGCACCAACGCCAACATCTCCGAAGTTCTTGAGTTCTTCCTGTTTCCCGAGTGCTTCAAGCGATAGGGCACCGAGTAGGTCCAGGCGTGTGGCACTTTCTCCCAAAAACACTGAATCAGGCGTTGCATCAACGACTGCAGTCCAGGCACGGCTCGCACCCTCTGAGTCACCGCTGAGCCAGCGCGACAAAGCAATAAGAAAACGAGGCAATCTCTCTTCGGGAGAGTATGGGCGACCCTGCCCAAGTCGCTCTGGCCACGTCATTGCCATGAAGAAGTGATCGTCGGCTACTTCAAACTCACCCCTCTCAAGAGCGCCCAAGCCAGCCATAACTTGAGCGTCAGAAAATAGCTGATGCGCTTCGAGCGAGTGCTCGGATGGCAAGACCTGAATATCGTGCATGATCCTAATAGACTCGTCGTATCGCCCTAACTCGTTAAGGCTCCGAACATGAAGCAGCGCGAGATCGAAATCTCTGGGGAAAATCTCAATCGCTGACTTTGACGCCCTGACCGCCTCATCCCAATTCCCAGTTGCCTGCAGGTGTTGAATTAGAGGAATCCTGAGTAAGCGCTCATCCGGATTGAGTTCCACGGCGTACCGGAAATCTCGCTCTCGACCCGCTGGGTCGTCATTCACGAGAAGTGCTCGAGTCGTGTATACCGGAGCGTAATCCGGCTCCAATCCTAGCGCGCGTAACTCGTTAGCAGCTTCAAGAGATCGGTCACGAGCAGCCAAAACTAAGGCCAGAAGGTACCTCCATCCCCAGTGGTCTGTGTTATCTGCCGCCCAAGTGAGCACGGGCAGCATCTCTCTACGAAAAGGAAACACAAAGTCTACAGTAGCTGGTGCACCCAATTCACCGAGGTCGCCTGCAGAATGAGCAATCCAGGCACGTGTTAGGGGTTCAACACTTGTCCCATCTGCCAGCGACATCAGCGCCCTCGCTTCACCCATCCTACCAATTTCGGCATACAATAGTCCAACCTCGAGGATTTCTTGTCCCGGGAATTCACCTCTGAACCGAGCGCGAAGCTCTTCTCTCGCTTCATTCCCGTCCTCCGCCAACCAGTGCTCAGCGAACGGTATGTGCGACATAGGATCAATCTCTTCAATCCGTTCTAACGCTTTTGATGCCCCAAGAACGTCTCCTTCTACTCGAGCAGCCACCGCTAGGATATGAGATGCGGGAATCGCATAAGCGTCATAGTCGAGAGCCATGTTCGCGTATCTGGAAGCCTCCTTCCAGTCGCCCTCTGCGGCTTCCAATTTGGCAAGTTGCTGATACGAGACGGATCGGTACTGCATGCCTCGAGCGGCCCAGCCAAAAGCCTCTCGAGCGTCAAGCACCTTTCCGGCGGCTAAGTATAGGTTTCCCGCGAGAAAATTTGCCTCGGTATCATAGGCATCTAATTGAAGTGCACGGCGAGCATACAGAAGTCCCGTCGAGTTCAGGCCACGCCTGAATTCCAAGTCGGCTAGACCGAGGAGGGCTTCCCGATGCCAAGGCTCAACATCCAACACCTCCTCATAAATCTTCCGCGCCTGTGCAAGTCTCCTCCCTTGCACAAGCTCGGATGCAGCCTCGGCATTTCTATCGGCCCAGGGTATTGAATGCACCGCCTCAGGCGGGGTCTGAAAAGAACGATCAAGTGATTCCGAATTTGGGTCACTATCGTAGTGCAGGCCAAGAGCACCAAGCGTAATTACAACATCCGCATCCTCAGGTACCTCTAGACTCCAAGAGACGGGCTCAAGCACATTGAAGTCCCTCGCATCGGTAAGAACAGTATCTCCGCCCACAGAGATCACGAGCGTGTCCACGGCAGCGACAAAAGAATGAGCGCGCACGAGCACCTCGTTTCCGGTCCGCTCCATGTAGAGAGCCCCTTCCCGGGACGCCTCCGTAAGGCCGCCGAGTCTCTCCACCGGAAACCATGTTTCCGTCCACCTATCCGAGCTTCCCGGTGAAAAACCAACCTCAGAGATCGGGTTCACCTCGCCGTTCGGTGAATACTGAACTAGCAAGCGGCCAGCCTGAAATTCTACGTACTGGCCATCGGTATCGGTCAAAAGGTCTTCCCAGATTCCTCCATGACGAGACAGAGCCCACAGCCAGAGCTTCTGACCGGGCATTTCCTCGTAACGCCCCCAGTGACCAAAACCATAGTCCTCATCCTTGTAGTAGCCCCCAAAAAAATCTTGGTGTTTCCCGACCACGTGGTAAGACTTGTTGCCTCCGAATTGATTCTGATCGTATGCTGGAAGAAACCGACCCTCAGGGTCTACCGGCCAGCCCTGCTCTGCGCCAGGATGCTCTAGGTATGCGTTCCCAGGTATAGAGAGGACCAGGTCATCCTTAGCGAAAGCTGCTCCGGTCATCCAATTGTAGTAGGGGTGCTCCAGTGGCGTTGGATTTTGCCACTGCGCATGCGTCTCGAAGTAAGCCCGATCTGCGGGGAGTCTGATTTCGACCCGCCAACGAGTCCGAGAGGGCAGGTCCATGGCCCCGACAAACACGCTCGCACTCCCATCATCGTTTTCACTAAGAAGATAGTCGACCGGGTTCGCAGTAGATGGAGTGTGCCCAATCACTCCGAAGTTGAACTCAATTCCTCCAGAGGTCCATGGGCCCCTTAACGCGATGTTCCGAAATTTCATCACCTCGTTTCGGTAGATGAATTCGTGCCCAGTCGCCTTTACCCTTGCGCCCCAAACCTTTCCGCCAACTTCGGGCAAAACCCACACTTCGATCCAGTCATTCTCTAGTGTGACCACTGTCCATTCCCGTAACTCGGACGCGTGTGAGTATCCCTCGAACCTGTGATATGGATATAGGCGCGGATCCTGAGTTAGCACAGGGATTGGATTTGCATCCGAATACGGATAGGTGGCAAGCATACGCCGCTCCTCGGCCACCGTGGCTCGGGTCTGTCCGGCCAATTCGGAGGCACCTGAAACGAATGATATGCACAAAAATCCCTGCAGCCCTAGAAAGACCAGAAGACGGATCAGCATCGGCACGGTGCAAAGGTTAGGTTGTGAAGAGATCGACACGATGGGTCCGCATTGATCGCACGGCAAATTGCTATGCAAATAACAAGTGTGACACCCGACTCAAAAAAGGCTGAGTGAGGGATTACTCTTGCACATCCCTGAACTCTGACGCTATCTGCATGTCATATGACCTTCAGAGGATGCTGTCATGTTCTTCCGCCAAGTTATGGATCAGGAACTCGCTCAATACGCGTACTTGTTAGGCTGCCAACGCACCGGGGAGGCTCTAATAATCGATCCAGGGCGGGATATTGATCGATATACGGATATAGCGAAGCAGGAGGGGCTCTGCATTGTAGCTGCTACCGAAACGCATATCCACGCTGATTTCCTCTCAGGACTAAGAGAGTTCGCCGAGAATCACCAAGTCACCATCTACCTGTCAGGAGAAGGAGGAAACGACTGCGCATACGTCTGGCCTAAGGACTCCGACTATGACATCCGTAAGCTGAAAGACAATGACGAGTTCATGATCGGAAACATTTGCATCCGGGCATTACATACACCTGGACACACGCCGGAGCACATAAGCTTTCTAGTAACGGACACAGGTAGCGGGGCCACAGAGCCGATAGGTATTGCCTCAGGTGATTTTGTCTTCGTAGGAGATCTCGGGCGTCCTGACCTTCTCGAAACAGCTTCCGGTGTAAGTGGCGCGCAGGATCCTTCTGCTCGTCAACTATACAAGTCTACAGAGCGATTCTTGGCACTAGAGGACCACCTCCAAGTGTGGCCAGGGCACGGTGCAGGCAGTGCCTGTGGCAAGGCTCTCGGTGCGGTGCCGATGTCCACCGTTGGGTACGAAAGAAAATTCAATACTGCCTTGGGTTTTAAGACCGAAGAGACCTTTGTTGGATCGATTTTAGGTGGACAGCCAGCCCCTCCCCTATACTTCACCAGGATGAAGGAGTTGAATAGAGAGGGTGTGCCAATTCTCGGGACCCTACCAGCCCCGAAACTGTGTGAAATCGAGAACCTCATTCTCCAGAGTAAGGCTGGCCATGCAGTGATCATCGATACACGACCGGATCGAAAACAATTCATGGCAGGCCATGTTGCCGGATCTCTCTACGCACCCCTAGGGATCAGTTTTGCAATGATCGTTGGGTCCTACGTTGACCCGGCGGCGGAGATCTATCTGATTCTTGATGAGGAACAAGTCAACCTTGCTGTGCGAACTCTAGTCAGGATCGGCTACGACAATATTGTGGGCTTTACTCCTCCCTCAGAACTTTCCAGCAGTCAGTTGGCCAACCACACACTGCCACGGGTCGAGTTCTCGGATTTGGATGCCAACGTGCGTGTCGATGAATGGACGATAGTGGACGTTCGCGGAGAGTCGGAGTTTGAAACCGCCCACATCCCCGGAGCGCTAAATATCGCGCACACTCGTCTCGCATCTCGTATCAATGAGGTCCCCAGAGGAAAACCTGTGATGACATACTGTCGATCAGGGAACCGAGCCTCAGCGGCAACAGCGCTTCTCGCGCGAGAGGGATTTGAAGTCACTCTTGTCGACGGTGCATTCCAGGACTGGGCCGGCTTACGTCAGGAAGCTTAGACCACGGGAAGCGCTTGGCCCAAAAGGGTTTATAAAACTATGTCGCCACCCGGATCACGTTTCTGAAGTCTATCCAGCATCCTCTCTGCTTCAGCTTTGAGTGCTTGCTCTCTATCCAAATTACGTTTCGCCTTATCCCAGAGGGGCTCGCCTATTTCACCTAACGGAACGACAAGGACCGCACCCTCTATCGCTACGGAGCCGAGCAAATCGGCTGACATCTCAATCAGCGACGGCAGTTCTTCGTCACCCTCCTCCACCAACACCGCTATACCATCTCCTACAGAATCGACAACCCAGACCTCGAACTCATGTTCACTCATACACATACCTCAAAACCTCCTGTCCCCCTGCATCGAACAGCCTCGCCTCATCGCCGTTGTCATTCCAGACCGCGTTTCCGTTGTTCATAAAAAAAGAAACTCCGTCAGTCGCACCGTAACCGGTGTAAACCACAACTCTGCGGGCGCCGTCAATTTTAGAACCCGCCGGAAAGCGAAAGCATCGACTCGAGAGGTCACAGAGCTGCCACATTCCAATGTCCAAGCTGGTGGGGCTGTGATTTTCGATCACCACGTACTCAGCATTTAGATTTGAAGCATCCTGACTATTAGTACCTGCATCTACGATGAGCGTAAGAACATCCTCCATGCTGCCCGTTGTCTGATTACTAGGAAGCATCCTGGAAATCAGTTCGAGTTCACCGGACTCATCCTCGGACCCGAGTTGGTTAAGATCCCAATCTCCCATCGATTGCAACTCGACCTGATCATAGGAATCCTCCCCTAGCACTGTCTCATACCGACCGTCAGAGAAACCCAACACGGTGACGGTACCGTCCCGATCGGTACGCAGCACCTCATCGGCAAAGGAGCTATACGCCGCTAGTGCCTCGGGGCGGGGATGCCCATACGGGTTAGTTCCACCGACCGAAATGACTACGACTTCCGGGGAGGCTTCTTCTAAGAATGAATAGGTAAATCCATTGACTGCTCCATGATGAGGAGCCTTCAGTAAGGTCACATCCTCGACCACCCCTCTTCCTTGCCAAAATTCCAGTTCGGGTCTCTCTGAATCTCCTGAGAAGAAGGCTAGGAACTCGCCATACCGGAGGAGGACCCCTACAGATCTATTGTTTTGCCCTTCCATCGACGGTGGCAAAGGAAGGATATCCAGAGAAATCTCATCTAGAATGAGAGTCCTCGGCACAGCCTGAAGATACCGAACATCCAAACGCTCTATATGAGCCATAAGTTCCCTGTATGTCTCTGTCGTGTGGGGCGTGCCATTATCGACATACGTGTCTACAGGGCGAGCCGTGAGGACGTCATCCAACCCGCCTATATGATCGGCGTGCGCATGAGTTGCTATAAGAAGAGCGATCTCGCTGACGCCGAGCCTCGTCAATTGACGAAGGGGTGAAACCCGCCCCGCATCGATCATTACAACTCTGCCACTCGGCGTGCGGATCACAGTCGCGTCCCCTTGCCCTACATCGAGGAAGGTGATCACAACCGGTTTAGGAGCCTGAGGACCGGCTGTGGCCTGACCCGACACTGAGCTCATTGCGGCCAGCCATGCAACAAGAGCTAGCATGAAACGAACAGTCATGATCAACGATACCTGTAGTTCATGGCACCCACTCGAAGGAAACTTTCGTCTATTCGAGTCAAACAAACGAGTCACGCTCCTTCTAGAACTCTCCGAGCACTCTCCACAACGTAATGCGCCGTACCTGCTGACCCGGAGTCTGGAGATCAGTTCGCCGGCACCGTAACGGACATACCCCAGCCTTCATTCGAACGCAAAGGCGCTGTCGGCGTGAACTCTACCCAGCCGACTGAGAGTTTGCGAGCCATAACCGCCGCGAAGGTCCCACCCACCACGCCAAAGAAAAACGCTCCCCGACGCTGATCTCTCTCTTTCTGCTGCGCATCCAATTCGCTTTTACTAATAGGGCTCACGCAGTAGGTGTTCGATTCCTCCGCAGTGCACCCAGGCACTTTACCAAATCCAACCACCGGCCCAATGAAATAACCAAGCGCCGCAAACACTCCACCGCCAATCACTCCACCACCAAGCGTCCACATAGCAGGGTTCCCCTTCTCCATACGTCGTTCCAAGGACACTTCTTCAAAAAGGAGTGTGCGTCGCTGTATCGGTGCTGGGTCGCATATGGGGGCCTCTCCGTGCATCTCACCGGCCCGACAAATAGGCTTACCTCGGCTCAGGAGAGTGAAGGTGTTGCCTTCCACTGACAGAACCCTACCTGCGATCGCCCCGTTTACTCGGACTGAATCTCCGGCCAATAATGCACCCCCTGCAATTCCAGGCTGACCTGAGATACCGGCAGCGGAGGAGCCGAGCATAATTAACCCTAGAACACATGCTCGCCCGCATAGGACGGTAAGGTATCGTTTCACTTTTTTACCCTCAGGAGCATAGTTAGCGGTGCTCGCCAGATAACCACAAGCTGACTAATAACGCACCTTGAGGGTTGAGCGGAAAGCCGCATGACCACCTGGCCACTTCCTATACACGGAGAAACCCTGCTCCCGATGTGTCCAGATTTGCCCAGTCAGCTCAGGTCAATTCCCAGAAACGTCCAGTGAAAAGGTCCATACTGTGGGCGCGTCGGCATCTGGCCGATCTCCCCGGGTCGCCCGCCCGCCAAGAATCGTGATGTACTGGCGCCCATCAATAGCGTAGGTCATCGGCGACCCCGTTCCACGACCGACTTCTGCTGCCCAAATTTCCTGACCCGAATTCGCATCGAGTGCAATCATACGGTCACCACTCCCCCAGAACACCAGATTCCCTCCGGTAGAGAGCGCGCCTCCGTTCTCCCCCTGCGACTCTACGCGCCAGACTTCATGATTCTCAACCGGATCCCAAGCTAGAAAGAAGGTTCTAGGTCCCTGAATCTGTGGCCGGGTCACCCCCTGTCCTCCTCTCAAGACAGTGCCGGTGTTCCAGGCGCCTTTTGTGTAGTCGAACCCCTCGGTCATTTCATAGAAGTAGTTGTTGTTCTTCGCAGGCAAGTAAACGAGACCGGTCTGACGATTGAAAGCCATCGGTGGCCAGTTATGGGCTCCAGTGGGGCCGGGGGCTAGGTAGACACCTTGGCCAGTCTGCCCATAGCGTGCCTCAGGTGTCTCTACAGGGCGCCCCAAGTCATCGATACCGGACGCCCAGGTAACGTCATCCGCGAAGGCTTCAGCTGAGATAAATTCACCGGTCACTCTATCAATCACGTAAAAGAAGCCATTCTTAGGCGCTTGAACGATGACTTCTCTCATCTGACCTTCAATCTCAATGTCTAGAAGCATGAGCGGCTGTGTAGCCGTGTAGTCCCAGTCGTCACCTGGCGTGGTCTGGTAATGCCAGCGGTACTCCCCCGTGTCTCCGTCTAAGGCCACAATCGAAGATAGGTACAAGTTGTCCCCCCCTCCCGGACTGCGATGATCGCGATTCCAAGGCGATCCATTGCCCGTACCTATATAGAGAAGATTTAGGTCGCCGTCGTAAGCCATCGCATCCCAAACCGTGCCTCCACCACCTATCTCCCACCATCTGCCATTCCAGGTCTCTGCGGCAAGCTCCATAGCCTGGCTCTCAAACCCGTCTTCCGGGTTACCTGGCACCGTATAGGTGCGCCAGAGTTGCTCTCCATCCTCAACGCGATAGGCCGTCACGTAGCCTCGAACGCCGTATTCGGCACCGCCATTGCCGATCACGACCTTATCCCGAAACACTCGAGGAGCACCTGTGATGCTGTAGTCCTCCCCAGCAGGCGTAGTCTGAACACTCCACACGACACGACCATTTTGTTTGTTTAGTGCTACTAGTCGGCCATCTAGAAGTCCGACGAAAACCTTGTCTCCATGCACGGCGACACCACGGTTCACATCTCCACAGCAAGCCCTGGGGCCACCTTCCTGCTCACCCGGGATGCCTGGATCCCAGTACCAGAGTTCCCTGCCGGTTAGCGCATCAAGAGCAAAGACCGTGCTCATCGGACCCGTTGCATACATCACACCATCAACAACGATCGGCGTCGCTTCTAGTCGAGCACCCCGACGAGGAATGTCGTAGGTCCACGCGATTCCCAGCCGGCTCACGTTCACCGTAGAAATCTGATCAAGCGGGCTATAGCGCTGCTCCCCTAGATCCCGTCCGTGGCCTCTCCATTCGTCATCGGAAGCAGGTGCGGCATCAATGGGGGGCGCGAGTGGCACATACACTGAAGACTGGACCGCTGGATCCTGCATGCCAGACAACTCGGGCGGCAATAAATAAGAACTCACGAGCACAATACCAGACACTACCAGCACGATCGCGTCACCGAACAAACACTTCATCAATCACACTCCGAAGGGGATACCTAGGACATGATAAGCGCTCAGATCTAGCAATGCACCGAGGCACCTTGAATAGTCGGTCCAAAACAATCAGCAATTGCGACTCATCGCTTAGGCACGCATGCTCCACTCCCACGCCTATACCTCCTGAAGCGCGACTTCGATCATGAATCAAGCCCGTCACCTGACTTTACTCACGTACCTTCTCATTCTCACCACTTCTGGGTGCACCAGTTCAGACGCTCCCATTTCCCTGGACTCTGTCGGAGTTAAAGCAGCATTAGCCTCAATTGAACCATCTGCGATCGAGTATCACATGAGTGTCCTCGCAGATGATTCCCTGCAGGGTCGAGCCCCTGGAACTCCAGGCTATGAATCAGCAGCCCTATACGCTCAGGAGGAATTCCAGAGGATGGGTCTTCAGCCGGCCGGCGTTAACGGCACTTGGCGACAGGATGTACCACTACGCCATAGCACAGTGGTTGAAGAAGAGAGCAGGTTTTCAGTCTGGACGCCGGTAGGCACACAAAACATGACGTATGATGAAGACTTCTATCTGGCATCTGACCCGGTGCGCGAGAAAGCAGAGATTGAATTAGCTGAAGTTGTATTTGTCGGGTTCGGCGTCAGTGCTCCCGACCTTGGGTACGATGACTACACTGAAGCCGATGTAGATGGGAAGGTGGTTATGTACCTGAACGGGGCACCTTCCTTCTTACCGAGCAATGAGCGCGCATACTATTCCTCAGGTGCAACAAAAACTTCCGAAGCGATTAGCCGCGGGGCGATCGGCACGATGACATTCTGGGCCCCTGACGACCCACGTCTTCGCTGGAATGTGAACGCGGCCCGCTCAAAACGGGGAGCTTATGCCTGGCTAGACCCTAGCGGCCAGCCTAACCGCGGGCATGACCAGATCCGAGGGAGCGCCTCGCTTAACCAATCGGCCGCTAAAGCCCTATTCCAAGGGGCCTACGTGTCACTCGAAGATGCTATAGCATCCGCTCAAGCAGGTACCCCTCAATCGGTGCTCTTAGCGACTAGAGTCTCTATCTCGACAACAACGATCCATAGCAACGTGGAAAGCTGGAATGTCCTCGCCAAGTTAGAAGGGAGTGATCCAAAGCTTAAGAACGAGTACGTCAGCTACGTAGCCCACGCCGATCACTTCGGCGTCGGTGTGAACTTTACAGGGGACTCCATCTACAATGGAGCGCATGACAACGCATCTGGAAGCTCTATAGTTCTTGAAATCGCGCGAGCTTTTAAGAGCCTGCCTGAGCCACCACGTCGCTCAGTTCTGTTCATGATTGTGACGGCCGAGGAATGGGGGCTGCTCGGATCGGACTACTTTGTTCAAAATCCAACGGTCTCACAATCAGACCTAGTCGCAAACTTCTCTCTCGATATGCCGTTTCTTTTCCACCCGCTGCGAGACATCGTCCCGTATGGTGCGGAGCACTCCAGCATGGGGGAATCAGTAGCTCAGGCTGCCGCGCATATGGGAATAGCTATTGGTCCAGATCCAATCCCAGAGCAGGTTCTCTTTATAAGAAGTGACCATTACAGCTTCATCCAGCAGGGCATCCCTGCGCTCTTCATAAAGAGTGGCTTTGAGACCGGGGACCAGCGAGACGGAGGAGAGATAAATACGGCATTCCGTCAGGAGAGTTATCACACTCCCTTCGATGACATGTCACAGGCCTTCGACTTCGGAGCCGGAGCCGACCACGCCCGCGTGAACTTCCTGACAGGGTACGTCATCGCCCAGGAAGAAAACCGGCCAACGTGGAATGTGGGCGATTTCTTCGGAGGGCTTTTCGCCGGGAGCTAAACGAAGCAGTCCGATAATCGGTTACTGCACACCTTCCGCTTCTTATTCCTCACTAGTCGTCTGCTCCAGAATGACGTTATGTGCTTTGAGTCGAAGTGCGTTGAGGCGTATGAAGCCGCGAGCGTCTTCCTGATCATACCCACCTGCCACATCCATTGAAGACAGCTCCTGATCGTAGAGCGAACTTGTCGAGCTGCGCCCTCGGCATATGACGTTACCCTTGAGCAGTCGCACATTAACTTCACCGTCAATCAATCTTTCCGACTGACGAAATGCTGCCCGGATGAAGTCCATCTCTGGAGAGAACCAAAACCCATTGTATATAATCTCTGCAAATCTCGGTGAGAGCATATCGCGCAGGCGAAGTACTTCCCGATCCATAGCGATACCCTCAAGATCACGGATCGCGTGGTGTAGAATTGTGCCACCAGGGGTTTCATAGACACCCCGAGATTTGATTCCAACAAATCGATTTTCCACCATGTCGACTCGACCGATTCCGTGTTCCCCACCCTTGTAATTCAAGTAGCTGAATAGCTCAACAGGCTCACTCAGGTCGACACCCTCGTCTTCACACACAAGGCGAACCGGCATCGCGTTCTTGTAATGTATGATCACATCCGTCGGTCTATCGGGGGTATCCTCGAGTGAACGGGTCAGCTTAAACATGTCATCCGGAGGAATCGCTTCGGGGTCTTCCAGCATACCAGCCTCATAAGACCGATGCATGAGGTTCTCATCACTGGAGTAGGGCTTTTCTGCAGTCGCCTCAACGGGAATCTCATGGCGTTTGGCGAAAGCGAGCAGGTCGCTCCGACCTTGGAATCGACCCAAGAATTCTGGATCTTTCCAGGGCGCTAGGATCTCTAGATCAGGAGCTAGAGCCGCAAACGCGAGTTCGAAGCGAACTTGATCGTTTCCCTTGCCCGTCGCCCCATGCGAAACCGCACCGGCGCCCTCAGCAAGTGCGATTTCGACCTGACGTCTCGCAATCACCGGGCGAGCTAGTGAGGTGCCTAAAAGGTAGCGATTCTCGTACACCGCATTGCCTGCAATCGCCGGAAAAATGAACTCGGTCACAAAATCCTGCTTGAGATCTTCCACAAACACTTTGGATGCCCCAGTAGCCTTCGCCCGCTCCGAAACATCATCAAAGTCCTCTTGCTGTCCCACGTCCGCTACGTACGCAATGACTTCGTACCCTTGCTCTTGCAGATCCTTGAGTATGCACGCGGTGTCCAACCCACCGCTGTACGCTAAAACGACTTTTTTCTCTGACATATTCTATTCTTCCCGATTCCAAATTTCCGGTTGGCGAAGCCCCGACTCTATCTAGCTCTGCGCCATATCGGCCAGGTACTCGCGCATCGCAACCATACGCTC
>CENY01076872.1_pt1 | contig 26955 bp, 27 predicted proteins | sample 356181 | NCBI WGS metagenome assembly CENY01 (sample SAMEA2619840, study PRJEB7988) | marine metagenome | isolation source: saline water (ENVO:00002010), including
AGCGAGCGGGGGTGCAAGGTGAGTGCGGCCCAGCGTTGAACGAGCCGGTGGATCCCGAAACCTGGTTGGCGCGTGGCGGCGCGCCCAAGCCGCGGCTGTCGGATGAAAAACCGCCGGGTCAGACCGTTCCATACGACGAGCTCATTGCCGGTTGGCGGGCCGCCGCCATCGACGCGCCCGGAGCGGCGCCCTAGTGCTGCACGGACGCAGGATCGGGTAGGCGGCCATGTCCGAGCGTAGCCGTAGCTTCCTTTGGGTGGGCGTTGCCTATGCGGCGGCGCTGGCGGCGGCGCTGGCCTGCATAGTCGCCATGTCCGCGCACCCCCTGCTGGAAGCGGCGGTGGCGGATCTCGTGGCGACCCTGGTGGTGTTCGGTTTCAGCCTGGCGTTGCGTAATTCCAGCCTGTACGACCCGTATTGGAGCGTGGCGCCACCGCTGCTCGGCCTGTACTGGTGGCTGGAGGCCGGGCGCGTCGATGACCCGCTCGGCTGGCTGGTACTCGCCCTGGTGTTGGCTTGGGGGGTGCGGCTGACGGCCAATTGGGCCTACGGTTGGCGGGGCCTTGCGGAGGAGGATTGGCGCTACCGCGATCTGCAGGCCCGTACGGGTGTGTGGTATTGGCCTGTTAGCCTGCTGGGCCTTCACCTCATGCCCACGGTGATGGTGTTCGCGGGCTGCGTGCCGCTGTTCTACGTGCTCTCCAGTGATGGCGGCGCCGGGCTTGGGGTCTGGGCATGGGCCGGGTTGGTCATTGGCGTCGCCGCTTTGGCGCTGGAAAGCCGGGCGGACGTAGAGCTGCACCGTTTCCGCGCCGAGCGCGAGCACCCCCAGGCGGTATTGTCCACCGGTGTGTGGAGCTGGTGCAGGCACCCCAACTATCTGGGTGAGATTGGTTTCTGGGTGGCCCTGGGCGTCGTTGCCTGGTCGCAGGGCGCATCCTGGTTCATGGGGGGTGTGGGGATTCTTGTTATGTTCGGGTTGTTCGGGGTAGTCAGTATTCCCATGATTGAGCGCAAGCTGAGCGCCAGGCCCGGATACGCGAGCTATCGGCAGAGCACCCGGATGCTGCTGCCGGTAGGCCGGCTTGCCGCCGCGCTCGACACACCACTCACCTCGGTATGGGATCTGCCTTTGCGCCTGTGGCACTGGTTGTTCGCCTTGGTCATAGGCGGTTCCTTATATACGGGCTTGGCCGGTGATATCTCGCTGATGGAAACGCACATGCTGCTTGGCTACGGCGTGCTGGCGCTCGTGTTGTTTCGACTGGGTTGGGCTGGCTGGGGTGGCTCCTACGCGCGCTTTCGACACTACACGGTGTCCCCGCCGCGCATGCTGGCCCACTTCCGCGGGACCGCCCGTCCGACCGCACACACCGCGCCCGGAGCTGCCATTGCCATCGTTTTCGTGATTGGAGCGGCGCTTCAGGCGGTCACCGGCCTATTCACCACCGACGATATTTTCACGGAAGGGCCGCTGCATGGGCACGTGAGCCCGGATCTGGCTGAGGCCATGACCTGGATCCACCATCGCGTGTTCTGGCTGGTACTGGGCGCCATCGGGGTGCATCTGACCGCGCACTTGGTGTACGCGTTGCGCAAAGACATGACTGCGTTGGCGATGTTCAGCGGGCGCAAGGCGGTGGACGTGCCGCCTGTCCGGGCGCGGGCCACCCTCGCGTTGGTTACCGCGGCGGTGGCCGGCGGCCTGGTTTGGGGCTTGCTGAGCCTGGCCTAGTCTTGCGGGTTACTGGGCCCGGTAGTCATCGTGGCAGCTCTTGCAGGCTTGCCCGAGGCCTTGGAATGCTGTGCCGATAGCGCCCGCGTCGCCGGACTCGGCAGCGGTGGCGAAGTTCGCCGCGCTCTCCTCGAAGGCGGCAAGCCGCTCAGCGAAATCGTCGCCGTTTTCCCAGATTGCGGGTAGCGAGTCGCCTCCTGCGGACCCTTCAGGAAAGAGGGTTCCGGCAATACCCGCCAGGTCGCTCAGCGCGCCGGCATGCAGGGCCATGTGTCCGGAGTGGCTCACCTTGCCGCGCAGGATGTCTACGGCAGCATGCATGTGTCCGCCTACCGCTGCCATGGTGTTCTGGCGGTAGTCTACGGCGCCTTCGTCAGCACTAGCCGGCGCCAGGGCCCCCATCAGGCACACCGCAAGTGCCGCAGTGAACCCGGCGGCTCCTCGTCGTTTTGCCTTCTCCATAATGACCTCGCTCTCAATTTCGATTGCTTTAGCGAAGACGTTAGAGGAAAACTCAGGCCTCGACAACAGCGCGCGGATTACGCCGGTGGAGCATCGGGCGCTCGCTGCATTGTGCGGCTGGCGACAACGTTTTCGTCATACTGGCGAAGTGGGTATGCTAGGTGCAGGTTGGCGCGGCGCATTGGCGGCGCATTCTGGGAAGGGAAGTGAGCATGGCGAGCGTGGCCGTGAGACGTGGAATCAGAGTGTTTGCCTCGTACGGGTTGGCGACGCTGGCGACGTACGTGTTGGCTGCCGTTGCGGCCACCCAGTGGATGCTGGCGAGCCTGACAGAAGGCAGTGGCGGCGCAGCTGCCCCCTCGGCGCTGCTGGCCACGTTACAGGATCTGTGGGGGCTTCTGCCGAGTTTCGGCCCCATCGTAGCTTTGGCCATGGGCATCGGTCTTTTGGTGGCATCCGGCCTCACCCGGTTCGCGCCAGCCCTGCGCGGCGTCGGCCTGGTGGCCGCCGGTACGGTGGCCATGATCGGCGTGCAGGTCGCGTTGCACCAGCTTCCCGGCTTCATTCCTGGTGCCAGGGCGGGTGGCGCGGGCGCTACTCTTGCCCAAGGAATTGCCGGCGGCGTGGGCGGTTACATCTACTATCTGTTGCGGCGCACATGAACCCAGTTCCCGGTGGCCGGTCCGGCTCCCAAGAATGCTTGATCGATGTCTGAACGGCCGACGTCCAGCGTGTTGATTCGCCTGCTCGATGCCATTGAGCGTTTGGGCAATCGGCTGCCTGATCCAGCCTTGCTGTTCTTCGTTCTGCTGTTGGTGGTGTGGGGCTGTTCGGCGCTGTTCGCGCAGTTTGCCTACGACCTGGTCGACCCTCGTAGCGGTGCGGCCATCGAGGTAAACAACTTGCTCACCGGCGCGGCGCTTACCGAATTCTTTTCCGGGATCGTGGGCACGTTTGTTAACTTTCATCCGTTGGGCGTTGTGTTGGTAGCCATGCTGGGAATCGGCGTCGCGGATTACACCGGCTTCATCAAGGCCGGCCTGCGTGCTCTGCTCAATGCCACTTCTCCCAAGGTGCTCACTCCCATGCTGCTGCTGATCGCCATCATCAGCCACAGCGCGGTGGACGCCGGCTATGTGCTGGTAATTCCCCTGGGCGGCGTCATTTTTCAGGCGGCAGGAAGGCACCCGCTCACGGGTATTGGCGTTGCCTTTGCCGGGGTTTCGGGGGGCTTCAGCGCCAATTTTCTCCCCTCGGCTCTCGACCCCATGCTTCAGGGTATCAGCCAGGCCGGTGCACAGCTGCTGGATCCGGGAATAACCCTCAACCCGCTCAACAACTGGTTCTTTACTTCCGCGTCTACCTTGTTGGTCGTTCTGCTGGGTTGGTACATCACGGAGAAGATCGTGGAGCCGCGCATGGCCCACGAAGCACTGGACGGGGATCTTGCGTCCAGTGAGGCGCTTGAGGCGCTTAGCGGCGCGGAGCGCAAAGCGCTCAGACGGTCGCTGGCTGCCGTTGGGGCGGGCGTCGTCGTGTTTGCGGCCACGGCGTACCCCGAAGGCTCTCCCTGGCGCCTCGACGGCGAGTTGGCCGCTGCGGGAGCGCCATTGATGCGTAGCATCGTTCCGTTGATCTTCTTGTTTTTCCTGCTGCCGGGCGTGGTGTACGGATACGTTGCGGGCACCGTCAAGGGGCACCGTGACATCATCGAAGGGATGAGCGCCGCCATGAACGGCATGAGCTACTACATCGTGATGGCGTTTTTTGCCTCGCTGTTCATCGCCGAGTTTGGTCGTTCGAATCTCGGCGCGTTGGTGGCGCTGCAAGGTGCGGCCTGGCTGCAGGCCGTGGCCATGCCCGCAGCGGTCACTGTGTTGGGGGTGGTCTTGATCACCGGAACGGTGAATCTGTTCGTCGGCTCAGCGTCGGCCAAATGGGCTCTGCTGGCGCCTATATTGGTCCCCATGCTGATGGCACTGGGTATCTCGCCGGACCTGACGCAGGCCGCTTACCGGGTGGGGGATTCTTCGACCAATATCATCACGCCGCTCATGCCCTACTTTCCGCTGGTGGTCGTGTTCTGCCAGCGCTATGTCACCAGAACCGGCATCGGCACCGTGGTCGCCATGATGTTGCCGTACGCGGTTGGATTCTTGGTGGTGTGGACGGCCTTTCTGCTGGCCTACTGGTGGCTGGGCCTGCCGCTGGGCCTGCAGGCGAGCTATGGGTATCCGGGGTAAGGCCTAGCTCGCGCCGAGCCCGCGCTATACTTGCCGCCATGTCGAAGAAAGAACTTCGCCTTGCCGTGGTGATTTATGGTGGCGCTTCACTGGCCATCTATATGCACGGCGTGACCAAGGAACTGCTCAAGCTGGTGCGCGCCTCCAAGGTGCTGCACGAGATGGGGGCTGCGCGTGCCGCTTCCATGCAGTACTCCGACGGCCCCGACCATCGGCCGGCAGATACAGAGGCGGTATATTTCGAGCTGCTCAAGCAGCTCAATGCCAAGGAACATTTCCGGGTGGTGGTGGACGTGATCACGGGCGCTTCGGCGGGGGCCATCAATGGCCTCATGCTGGCGAAAGCCGTGGTGGATGACGCGCTGCTCGATGCCCAGACGGCCAGCTGGCTTACCAACGCCGACGTGGAGTACATGTCGGGGAGCTCCTCGAAGTGGAAGAAGTGGTATCTGTATCCACTGCTGCGCATATTGTTCTTCTGGTTGCCCCGGGACATTGCCACCAACGCCGAGACGCGCGAGAAGCTCGCGCGGGTGCTGCGCTCCTCGTGGTTTACCGCGCCGCTGTCGGGCTCGCGCCTGGCCAATCTTTTCTTCGAGGCGTTTGACGCCATGGCGCCCACCAAACGCAGCAACAGCACGTTGCTTCCGCCGGGCCAACGCCTGGATGTGTATGCGAGTATCACGGACCTGGCGGGATACCCGCTCAAGGTGCGGCTGCATGACGAGCTGGTAGCGCGGGAAAATGAGCACGCCGCCTTCTGCCGGCTGAGCCACGTGGCCAGCGAGGAAGGCGAGCGCACCAGCGACTTCAAGGACGACAACGTGCCGGGGCTGGTATGGGCGGCGCGCGCCAGCTCTTCGTATGCAGGGGCCTTTGCGCCGTTCCACCACCGAGAGCTGGTGGACATACTCCGCCAGCGCGACCGCAGCTGGCCCCAGGAACAACGCTTTCTGCGCAACAACGTGTTTGCGCGCGACGGAACCCCGGCGGCGCGCCTGTTCGATCCGGCCGATCGCTATTTCGTGGACGGCGGAATTGTCAACAACAAGCCGTTTGCCGCTGCCCTGGAGGCGCTCAATCACCGCCCCGCGGATCGTCACGTGGAGCGCTTCATTGTGTATGTCGAGCCGGATCCCGCTGGCGAGCCGGTGGTGGACGTAGAAGCGCAGCGCAGCCTTGGTTGGTTGAGCACCATCCGTGCGGCGTTGTCTTCCATTCCCAGAAATCAGCCCATTCGCGACGACCTGAACGACATCGTGGCCCAGGATGCGCGGGTACGCGTTAACCGGCGCATCGTGGAAGCCAACCGGGAGCGGATCGAGGCGATGGTGGGCGAGATGCAGGACGTGCATCGCCGACAACCACTCAGCGCGAATCTGGTTACCTATCTGCGCACAGCCATTCTAGAGCGGGCCGAGCAGGACATGGGTATCGCCTACCACGCCTACGTGCAGGGGCGTGTCTGGCGGCTGACCGAAGCATTGGTTGGCGAGTGGATGGCGCTGGCCGAAAACCCCAACGATGACGATACGCGCAGCCACATGCGCGAAGCGGTGGCGAGTTGGTGGCAGGACGCTGTGGGCGCGGACGTTGCTACCCGCGACAACCTGCAGGAGAGCCTTCTCGACCTGTTCGATGTGACCTACCGCATTCGGCGGATGCAGTTCGTGATTCGCCGCATCAACCAGCATGACGAGGTGACGACGCTGGACCAAGCCTCCAGTGAGGCGCTGGATGAGTTCAAGCGGCACTCGTACACGTTTCTGGAGCGACTGCAGGCCATGCGTCACGGACAGTTTCTGGGGCCGGAGCTGATCGGCAAGCTCGCCGGGGCGGTGGCCGAGCTGCCCCTGGAAAGCTCCGTGGCCAGAGACCTGCTCGCGGAGATCTTCAACGCCCTTGGGCTCATGGATCTGGATCGGGAGTTCGACGCGTTGCTGTGTGAGTTTTACGGGCGGGTTACCGACGACAGCCTGCGCGCTGCGCTCATTGCCGACTATGTGGGCTTTCCCGTCTACGATGTGCTGCTGATGTCGCCGGCGTCGTTGGAAGGAGAGCCGGACCCGCTCACGCCGATTCGGGTGGAGCGCATCAGCCCAGCGGACTCAGGCGGTCTCAGCCAGGCGTTCACCGGCCTGAAATGCAGAGACTTCATGGGCTTTCTGGGCTTTTTCAATCGATCGTATCGAGAGCACGACTATCTCTGGGGCCGCCTGAACGCGGCCGATCGCGTGGTGGACATGCTTGTCAGGGCGTCCGGACAAGCCCTGGCCGATGACCAGGGCGTGCGCAAGCGTCTGTTTCGCACCATCGTCGATCGAGAACGTGCGCGGCTCTACCGATGTGATGATGAGCTCAAGCGGCTGGAGCACTTTATAGATGGCATGGGCTCGTCTTCTTGAATAAGGGGCGTAGCGTCGCGTGAGGATCGTCGGCTGGTGCGTGCTGGCCGTGGGCGTCGCTTGTCTGGGGCTGTATGGCGCCCTTCCCTGGCTCGCGCCTGGGGTTGTCGGTTGGCTGGTCAGAGACTACCCCGTCAGCGTTATTGAGCTGCAGGTGCAGCGCCCTGAGTGGCGTAGCTGGTCTGTGGATCGAGTCATGTTGAGCGGCTCCGGGCTCTCGCTGGACGCCCGTGATGTGGAAATTGACTACGAATGGAGCGATCTGCTCGCGGGTCGGGTGGACCAGGTGCGGGTGACCAGCATGCGTGTGCTGGATGCCGGTGATCGGTTGCAGGGCGATGAGGGCCCTGCTGAGCTGCGCGCGGACGCGCTGCTGCTGAGCCTTCCCGCTCAGGTGGAGGCCCTGTGGGCCGAGTTGCCTGCCCGCACCCTGCAGATCGCTGATCTCCAGGCGGAATCAGCAGGCCAGAGCGCGCGCGGTAGCCTTCACCTGACTCACGAGCGAATGCGACTGCAGGCACAAGGGGGCGCTTTCGAGCTTGCAGTGGACGTAGCGCGAGGGGGCGTTGTGCGCCTGGAAGTGCGCCAGGGCGAGAACGTCGCGCGTGTCGAGTCTTCGCAGTGGCTCGCGCAAGGTGCGCTGGTGATCGATTGGACGCTGGACGATATGCTCCGAGCGTCTGGGCAGGCGGCGTTCCGGATCGGATCCGATTCCTGGCGTGTAGGTCCGGGCCTGCGGCTGCAGTCTGGCGTGCCGGGGTTGGCAGCACGGGTGTTGCTCAGCGCAGTGACGGGTGGCTGGGCAACCGACCAGCATGCCGATGTGCAGGCGTGGTTTGGCTGGACGATTGACCGCCTGCCCTGGGGCGACTTTCGCGGGCAGGGTTCTGCCAGCGCCAGCTTGCAAGGGGATCGCGCTCTTGTCTCCGTTCATCGAGGCAGCCGGCTGGAGGCCCAAGGCGCGGTGGCGTTTTCAGATGAGATCGCCATGGACGGATTGCATGCCCAGGTGGTGGAGGACCTTCAGCTGCGCGGCGGTCTGCTCGATCCCAAGGGGATATTGGAGTCCGGGCTTGTGAAGGTGAGCCTGAATGGTAGTGCGTGGGGGGATTACACGACCAGCCCGGTGATTATGGTGGAGCTTGCAGGCGGCTGGTTGGACGCCGCCGGTATCGCAGCAAACCTTCGCCTGGACTCCACTGAGCTTCAGCTTGCCGGAGACGCCGCTGTGAGCGTGCTGTTCGAGTCGGGAGACTGGCGTGCGGACCTGTCGGCCCGGCAGAAGCTGGCCGGAGGGCTCCTGGCCCGTGCGCTCACGAGCCCGGCGCCGGCGTTCGACGTGGATGGGGGCGATGTGAGCCTGGAGTTGTCGGCCCGCGGTGTAGAGTCATTGTCTTACGACGCACAGGGACGCGTGGCGCTGCAGGGCCTGCAGGCACATTACGGCGATGTAACCGTCGATGATATCTCCGCTGAGCTGGCGTTTGGCCTGCATGCGGATGGCTGGGATGTTCGCTCTCAACTACTCAGCGTACGCAAGCTTGACGTTGGCTTTCCTGTTACCAGCGTGAGCGCAGGATTCAGCGGCCGGCAAGGTTTGCTGCGGTTTTCCGACGTGCGAGCGCAACTCTTGGGTGGAACGCTACACATAGACGCGATGGGCTACCCTTTCGACGGAGCGCCGGTGGAGTTTCTGGTGCGTGCCAGCGGGGTTGAGCTGGCGGCAGTGCTCGCGCTGGAAGGAGACGAGGTGACCGGCGAGGGCGTGCTCGACGGTGAGCTTCCGGTGCGCCTGGAAAACGGTGAGGTGAGCGTGGAGGGCGGCCGCTTCAGCGCCCGTCCGGCCGGTGGCGTGCTGCGCTATGCGGAGGCTGAGCAGGTCGCGGCGTCTCTGGATCAGGCAGGGGTGGGTTTCGCGGTGTCCGCGTTGGCGGACTACCGCTTCGACGTGCTCGACGTGGGAGTGAACTACGCGGCCAACGGCGACCTGCTGCTGGCCGTTCGTCTCGAGGGACGCAACCCCAGTTTCGAAGGTGGGCGGCCCATTCACTACAATCTGAACGTCACGGAGAACGTGCCGGCGCTGCTCAAATCGCTGCAGCTCTCCGATGAGGTGGAGCTCAGGGTGGAACGCCGGCTGGGAGAATGATGTGCTATGGTTCAGCTGCCGTTCACCCGGCATCGATAGCATTTTCAGATCTGTTGAACCGTTAGGACGAGGCAACGTGAAAGGCAACGCTGAAGACAGGCAGAACGCCTGGCGCAACCACGGAGGTGCGGCGCTGGTGTGGGGGCTGTTGCTGGCCGCGTGCACGCCCACCGTACAGGTGGCCACGGACGAGCCCATCACCATCAACCTCAACGTCAACATTCAGCATGAGATTCGCGTAAAGGTAGACAAAGAGCTGGACGACATCTTTGGCGAAGACAGCGAGGTGTTCTAATGGGAGGCATGATGATTACCAGATCATTGGGTTTTGCATTGCTGTTTGGGTTGCTGGCCTTGATGGGCGGGCGGGAGACGCTTGCTGCCGATCTCTCCTTATCCAGCGCAAAAACCCAGGGCCTGGTGGGCGAGCAGTATGACGGATATCTGGGTCGGGTGGCTGGTGGGGCCGACGTGCAGCGGCTCATTGCCAACGTGAATGCCAAGCGCAGGGCCCAATACCAACGCATTGCGCAGGCCAACAATATCAGCCTTGCCGCCGTGGAAGCGCGCGCCGGTCAGAAGACCATCGAAAAGACGGCGCCTGGCCACCTCATCAAGCTTCAGGGACAGGGCTGGCGTAAGAAGTAGGCTCTGAGGCGGCCATGACCGCCCCTTAACCCGTCCGTGCACGCGAATGCTCGCGTATGATGCGGGTAATGGCATCCCCCTGGCGCGCAATTGACCGCATGATTCGTCCCCGCGGCCGGGTTTTTTACGGCTGGTGGATTGTGGGCGCGTCCAACGGTGTGCAGTGGCTCGGGTCCATGTTGTGGGTTCAATCCTACGGCGCCTACATGGTGCTGCTGTTGGACGAATTCGGCTGGAGCAAGGCGCTGGTGGCGGGCGCGTTTGCGCTCACCCGCATAGAGAGCGGTTTGCTCGGACCGCTGCAGGGCTGGCTGGTGGACCGCTTCGGTCCCCGTGCGATCCTCACCATAGGCACGGTGCTGTTCGGTGTGGGCCTGTTTCTGTTCAGCCAGGTGCAGACGCTGCTGGGTTTCTATCTCACCTTCGTGCTCATTGCCCTCGGCTCGAGTCTTGGAGGGTGGGCCACCCTCATGGTGGCCATCGTCAACTGGTTCAACCGAAACCGCTCAAAGGCCATCGCGGGATCCCAGATTGGGTTCTCATTAGGGGGCTTGTCGGTGCCCCTACTGGTGTTGGCCCTGGAGAACTTCGGCTGGCGAACCACGGCAGTGATCTCGGGTTTCGTTGTGCTCGGCGTGGGCTTGCCTCTGGTGCAGTTGGTAAAGCATCGTCCTTCGGACCACGGGGAGGTGCCCGACGGCGTGGACCTGCCCGACGAGGGCCAGGCGCCGGCTTCCGGGGGCGCCGACTTCACGGCGCGCCAGGCCATGCGCACGTGGTCGTTCTGGCTGATCTCGGCCGGGCATGCCTTCGCGCTGCTGGTGGTATCCGCCATGTTGGTGCATCTCATTCCGCACCTTACCGAAGGGTTAGGGTACTCACTGGGCAGTGCCAGTCTGGTTGTGGCGCTGCTCACCATGTTTCAGCTGCTCGGGCTGGTATCAGGCGGCTATCTGGGCGATGTGCTCAACAAACGCCTCATCTGCGTGGCTTGCATGTTCGCCCATGCGGGGGGGTTGCTGTTGGTGACCTACGCGGAATCCTTCCTTCTCGTGCTGGCGTTTGTTGTGCTGCACGGTCTGGCCTGGGGCGTGCGTGGGCCGCTGATGGTGTCGCTGCGCGCCGATTACTTCGGCGCCAGCTCCTTTGGCACCATCATGGGCGTGTCCTCGCTGATCGTGATGCTAGGGATGGCTGCCGGCCCCATCGTGGCAGGCTACATGGCTGACGTGAGCGGCGACTATCAATCGGGATTCACGTTGTTGGCCCTGCTTTCGCTGCTGGGCTCGGTCTGCTTCTTTCTTGCGACGCCGCCCCGTTCCAAGGAGCCCGCAATCGCCTCTACCGAACCAGTCCCGGGTCGTCGCTCGGGAGCTTGAGATCGGGGCAGCGGCGTGGGAGCCTGTCCGGGTGGCGCCCGTCGGTGAGCCGGGCTTGACAGAAGAGATACGCGTGATGCCGCTACGGCGGCTCGGTACCAGGAGGGAAAGCATGTCGCAGGTGATGTGGGGAACAGCGTTGCGTCGAGCGGTCAGCTTGATGTGCGGGATTGTTGGTGGGGCATTGGCCGGCCTAGTTGCTGCAGAGGAGTGCGCGCCTTCGCGCTGGGGCGCGGACGACGAAGTGGGCAACGCCAACCTGATCACGCAGCAGTCGGTGCTGGCGGCGGCCAGCCTCATCACCACCGGCAAGACCTACAGCCTGGGAATCACCATAGACCACAACACGCCGGCATTCGGCACCCGCGGCCTGTCTCTGCTGGTAGTGCAGCCGGGCCAACAGGAGGGGGCGCGCACCCTGACGAGTTGGGGGACTTATAACGACGACGTGTTCCAGGGATGGCTCGGTATCGGCTCGCAGCTGGACGGGTTGGGGCATTTCGGTGACAACGGCATGTACTACAACTGCAACCACGCGCGGGACTTCGCGCAGGTCTCGGGACTCACCAAGCTCGGCATAGAAAAGTTGCCGCCCCTGGTGGCGAGAGGCGTGGTGCTTGATATGGCCGGACACTATTCGGTGCCGCACCTCGAAGGCGGTCAGGCCTTTAGCGTGGAGGATGTGAAGGCCGTGGCCAAGAAGCAGAACACGCCCATTCGCAAGGGCGACGTGGTGTTGTTTCACACCGGCTGGACGGACGCTAAGCTGGCGAGCGATCCGGAAACTTGGGTGAGTACCGAGCCGGGTCAATCTGAGGAGGTTGCCCACTACCTGGCGGGGCTCGAGGTCGTAGCGGTTGGTGCGGATACCTGGGGGCTGGACGTGGTGCCGTCGCAAGATCCGGAAAAGGCTTTCGTGGGCCACCGCATCTATCTGAAAGAACACGGCATCTATATTCTCGAGACCATGAACACCGGCCCGCTGGTGCGTGACGGCGCGTTCGAGTTCTTGTTTATTCTAGGACAGGCGAAGGTTCGTGGCGCCGTGCAGATGATTATCAACCCCATCGCCATTCGTTAGCCCATGGCCATTGACGTCAATGGTATCGCCCACATTCAGCTCACCGTGAATGATGTCGAGCGATGCCTGCCGTTCTGGGAGGCGTTGTGCCACTTCCTGGGAATGGAAACGCTGATCAAAGGAGAGGACATCGTCTATTGCATTGGCGGCCGCACCGGCATCCTGGTCCGCGGCGCGCCCGCGGACAAACGGGACGTGCCGTTCGATCAGGATCGCGCGGGATTACATCACTTCTGCTTCAGGGCAAGGTCGCGCGACGACATAGATGCCGTGCATCGCTTTGTTGAAGACGAACTCGATGGGCATGTGGTTCATCCTCCGGAGGAAGGCTCGCACTTTGCCCCTGATTACTATTCGGTGCTGTTTGAGGACCCTGATGGCATCCGCGTGGAGTTCAATCACGTACCGGGGAAAGGCCACTTTGGCGGTGAGGGTCGGCTGGCCGAGGGCGGCCCGGGCCCGGCGGACCGTTTTGGCGAAGATGGGTTGGACTAGCACTGGCCGCGTATGGCCGGCACTTGGGGAGGCGTGATGGCAAAGCAAGGCGGCGTGAACTATCGCGCTACGCAGGCGGACTATTTCGACCGACGCGGGCTGAAACGCTACGCGGGCGTATTCTCGCTGTGGGCCCTCGGGGTGGGAGCGGTGATCTCCGGAGATTTCTCGGGCTGGAATCTGGGGGTAGGCCAGGCTGGTTTCGGCGGTTTTCTGCTGGCCGTTGGTGCGATCACGGTGATGTACGTCGGGCTGTGCTTCTCCATCGCTGAGATGTCGCCCGCGTTGCCTCATACGGGCGGCGCCTATTCCTTCGGTCGTACCGCACTTGGTCCTTGGGGGGGCTATGTGACGGGTCTGGCGGAGAATATGGAATACGTGATCACTACGGCCGTGGTCTGCTATTTCTCCGCCGCCTATCTGCAGAACGTGTTTGACACGCCGGAGGCCTTCCAGCCAGCCTGGTGGCTGGGCCTGTATGTCATCTTCGTGGGCCTGAACATTCTGGGGGTAGAGGAGTCGTTCCGCTTCGTGGTGGTGATAACCCTGGTCGCCTTGGGGATTTTGGCTGTCTTCTATGTGAGTGCCCTGCCACATTTTGCGTGGGACAACTTGTGGAACATCGAGCCCGATCCCGGCCAGAGCCGCTACCTGCCCTTTGGGTGGACGGCCGCCGGGGCGGCGCTGCCGTTCGCCGTTTGGCTGTACCTGGCCATCGAGCAGCTGCCGCTGGCGGCCGAGGAATCGGTGGACGTCAAACGGGACATGCCTCGAGGACTGATCTGGGGCCTGGCCACGCTCGTGGTCACCGGGCTGCTGGTGACGTTCCTGAACATGGGCATCGGCGGGGGTGCGGCCTATTACGGCTCGCAGACAGAGGAGCCGTTGCTGGACGGGCTCAAGGACACGCTGGGCGTGACCAGCGGCAAGGCGTTGGGCCTGGTGGCGGTGGCAGGGCTCATTGCCAGCTTCCACGCCATCATCTATGCCTATGGTCGCAACATCTACAGCCTCAGTCGGGCGGGCTACTTCCCCACGTGGATGTCACTGACCCATGGTGAGCGCAAAACCCCTCACGTAGCGTTGATCTGGGGCGCGGTGATCGGTTACGGCGTGTTGCTGATTCTGCACTTTGCCGGCGATGGCGGTTTCGGCGGCGTCATTCTCAACATGGCGGTGTTCGGCGCCATGATCGCCTACGCCATGCAGATGGTGGCCTATCTGGTCCTCAAGAAGCGGTTTGCGGAGATTGAGCGACCTTATGTGAGTCCATTGGGCTCCATGGGCGCGTGGATCGCGCTGGTGATCGCGCTGGTTACCCTGGTTGCGCTGTTTGCCAATCCGGACTTTCGCCAGGGCGTGATCGGCGTGGCTCTTTGGTTCCTGGCGGGGCTTGCCTACTTCGCTCTGTACGCGCGCAAGCGAATGGTGCGCTCGCCGGAGGAAGCGTTTGCGCTGGAGCAGCAGGCTGGGCGCGCCGGTGGTGGACGCGAAGACACGCCACCGGTACGGTAATGGGCGGTGTAACACGGAAGACTGATGGCAAGCGAAACCAGCGGAGACAAGAACCTGGCGTTATTTTGCGACTTCGAGAATGTCGCTTTGGGGGTGCGCGACGCCAAGTACGCCAAGTTCGACATCCAGCTCGTGCTGGAAAAGCTGCTGCTCAAAGGCAGCATTGTCATGAAGAAGGCTTACTGCGACTGGGAGCGCTACAAGGAGTTCAAGCCCGGCATGCACGAGGCTGCGTTTGAGCTCATCGAAATCCCCCACACGCGCCAATCAGGCAAGAATTCCGCGGACATTCGCATGGTGGTGGATGCCCTGGACCTCTGCTACACGAAGGAACATATCGACACATTCGTGTGTATCAGCGGCGACTCCGACTTCTCTCCCCTGGTGAGCAAGCTCAGGGAGAACGCCAAAACGGTGATCGGCGTGGGGGTAAAGAATTCCACTTCGGACCTGCTGATCAGCAACTGCGACGAGTTCATTTATTACGACGATCTGGTGCGGGACTCCCAGCAGGCCCAGAGCCGGGAGAAAAAGCGAGCGCCAAAAAAGGCGACGCAAAAGGGCGCGACGAAAAAGCCCGGACCAGAGCGCTTCGACGAGGCCATCGCGCTGGTGCTCGACACGGCGGAAGATCTGGCCTCGGAGCGTGGCGTGGGGGACAAGCTGTGGGGCTCGATGATCAAGCAGACCCTCAAACGCCGGCGGCCCGGTTTTCACGAGAGCTTTTATGGCTTTCGCTCGTTCAGTGATCTGCTGGAGGAAGCGCAAAGCCGCGGCCAGCTGGAACTGGAAATGGACGACAGGTCCGGCAGCTACGTCATCAGCGCCCTTACCAGAGATTAGCACCCTGATATTGCACCGACGCCGCTTGGCCGCTTGTGCCGCCTTGACCTTTGGTTTGGTCGGATGTGCCACACAGCCCGCGGAAAACGAGGAGACGAATATGGCCGACGACGCGTTGGCGCGACTGGAGCAAACGACATCGGTAGGCCCCATCGCCCACCTTCCGCTCTGGGAGGCCTATACGCCCGATCAGGTTGAAGTGGGCGCGGCCCGACTGATCGAGGAGGTGGATGCGGCGTTCGCAACGCTGGAAGGTGAGGTCAGCCCGACCTGGGCGGGAACCATGGAGCCGCTCGAGCACCTGGAGCATCGCCTGGGCCATGTGGTGGGGGTGGTGAGCCATCTGGTGTCGGTGAAATACACCGACGAGCTGAAAACGGCGTTTGATGCGATACGTCCCGATTACGTAGCCCTGGCCAACCGAATGAGCCAGAGCCGCCCCATTTACGACGCTATGCTGCAGATCCGCGCCGCAGATGGGTTTGCCGACGAGAGCCCGGCGCGGCGACGCGTGGTGGAAGAATCCATTCGCGCCATGGAACGTTCCGGTGTGCACCTGGAGGGGGGCGCCAAGGCGCGCTATCGGGAGATTCAGCAGCGCTTGGCCGAGCTGTCCAACGACTTTTCCAGCAACCTGGTGAAGCAGGAGCAATCCGCACGGATCGACGTGGACGATCCTGACCGGGTGGCCGGCGTGCCGGAACCCATCCTGGCATTGGCTGCTACCCGTGCCGTCAGCGATGGCGTGGAAAATGCGACGGCGGCAGACGGTCCGTGGCACTTTGCGGTGAACGGCCCGAACTACGTGGCGGTGATACAGCACGGCAAAGATCAGGGTTTACGCGAAGAGTTCTATCGCGCATACCGCAGTCGCGGCACAGCCCCGCAGCTGGATAACCGACCACTGCTCCAGGAGATTCTTGAGCTACGTCAGGAAATGGCGCAGTTGGTGGGATTTGCCAACTATGCCGAGTTCAGTGTTGCAGCCAAGATGGCGTCCGACGTCGCCGCCGTTTGGACGCTGTTTGAGGAGCTGGAAAGCGCAGCCCGGCCCGCGGCGGAGCGTGAGTATGCGCAGCTTGTGGACTTCATGCGCGCGCAGGGCGCGCCTGAAGCCGAAGATCCTCAGCCTTGGGACGTCGGCTTCTGGAGCGAACGGCTGCGCGAGTCGCTCTACGACTACGATGGGGAGCGACTTCGTTCCTACTTTCAGATGCCTAAAGTGTTCGATGGCTTGTTTTCTCTGGTGGCAAAGCTCTACGACGTTCAGATTCGCGAGGTTGAGCCCGGCTCGGTGCCGGTGTGGGACGAGAGCGTGCGTTTTTTCGAAGTGGTCGATGATTCAGAAGTGGTTGCCGGTTTTTATGTAGACCCATACGCGCGCCCGGGTGAGAAACGCGGCGGCGCCTGGATGAACACCGTTGTGCAGCGCAGCCGGCTTCTGGCAGGGCCTGGCCAGTCGTCCTCGCTTCCCGTTGCGCTGTTTGTCATGAACGGGCGTCCGCCCGGCGAGGGCGCTGTTGGTTTGATGTCGCTGGATGAGGTGAGAACCCTGTTTCACGAGTTTGGCCATGCGATGCAGCACATGTTCACGCAGATCGAGGAATCGGGAGCGTCAGGCCTCAATTTGGTGGAGTGGGACGCGGTGGAGTTGGCCAGCCAGTTCAATGAGTTCTGGATGGATCACAAGCCTTTCCTGCGCGGACTGACCGCACACGCGGAGACCGGCGAGCAGTTGGACCTGGAGACCATCGACCGGATCGTGGCCAGCCGTAATTTCATGGTGGGCAACGGAACGTTGCGTCAGCTTCAGTTCGGCAAGACCGACATGACGCTGCACGAGCAGTACGGTTTTGGCGAGGGCCCGGACCCGTTTGAAATCGAGAGCGGGATCGTCGCTCAAACGGTGGTCACGCCATCCCTGGCAGATGAGAGCATGCTCCCCGCATTCACCCACCTGTTCAGCGGTGGGTACGCGGCCGGGTACTACTCCTACAAGTGGGCCGAGGTGCTGGCGGCGGATGCGTTTGCGGCATTTCGCGAGGTGGGCCTGGATAACGACGCCGGGGTGCGTGAGGTGGCCCAGCGCTTCAACGACACCGTGCTCGGGCTAGGCGGCAGCCTGCCGGCGTTGGAGGTCTACCGCCTGTTTCGCGGGCGAGATGCGGAGCCGGCGGCGCTGTTGGAAGATCAGGGGCTGCGCTAGTCGCAGAACGCTAGTTCTTGTTCGTAGCAACCCGTGCTCAACACTTTCACGGAGTCGTTGGCAGGCAAGCGCGGCCGTTACGAATCCAGCTTTGCCTGGTACACGTTCGGTACCTGCTCTGTTTCCTCGGTGTCTTCGCCCGCAATCTCGCAGATGGTCAGATATTCGCCGGGGGATGCGTCCATGAACCCGGTGAGCCGCTTCAATCAACCTGCGCAGGACCTGTGGGGCAGTGGTAGGCGTCTTCCACGTGACTGCCCAGGTACCAGTCCTTGACGGTTTGCTCCACATCCGCCTCGGGCTCAATGAGCCCCATGAGGATCAGCTTTCTACCCAGTCGCCCTCTTCGTAGAGGTTTTCGTCGTAGCGACGGACCAGCGCCGCTACCACCTCGAAGCTGGTGCACGATGCGCCCGCGGCGGCGGAAACATCCTGAAAGCCTTCCCATCCGGCGGCATTCACTTTTTCGCGCAAGCTTGCGTCTGCTTCTAAGAATCGAACGAACCGTTCGGCGTTCTCGACCGACATGGCACTCCTCCCGATCAGTGTGTTCCAAGCCTTAGAGTCTACCAGTAGTGGGGGATCGGATTGCAACGGTGGGCACAAACACGCGCCAGTCTGATAAGGTTGGGCGCGGGGCAACAGGAAATTCAGGAGGGGTTGCATGAGTCTTATCCGACACCCGATCTGGCAGTACGCTTATTTTGTAAACGACATCGACGAAGCCTGCCACAAGTGGCACCAGATGGTGGGCGCGGGTCCGTTTCAGGTAGTGCGCCACCATATCGCGGAGAACTTTCGCTACAAGGGTGAGCACGTGGAAGCGGATGTGAGCTACGCATTCGGTCAGGCTGGGCCCGCGCACATTCAGTTCATAGCGCAGCATGACGACACGCCGTCCATCTACCGGGACATGTTTGCCCCGGGGGAGACGGGTTTTCATCATATTGGGCTGTTGGTTCACGACGTGCAGGGAGAGATCCGGCGCTTCAACCAGGCGGGCTTTGAGACCGCTTGCACGTTGTGGGGCGGCGACTACGTGGCCTATATGGATTGCCGTAAGGACATGGGCTGCTATGTGGAACTGCACGGAGATGCGCCCATCATCCGCTCCATGTTCCAGGGGTTGAAAGAGCGTCACGAGGCGTGGGACGGCAGCGTGGACACGCTCATCTTTGAGACGGGCTAGCGTTTGCATGGCCTCGGTGCCCGGGTGTCGGTGGGCCGTGTCCGACTTCAGGTAGAGGAGTACATCCATGAGTGTCACCGTTGCCTTGGCGGTATCGCCAGATGAACCATTTTCCTTTCAGGAAGTGGAGCTTGGACCCCTTCGAGATGACGAGGTGCGTGTGCGCATTGTGGCGTCGGGTATCTGTCACACCGATGTGGCGGTCAAAGAACAGTCCGTAGAGCTACCGCTTCCCATGGTGCTTGGCCACGAAGGGTCTGGGGTGGTCGAGGCGGTGGGCTCCGGCGTGCGCAACGTAGCGCCCGGAGATCACGTGGTGTTGAGCGGCGATTCCTGCGGTGTCTGCCGCAAGTGTCACTCTGGGTTGCCCTCATACTGCGACGAATTCGTGGAGCGCAACCTGACCGGGTTGCGCGTGGATCGGACCAGCGCCATGAGTGCAGGGGGCGAACTGGTGCGCGGCCGCTTCTGTGGGCAGTCGTCTTTCGCCACTCACTGCGTGGCGCCCGCCCGCAGCGTCATCAAGGTGGGTAAGGATTTGCCGCTGGAGCTGTTGGGGCCGTTGGGTTGCGGTTTGACCACCGGGGTCGGCACGGTCATGAATGCGTTGCGCCCCCCATCCGGATCCAGCATCGCGGTCTTCGGCGTGGGCACGGTGGGGCTTTCCGCGGTGATTGGCGCCGTGCTTACGGGGTGCGAGACCATCATTGCCGTGGACATGCACGAGGCTAGGCTCGCCATGGCTGCTGAGCTGGGAGCCACCCATTGCCTCCAGGCGGGTGAGAATGTGGCCCAGGCTATCGTGGAGCTAACCGGGACCGGTGCGGACTTCAGCGTGGAGTGTTCCGGCAATCCAATGGCCATCGAGCAATCCGTCGCCTGCCTCGGGCGGCCGGGCTGGTGTGCTCAGGTGGGGGCCCCGCCCGCTGGCACCACCATGCCCATGGATATGGGGCATCTGGGTTACGGTCGTGGCATACGCGGCGTGGTGCTGGGTGAAGCCAGCCCGCAGACTTTCGTGCCTTACCTGGCCAGTCTGTACCGCTCCGGCCGGTTGCCGTTGGAGCGCTTCGTGCGCTACTACGACTTTGCCGATATCGATCAGGCGGTGCGGGACAGCGCCGGAACGGGAGAGGTGATCAAACCCATCCTCAAGATGTCGTGAACCGGGAGGAGACATGAACCCACTGCGGAACGCCAGCCGGCAACTGCCGGTGCCCATGGCCGGGCTGCAGCTACACGATCGGTTTGGTGGGGAGCAGCATGGTGGTTGAAGCCGGGGATGGCGCCAAAGTGATGTATCTCATCAAAGGGCGGCCCGAGAGCACGCGCGAGGAGCTGGTAGCGCACTGGTTCGCGAATCACATGCCGGGTGTGATCGCCAGCCAGGCGCGAGCGGTCGAGCGCGGCCGGCTGGCGGCGCGACGTTATATCGCCACGTTGTTCGACCCCGATCGCGACGGCAACTACGCCTGGGATGGTGTCGCCCAGCTGTGGTTCGACTCCGCGCTGCCGCGGCCCCGCGTGCCCCATGGGACCGAGCCGGGCGACAGCTTTCAGGAGCACGCCATGCCTTACCTGCCGTGGGGCACCCGCGAGTACGTGGTGATGGATGGCGCCGCGCACCTGCCGGTGCAACCGCTGACGCTGAACGACCCGTTTCCGTGTACCCGCTCCGGCTTTTTCAAGGTGACGTTCCTGGTGAAGGCGAAACCCCACACGGATTACGAGGCATTCTTTCGCCATTGGCTGACAGAGCACGCACCCAACGTGGCGAACACCATGAGCAAAGTCGATGGCTTCCGCTATGTGGTCAGCCACAGCATTGAGCCCAACGAGGAGCCGTACGCCGGCATGGCAGAGTTGTACTTTCACGACCCCGACGGCTGGCGCGCCTACAAACAGACCATCGAGCCCGATGGGATGGAAGCCTGGGCGCAGGATGAAGGTACTCTGGTGCTTCGCAGCAGAACCGAGATGATAGGTATTCCTTGAAGCCGCGCGCTGATGCAGGTGTCAAAAGGACGCGATGGACGTTCGTGTGCGCAATCCTATTTGCGTTTGGATGCGGCGCGCCGAACACGCCGATCCTGGGTTGCGACTCCAGTACTTCGGTGGCGGTTCAGTGCGGCTTCCAGAACCCTGAAGACATGGTGGTGGATCCCTGGGGCGGCGGGCTGGTGGTGAGCCAGATGGGTTCCATGGATGGCTCCAGCCCGGGAAACCTCTTGTGGTCGCAGCTGCCGGATGGCCACCGGGAGGTGGTGTTTCCCGTAGCGCACGATGACCAGCGCCTCTGGGGCGCCGGGGACTGCCCGCCGCCGGATCCCGTGGCGTTCGCGCCCCATGGAGTCGATCTGGAGCAGCGTGCCGACGGGCGCTGGATGCTAGCGGCGGTGAACCATGGGTTGCGGGAATCCGTTGAGCTTTTCGAGCTAATCCAAACGGGTAAAGGCGTGGCCCTCGAGTGGCGTGGGTGCGCGTTGGGGCCGGAGAACGCTTACTTCAACGATGTGGTGTTGCGACGCGATGGTGGGTTCTGGGTAACTCATATGATGCCCAGAGACGGCGGCACCTGGGCCATGGTCCAATCGCTATTCGGTAGGGACCTGGGTTTCGTATACCAGTGGCATCACCAGCTCGGTTTTAGCAAGGTCCGGGGAAGCCGCGGGGCATTTCCTAACGGGCTGGAAAAATCTGCGGACGAGCAGTTCCTGTTCGTGAATTTGTACATGGACAACGAGGTGCGCAAGTTGGATCTCTCCTCAGGCCGCGTTGTGGCGAGCGCGGCCATGGCCAGTCCGGACAACTCCAGCTGGTCCGATTCCGGCCAGCTGCTTGTGGCCTCGCAAACCTCCGGGTTGCTGGGGATGATGTCCTGTCAGGATGTACCGGAGGGCAACTGCGGCAATCCATACCAGATCGTGGCGCTTGATTCCGATGACCTGTCCCAACGTACGCTGCTCGATCACCGCGGCGGTGCGCCCATGGGGGGTGTCACGGTGGCGCTTGAACACGATGCACGGCTCTACCTCGGTACCTTTGCCGGGGACCGAATCGGGATGATTGCGGTGGAGAAGTAGGCGGCCTTTGCGGCCGCCCCTTTCACTCGTGCGGAGCTAGGAGTCTACGTAATCGCGCACCCGCTTGTGCACGTGGCGGACCCGACACTCCTGATAGTTGCCCAGCGTCTGGCCGCCTTTCTTGCAGGTTTTGAAACCCCGCGTTTGCGCCGCCATGTTATCCGTGTCCTGGTCGTACACTGCCCCCAAGCCGCCCAGGCCTTCGGCCTTGGTGTAGCTCTCGTCGATGTCCAGATACATGGGGTTGGGTGTCGGCGGAGGCGCTTTCTCTGGATGCTTCTGCCTTAGGAAGTACAGGTCGAAGTAGGAAAAGTCCGGGTCGTTTGGGTCTGGCCGGAATCGGTACACCATGGGCAGCGACAACCCGGGGAACACGAACAGGTTGGGGAACAGGAAGTACTCTATGGAATCCAGCGTCTGCGCGGTTGAGTAGTCGGAGAAATCCATGTCGTACAGCGCGCCCAGCTGCTCCTGCACGTTTTGAGCGTAGATGTCTCGTGCCGTCATGCCTTCGGGCACGACGGGGCACTCGCCCTCGGACGGTCCGCGCCGCCCCCAGATCATCTCCATGAGCTCCTGCTGCGTTTCCAGCACCGGGCGGCGCGCGTTGGGCGCGCCGACGGTGTGAATGAACCGGTTCACGTTGGGTTCGAACACGTCGTACGTGGTGATGGGCTCTGAGTACTCCATACCGCCAGCATGGGTTTCCTTCACGTGGTAGGCCTCCATGAAGGCCTCTTCGGCCGCCTTCCAGTTCACCGGCAGGCGCTTGCACACGTGGGTTTCAATGTAGCGGTCTTCTATGTGGAAATCCTTGAAGTGCTCGATAAGCACGCCCAGGTATTCCTCCAAAGGCTCTGCGTCATCGTCGAAGTTGATGAATACGAACCCGCCCCAGGTGCCCACGCGAAGCTCGTTGAGCCGGTGGGACTGGGAGTCCACGTGGGGAAAATCCCAGCTTTCGGGGACGTCTACCAACTCGCCGTCTAAGGAGTAAACCCACCCGTGGAAGGGGCACACGAATTGCCGAGAGTAGCCAGAGGATTCGGGTGGCTTTAGGGCCGTGCCCCGATGCATGCACGCGTTATAAAACGCTTTGATATCACCAGATTCGGTGCGGGTCACGATGGCGGAGAGCTCACCGATGTCGTACACGTGGTAATCGCCAGCTTCTGGTATGTGCTCTTCCCGGCAGGCCATCTGCCACACCTTGGGCCACATCTTGTCGAATTCTTTTTGCGCGAATTCCTTGGATGTGTAGTTGGTATACGGCACGTCCACGTCCGTGGTGAATTCGTAGGAATGCTCCAGGAACGGCGCAGGAGGCGGAGAGCTATCTAGCTGAATTGCCTCCTGGTAGGTCATGCCCGGTGCTCGGGCTTGTCCCGGGCCTAGTTTCTCCGCTTCAGCCATGTCTACCTCCCTTTGGTTCATTTGTAATCTTATCGTTACGCTCGGCCACAAAAAAGCGCCACATGTTGTAGCTATGGGCCGTTCGCATCGAAAGCGCTGCCGTCCTACGCGTGGGGGTGTCGCGATCGACCACTGGCGTAAAGTTAGCACGAGAGCTTTAATGGGCTGTTTTTTGGGGGGAGTTAGGTGATGGTGCTGCCCAACACGTTCCGCGAGAAATTCGATCAGGGGTTGCCCACGGTGGGCACCCATTTCCTGTTTTCGGATCCCGATATCCCAGAGCTAATCGGCAATCTGGGTTTGTTCGATTACGCTGAATACACGGCGGAGTATTCCACGTTCGACATGAATCATCTTTATCACCTGGCGCGGGCGGCCCAATGCGGCAATCTACCGCTGATGATCAAGCTAGATCAGGAAGGCCAGGGGTTCTGGGCCCAGGCGGCTCTGGGCGCGGGATTCAAAGCCGTGCTCTTTACGGACATCCGAACCCCCGAAGACATTGACGAATGCCATCGCTGCATTCGTCCGGACTTCCCCGATGTGCGCGGCGCCATGGGCGTAAAACTTCGGCGCCCGGCGCTTGGCACCTACGACGTGGAAGAGTATGCGGAGGATCTCAAATCGGTAATGTTCGCCGTGATGATTGAAAAGGACGCAGCCTTAAACGACATTGACGCGGTGCTGGAGCGGGCCAGAGATCGCGGCGTGGATATGACCCAGTGGGGGCCAGCGGATTTTGGTTTTTCCCGGGGCCAGCCGCGCCTGTCTGCGTCGCCTGAGATCCGACAGTTTGAAGAGCGGGTTATAGCGAAAAGCCTGGATTATGGTATTGCGCCGCGCATCGAGATAGGGTCGGTAAAACAGGCCCAACGCTATCTGGACCTTGGCGTCCGCCATTTCTGCATCGGCTGGGACCGCTTCATGCTTGGCGCGGCCCTTACTGAGCTCGGTGAGGGTATGCGTGAGTTGCTTGGCTAGCGGGTGCAGCTGCGCAAAAAAAGGGCCGAAACCTCCAGCCAGTAAACTAACCCCGCGTGATCCGCGTGATCCGCGGGATTCGGCGCGAGCGCGGGCAGGCGGGACGCACAGCCGAATATTTCGTTGTGTAGCTCGCTGCCATCTAACAATGTTTCCCACAATGCCATCAGCTTTGTCCGGAGGCAAAGTACCTCTGCGCAGTGGGGAGCCTAGCCATACTGATTATGCCGAATTGTCTGCGTGTCACATGCCCTCCCCCCGCGAGGTTGCTACGGATAGCTGGGAGTCAAAAATGCTAGCTATCGTCTTCTTTCTCAGAGCGGCGCGTGCTCGTCAGTGCGGAATTGACTGATCTGCACCTCTTCGCCAATGTCTGCGTGATCGCCGGCTGCCCGCGCGGCTCGGAACTCACCCCAGTTGATGCTGCGATAGCGTGCCGGCTCGGCGTAGTGCGTGGTGCTGGGCAGAGGCATGTAGTCTGTGCAGTAGGAAGGGTTGAAGAAAAATGGTGCGCTGTAGCGCTCATGGGTTGAGCTGGCTCGCACCCGATGCAGGGGGGCCTGATAGCGGTCGTTGGACCAAACTTGGACGATGTCGCCGATATTGATCATCAGCGCGCCATCCAGCGGCCTCAATAGATGCCAGTGATCGTCACGAAAAATCTCCACGCCCGGCTGCTCGTCATGCAACAAAACGGTCAACGCGCCGGCGTCGGTGTGTTGGTTGATTCCCAAGCAACCTTCGGTGCGCATGCCGGTGGCTTCGGGCGGCGCGGGCGTAGGACACACCGGAAAGTAGTTCAGGCGCAGGAAGCTGGAGTGCTCGGGCCGATAGTACTGTTCTAGGTGCTCTGTGGACATGCCCAAGTTCACCGAGATGGCGGCGAGCAGCTTGAATGCGAGGGACTCGCTTGCCTGGTAGAAAGCCATCACTGCACTCACGAATTCGGGCATGTCGTTGGGCCATTGGGGGGCCATGGTTCCCTTGTTGTCCGAGGGGCCGTAGTCGAACATTTCTTTCCAGTCCAGGGTATTCTTCGTGAGCTCCTGATCGAAAAATCCCCAGGGGTTGTCCTTGGTGCGCGAGATCGCATGCTTATAGGCAGTGGGCTTGGTGAAAAACTCACGCATATGGTCGATGAGTTTGCTGGAAATGGACTCGTCTATTGCGTGCCCCACCAACATAAAGCACCCCCAGTCTCGACATGCCATGTCTATTGCGCGCAGTGTTTCGGGTTGGTTTATGCCGGCCATGTCTATGACTGGAATGCTGACCCTGCTCATTTTCTTCTCCTTGGGCTGCCCAGCATCTGGGGTGTAACTAGAGTGATGTCAGCGTTTGCGGGTGTATCCGCGAGCTATTGTGGTAGGGGGCGTACAATGCGTTCAGGCGAATTTGAACACAACCTTATCTCGCCAGGCATTGACCAGTCCTGGGCAACCACCCTGGCCGGCCTGTGGAATCGTCTTGCGAGACGGGGTTGTTGTATTGCGGGTGGGTTAACGTAGCATGTCCACCAAATCTACTTGAGCAAGCGCAATGAAGGGTCGTGGAATACTGGCAATGGTTTGCCTGCTGCTGGGCGCGGGCACGGTGAGTGCCGCATGCGACGAAGTTGGCTACATCGCCACCTTTTACGTAGCCGAAGGCAAAGAGCGGGCTTTCGAGGAGGCCATCGTGAAGCTGGCAGTCAAAGTCATGGAGGTGGAGGAAGGGGCGATTCTGTATGCGCCTTACAAGGGTGAGCAAGGCCGCTACTACATGATGGAGCGCTACCGGAACTTGGAAGCACGCAACGTGCACGCCACGGCGCCGGAGGTGCTGGAGCTGTTTGGCCCGGTAAGCGAAACCTTGTCTGCCCCAGTGGACGTGGAGGCGGTATCGGCCGTGTGCGCGCCGTGATCTCCAGCAGCATTCGCTTGAAGGTGCAGCCCGACAAGGTGGAGGAGTTCGAAGGGCTGGTATCCCAACTGGTTCGTGACATCTATGCCAACGAGCCTGGAGCCAAGGTATACGAGGTTCGGCGGGTGCAAGGCGAACCGCACACCTATTTGTACTTTCTGTCCTTCGTGGACCAGGACGCCTACGACCGCTACGCGTCTGCCGACTACCACGCTCAGATGTCACCCAAAGCGGTGGCTTGCCTGGATGGCGATCCGGTCTTCGAAGAGCTGGAAAGCTTCTACTAGGTGCTGGTGGGCTAGTGCAGATCACGCCGTCCGACGCCACGCTGGGTGCCGTGGTGACGGGTGTGGATCTGGCGCGCCTGGACGACGCCGTCTTTGCCGAGATCGAGTCGGCCTGGCACCGCTACGCGGTGCTGGTGTTCGAGGGCCAGGATCTTAGCACCGAAGCGCAGCTTGCCTTCAGCCGCCGCATTGGCCTGTTGGAGCGGGGGCTCGTGAAGTCGTCCACACGTTTGTTGGCCCACATCAGCAACACGCTCAAAAACGGAGACGTGGCGGATCCGGCGAGCCTCCAGGTACGGTTCAACGAAGGCAATCAGCATTGGCACAGCGACAGTTCCTACAAGCGGGTTGGCGCCAAGGCTTCGTTGTTATGCGCGCGCGTGGTGCCCGATACGGGCGGTGAGACCGAGTGGGCAGATATGCGGGCGGCGTTCGATGCCCTCGACGAGGATATAAAGGCTTACCTGGAGGGCAAGGAGGCCGTGCATAGCTTTGTTTTCAGCCACACGTGGCATGGCGGGCAGGAGCTGCTCGCTGAGGAAGACATTGCGGGTCTGCCGCCGGTTGAGCACTCCATCGTGAAGGTGCATCCTGCCACCGGGCGCAGAAGTCTGTTCGTTGGACGGCACGCGAGCCACATCATCGGTGAGCCGGTTGCAGAAAGCCGCGAATTGCTCGCAGCGCTGACGCGCCAGGCTTGCCAGCCGCCGCGCACCTTCAAGCATCGCTGGCGTGTCGGTGATCTGGCGCTGTGGGATAACCGCTGCGTGCTGCACCGGGGTCACCCGTGGCCCATGGATCAGGCGCGCGACATGGTGCGTACCACGGTAGCGGGCGATGACCCTGACAATGAGTGGGCAGAGGACGCCGCGCCCGGCTTGGCCGGGTAACCTCCGCGCACCCTGGAACGCACTGCTTGCGTCGTTAGCCCGGGGTGGC
>CENY01171930.1_pt1 | contig 26842 bp, 36 predicted proteins | sample 356181 | NCBI WGS metagenome assembly CENY01 (sample SAMEA2619840, study PRJEB7988) | marine metagenome | isolation source: saline water (ENVO:00002010), including
CGGGAATCGAAAATGCGATCGAGATGTATTGAATTGATTATCGACACTTTATTCGGGTTCCTCCGTTGAAATTTCCACACGTCTCTGAATTGAAAAAGGCAATATATTTGCATCGTATTCCGCAGCAGCTATTAAGATTGGCTGGGAGTAGTTAGTTTCTATAAGTAGTGGTGCGCCGTGAGCTATTTGTAAGGCCCTTGCACCGATGATTCGAGCTTTTTCGTGTCTATTATGTTCTAAATTTTGCATGATTATTGATATGGTGAAACTACATCTATGAGATCGATGTGTGAAACAAACATTCTTCGGCAGCAATATCGATTAATACCGAGGCTATCGAGCACATCGGAAGGGTCCTCATCCCCCTCTTTTGTATTTGATCTTGAAACATAATCTCCCCAATGTTCCGAGATGACTTTACCACATGTAAAACAACGGACTGGAATTATCATAATTTAGTTCACCTGTAAGATTTTTGGAAGCGTGCCCTTGCACCGGGGCCACCCCATTTTTTAGATTCACGTTGGCGGACATCATTGACTAGAAGTGTTCGGTCGATGGCCATATACAAATCCCTAAGTTCTATGTCTTCGGTATAGTCTACCAAAGCCCGAGCAATGGCAGTTCTGACGGCATCTGCTTGTCCAGAATACCCACCGCCGTTAACTTTGACATTTATGTCGATTTTATTGCGCAGGTCGTCTTCTGCTATGTCGAAAGGGTCTAACATTTTAATCCGAGAGGATTCTGGTTCGACTAATTCTATAGGGACTGAATTGATTCGGACTTTTCCAGTTCCTTCTTTAATAGATGCTCTTGCTATTGCAGTTTTTTTCTTACCACTTGTATTGATAGTTTTTACCATGTTATTTTTGCTCCTAATTTTTCAGAAACAGATCCGAGTTCAACGTAGCGTATTTTGGTGGGATCTTCAAGAGAAGTGTTGGCGAGAACTTCACCTTCCGTTTCGAAAGGATTCCCAACATAAACACGAATGCGCTCTAGTGCCTCTCTGCCTTTTTTCTTCTTATAAGGCAACATCCCACGAATCGTTCTTTTAACAATTCGATCGGGACGCTTTGGGTAATAAGGCCCTTGGTCCGAGCCAATTTCCATTCTTTTTTGGAAACGGCGCATGATGTCTTGTTCCGAGCCAGTGATAATGACATGCTCTGCATTGATAATTGCGACTTTATCCCCCTCAAGGGAAATTTGAGCGACTTGACTAGATAGCCTGCCAAGGATACACCCAGCTGAATCGATGATGTGGTCTGGTTCAAATTTTTGGTGGTTCATCTGAAAATCCTCACATTAGAACCATCTTTATTCCTACCTATTATTTGCTCCAGTCGTATTGGTTCACCATTTGCTTGTTTTATTTTAGTTTCGGCAGATTTAGAGAAATCCACTGCTGCTATAGTAACACCTTTGTTAAGGATGCCACTTCCAAGCACTTTTCCGGGGACAACAATTGTCTCGTTTTCTTTAGCATACCTCTCAATATGACCTAGGTTTACTTCTGCATAATTTCTTCGGGGGCCCTCTAGTTGGCGGGCGATTTCACTCCACAATTCGGTGCCTGTTTCTCTAGAAACAGCTTTTAATTCAGTTATAAGGCTATTGAGTCTTGGGTCCATTTTTGTCATATGCTTACCCCCTCTCTTAAATCGCTAGCTCGGTCACATAGTGATTGAACTGAACTGGCAATCAGTTCATTGCTAGACATAGAACCATCGGTCTCCACGTGGAAAACGAAAGTATTGGGTACATCATTTATTTCTATTTTCTTGTTAGGGTATTTGTTTGATAAATTGTGTCCAAAATCACTAGTTGGGATTATTTTTCCAGAATCTTCTACAGCGCCATGAACAATTAAAGGGGTTTTTGAATCTCCTTTTTTCAGATTACCATTTACAGTTACAGATTGAAGATAACTATATCCAATTGCAACCCCACCCTGGAATTTTGCATGAGTCAATCCAGTTCCAATGATTGCATCTGCTTCAAATGCTAGTCTTTGGTTTTCTTTGAGATCGACGATAGGAATCCGTTTGTCAGCGGGTTGTACCAATTTTTCGGACGAGATTATGTCGCCCGAATAGACAGTTGCAGGACCTTGTACATCGAGTGTTAAAGTCACTACGTCAGTGGGTTCAAATTCGCCCGGTGGTGTCGTAAGAGGTACAAGAGATAGTCTGTGGCCAATCATCTCATCGAATAAAACACTTGTATTTTCAACCATTCGAAGAGTATCAATAGAAAGTGTAGGCACGTCGATTAACATGGCCCTCCGGATCCCATTGGCCATTGCAGGAGTGAGACCACGGACAACAAAATCGACAGTTCTGTCAGAATGATCAATTATTTCGACGTTGATTTTATCCATATTATCTCGCCACCCGTGGGGCACGACAGCCATCGTGGGGACGCGGAGTCACATCCTCAATTCTTCCAATCTCAAGTTCAGATCTGGCTAGGCTCCTTATAGAGGCTTGGGCCCCTGGACCAGATCCCATTCTAGTAGTCCCCCCAGGACCTCTAACTCGTATGTGAATAGACGTGATTCCCGCAGATATGGCTGCTTCAACTATTCTTTCTGCAATTTGCATTGATGCATATTGGGATGCCTCATCTCTACTTTGTTTTACCACCGCACCCCCTGAGCACTTGGCAATTGTTTCCGCCCCAGTTTCATCGGTTAAGGTTATGATAGTATTGTTAAATGAAGAATATATATGCGCAATTCCCCATGTTTTATCGGTTTCACTCATTCTTCAGATTCCTCCTTAGATGGTGGTTCGGGAGGTTTTCGAATAGGATGTGAATCGTCAGAAATAGAACTATACTGATCATATCGAAGAGTTGCCTCTTCTTCCACTTTGACTTTATATGAAGGAACATCAACGCAATGGTCATTTAGGGAAATGTGACCATGTACAACGAATTGTCTTGCTTGCCGGATCGTGTTTGCTAGCCCGGAACGATATACAAGTGTCTGTAGACGGCGTTCGAGAATTGTATTGACATCGAGGGTCAAAATATCTTCTAGCTGAGAATCTTGGGTTAAAATCCCATATCGTTTTAATTTGGCGAGGAAAAGGATCTCTTCTTGGCTAGATTCACCGAGGCTTGCGAGGTGTTTTCTGGCTTCACGTCGGTAAGACCTGAGTTCAGATTGGGCCCTCCAAAGCTCGACTTTATTTTTCAATCCATATAGATTTACGAGTTCCCTTTCTTCTGCAATTCGTCCACTTTGGAATGGGTGGTTGGGGGTTTCGTAAAATTTGGTGTTATTTCCCAGAGCCAAGATTAGCTACCTCCTCGGTTTTTAACACTGACACCGACTTTGGCCCCTTTCCTTCCAGTTGATTTCGTTCTTTGTCCCCGGACTTTGAGTGATTCTCGGTGTCTGAGGCCACGGTAGGTGCCTATTTTCTTCATTCGATTGAGATCTTGTTTATGAACTAGATCCACATCTAGTCCAAGAAGATGCCGATCATCACCCGTGAAGAAATCATTTTGCCTATTTGTCATCCACGCGGGGGCACCATTGGGAAACGCGTCTATTGTTGCCGTAAGTCGATCGATAGAATCGTCGTCAAGTAAACCAAGTGTATCTTTTGGATTGAGGCCCACTTGTTTAATTATTAAACCGGCCACTCTCCTTCCGATTCCGGGCAAACTGAGAAGGGCACGTTCAATACTCTTTGTCCCATCGAGGTCAAAGTTTTTTACCCTGACGAAGTATTTTATTTCTTGTGTTTCAGTAGGTTCTTCTGTGCTCATTTTTTCGTGTTTTGTATAGATTCGCTTACGTCGCGGGAGGGATTTGAACCCCCGAGGCGGAATCGCCACAAGGTTAGCAACCTTGCGCCTTGGACCAGACTTGGCTACCACGACATGTTGGTTCTCGTCGCCCACTGTGGACTCGGGGGAGGCCCCCTACATCTATTACGTGAGATATCGTACTCGTGTGCCCTATTTAAGGCCCTCGGAATGTAGTTACACGGCGTCAGACAGAAATGGCTAAACGGGGAGGAGGTGCATCAAAGGGATGTGGTAGAATCTTTTGGCAAGAAAATTAAGGATGTAGGGGAAGAATTGTTTGGAGTCCCTTTTTCTGATATCACCACATTGATTCCAGGAGTGTGTTTAACTACATTTTTACTAGTTGTATCGATGGGGATGGGAAAGATTGTCAAAATTGGAGTGATAGGGAGTGTTGAGATTCAAGTGCCAGAGATAGTTTTGGCATTGTTACTTGGAATTCTCATTGCAAATTTATTTTCAGTTCCAAATGCAATTGTGCCAGGGATCAAATTTAGTAGAGAGAAGTTATTGAAACTAGGGATCATTTTGATTGGGTTCAGACTTGCAATGGGGGATGTATTTAGACTAGGTTTAATGAGTTTGCCAATAATTATCGCTTGCGTAGGGGCTGCGTTGGTAGTGACATATACCCTAAGTAATAAATTGAATCAGTCTAGTAGACTGGGTGCACTAATAGCAGTTGGGACTTCAATATGCGGAATTTCGGCCATCATAGCAGCTGGTGCATCTATTAAAGCGAAAGAAGAAGAAACTGCCTATGCAATAGCTTCGATTACATTATTTGGATTAGTTTCTGTTTTTATTTATCCGGTGTTGGGCCATATTTTGTTTAATGGAGATCCTACTAAAGTGGGTTTGTGGATGGGAACTTCAATTCAAGATACCTCACAAGTCATAGGGGCTGCGTTGGCATATGCCGAGATTTGGGATTCCCCATTGGTAGTGGAAGTGGCAAGTCTAACAAAAGTGATACGGAACGTGTTTATGATAGTGGTGATCCCTTTGATCTCTATAGTGCATTATAAGGGCATTAGGGAGAATATTGAAATTGGTTTAAATAGTGGCGAAAATGGAGAAAGTCTTAGACATAATTATCTTCAATATTTCCCAATATTCATAATAGGGTTTGTAATCCTCTCAATGATTCGGACGATTGGTGATTGGAGGCTCCACAGTGGTGGAGAAATATATGGAATGATAGATCAAATAGGCTGGGCACAAATGATAGATTATATTGGGCAGGTATCCAACATATTGTTTATAATTGCCCTGGCTGGGGTCGGTTTGAGCACTAACCTTGGTAAAATTAGAGCCCTAGGAAAACAAGCATTTTTAATTGGGGTTGCTGCTGCTGCGGTCACAGGATTGGTTAGCTTTATTCTGATAAGTTTAACTGTATAAGTATGGCTTTCGGTCTCCAATGGAATTCTGGTATTTCTTGTTGAATATCCAATTCCCATCCCTATTTTTTGTCATATATGCACCATAGAAAGGAACTCTCTCAGAAACGGTTTCGATTAGTGCTGCTCTGATTTCTTTTTTAGACATATCTCCCATGGATTTTAAATCATCATTTCTGTTTAGGCACCCTTTCAGATATCCATCATGAGTAACACGAACCCGATGGCAATTGGAGCAAAAATCAGAATTTCCAACGGGGTCAACGATCTCGACCATCCCATTGCCAAACCAATACCTCTTTCTAGAATGCATGGGACGGATTTCAACCCTATCTGCCCGAGATTCAAACCAATCGTGGACTCTAGAGATTTCAATTGCCCAGTCGGGATTACCAGTTAATTCGGGCATATATTCTATAAGCTGTAGATTAAGTCCATCTCTTTTGGAGATGAAATCCACCATTGCAGGAATGGATCCTGCAGTTTGTCGGAAAACGACCATATTGAGTTTTACGGGTGCAAGGCCAGCATCGAGGGCAGAGTCAATGCCAAGTAGAACTCGGTCAAAGGCCCCACTTTTTGTCAATCTAGCAAAGGCATCTCGGTCAAGAGAATCTAGAGATATATTTACACGATCTAGTCCGGCATCTGCTAATGCTTGGGCCCGGCCACCTGGTAAAAAAGTTCCATTAGTAGTAAGTGATATTTCGAAAGAATCAGGAGTCCTACGTACGATCTCTTCCAAATCTTGGCGCAGCATTGGTTCCCCTCCTGTGAATTTTACAGAGTTTATTCCAAACTCTTCACAAACTTCAAGAAATCTAACGACATCGTCAGTTGAAATTTCGTCCGATTGAGGTTCCAAAGGCCCTCTTGTGTCTCCTAATCCCTCATTGTGACAATAAACGCAGTCAAAATTACACCTGTCAGTTAGAGACATACGGACACTATTGACTTCTCTCCCAAAGGAATCTTTTAGCACAAAGATATGTTTAGAGTAGGCGAACTTAAATCTAAGGGTTTAATATTCTTCAATTTATTAACTAAATTAGTTTAATTTTGAACAAGAGGATTGATTATCAACGCCCCACTAGGAGTCAGACCGATTTCCGCTTCCTGGGTTAGTTTTCGGGCTTGAAATGAGTTTTTGAGCTCCCTGCTTAGATATCCTACGAGTTCCGGTTCCGTGTATGCTAATTTAATCTCGCTATTATTGGCCATAGTATAGATTCTAGAGACTAAATCCCATAGTTCAGTCCCGGGTTGTACGTTGAAAATGACACTGCACTTGAGCAGGTTGGCTAGAATTAGTGTTCCTTCTGCTTTTGAAATATTACTTCGTGCAGAGTTTTCTATAGTACTGATGTTGGCCACACTCGTTCCGAATTGTTCTGCTATGCTTTTTTGAGAAACCCCACGTTCTCGGAGTGACAAAACTTCAATTTGTCTTTGTGTGAGAAACGTGTCTCCTGCCCGAGGTATTTTTTGATCCATATCGAAGACGTACGGTGCGGTGATAAATTAAATTATGCTAAGAAAAATGCCATTCGTTTGTACGACATATGTCTGATAAATGTAAAATTCAAGGTCTATCGAGCAATTTTCTGAGTTGGTATTGCCGCATAGTGAACATCGCCCAAAAGAGAGGCAAACAAAGGAGAGAAAATGGGCCAAGTAACCCCTCTAGTTTATAATCGACTTGGTCTATTAGAACCGTTTTTCCTTCTTGTTTTAAAAAAGTATGAGTATGGACCCACCTTTGGAAAGGTTTTCCAGAAACGTGGTCTTTGAAAAATGCACTATTTTGTTGTTTTTCCCTTTCAAGTATCTGGACATCCCAAATAATAGGAGATCCTATGTGAAATGGGTGAATTTTGGCCATTATTTGGGACCCAGTTACAAGTTCTCCTTTAATTTTTTTTCCAGATGAATCTTTTATTGATTTTATTTCAAGATTCATCCAAGAAGGAGTTAGGTGCTCGAGCCCTTTTATGGTTGAGTGGAAATTCCATACCTCCTCAAAATCAGAATTTAATCGGACAGATTTGGTAAAAATAGCCATAACTCTTGGTTCAATTCAGGCAAATATAAAAAGCATGTTTTCAATCGAAAATGAAATAGCCAAGTTGATGTCCTCTTCTGCCGTTTTTGGTATAAGAATGCTCTCTAAACGTGCAAAAGAAACTACTCCATTTAGAGCCATGGCAGTGTTAGAAAGAGCTCAAAAAATGAAAGACGTAGTTCATCTAGAAGTTGGGGAGCCAGATTTTGAACCTCCGGCGGAAGTGATAGATTCGGCGATCGAGTCTATGTTAAATGGAAATTCAGGATACACTACTTCCAGGGGAAAGATAGGTTTAAGAGAAGCTGTTTCGGACTATTACCAGAGGACATATGGCCTAGATATTGGAGTAGATAGAATAGTGATCACCCCTGGGACTTCCGCTGCATTAACTATGGTCTGTTTGGCCCTATTAGAAACGGGTGATGAAACTGTTCTTACAGATCCTTATTATGCTTGTTACCCCAACTTTATTAGGCAAACGGGCAGTGTTGTCAAAACGATTCCTTTGGATATCTCAAAGGGCTTTGCACCGGACATCAATCTCTTTGAAGAATCTGTGGGGAAAAATACCAAAATGATGTTGCTAAATTCCCCTTCAAATCCAACAGGTTCGGTATTGAAAGGGTCAGAAATGGGAGAATTGGTAGAAATTGCAAATCGGAATGAAACAACAATTGTTTCTGATGAAGTATATCACGGAATATATTACGATACGAAAACACATAGTGTGCTAGAACACACTGACGATGCTTTTGTAGTGGATGGTTTTTCAAAAAGGTTTGCTATGACGGGGTGGAGGTTGGGGTGGATAGTATGCCCTCCTAATTGTATAGAAGTAATAAATAGGTTGACGCAAAATTTGGTAATTTGTGCAACAAATTTTGTTCAGGATGCAGGGATTGCAGCCCTAGAAATGTCAGATGAATTAGTACCGAAGATGCGGGATGTATACAGAAAGCGGAGAGATGTTCTCGTAGAAGGGGTTGAAAAATTAGGTGTTGGGATGGGATATACCCCAGAGGGGGCATATTATCTGTTAATAGATGTAAGTGAACTGGGAGACGCTTTTGATATTTCAAACAGATTGTTAGATGAAGTTGGTGTTGCGACCACCCCGGGTCCCGATTTCGGGACGTCGGTGGAAAATTGCCTTAGACTCTCATATGCCACAGGGATGGAGGATTTAAAAGAGGCAATAAATAGAATAGGGACTTTTATTGAAGATCAATAGTAGTAGGCCAATTATATATCAGGTGTGTCGATTTTTGACATAATTGAAAGAGCGTTCCCATTTATAATTTTGGTCGGTGTATCTATATGCTAGAGGTTCTTTTGGCATCGATCCACGAGATATTTTTTCTTGTTGATAAGAAGGTCGATTATCGATGAAATAACGACCAGTAAGTATTTTACCATCAGATAGGGCAGTTTCTGTTTCATACATCATCTGTGCCGCTTCTACCCTGTTTCGTGGGTCAAAATCATATTCTTCCGATTTTTGAACATCGACATAGGGAACGTACTGTTTTGCATCTTTATTCCAGGTAGGACATTGGGTGAGAAAATCAATATGAGAAAATCCCTCATGTTGAATTGCTTCAACTAGTATGTCCTTCGCTTGAGAGGGGTTTACTGCAGCAGTTCTTGCTATATAAGAGGCCCCAGCAGCAAGACCCATTGACAAAGGACGGATGGGATCTTTGGCACTCCCTAGGGGCTGTTCTTTGGATTTGTGGCCTTTCAAGGAAGTGGGAGATGCTTGACCTTTTGTTAAGCCGAAGACTTCGTTGTTAAATACTATGTAGACAATGTCATGGTTTTCACGGGCAGTGTGCATGAAATGATTTCCGCCAATTCCATACCCATCACCATCTCCTCCTGCTGCTATGACAAGTAAGTCGGGATTGGCTAACTTTGCAGCCCTTGCTATGGGGAGAGACCGCCCATGTAGAGAATGGAATCCATAGCATTCGAAATAACTACTAATTTTACTGGAGCACCCCACTCCAGTTACAAGGAGAACTTCTTCGGGAGACCTTCCGACCTCGGAAACGGCCTTTTTCAAGGCATTTAATACTGCGAAATCCCCACACCCGGGGCACCATGTTGGCTGGGGTTCTATTTCGGGTGTGAATTCATTTGCTTCGACTGTTCTGTTTTCACCTATGGCGCTAAAAGTAGTATTCATGTAATTAATTATCTCCTATTATTTTTTCTTCGAATCCGGCCACAATTTCGGCGGGTTCGAATGGGTTCCCATCGTATTTGAGTAATCCATATAATTGATCCCCATAGGCCCCAAGGTGGCGCTTTACCAATCCTTGGAACTGACCGGTCACGTTCATTTCTACAACTAAGGTTTTTGAAACACTATCTAGAAACGAAGTGACTTGTTGGGTTGGGAATGGACAAATATCACTCACGGATAATCCTTTTACTATTGGATCTCCTGATGAATTTAATCGATCGATGGCCTCTTCAATTGTTCCTTTGTTAGAGCCCCATGTCAATATCCCGTAGGGGGCAGAATCGGGACCATATTCTGTGTTGGTCGAGATATCTTGAGAATCGATATAATCCCTAATTGCTGAGAATTTACTCATACGTCGATCGACTTGGATGACACGATTGATTGGGTCCTCTGATATGTGCCCTTCAGGGGTGTGTTCATTGCCAGATGCATGAAACCGCCCGTGTTTTTGTCCAGGTATGGATCGGGGAGAAACCCCGTTTGGAGCATCATATCGGTATCGGTGGTATTTCCCAGAGGGGTGATGGGGGGCATTCGGTAAGTCCGATTCGGCAATAGTTCCAGGCATGGTGGGATTTGGTTCTCTGTCGAAGAAACTGACAGGAATGTTCCTCAGTTCACCTCCAAGTTTTTGGTCATAAAGGAGGATCACAGGCAAGTTATACCCATAAGCAATCTGAAATGCTAGACGAGTTTGTTCGTATGCTTCTTTGGGATCCCCAGGGGCCAAGATGACACGGGTTGAATCGCCTTGACTAGTGTAAAGTACATGATCCAAATCTGCCTGTTCTGTTTTGGTTGGCATCCCGGTTGCGGGACCTGCACGTTGGGCCTCTAGTAAAACTATAGGTTCTTCGACCATCTCCGCTAGTCCTAGAGGTTCAGACATTAGAGAAAAACCACCCCCTGCAGATCCTGACATGGCCTTCACACCCGCGTGGGATGCGCCGATGGCGAGTGCTGCTGCTGCTATTTCATCTTCAACTTGTTCAGATATTCCCCCGACATCGGGAAGTAACCCACACATAATTGTAAATGCAGCAGTCCAGGGAGTCATTGGGTATCCAGCAATGAATCTACACCCTTCGTCAAGTGCACCATAAGCTATAGAGTGGCTACCAGAAACGAGTGCCTGTGGTTCACTGTGTTCTCCGGTTGGAAACCTTATGTCATGAGTAAACTCAAACGTGTCACTCACCATTTTATGGGTATTTCGAAGGATAGATAGATTTTGTTCAAATATAGGGCCCTTCATTGCGGCCTTCATTAAGGCTTCAATTGGAGATAAATCCATTTCCAATAGTGCTGCTGTTGCCCCTACCCCAGCTGTGTTTCGCATGATATCCCTTCCTTCTTCTTTTGCTATCGCCCGTAAATCGATTGGATAGACATGCCAATTGTTTTCCGCCACAAGTTCGGAGAAGTTAGGTACGTCCTCTATATCGATTATGCCGGTATCATATACTATCACGCCCCCTTCATTTAAATCATCCAAGTTCTCAGTTAGGGGTTTTATTCTCTCGTTCCCATAATATGCAGAATCTATCTTTTGATTTCTGCCAAAAGAGTCCCCCAATGCCAAAAGAAAATTATAACCATCGCCACGTGATTTGAGTTCACTTGGTCCTGCCCTTATTTCAGCATATGTATGCCCCCCTCGGATACGGGAAGGGTAATGCCGATGTGTAAAGATATTCAATCCAGATCGCATTAGTGCTTTGGCAAAATTTTCACTAGTGGAAACAATACCATCTCCCGACCCCCCTGCAATACGCCAAATAATCTCAGAGTCCATTATATATTCACTGAGAATTATTGGAACTTGATATGTAAAAAGACTTTGCCAAAAATGAATATGAATAATAATGATAAATTAATTTATAACAATGGAAAAATTGTATCTTAGTATATCGATTTCGTACTAACTTAAATAATTAATCTGCATAATTATCAGAGTGTAGTTTCCGGATCAATGCACCTACATTATTAATTGTGTTTTGACAAACTATCTGGAAGTCCCCTTGGGCTGTTGAGTCGGGGTTGAGCACAGCAGGGAATCCCTCGTCCGACCCTTTTCTAACGAGGGGGTCTATCGAGATCCTTCCAAGGAATGGCAATTCCAATTTATTTGCGAAGTCTTCAGAAGTCCCCTTGCCAAATAAATCGTGAGTGGAGCCGCAAGAGGGGCATGTAAATCCACTCATATTTTCTATCAATCCCAATGTAGGAGTCCCATGTCTATCGAACATTTTAAGACTTTTTTCCGCATCATCTAGGACAACTGATTGGGGCGTGGTGACTATCACCGCCCCCGTTACAGATACTATTTGAAGTAGAGTTAATTGAGCATCCCCAGTCCCAGGGGGCAAGTCTATGATTAGATAATCTAGAGATCCCCAATTTACATCCGAAAGTAGTTGCGAAATTATTTTATGGACCATAGGCCCCCTCCAAATCACAGGGTCATTTTCCCCAACGAGAAGGCCCAAACTGATAAATTTGACCCCAAACTGTTCGGGAGGTTGTATCTTTCCATCTTTAGTTTCAAGTGGTTGCCCACTATGGCCGATCATACGAGGGGCATTCGGGCCATATACATCGGCGTCGAATAAGCCGACACGGGCACCTAGTCTTGATAGTTCAGTTGCAAGGTTTACAGATACAGTAGATTTTCCAACTCCCCCTTTTCCAGATGCTACCGCGATTACATTCTTTACAGTTGGCAAAAGATCATCTTCCGGTGACACATTCTTTTTGGCCCGTGCAGATATGTCGATGTGGAATTCGGAATCTGAAAATAAAGCCCTAATCTGCTGTGCTATTGACTGCTCTTCAGAAGAGTATGGCGCCCCCAGGAATAGAGAAATTTTGATCTTTGATTCTTCGATAGATATAGAGTTGACTAGTCCGAGAGAAACTATATCATTTCCAAGACGAGGATCGGGGATGGAACTAAGTAGTTTTCGAACTTCTTGTTCATCCATGTAGTTGAACATAGGCCCTAAGTTCGATAAGAAGTTTGCTAACTCAAACAATTGATAAAGAAAATCGACTTAAGTTAGAGGAGGTACAAGGGAGACAGTATGGGAGCGAAAAATTGTCCAATTTGTGGTGATGATTATGAATTCTATGAAGAAATGGTAGATGAAGGAGATGGGAAGGGCATACAAATGACACATGATATTGACAGGATGTGGGAAGTTGAAAAAGAGGTTCGATGGAATCGTATATGCCATCGAATCGGTACCAAAGGTGGCAGGGACTCTAAGAGTAATCGATTGTTTGTAGAAACATTTAGGCACCATTATGGAGAGAAGGAGTAAGATTGGAAATGGCCGAATTGAAAGTGGAAAATGTCAAATGGTGGCAATGGGCTCTCGACGCGGTTTTTTTTCTATTTGGCATAAACTCATTGTTAAAAGGGGATTTAAAATGGGGAATTGGGTTAATTGTAGTGGGTATATTAGCACTAGGATATGACCTTTGGAGATGGAAATTGAATGGAGGAGAATTTTCATTATTGAAGAAATTAGAAAAACCAGAATGAAAAATGGGAGTAGAACTTGAACAATATTGGGGAATTGGGCCCAAAACTAGAGCTAAATTTGAGAGAGAATTAGGCATAGAAAGATCTCAAAAGGCCATTCTTGAAGCAGACTTTGACGTATTATTATCTACAGACGTCAAGCTTGGAAGGGTAGTATCCATACTTAGGAGAATCGGCGAAGGTAAAAACATAGATGCAATGGGGTCTGTTGATTCAAGAGAGAAGTATAATGAAATACTCAGAATAGTGGAAAAGTTCTCAGTTTCTTCGAGGGTAAAAAATAAAATAAAGATTATAGCTCCTATTTCATCGGTGGGCATCATCAATGAACAACTTGATCTGATTTTTGATACAGTGGAGGCCTGGAAATTAATACCAGAAAAAGACCAAGAAGTGATATTGAGATGGTTGAAACGTTGTGACAATCGCAGAGAAATGGGCCGGGCAGTAGTGGGAATGGTAGAGTTTTTGCATGACAAGGGTAGTTTAGGAGGGGTCTTCAAAAGTGTAGAAAATATAGATTCTGATTTATTGCATAAAATTTCAACTTCTATGGAACAGATGAGAGGAGAATTTATTAGAGAGGACATAGGAGACATGGATATTCTATTTCAGATGGGAGAGGAGGATGTTTATCAAATATTAGAGGAAATAAGAGAAAAAAATATCAATAATTTTGTAGAATTCAAGGAAGAAGTGTACAGATGTTTGGCTATAAAAACAGGTATTGAGAATAGTTTAATAAGAAATGTACAAGTGGAAGATTCAACAGAAGCAGATGAATTCATAATAGAAGTGGTGAGGAAATTAAAAAATAAATTCATAGCAGAAAATGATGAATATGAAAGAAAAAGGAATGTCAAAAATAAAGAATTTATTGAAGACTCTATGGAAGAAATAAATAAATATGTCCAGATAGTTGATGAGATCGGATTATACCTGTCATTGGCTCATTTTTCTCTTTTTTTCAATATGTCAAAACCAATAGTAAGGGAGGATAATCCATATGTGAAAATTAAGAAGGGCAGGAATTTATCCATGGTTAATTTGGCAGATGGCGAGATAAAACCAATAGATTATGTCATTGGGGTTTTGGAAAGTTCAGACCAGACAGATATTAAAAGGATTTCTTTGTTGACCGGAGGGATTGGTAGTGGCAAGACCACATTATTAGATACAATATTCAATATCACTACTCTAGCGAATATGGGACTCCCAGTCCCTGCAGAGCATGCAGAGGTAAGCATATTTGACTCTATTATTCTACAAAAATGCCCAGGTAAAAGAAATTCAAAGGATTTGAAAGAGATGTTAAGGTCAATGATACCCCCGATTGTGGAAGGCAAGAAAACGTTGCTATTGATTGACGAAATAGAGATGGCAACTGGAATACGAGATGCGCCTGCCATACTTCGGTGGATTCTAGATCTTGTGGTGAAGAAGGGGTCGATAGGAGTATTTTCCACCCATATTGCAAGATCGATAATACCAGTGAAGTGCGGGGTCAAGGTGGAAGGAATCAGAGATGGTGCCGAGGGAGAGTACCAACCAATGCAAGATATAATAGCAAGGCCGATGATTGAATTGGTTGTGGAAGATTTGATTTCTTCTACTAAGAAAAAACTTGAATTATCAGCATATAGGGAGCTTGATATTAAATTTGGACATAGAATGTCCCAATTAAGATTGGATGACCCGAAATGGAAACATTAAGATTCAAAAGATATAGTATCATGGACAATTGATTCTAAATATGGTACTTGCAGAATCAAATGAGAAATTAAAAATGGGCAGTCCTGCCCCGCCGTTTAAATTGATTGGAACGGATGGGAATTGGTACTGTTTAGAGGACTTTGATGAATACAAACTTCTTTTAATTTGTTTTACTTGCAACCATTGTCCATACGCCCAAGCTAAGATATCTGTGCTTAATGGATTGGCAAAAGAATATTCCGAATTGGCAGTTATTGGCATCAGTTCAAATGATGTGAGTGCATATCCTGAAGATTCATTAGAACAGATGAAAGAATGGGTTGAAAATGGAACGATTTTATATGACTACTATCTATATGACGAAACTCAAAGCGTGGCGAAAGAGTATGGAGCAGAATGCACTCCTGATCCATTTTTGTTTAGTTTTAAGGAAGACGGATTTGTACTTGAATATCATGGAAGATTGGATGATGCAGTGGACCCGGATGGCACCCCTAAAAGGCATGAAATGAAAGAAATTATTGATAAATGTTTGCGTGGTGAAAAGTGGGAGGGAGGGCATTTTCCTGCAATAGGGTGTGGCATTAAATGGATGGTGCAATGACTATGATTGACATGGGAAGATCGATAGCGGAGTCAATAAATACCAAAAAAGTAATATCTAACGATATCTGGGCGAACATATAGAGTTCGTCGAAAGAGGAAACAGAATGAAACACGAATTTCCAAGTACAGATGCAAGTAACATCATATATAACCCCACATTCGATGAGTTGCGCGAGTTTTCTAAAGAATTGGAACAAAATACAGAATACAGCAGTCCAAACTATGTTAGTGAAATTAAGTCCCGGAGCTCAAGTAAGACAAAGAACAACGTAGATGATGAATTCGAGGGCGATGATCAAAAGCACATATCAAGTGCTTTAGAACGGGTTTTTACAGAGCCTTTTGTGTGTATTGATAGAAAAATGGGTCGCCACCCAAGATTATCCTTCACTTGTCGATTGTTTGTGCCTAAAAGATATGCAAGAATAGCACTTTCTTGGGCAACTTTACTCGAACCAAGTGATGGATCTGAGCCAGATTTATGCACATTGCACATCCCCGATTGGGAAGAAACTCGGATACGGATATTCCCAGAGGATGGCGTGACATATGTTTTAGGAAGTGACTATACAGGGGAGGCAAAAAAATCGTTTTTGAGGATGTTTATGTATTATGCAAAGAAGGGAGATGGGCTTGGATTGCATGCAGGAAGTAAGCAAGTATGCATATACGGGAAAGAAGGAAAAATAAAAGAGGTTGGTCAGATTTTTATGGGACTAAGTGCAACTGGAAAAACTACACTTACATGTCACGGATTTGGACTTTCTGGTGATGAAAATGCTAATTTAGTTCAGGATGACGTATGTGCATTATTTCCAGATGGATTGGTTGCAGGAAGTGAAGGTGGTGGGCTGTATATTAAGACTATTGGCCTATCAAGAGAGGACCAACCAGAGATATATGATGCCACGGTTTGTAACAATGCGATTTTAGAAAATGTAGCAGTGGGAGAGTCAGGAATAGTAGATTTCCACGATGGAACGTTGACAGATAATGGACGGGCTTCCATTTCACGTTTTGATTTGCCGAATGCGGCAGATGAAATTGATTTGGAGGCGGCACATCAAATATTCTTCATTACTAGGAACCCACTAATGCCCCCTGTAGCAAAATTGACAGAAGAGGAGGCAGCTGCGGCATTTATGCTTGGCGAATCGATTGAGACAAGTGCGGGAGATCCAACAAAGGCGGGCGAGCCAATCCGTGTTGTGGGAACAAATCCATTCATAATTGGCTGCAAAGGAGAGGAAGGAAATCTATTTTTAAAATTGATAAAAAAAGCAGATGTAGAGTGCTATATAATCAATACAGGACAAGTTGGAACGGTGAATTCTAAATCGGTTGAAATAGAACATAGCATTTCCATTTTACGGGAAATAGCAAGAGAAAATATCAGATGGGAGAGGGATGAGAAAATAGGACTGAGTATTCCAGTAGAAGTACCAGGTATGAATATAAAAGAATTCTACCCACCTAGTTATTTTGAAAATTATGAGCAGATACTAGGAGATTTAAAATCCGAGCGTAGAGAATACCTATTGCAATTCGAAAAGCTCGATAAAAAATTAACCAAAACCTCTCTTTCTCTCTGAGAAAACTTTGCGAGGGGTTATACTCCCCGATGTGAAAATAACAGGAGAATATGAATGAAAATCTGCAAATAAATGATTTGAACCCACCTACTAGAATATTAATGGGGCCAGGGCCAAGTAATGTCCATCCGAGAGTGTTGCGAGCCATGAGTACCCCTCTAGTGGGGCACCTAGATCCATATTTTCTTCAAATAATGGAGGAAACGCAAGAATTACTTAGGTATACATTCCGAACAAAAAATGAATATACTATCCCCGTAAGTGGCACCGGGTCTGCTGCAATGGAGGCTGCTTTTGCCAATATAGTTGAGCCAGGAGACACAGTATTAGTCCCGACTAATGGATACTTTGGGAAGAGGATGGAATCCATGGCGATGAGAGCGGGAGGAGAAATAGTCCATGTTGATGCCCCATGGGGAGAGCCATTACGAATTGAAGATGTATCTGCTGCTTTTGATGAAAATAACCCAGATGTATTTGCATTTGTACATGCAGAGACAAGCACGGGTGCACTTCAAAACTCAGTAGAAGAATTAACAGCAATTGCACATGAAAACGAATCTATTGTCATTGCGGATACTGTTACATCCCTAGGAGGCGTGGAATTAGAAGTAGATAAATGGGGTATTGATGTGGCATATTCTGGAGCACAGAAATGCCTTTCTTGTCCACCAGGAGCTAGTCCATTGACATTAAATGAAAATGCCCTAGAAAAGATAGGAAACAGGAAAGATATCACTAGGTCATGGTATTTGGATCTAGGTTTATTGAATGGATATTGGGGAGAAGATAGGACATATCACCACACGGCCCCAATAACAAGTATATATGGAATACGCGAAGCACTCAGATTGGTAAATGAAGAAGGAATACAAAATAGATGGGAACGGCATATGAAACTGGCATCTGCTCTTAGATCTGGTGTTGAATCCATGGGAATTGAGATGAATGCAAAAGAAGAGTATTGGCTCCCAAGTCTCAACGCCATTAGAGTGCCAGAGGGAGTAGAAGATGCCAAAGTTGTCAAGGGGCTTCTTCAAAAATACAATCTAGAGATTGCAAGAGGATTGGGAGATCTAAGCGGAGAAATATTTAGAGTTGGTTGTATGGGTCACTCGGCAAATGCGCATAATATCTCATATTTCATGATGGCATTCGGGAGCGTTCTTCAATCGGAGGGTGCAAATTTGGACGTGAAAGCTGGTTTGGAAGAGACATATCGAAAATTGGAATGAAAAATTAAATTTAAAACAATAATTGAGCAATGAAAATTGCGATTAACGATGAAAGGAGTGTCCCCATAGAATTAACAGTGGCATAAAGTATATTTTGTTCTTCGAGTAAACGAATGGTTTCGAGAGAGAAAGTTGAAAAGGTAGTAAAAGATCCGCAGATTCCAACTCCAACGATAAGCGAAATGGAAGAAGAGCTATTTGAAAATAAAAGGACACCCATTAGGAAACTTCCAATCACATTTACCATAAACGTTCCAAGGGGGAAATTTCGAGAGGGGGCAAACTGGATTAAAATATACCTGGCAAGGGCACCAAACATACCACCAAACCCGATTAGTACAAAGGCCTCTATAGAATGTGGGTTTAGCATTTGAATGCTCCTTTTAATGACTTTTCATTGATAGATTTTCCAAGTAAGACCCCAGTGAATCCCAAAACATAAGTCAACAAAACATTTAACATGGCAAACTCTGGAGAAATAAAAGTATCAAGCGCGAAGGTGCTATATGTAGTGAAAGACGCGAGAAATCCAACTATTAAGAAATGGTGCAATAGAGGATTGGATTGTTTGGTGAAAGCTGTGTTGTAGAAGACCATGCCTATGAAAATGCTCCCAATAACATTTACAAGAATTGTAGAAATCAGATTGGGGAAAAGTAATGTGAAAGCATACCTAGTAATTGCCCCAATAAAACCCCCAAAAGCGAGGGGAATTAAATAATGAATTACTGAGAAAGCAATATTTTTCCGGCGTTGGTTTGAACGATTCATCTGTACGAAAAATTGTATTTTGATTCGCGGGCGTAAATGCGTTTTATGTCTTTTGCTAGTGCAGAATCTCCGTTCTTCTTTAGTTTGGTCAAGGTAGTGTTTTGAATATCTGATCGAAGGTGGATTCCTTCGATGATAAACGAAGAACCATCTAGGTTTGTGGTTTTCCCCACCTCAAATGAGTAATCCCCCGGGACTCCAAATTTGATGCTTTTACTCTTGTGTTTTTTAGACCCAAGAGAATGAATAGTGACAGGAACATAAACATTATCAATAGCACGAGTCCAGATAGTTTTCACGTCCTTTGCTTTTGTTTTTGAAACACGTTTCGAAGAAGAGTGGAGTTCAAGTGATGTGATTTTAACCACGAAAATGGCCTCTTCTGTGTCAACTATAAACTCATCTCCAATTTCCAAGAGGTCGTCCTGAGGGATTGGGAGTGTGGTCGAAAGAGAATCTTCGTGCTGAGAAATGATGATACTACAGTTGATTAATTTGGGAGAAGATATCTGTTTTTTATACACGTGGTTACAACTAGGACATTGTAAAGTGAGAGTATCTTTCGAAGTGTGCAAAATGGCATGTTCAAGTTCTACTTGGGGGGAACAAAGGGAGCAATAATCAAGATGTGTATTTGTCATGATTTGTTACTATTAAGATGAAGAAGATGGTAAATTGATTTCAACGCCGTCTACATAAAGGGTGGGATCTCTAATAATCCCATCTAAGTGCAAGGGCGCCTCCACATCGCCCCCAATTCCTTTGTCATCCCCAATTGCAATATGTACAGTTCCCGCTGCCTTTTCATCGAGTAGAACAGAACCGATTAGTTCAGTGACATTGAGATTGGTCCCCACCCCTAGTTCGGCTAGATTATATGCATTTTTTCCAACTTCTTTTGCGGCCATTTCAACTTGATTTTTGATGTTTTTATCAGAGATAGAAGTCACATACCCATCTGAAACTTTGAATTTTATTGGTTCTTTTAAAAGTCCATGGGGCATCATAGTTCCATCGACAACAAATATCCCATTTGCATTTATTGGACTATTGTATACTTCTCCCGCAGGTAAATTTGAAAAATCCCCCTGATTATGGTTTATTCCATGGTCGGAATGCCATTTTCGAGGGCCAAAATTGAATTCGATGTCAGTTCCAGATTTGGCTATTAAATGTATATTTTCAGACCCCTCAAGTTTATGTAACAGATCGTCGCATGCAGATCTAATTGCCCCATAATCAGAACACAATCCCTTAATCATTACTTCTTCAGTTATTCCTGGTAAAGTCGCACCTCTTGCGCCCGATTCAGTTGCCAACCTTCTGGCCCTAGTGTGGGTGATACTTTTACTAGTGGGGGCTAGAAAAACATCGTATTCTAACATGGCCGATGACACTTCGAGAGGGGGTTCTTCGCCATGTTGAGTTCCAGGTGGATATAGAAGTAAACTAACGTCTTCTGTGATTTCTGAAGCCACTTCGTAAAGACACTCCCCGATGGGTTTGCAGATAGAATCTGTAATGATAAGACAGGATTCACCTGGTTGAAGACCCATGCACTGTGAAAGTGCTGTGAATGCGGCTTGTTTGAGAAGCATATTAGTATAATTACTACCGGTTGAGATAGCTTTTTATATAGAAATTCAGAGAGGAGGAAGTACAAACACTACCCCAAAACCTCTTTATTTAAGTAGGGTTTCTATTCGGCATATGATTAATGTCTCTGTGAATGGGTACGGTACAATAGGGAAACGGGTCGCTGACGCAATAGTTCAACAGCCAGATATGAAACTAATAGGGGTTTCAAAAACTAAACCAAATCACGAGGCAAAAACTGCAGTGGATAAGAAATATCCACTATATGTGGTAAAAGGTGCGGAAGAATCGTTCTCTGGAGTTGGATTTGAAGTGGAAGGTACAATAGAAGAAATGATAGAAAATTCCGACATAGTAGTTGATGCGACGCCATCGGGAGTTGGGTTTGAAAATTCTAAATTATATAAAAAATTCGAAGTTCCCGCAATAGTACAAGGTGGGGAGAAAGAAGATTCGGTTGAATGTAGTTTTAATGCTAGGGCCAACTTTGAAACTTCAGTTGGGAAAAAATTAGTAAGAGTTGTTTCATGCAATTCAACGGGGATCGCTAGATTGCTGACCCCAATAGAAGAGAGATATGGGATAGACCGTGCGCGTGTAACGTTGATCCGTAGAGGAGCAGATCCGGGGCAACCAAGTAAAGGACCGATTAATGATGTAATTTTAGATCCCGTGTATCTTCCTTCTCACCATGGGCCAGATGTTAAAAGTGTTCTTCCAAACATAAATATAGACACCCTAGCACTAAAAATTCCTACAACGCTAATGCATGTTCACGTGGTAAACCTGTCATTGAATAAAAGTGCAGATAAAGTGAGAATGTGTGAATTATTATCAAAAGAATCTAGAATCCACATGGTTGCTTTGAGAGAGGGTATAAAAGGAATTGCAGGTCTCAAAGAACTAGCTCTGGATGTAGGGCGCCCTCGTGGTGATTTATGGGAAAATTGCGTATGGGAAGAATCAATTTCTGTTGAAGATAAAGAAGTATACTTGTTCCAGGCCATACATCAAGAGGCAGATGTGGTGCCGGAGAATATAGATGCAATTAGAGCGATTATGGACGAATGTAGTTGCAAAGAGAGTATGGATTTAACAGATAGGACCATTGGCATGGGGTTGGGCAGATAAGAATCATTGAATGGAAAACTTAAGCTGACACATAACGTATCTATCAACATAGGATGCGCAATTTTGATGATCCCTTTGAAGATTTTTTTGATGAGATTCAAGAGATGATGGGTTCAATAATGAGTTCAATAGAAGGGGGTGGAAAAATTCAAAATAACTCTAGTCCCCAAACGGATATTCAAGAAGCTGAAGAGGACATGATAATTACTGTGGATTTACAAGGTTTTGATAAAAGAGACATATCCGTTAAATGTAATGGATTTGTTATTTTAATTAATGCGAAGAATGCAGATCTAGAGATTGATGAGCAGATCGTACTCCCAAGAATTGGGAATGCAGAAATGGCAGATGCAAAGTATAGAAATGGAATATTGGTGATAAAATGTCCAAAGGTTCGAGATGGATTTGACATCATGGAAATTGAGATAGAATAAAATTGACCCCATATTTTGGGAGATGAAGGTGGAAGAAATAGAGTTAACACTATATGAATTTGAAATGGTGCCAATTAAATCAGCATAAACTGCTGTATGTGGCACCCTTACTCCCGCTGTTCCTGTATTGGTCGAGGCGAACAGCGGAGGTTCTCCGCTGCGATGGGTTATAGCAGGAGTATAGGATTTTGAAGACCCAGGACTAAATAAAGGTATGTCAGACCATGTCCGACACTTGTCATTCGATTTGAGTAAAATTTATATAATATGGAGAGATGCTCAGTGAAAATGGACTAAGATCAATTTCGGTCAGTTTATCCGGTGGTGGGAGCTCCTCATTGGTAACTATGGCGAGAAAGCCTGCTTCAATGTATAGGAAAAAGAACAAAGTTGCCTATACACGGAGAGATTATGTAACTGGAGTTCCTGGATCGAGAATTGTACGACACATTATGGGAGATGTGCATAAGTCGCATGAAGACTATCCTGTTAAAATTTGCTTGAAAGTGGAAGAGTCATGTCAATTGAGACATACTTCTCTTGAGGCTGCACGATTGACGTCGAACCGTCATTTGGCTGCAGAATTGGGAGAGGGAAATTATACGTTTTTACTTAATAAATTTCCACATCAAATTCTCCGCGAGAATAAAGTGGCCACCGGGGCAGGAGCAGATCGTGTTTCTGATGGGATGAGACTATCCTTTGGGAAACCTGTTGGCACAGCTGCCAGAGTAAATAAAGGAGATGTTGTTTTTACAATTTATTGTGATATAGACCAGGTGAAAGTTGCAAAAGAATCTCTGAGACGGGCATATAATAAATTATCACCTCCCTGCAGAATTGTTGTTGAACGTGGGCAAGAACTTATAAAGTAGTAACGTTGGAAATTTAAGTAGGAATAACGAGGTAGTATTATGCTCAATTTGGCAGTTGTCACCCATAGAGAAACCTTCGAAACTATGAAGGGACCGCTTAAACGTAGAGGTGTATTGGCCAAGTATATTGATGCATATGGGAAAGCAATACCAATTTCTGAGAGATATACGGAATTTCCGGATGTTGATGTGGGATTTGTATACCCATCTAGACTAATGGAAGGAGGAGTTATTGATTCTTTTTTGGAGGTCCCATGGGTGAATGGATTGGAATCCGTATTGCTTTCTAGGAATAAAGGAAGAGTTCTAGCAATACTTGAGAAAAATGGATTTGACATCCCTTCGACGATTATGATTTCAAATCCCATTTCAGAAGAGGAGTTGATAGAAGCATATGAGAATGTACAAAAGCCAATGGTGATAAAGCCAAACTCTGCCACAAGAGGGTTGGGAATTGTACTTATAAATGATGTAGATTCTTTTGAGGGAGTTGTAGATTATATAAAATTGGTCCAAGATAGAGAAGAAACAGGAGATAGATCATTCCTAGTCCAAGAATACATTCCTGATGCGAGAGATTACAGAGTCATGGTAATCGACGGCGAATATGTAGGCGCCGTAGAGAGGAGGTTTAAAGACAATTATTCAGATGGTAAAAAATGGAAAAGAAACGTCCATAGAGATGCAGTTGCGATAGGGGTTGAAATGCCCGAATCCATAATAAAAATTGCAGAGGATGCTGCATCTTTACTAGGGATAAATTATGTGGGGATCGATATTTTGGCAAATGAAGAGAGAATTGTGATAAGCGAAACAAATGCCAGACCTACTATTGATAAGGAAGAAAAATACTTACCTTGTTTTTATGATAAATTGGCAGCTTTGATCGAAAAAATGAATAAATGCTATTAGACACCGTGTATTTTTTCGGTGTGATTATTACGAAGGGGTGTTAAAATAAGATTATAAAATGGCAAATGAAAGAAACCTATCACTAAAAAAGGAGCTGATAATTGACACTGATGTCCACCTCCAAATAAAACCAGATGAGATTGCGAAGTGGATAGATGAACCTTTCAAAAGTATAATGACGAAAGGTCATATTGGGAACCCATTGCCAGATTCGGGGTGGGACAGGAGCATGGCAGGTAAGATAGAAAAAAGGCTTATTACCGGGCCAGAGGACATTCAAGAGAAATTATGTGAAGAGTTCCATATTGACCACCCCATAATAAATTCTTTTGGCAAAGTTGGAAAGGCATCTATGTCCCGTCTTGCTGTTGCGCTCGCTAGAGGGTATAATGATTTAGTTCTAGAAAAATATCTGGACGACTATCCCCACTTTTATGGCCAGATAACTGTCGCTATGCAAGATCCGGAGGCAGCTGCAGAGGAGATTTACAGGATGGGAGATGAGAAACAATATATTGGTGTATTTATAGACAATACAGGACCAAATCCCCCTCTTGGAGATCCAAGATATGATGTAGTATACCGGGCGGCGGAAGACAAGGGGCTCCCAATAGCATATCACGCGTATGACAGCGGATTCATTGTGGATTTCCCAAGGCAGAATGCGGGAGTTGAAACATTTTTTGCAGTTCATGTATTGACACATCCTTATGCTCATTTTCTAACAATGACTAGCCTCTTTGAGCACGGAGTTCCAGAAAAATTCCCAGATCTAAAATTCGTTTTCCTAGAAGGAGGAGTTACATGGCTCCCATATATGATGTATCGTTTAAACAAAGTACATTCAATTCGGAGGTTTGATGCCCCAATGTTAAAGAAAACCCCAGAAGAGTATATTAGAGATCAATTTTATATCTCAACTCAGCCTGTTGGAGAGCCAAATAACCAAGAAGATATGAGAAAGATAATGGAAGTAATAGGTTTTGATAGAATGATGTTTTCTTCCGACTATCCCCACTTTGACTTTGACCATCCAGAAGGATTGGAGAAATTCCTCAGGGTGAATATACCTGCAAAAGATAGGAAAAAGGTATTGTCCGGTAACGCCAAAGAGGTGTATGGAATTTGAGCGACCATATAGTCGCTGATGTATCAGAAATAGGAGATGGCGAGAGAATTCTAGTTGAATTAAAAGGAAGAGAAGTGGGAGTATTTTACCTAGACGGAGAATATTATGCGTTTGCCAATTGGTGTGCCCACCAGGGAGGCCCATGGTGCGAAGGGACCCTTACTGGAACATTCGAAGGAGAATTCAACAGAGATACCTTAGAATATAGATTAAACTGGGTAAAAGAGGGAAAAATATTGAATTGTCCATGGCATGGGTGGGAATATGATGTAAAAACGGGTGTTTGCTTATCGAGGAGGTCTGTAAAGCTTCCTTCATACCCCGTAAGAGTAGAGGACAATAAGATCATAGTTACCTTATAATATGGTAGTTGAAAGTGAGGAGTTACCTGACTGGTGGATTGAGAATCAATCTATAAAATCGAGTATGGACCTCCCCGTATACGACCCACCTAGATTTGAGGATGGAATCTACACCCACACAATAGTGCCCGTATTGGAAGAAGAACTGGGATGTAAAATTCTATTCATAGGAATAGATGTGAAATATCCAGACGATTGGGAAATTAGAATAGACGACATACCAGTATGTGGAATTAAAAAATATAGAACTCAAGAAGCGAATACGATATATGGTGTCAATTCGGAAAAATTTAGGGAGATGGTAAGACGAGAAATGGGTGAAAGGGTGGCATAAAACCTGAGAAATTTTTTAGATTCATGCAATTTCTATTAATGCCATATAGTGCCCACGTAATTGGACCCAGGAATCATCATCTAGTCCTTCTCTGTGAGAGAGGATTAGGGGAATAATTAATTCGATTTGGTCGGGTTCTAAAAGAGACTGAAGTTCATCGGAGAGGGGGGCGGGCCAAGAAAAGTCTTCGACGTATGCGAATGGCCCTCTAAAAACAATTTCATGCACAGAGTCAGAAATGAATAAAGCAGATTCGACTGTGTCAATACATTGTGTTTTGTAAATTTCCAATGCACCTTCTATTTGATTTTTTGATAGATTTACCGAGATATCATTTAATGAAGTAAACAGAGAATCCATGTCAAAAGAGGGCGGATGTATTGTAAGTTTTCCTTCTGCTATTAGAAACTCAGACCATCCAGTTCCTGAATGGGCGTCGCGGGTGAATGTGGTAAATGCGAATGTTGATTTTTCGAGTTGATATAGCCTAAAACCACTACTTCCGTTTGGGTCAATAGTCTGCGTTAAAATGAGAGACTCGTCGTAATCAACGACAGGTGGGGGTGAAAATCCACCAAAATTGGCCATTTCGGTTGGATTTTGATCTTCTGAAACCATGTTATGTAAATATCACCGTATGAAGAAATGTTAAGCGTTTGTGAACAAAGAAAATAAAAACGAGGAGTACATAGGAGGTTGTTATGGAGTGGGGAAATAAAGGACTAGAAGTAATTAAAACTCGTCATAGATTGATCATAAGTGTTGGTATTTTATCGACATCGATAGGAATCGTTCTGGCAGGTTTTGTAGGATATGATTGGTTTATAAATAACACAGGTCATGAAGTGCTTGCTATTGTTTCGGCATTTGGCATATTGTTAGGAGTTCAGATGCTGATTCTTTCGTCTTTATCGAGTATGCTAATTTCATTGCATCAAGAACAAATACATTATATGCAAGTTCGATTAGAGAAAGAAAAGAAATCTAAAAAGTAGTAATTAATTCTATTTCCTTCCACGGATGTATTCGTCGAGATCCATATTTTGCCAGATCTCTGC
>CENY01164937.1_pt1 | contig 26777 bp, 25 predicted proteins | sample 356181 | NCBI WGS metagenome assembly CENY01 (sample SAMEA2619840, study PRJEB7988) | marine metagenome | isolation source: saline water (ENVO:00002010), including
ATTTTGAATTCCTAAATTTGGGCTCACCACATTATATGGATGTGGATCTCTACTATCAAAAGAGAAGAGTGAAACTGCAATAAACACAGAAACAAACATGAAAGATAGACCGATTACTTCACCAGATCTGTCATTTAATTTTTCTAAAGTGTTAGGTATTGAACGTCTGCGGGCCATGTCGCCACCTTGCCAAAATACTTCTAAATACATCCTTCAAAGCATAAGGCATTAAATGGGCGAAGAACTAACTAAGACAATATATAATATTTAAGGGAAAAGAACAATTAATATGCAAACATTATCAGCGAAACACTTTCCAGAAAAAAATTTAATATCCAGAAGATCTATCTACTTTTCTTTGCAATTCATTGCCTTGATCCCAAAGATTCCAATTCTCGGCAAAAACATTGCATACTTTTCGCATATAATCCCTAGTTAAACCAGAAATATGTGGAGTGACAATTATCTTATCGTGCGACCATAGAGAACTGTCTGATGGTAGCGGCTCTTCATGAAACACATCCAAAACGGCCCCAGACAGAAATTCATTATCTATAGATTCGATGAGATCGTTGTCATTCACGAGTTCCCCTCTTCCTACATTAATGAAGAAAGGTTTTTTTTCCATGCAAGAAAACACTTTCTGAGAAAAAAGATTTCTCGTTTTCTCAGTCAAAGGAAGTGCAAGGACACAATAATCACAGTCTTTAATCGCAGATTCCATATTGTCAGAACTAAACACTTCATCGATGTATTCATAATCTTCATCTTCTGAAATACTATTTTTTACCCCTTTTACAATCATTCCTGACTGCCGAGCCCTTTTTGCAATTTCTTTACCAATTGCGCCTAATCCCACTTGACAAAGAATTTTTCCCTCTAAATCATTCCAAGACCATTGTTTCCAAGTGGAAGAATTCTGGTTATTCATCATCTTAGGGATCCCCATCGAGACCATTGGCATCATCATCATAACGTAAGTGGCTATCGGATTCGCATGAATTCCTCGCACGGAAGTTATTACTACATCTTTTCTTTCTGATAATGTATCCAACATCTCATCTGCCCCAGCTGAAACCATTTGTATCCATTTAAGAGATTCCCATCTGTTGAGTAGAGACGGATCAATCTTCCATGCTACCCCTACTTCAAAAGTACTTAAATCTTCTGGACAATCATTATTGTCAGAACAACCCACAAAATTTATATCTAATTCAAGGCTCTCTAAAGCCTTCACATACCTTTCATGAAATGGAGTGACTACCAAAACAGAATTTTTCACAACATCCTCCAAAAATTAAAAATTACATTTCCTATAATTAGAAATGAAGAACGACTTGCAAGTTTCTAAATTAATTCATACAAATATTCTTATGACAAAAAATACCGCAATAGAGAAAAAAGAAATATTTTCTTGGGCCCTGTATGACTTCGCAAATTCTGCATATCCAACAATTATCACTACAGTAGCATTCAGCGTTTTCTTTAAAGAAGTGATAACCAAAGGTGTCGTTTACGGAGACCTCCTATGGGGTACTTCCATATCATTGTCCATGGTCTTGAGTATTATAATTGCAATCCCTCTAAGTGCAATAGCTGACATCTATGACAAAAGAAAAATGTTTCTTTTCCTCTTTAGTTTGATTTGCATAGTTTTTACGGCATTACTGTCCTTGCTAGAAGAGGGAATGATCTTAACTGCGATTTTTATCTTCGTTATTTCTTCAGTTGGATTTGAATGTTCTATAGTCTTTTACAACTCTTACCTTCCTAATCTTTCCACAAAAGAAAATATCGGGAAGATTAGTGGATGGGGATGGGGACTTGGTTATTTTGGCGGATTATTGTGCCTGATCCTCTGCTATCCTTTTTTAAAGGGGGGTTATGAATTAGCTAATCAAATCGAATATAAAAAAAGTTTTCTGATTACATCCATTTTCTTCGCGATCTTTTCACTTCCTATGCTTTTTACTCTAAGAAAATCATACCAAAAAAACATATTGACCAAAAATTCGAAAAGCCAACTAATATTCAAAGAGTTATATCAATTAATGCAACAGTACAAAAACAATATAAATGCATTAAAATTTCTTGTTGCATTTTTCTTGTTTAACGATGGAATCATTACAATCATTGCATTCTGTTCTATCTACGCAGTATCGACTCTTGCGTTCACGATGCAAGAAAATCTGCTTCTCTTTATCTGCATACAAATATCTGCGGGACTAGGTTCGTTTGCCTTTGGATATATCTCAGATTCTATAGGACATAGAAAAACTTTAATTTCCACCCTTATTATCTGGTGTCTGATTATTATCGCCGCTTTCTTAAATACTTCCAAAAATGAATTTTTTATCATAGGGATAGGTGCAGGAGTTCTGCTGGGTTCCACACAATCTTCAAGTAGAGCTATGATGGCTTCTTATATTCCCGAAATGCATGAGGCTAAAGGGTACGCAATCTACGGAATATGCGGTAAATTTAGTTCTATACTTGGCCCTATAACATTTGGTGTTATTTCAAGTATGCTATCCAATCAAAGGATGGCTATTCTATCAATACTTATTTTCTTTATTCCCTCAATATATCTGCTCTGCAGAATAAAGGATAAAGAAGAAAAGAAGGAGAAATCGAATGAATGAACAAAACGCACTTTGGGAAGACATTGCTAGTCGAAGAGGCAGGCATTATCCAGCGCATAAATTTATCGCCGAAAAATTTCCGGACTATATGGAAGCACTCCTCAAACTTGACGACGTGATTCGTGCTAAGGAAAGAAGATTCGACGAAAAAATGCATGAATTATTTCATATTCTCTCTTTAGCAGTAGAAGGATCAAATCCGCATAACCAGCCACACTTAAAGCAACACTTAAAAAAGGGGCTGAAACTCGGTTTGCATCCAGAAAGTATTGCTGAAGCTCTGATGGTTTGCGTAAATCCTTCTGGATCCAAAGTTCTTACATACGGGGTTACTTGTATGTTGGAAGCAATTGAGGAATTAAAAGAAGAAGAAAACTGGCAGTATCCAGAGGATTAACCTTCTTTGAAAAAAAAATAAGTGTTAATCTATTTTAGAATTTTTGAATTTACATAAGAGATTTGATTACTGATGAACAACAAAATACGCGTTAGATTTGCACCATCCAACACTGGCCATCTCCATATAGGCGGGGCAAGGACAGCTCTGTTCAATTGGTTCTTTGCAAAACATCATGGCGGAACCACAATACTCAGAATTGAAGATACAGATAAACAACGTTCAACAGAAGAATTCTATGAAGCCATTATAGAAGCTTTTGATTGGCTTGAGTTAGACTGGGATGAAGGCCCCTTTAGACAAAGTGACAGAGAGAAACTATATAACGAGACTATAGATACTCTTATATCTAAAAACCTTGCTTACAGATGTACCTGTACTCCAGAAGAAGTGCAAAAAATGAGAGACGAGGCTGTAAAACAAGGGAAAACTCCTATGTACGATGGAACATGCAGAGAAAGATACCAAGAAGATCCTGACATTCCTTTTTGTATCAGATTGAAAACACCTGACGAAGGGGAAACTAGCTTCCACGATTTACTAGCAGGGGAAGTTACATTTCAAAACAACCAAATTGACGATATGATCATTAGAAGAACCGATGGTTCCCCCACCTACAATTTATGTGTTGCCATCGATGATATAGATATGCAAATCAGCCATGTAATTAGAGGAAATGACCATCTGTCTAATACCCCAAAACAAATCTTAGTGTATCAAGCATTGAATAGTCCCATTCCGGAATTTGTTCATATATCTATGATACTTGGTTCTGACAAGAAAAGACTTTCTAAAAGACACGGTGCGACATCAGTTCTTGAATATAAAAATCAGGGATACTTGCCTGAGGCGTTAATAAATTACCTTGTAAGATTAGGATGGAGTCATGGAGATCAAGAGATATTTGACAAAGATGAAATAATTAAACTCTTCTCTATAGAAAATCTCAATCAGTCTTCTGCTGTTTTCAATCCAGAAAAAATGGACTGGGTAACGCAAGAACATATGAAAAAAAGAGATATCCAAAGTTTACTAGATCTCTTTGATAACAAATTAAAAGATATCGGATACGACCCAAACACACAGCCTGCAGAAAGTAGAAAAGGAATTATCGAAGAAATGAGAACTAGAGGAACAACCATTGAAGAGATCGTGAAAAGTTCCCTCTATTTTTTCTCAGACGAAATTACAATGGATGAGAAAGCCAGTAAAAAATTTCTCACTAAAGAAATCTCGCCCGTTCTAGAAAAATTATGTTCTGCAATAGATAAAATTGACGAATACAAAATTGAAAATATCAAAGCTGTATTTAACGAAATATTGAGTTCTGAAGACTTAAAAATTGGCAAATTAGCACAGCCTCTAAGAGTTGCTGTAACTGGCGGAACGGTGAGTCCTGGAATCTTCGAAACTCTCTTACTTTTAGGCAAAGAACTTGTGATAGAACGTATCAATAACGCTCTAGACGTTGTTCATAAAAATGATTAAAAAGTGCTGGAATTTTTATTACTAGGTTCTTGACTCGAAAAAAAAATACGTCATACTACGAAAAATTGTTGGGGGATCGTCTAGCGGCAGGACACCAGGTTCTGGACCTGGTTACCAAGGTTCGAATCCTTGTCCCCCAGCCATTTTACCTTCCAAAAACCCGCATAAAATAAGCACTTCAGACAGATTACACTTTTTTCGGAGATTGAGTGTTACGGAAAGTGGTACGGATTCTGTACTATTCACTAGAAATCTAAAAACAATGCTATTCTTTAGGATTAATTTGTCTATAGCAGTCATAATGATATTCCAAAAGTTCTTTATTCAATTTATGTTTTCTATTTATATTTAATTACTTTCTGGAGGGAACAATGGATTTAGAAGAAAGAGTACAGAAGTTAGAAGAAGAATCTGAAACATCTAAAAAGAAACTGTATTATGAACGTATTGTTGTTTTAGCACTTATTGGATATCTCTATCTTAAAGTAGTTATTTGAAAAATATTGAGTGTAAAATAGATAGATTATAAAATCACTTTCTGGAGGGAACTATGGCCCCCAGCCATTTTATTCTTTTTCTGAACCAACAAAATAGACTGGCTTAGAGAAAGAGAAATATTTACCTACTCTGTTTTTATCCTCTGTGTTCCCAGATATGTAATTAAGTTGAGAACCAACAATTGACCAGTTTTGCCTTTTCTTCTCCCATTTCACATCGTAGTTTATACTAACAAAATAAGTCCCCTCAGTTGCATCGTCTATAAAACGAATAATTAATCCGCCATCACTTTTCTGTTGTATAAAAAAAATATAATGCCAACCGAGACTTTCAATTTCCAATTTATTTCCTTTTACAAACACTTTTTTTATGTCTTTAATCTGAGATGGAGAGAACTTGTTTTGTTTTTCAGATGAAAACGTTTTACACCTTTGTCCATATGAACTATTTAATTTGCAAAGCGGGAAATGATGAAAGATTTCTATTGCGGTTAACTTCACCGCACTCTCTGTAACGGCAACGCTCATAAAAAGAAAGATGATAAAACAAAGACCGAATATTTTCATAACGAGTTTCTCCATTTCAAAGGCAGGAGCACTCAATATAATGAGAAATCATGAATGAAATGAGAATCAAAGATAAATAAAAGAAGATTTTGTAACAAATTGCTCCATATTCAACGTTTTCTACTTCCCTCTTTCTTTTTTATCCTTTCCATCCAGTCTCTAGCAAATGACATTGCTTTTTTAATCTGCGCGGGACTCATTTTTTTTCCTATTGTTTCTTTGTTTTTAATAGCAGTTTTATTTTTTCCGCTAACACTTGCAAGACTGAACCACATGTACGCCTGCACTTTATCTCTAAGAACCCCATATCCTTTGATATACATCACGCCCAGAATATTCTGACTTTCTGAATGTCCCTGACCAGCCGCTTTCCTAAGATAAACGACTGCCTCTCGAAAGTTTTTAAAAACGCCCTGCCCTTTGAAATACATTTCCGCTAAAGCAAACTGTGCATCTGCATCACCATGAAAAACTGCCCTTCTGTACCATTTCGCTGCTTCTTTATAGTCTCTGCGAACGCCTTGACCTTTGCTATACATTTTTCCCAATCTATTTTGTGCTTTTACGTTTCCGTTATCTGCCAGCGCTCTAAATTCTTTCAATGCAGTAGCGTAGTCATGCCTATTATATGCATCTACTCCTTCTTTCATTCCACCACTCACATTCTGCGTTACTACGAAACTCAGCACGAACGCAATTGCAAGCACAATTAAGCGCATCATCGATAAAGGCAACATTTTTTCTCCGTTTTATTTCCTTTTCACGAGACAATTTTCACATGATTGTACTTACACACCGTTTCTTAATCAACTTAAAGACAGCTTAGGTTCATCCCTTGTCTTTAAAGGCCTTAGAGTGTTATCTTCTTCAATATATATAAATTGAAAAGATGAATTTGGGGGATAAATGCTTTCTCTTTGTACATTTTTTCATGAAAAACTCACTATAAAAAAGGGAAAGAAATGTCTGACACCAATGGCGCTCCTTATCCAGGAAGAGGAACTCCCGGAAAAGAGATAAAACCTGAAGAAACAAAAGGATTTAAGTTACTTGGCCACTGTGATTTTGGAGGAGAGAACAAAGGAGATATTATGCAAGCTCTCCTTAAAGATAATTTCCTTATCTGCGGTCATGTTGGTAGTTCAGGTGCTGGAACAAGTATCATAGATGTATCTAATCCCAGAAAACCCGTGCTTGTCAATCAAATTGCTGCCCCTGTGAATACGCATACCAACAAAGTGCAAATAGTGGGAGATATTTTAATTGTCAATAATGAACAATTTGGTGGAAGAGACAGGACTCCAGTCAAAGCTGGCATAGATGTTTACGACCTATCCAAACTTCCTGATTTAAAACTTCTTTCATTTTTTCATGTAGGTGGAAGAGGAGTCCATAGGATGTGCTATTTCAATGAGCCCTATGCTTTCATAACTGCAGGAGATGATGAATATATCGATCAATTCCTTAAAATTATCGACCTATCCAATCCAGAAGATCCTCAAGAAGTCGGTAGATGGGCGCTACCTGGAATGAGGAATGATGAGGAAAGAAACTGGATTCAAGCAGGACAATTTAACGACGAATTCAAAAAAACTGCAAAAGGCAAATACGTTATGCCAAGTTGCTGTGATGAATTATCAGAAACATTCGAGGAAGTTGATGCTCCAACAAAAAGGGCAACCCTTCATTTAGCAATGCCTTTAGGGGATAGATGTTATGGTGCGTGGTGGGACTCTGGATTTATCATTCATGATATTTCTGATATTTCCAAACCAGAAGTAATCAGTCATACTCAGTGGCCGGCAAATGAGAGTTCTGCTACCCATTCCGTTCTTCCGTTACTTGACAGAGATCTGTGCGTGGTTTCCGATGAGTGTACTGCATACGATTGCGATGATATTCATAAAGATGTTCGAATTATGGACATTAGCGATGAGAAAAATCCGAAAACTATTTCAACACTCCCTACTCCAGAAGGTGATTTCATGGAGAGAGGCGGACGATTCGGACCACATAACATTCATGAAAACAGAGAAGATTCATTCAAAAGTTCAAACAGAATTTACCATACCTATTTCAATGCAGGGTTGAGAGTGTTTGATATTGAAGATGCAGAAAACCCTAAAGAAATTGCATATTATGTTCCTGAAACACCAAAACGTAAACCCAGGAAAATCGCAGCTGGAAGATACGAAATGTTGCAAACTCAGATAGACGATGTTTTTGTCGCAGAAAATGAACTTGTTTATATCACAGAAAGAATGGGTGCTGGAATCTACATTTTAGAACCAGAATTCTAAAAGGTTCTTTTCTATTTTTTACAGTTTGTATTCATTGTCTTATAAGAAACAAAATAACTTCTCCATCCCTTGGAAGGTATTTTTGTTTTACAGAGTTTTGCGAGGGATAGATCTACCCCTTCAAGATTAGAACCCGATAGATTCGCTCCAAATAGATTCGCTTCTCTCATGTTTGCTTTTTTCAAATTGGAATTCATCATCAGGACATTCAAAAAACTAGATTTCTGCAAATTGGCTTTTTGGAAATTTACTCCCGTCAAATTTGCAGACCTATAATTTGCCGAAACCGAGACAGAACCAGTTAAATTTGCTGTAGAGAGATTGGCTTCTGTCAAATTTGCCCCACTTAAATTTGCCCCTTGCAAATCAGCTAAAATCATAATCACCCCTCTTAAATTTGAACCGGACAGATTCGCATTTGCAAGTTTTGCATTTCTCAAATCTGCTCCAGTTAAATCGCATTTCACACAGGAACCACTAGTTTTTAATTTTGCTAGATGCACTTTATTATAAGCGGAAACTACAGTCCCACTAAAAATAAAAGTGACAAAAAGCAAAAGATACAATGATTTAGGAAATTTCATTTTTCTTTCCTTTTCGGTTACGTCAATCAGCCCGAAAATAAATTCCAAGTAATAATAGCACCACCACTAACTATCAAAACAGTACCTATAAACGACCAAATCGTAACATGCTCATCATTTCTAAGTAAAAATTTACTGATAACCAGGGCAAAAAATCCAGACGTAGCAAATAAGGGAGTCACGATAGTTAAATCTGCATAGCTTGTTGATGTCCAACGGCTTACAAGAGACAACATATTGATCAATCCTACAAATCCGTAAAAAAACCAAGCAGATTTATTTCTAAAGTCTGGTTTATTTTCTTCCTTCATGAATAAACATATAAAAAGAACCAAAAAAAGACCCGCTATATATGTAATCGTGGAACCTAGCAAAGGTTCCGGTAAAATATTAAGACCCATTTTTCTGAAAATACTTGCCACGCTGTAACTCAAGACAGAAGCAAATGGAACCCAAATATATTTAAGATCCCAGTTCCCTGAACTTTCTTGCTTTAAAGTTATAAAAACACAGCCTATCACAATTAAAATTGTAGCAAGCCAAACATTGAGTTCAGGAGTCTCTCCTAGTACTCCTACAGCCATCAATCCTGTAAAAAGAGGGATGCTTGAAAGCAAGGGAGAAGTTATTGCTACTCCAAGCTTATGAATTGAAAAATAAAGTAGAAACCTTCCAAAACCTGTTGCGGCAAAACCAGTAGCAATAAAAAGACCTATTGCTTTCATATTGAACCAATGAGGCTCCCAACTTAAAAAAGAGTAAACAAGCAAAATTGGAGAATTGATAATCAGTCCAATGACAACGCCAGTTGCCGCATTACCATAAACTCTTCCTTTTCTCGCGATAGTTTGAAAAGTTGCCGTAAGTATTGCAGTCGAAAAAGCAAAGATAACGGCAAGTATAATATTCTCACTCAAAGGAAAAACCACTCCTTAAATTCGAAACAAAAGTACTTTTAATTAAAAAAAGATTAAACACGGGAGATTTCTATGAAAGAACCCTCTTTTCCTTCAAGGACAGTATTTTCTGTATAAAAAGGAAGAGTATCATGAAAATTCGTTCTATCTGCGGCTGAGGCAGAACTGGAAATCTCTAGTCTTAGACGATGTCCCTCAAAGAAGTGATTCGAAGTAGGAACAAGTCCAATTTCAAAAATTTCTTCTTTTCCAGGAGTCAAAGGTATCAATTTATTATGAGGATGCCATGGGCTTAGTGGTTTTGAACGTTTTTCATCTATTTCTCTATGTGAACCTCTAAGCCAGCCAGAAGTCAATATTCTTGAAGAACCATCTGAAGATTCATCAAAGAGACTTACAAGCCAATCTGTATCCTCACAAGAACTTTTCGCTACCAGATGTAAACTCAATGGTCCAAGAATTTCAAACTCATCAGTTATGGGATCAGAGCGGTAAATTAATTTTGGTTTCCCATGTCTATATTCTGCATTCTTTGGATCACTAATATACGTTCTTTCTAAACCTGAAGGGGGAGATTCTAACAAGGAACCTTCTAAACCACCTGCGTCTCCTCCCAAATAAAACTTCTGAACTTTTGCTCTGGAGATTGGCCACTCATTCTCTCCTCTCCAAACATCTTTTCCTTGAATATACACCTGGATAGGAGGACCATCCATGACTCGAGTATCCATACCTTTCAACCAATAGTCATACCATCTTAATGCTTCTTCCTGATAAGCGGCAAAAGGTCTCCAAGGTTCAGGTCTTGGACCAATTAACATTTTCTTTGGAATATCTCCAGTACCTTCCCATCCATCAAATGAACCTTGCAAATGAAGCCACCAGAAAGTCCAGTCACATCCAAAGTAAGTTGGGATTTCTATTTGATCTAGGCGGTAAAATGGAGATCTGATTCGGTAATATTCATCATCTAATGGTCTTTCGTAACAAATACCTTCTCGGATCATTTTTTGAATACCAGCTGGCTCCTCTAATCTTCCACTTCCAAAATTGAGATTCGAAACCGCCGAATACCAATTCCACATAAAACCTGTATAAGGAATTCCCCCATGATAATTCCTATTTCTATACAAATCTGTAAAGGCATCGTAAGGAAAAATGGCTTTTAAGTGATGCGGTTTTAATGTAGCAGCGAGAACTTGAGACTCAGAAAAATAAGAACATCCCATCATACCCACCGAACCATTCGACCAAGGTTGCGTTCCGCACCACTCTATTAAATCCAGATAATCAGACTGTTCCTTTTCACCTTTATCATCGTATACTCCACCTGAATCATTTGTACCTCGAACATCTACAATTACATGGACATAACCCCTTGGTACCCAAAATTCTGTTATTCCAGCTTCATTTTGACTAATTGCAACATTAGTAGATTGCAATCCCCTTGTATAAGGAGAAAGTGAGAGCAACACCGGAAATTTATCACCCGAAGAACTTGGACGAAAAACATCCAAAGCCAAATTCACATCGTCACTCATTCGAACCATCTGATCTACATCAGCACTAATTGTATATACCGGCTGAGAAGATTCTGGAACTTGGGGTGGTTCATCAAATGGCCACTGTGGGTAAGCCCTAGGATGTATAGACCTTACCAAATTTGGTTCATAACGTTTTACGGTTTTCTTTTGCATCAGATATAAAACCTCTTCCTAGATGAAATCAAGAATATCTTGTAATATAACTTAAAAAATAACAGAGAAAAACCATGTCTAATATATTCATAAAAAATGCAACTATTTACAGTATGGACGCCAATATTGGAAATTTGCAAAATGGCAACATACTCATAAAAGATGATCTCATCGTTTCTATCGATCATAAAACAGAAAAAGATTTTGACAAAGAAATAGATGCTACTGGGATGATTGCCTTACCTGGATTAATCAACGCCCATCACCATACCTGGCAAACTGCAATAAGGGGTATAGGCGGAAACTGGAAGCAAAGAGAATATTTTAATGTGGTTCATGCAAATATTGCCACTCATTACAAACCAGAAGATATTTTTATCGGCAATCTCATTGGTTCCCTCAACCAAATCAATAGCGGCACCACAACTATTTTTGATTGGTCTCATGGAAATGCTACACCTGAACATACTGACTCTGCCATAGAAGCTCTCTTTGCATCAGGCATCAGAGCTATTTTTGGTCACGGCACCGTTAAACCGGATCCCAAAGAGGGAGAACCGCATTTCTCTACAATACCTCATCCAAGAGAAGAAATAGAAAGACTTCGCAAAGGAACGCTTCATGGCGATTCGGAACTTGTTACCCTTGCAATGGCAATACTGGGCCCAGACTATTCCACAAAAGAAGTAACTTTAAAAGATTTTCAGCTAGCAAAAGAATTCAATCTTCTTTCAAGCGCACACATCTGGGGCATGCCAAATCGTATTGTCAAAGAGGGATATGCATTACTACTTCAGGAAGGATTGCTAAACAAAAAACACAATATTGTTCACGGTAATTATCTTAAAGACGATGAAATAAAACTGATCGTAGATTCTGGTGCTTCTGTAACATCAACTCCCGTTGCAGAACTACAAACTCATGGAGTAGAACCAATTGTAACGAAAGTTTCAAATTTTGGAGGGAAACCTTCTATCGGTTCTGATCTTGAAATTTACTCTGGAGTTGGAATGTTGGATATTTTAAGAACCTCCTTACGTTCGCAGAGAATTTTTTCAAACATCAAATTCTACGATGACGGAATGAAAGGAGAGAAAAAAACAACAACCACAAAAGAAGCATTGGAATGGGCAACCATCAACAATGCAATAGCCTTAGGAATAGACAACAAGATAGGTTCTTTAACACCTGGGAAAAAAGCAGATCTCATTCTAATCGATAGCGAGAGTTTAAATATGGTTGCAACACACAATCCCGAACAAGCTACTGTTCTGCACGCAAACGAATCAGATATACGATTTGTTTTGATAGACGGAAAAATCGTCAAAGAAAACGGAAAACTTTTTTTGAGTGATGAAAAATTAAAGCGATGGAAAGAAGAACTGAAAGAGTCTAGAAAAAATCTCATGCAAAGATCAGGTTTTAATTCTTGATTTTTTATCCCTCTCCAAAGAAAAACCACAGAAGAGTGCAAGGAAAAGAAAAAGCATAAGTATCCACTGAGCCGATTTTAAACCATAAATTTCTCCCAACCAAGCAACTAAAGGGGCAGTCAAACTCGCAATGATCCAGCCTCCACCAAGAATCAGAGAACTTGCAAAAGCTCGATTTTCCGGCATTTTCTCTTGAGTAAGTATAATCGAAAGTCCCATAGGAACAAAAACACCAAAACCTATAAATCCAACAAAGAGATAACAAATTTTTAATGGGAAAATTAAAAAAAGAAACATAGCGATCAAAGAAACAATAATTCCTGAGATAATCGTTAATCTTCTTCCGTACCAGTCAGCAAAGATACCTCCTAAGATTACACCAAAAGCACCACCTATGAAGAAAAGAGTACTTGTCAATCCCCCTTCCCACAAACCAAGGTTTTCATCGACAAACATAGAAGTTAAGAAAAATGCTAGATTCGATACAACAATTGCTCTAACGCCTCCTATGACAAAAAGAGATATGACATCTCCTTTTATTTTTTTAAAGACTGAAAACAGATCTATTTCTTTGGAACCTTCCGAAATTGATTCTTTGTCAACTCTAGGAGTACTAATCATTACAAAAAAAGCAGCAACAATTCCAAAGACACCATAGATAGTAAGCCATTTCAATCCTAAATTTTCAGTTACAGAAATAGCGATCAGAGGACCCACAGCAAAACCGATTCTACCTCCCGTAACAAAAAGACTCATCGGAACACTATTTCCTTCTTGGCTCAATCTACCCGCACGTGCACCCATGTCCGGGTGGGTGAACGCAAAAAACATACCCCCGACAAACATCAAAACTAATAAAGAGGTATAACTAGAAATCCAGCCTATAGCAGAAAAACAAAAAGTACACCCTACAAGTCCGATTGGAAGCCAAGGAACCCTCGGCCATCTATCAATCACAAGTGCAGTCAAAGGCTGACTGATTGCACTTGTGCTAGCTTGAACAGATATCATAAAGCCAGCAAGAGTTAAACTAAAACCTATCTTCTCTCTAAGCACAGGGATAAGAGCCATTGGGAATTGCGCTGCACTATCAATCACAAAATGTGCAAGAAAAATAAAAGATGAGGCAAACCACACAGTCTTTACATCTGTTTTTTTTGTCGACATTAGAACCTTTTAAAAATTTATCTACTTTGGAGAAAGGCCGGAAATTGTTCTTCTTAATGCTGCTTCATAGCTCTCTCCTATTTCAACTGGATCAATCATTAGCACAGGTAAATCAACACCCTCACCTCTAAGAGCATCGAGTTTCTCTAAACATCTTCCTCTTGGGCCTACAAGACAAAACTGATCAATTAATTCATCCGTTATATTCGAAGAAATTCCTTTTTGATCATTTTCAAGAAAGGCTTTCGAAATCAGATCCGCTTCCTTAACAAATCCACTTTCACGTATCGATTGATTATAAGCGGGGAGACCCAACCAGTAAGTCAGGGTTTCCCTAGCCTTATCTCTAGCTAATTGTAAATCTTCAGAAAAAAAAGTATGAATCCCTAAATCTACTTTTACCGAGAGCGGATCTCTTTTCTTCTCCAAAGCCCCTTCATTTTTTAAATCAACTAATTTTTTTATTCTTGACTGAGGAACCATATAAAGCATAATTCCATCAGAAATTTCACCAGACAATTTTGTCATTCTCGGACCTACCGCTGCCGTGAATACAGGGACCTCCTGTTTTGGCTTTTTGAATCCCAGAACTTTTCCCTGATAAGTCTGAACAGGGAGATCTGGATAAACGTTTTCGCCATTCAGTAGACCTTTTACTTCCGACACATAATTTCTTAGATCTACAGTTGGTTTCCCAGTCTGAATATTCATAGCTGCATTTCTTGGGGGATGCCCAAGACCTAGCCCTAAAACAAATCGACCATTTGAGATGTCACTAATAGTGGTTGCCGCTTGTGCAGTGATATAAGGATGACGCAAATAAATAATCGCAATAAAACTACCCACTTCAATAGTTTTTGTTTTCATCGCCATAACCATATTTATTGCAAACGTATCAGTAAGAGACTCCGTAGTATAAGCTCTATCAAAACCATTTTCTTCTGCATATTTTGTCACTTCTCCCATAGCCTCAAAAGAAATATCGGCAAAAGTGAGAAAACAGAATCCTAATCTTTTTTCCATTCCGAATCTCCTAGAAAATCAGCTTCACGAAAACCATCGTTCATTATTGTCTATTTAGCAATCAATATTACAAAAAACTATTTCAGACAGACAAAGGGGGAGTTTCACCTTCAGGAACATCTAAATTAAAAACATTCAAAGTCATTGAAACTATTGTGTAATATCCAATAAGTGAAGTTAACTCTACCAAGGCCTTCTCCCCAAATTTATCTAAAGCAGTTGCATAAACATCATCACTTACAAAATGATTCTTATGTACCTGCTGGCAGAAATTATAGAGTGCGGATTCCTCTTCATTCATATTCTCAGGAGTTTCATCTTTACGAACACTTTCTACAATTTCTTCTGATAGTCCAGCTTTTATAGCAATGGGGGCATGAGCATACCATTCATATTGAGCCCCCCAGAAACGAGCCGTAATTAGAATTGCAAATTCACTTAACCTAGGAGGAAATGAAGTGCCGTATCTTAGATGACTACTCACCTTCTCTAATTTCTCTAGGAAATCCGGACATCTCAACCAAGCTAAAAATGGACCTGCTACTCCTCCTCTGGGACCGGAATCAATGTGTTCATAGATCGATTTTTGACTCTCATTTAATTCTGAAAATTCTAAGGGATGTAATCTGTTCATATTGAATACTCCATTTAAAACATAGTCATAAAAAATTTCATTCACGCATTACAAAAATTCATTTTTAAATTACCATAGCAAACCAATGGTAGCCACTAGAACTTAGTGTGTACATATGAAAAGGGATTTGAGGAAAAAATGTCTAACACAGTAATAGTAGGAGGAGGAATAATTGGTCTTCTTACTGCAAGATACCTTGCCCAAGCAGGGAAACAAGTAACATTGATTGACAAATCCGAGTTGGGATCAGGTGCAACCTGGGCCTCTGCTGGCATCATTTCTCCTCATGCAACAAGTGGTTCAACAGATATTGCTGGCGAACCTGGACTCATTCTCAGAAATCTTTCATTTACTTTGTGGCCCGAAATTGCTCAATCTATCCAGGAAGAAACGGGAATAGATATTGAATTTACGCTTTCTGGTGTACTCCTTGTTTCCTTAAATAAAAAAGAATCAGAAAACATAAAAACTAAGGCAAAAAAGAATGATTGGGGTAATACAAACTGGTTATCATCTGATGAAGTACAGAAAAAAGAACCTGAACTTTCAAAAAAAATAGATGGAGCCCTGCTTGTAGAAGGAGGAAATGTAGAAGTTAGAAATCTTGGTCCCGCTTTAGAAATATCATGCAGAAAATTAGGTGTAGAAATCCGTAGTGGAGAATTAGTTTATGAGGTTATCTCAGACAAAAACTCTATCGTCGGAATAAGAACAGAAAAAGATGAAATTAACTCTTCTAATGTAATCATCTGTGCAGGAACTGGAAGTAATAAAATCAAAGGAATTAATTTAGAGGTACCGATTCTGCCTCAAAAGGGACAAATCATTTCCATAGATGGCAGAAAAATAAATCTTAACCATATTATTTTGACAGAAAATGACCCTTATTTCGTTCCGAGGTCCAACGGAAAAATCATTCTTGGTGCTACTAGAGAATGGGCTGGAGAAGACAAGAGATTAACGGTCGGAGGACTTAACTGGCTTATGAAAGGTGGAATGGAAATCATTCCTAATATAAAAGATTCGGCTATCAAGGAGACATGGACAGGATTCAGACCGGTTACAACCGATTATTTACCATTGATAGGCAAAGGGAATATTGACGGATTATTTTTCTGTTCTGGTCATGGACCATCCGGAGTAGGACCCGCCCCTGCTAGTGCAAAAATCATTCTTGCATTGCTAACCGAAAAGACACCTGAAATAAATATAAGTCCTTATAATCCAATAAGATTTCAAGAAAAGAATATAAACTAATTTAACTCTTATGATTTAGGATTCTATAAATTTCGGCAAGTGTGGCAACAACATCTCTCCAAAATTCTGTGCTTCTTGGTCATGGGGCCATCCAGAAAGAATAAATGTAGAAGCTCCAACATCTATGTATTTTCTAATTTCTTCAGCAACCACTTCAGGACTACCCGCAAGCATTGTTCCTGCTCCCTGTCTCACGAGATTAATGCCAGCAAAAAGAGCTTTCCCATACCATAATTTCCCCTCAGAAGACATTGCGTCCATTCTCTGCTGAGAAATAGATTCCGCCTTTCCACCATCAGATGAACTCATTGAGGTTTTCTCACCATAAGATTCCGTTCCTACTATTAAATCCTCAGCAGCTTTTTTTGCATCTGCATCTTTTTCTCGAATCAATATATGGAAACGAACACCCAAACTCAGATCTCTCTTATGCAAAGTGTTAGCCATCCCGCGAACTTCATCATACTCAGACTTAATATCAGAAACTGTTTCCCCCCATTTCAACATCACATCAGCAAATTTAGCAATTACTTTTTTTGCAGCCTCTGAACTACCGCCAAAGTAAAGAGGAGGACCTCCTTTTTCAAATGGTTCTGGGTAAACGAAACCATCTTCTATCTCATAATAACTACCTTTGTAAAAAAGTCTCTCATCTGGGGAATCCCAAAAATGTTTAACAATTGTCAGAAATTCGTCTGTACGAACATATCTTTCATCGTGATCAAAAAAATCACCATACCGTTTAGAATCAACAGAAGAACCTCCAGGCACCACATTGACCGTAACTCTGCCATTAGAAATCTGATCAAGTGTATTTACTTGTTGCACAGCAAAAGTTGGAGAGGTTAATCCCGGACGTATAGCAACGCAGAATTTTAAATTTTTTGTTTCCCTTGCTAATGCCGCCGCAAGCAACCATCCATCCGAACAAGAAGTATTACAGGGGATCAGAATATTTGTGAGGCCATTTTGTTCTGCCGTTTTCGCAACGTGCACCAGATATTCAAAATCAGGAGGAATCTCTACAATATTCTTTCCAAGCTCAGTAGCATCTCCTCTTTTGTTCGAAGGGAGGTACCAAGCATATTCAATAGGCCTAGAATTAGATACAATCAAAAATAATCTCTCTATTTAATTAGTAAGATATAGAATTTACAAAAGTAAACAGACCACTTCAACCGTCTTATTAAGTTAAGACTAAAATACAGGAATGTACAACAAGGAATGTTAAGCGCAAATTTTCTTGCCGTTTTTTTTGCAATGTCCACGTCCGTGCTCTTTGGCCTCCTTAGCGTACTAGTCAGGAGGGGTGGGCTTTACGCTAATTCTATGTCTGGTATTTTTATCGGGTTATTTGTTTCTTTGCCGATAATGTGTATTGTTTCCTACGCTATATGGAAAGAAGAATGGTGGAATCTTAACGGGATTGTACTATTTTGTCTTGCCGGCTTAGCCGGCCCTGCTTTTTCAAGAGTCTTTCTTTTCCTAAGTATAAATAACCTTGGGGTTTCGGTAACGATGCCTCTTGTAGCAACGACACCACTCTTTTCCTCAGTTCTTGCATATATTTTTTTATCTGAGAGACCCGGTCCACTTATCTGGTTTGGAACATTTATGATTGTAATAGGAAGTGCTCTACTGAGTTACAGAAAAACAAATGGCCAAAATTGGGAACGAAAAAAAATCTGGATGGTTTTTGTATCTACAATAGGAGCTGGTTTTTCCTTTGTATTAAGAAAAAGTGCTTTTTCATATATTCCAGATCCTATAGTTGGAGCTACTATTTCCTGTATCACTGGCTTATTTGTTCTCTGCACGCTTCTTCCTGTTCTTCCTAAAAATTCTAGACCCGATAACATGAAAAATAAAAAGGCTTGGGTTTTTTACGGTAGTTGTGGATTAATCAATGCTGCCGGTTTCACATTAAATTTTGCTGCCATGAGCCATGGTGACGTTTCAATAGTTGCACCTTTAACTTGCACTGCACCCGTATTTGCTATCCTATGTAGTTATTTTCTTTTAAAAGACCTTGAAAAAATAACTCTATCAATCTGCATCGCCACCGCAATAACGGTTACCGGTGCAATTCTAATCAGCTGGAAATTCCTATGATATTGACTTGCAATACCTATTGTCTGTAATTATGATAAAAATATACTTAAACTAAAGGACTATTTATGAAAACTGAGTATGCTTGGTTTCTTCCTACAGTCCGTGCCGGGGATGGTCACAAGATAAACGTTAAGATTCCTGAAAGACCTCCAACAGTAGAATACCTTTCTGAAGTAGCCAGAGCTGCCGAAAAAGCCGGTTTCATCAATCTTTTAGTACCGACAGGCACACATTGCTTAGACGCATGGGTTTTGGCTGGTGCTGTTGCACAGCATACAGACAAAATACGCTTCTGTGTTGCATTTAGACCAGGATTAACTAGTCCAACTTTCGCAGTTCAGACCGCAAACACTGTTGATAAAATTACCGGCGGAAGACTTACGATAAATGTTGTTACGGGATCAGGTCCATCCGATCAAATGAGATACGGAGATCATCTCAAACACGATGAAAGGTACGGCAGAACTGAAGAATTTCTAGATATCGTTAAAGCTATTTGGTATTCCAACGGAGAACCAGTGAATTACAAAGGAAAATATTATGACATTCGAGATTCTGCCATATTTCCTGAACATGTAACAATGCCTCATCCTCCTCTGTACCTAGGTGGGAGTTCGGAAGAAGGAAGAAGAGTTGGCGCAAAACACTCCGACGTACATATGATGTATGCCGTTGATGTAGACAGAATTGCAGCTGATGTATTAGATATGCGCAAGCGGGCAGAAGAACACAATAGACAGGATGAAATTAAATTTGGAATAAGAATGCACATCGTTTGCAGGGAAACAAAAAAAGAAGCACACATGGCTGCCGAAAAAATAATTGAAGGAAGTGATCTATCAAACACTACAGCATGGTCTGAAATGTCTAGAAAAAGCACAGAAAGTGTTGGTCAGAAAAGAATCAATGAAATGGGAAATAGGGATTCTTTATGGATTACTGATACACTTTGGATGGGAGTAAATAAAGTAAGAGGAGGTGCAGGAGCATCTCTTGTCGGTACCCCAGATATGATTGCAAAAGCTTTAAAAGAATACGTCGATGTTGGAGTAGATTGCTTTATACTCTCTGGTTGGCCTCACGTAGAAGAGGCCGAGATTTTCGGAAATGAAATTATGCCACTATTACAAGCAACAGAGCCTATTACTCTTTAGGTATCTATTAACTTACTTTACCTCCTTGACCCCTTACTCCTTTTATCCTAGATTGTCATATACACATATAAATTGGAGATTTACTTGAGAAATCTCGAAAGAAATCTATCTTGGGTTCTTCTTTTGACCTTAACCTTAATGTTAAGTGTCCAAATAGTTGCTAGGTACCTTTTTTTCACTACCTTTTCCTGGATAGAAGAATTTTCAAGAGTTGTATTCATCTGGTTTATCTACCTATCGATCAGTTGGATAATCATCCAAGGAAGACATGTAAGAGTAAATGTTATTCAATATTTCCTTCCAAAATCCTTCATCAAGCCTTTCTATTTTTTTGCAGATTCAATGTGGTTGATTTTTAATATTGTAATGACATACGCTGGCTTTCTATTCTTAGCTGAAGAAATGAATCCACTACAAAGAACAGCCACCTTAGAAATACCAGAACCAATCATACATGCAATTATCCCTATTGGTTTTGGATTAATGTCAATACGATTAATTTTTTATATGTACCGTGTTTATGTAAAAAATGAACCGGAAGTTATCTTTGACACTGAAAAAACTGACGAGGAAGACTAAAGATGAATTTTTTCATTTATGCCATTGAATTCCTCAATATAAATTTTGCTGAACCAATAGTGGCTTTTATGGAACCAGCAAAAAATCTTATAGCTTCAAGTTTCAGCATGCCTACGGTCTTATTGGGTTCACTTGCACTATTTTTAATCTTAAGAGTTCCCATAGGAATAGCTTTGGGGTTAGGATCAGTCCTAGTTTTTTGGCTAACAGACGAACCTTTTGCAAGCCTAGCACTTTCCTACTATTCTGGTCTGGACAAATTCCCATTTATAGCCGTACCGATGTTTCTTCTTGCAGGCGCACTTATGGAAAAAGGAGGAATCAGCAAAAGATTGATTTCCATTTCAGACTGTTTTGTTGGGAACGTAAGAGGTGGATTAGCACATGTAACGATTTTGTCTTGCATGCTCTTCGCTGCGATTTCAGGGTCAGGCCCAGCAACTACTGCTGCAGTTGGTGGATTAATGATTCCCACCATGCTTAGAAGACAATATGACAAGAATTATTCCGGCGCAGTTGCGGCTTGCGGTGGAACTCTCGGTATACTGATTCCACCCAGCATAGCCATGATAATTTACGGCGTTAGTTCAGACCAATCTATTACACGATTATTTATTGCCGGATTTCTACCTGGAATTTTACTAGGATTTCTTTTAATGGTAACTGCTTCTATCATGGCCAGGTTCAGTACCGTAATCGAGGAAGACCGTCCATTTTCTTTTCAACATTCCATCGAAACAATTTGGGAAGCAAGATGGGCTGTTTTTGCCCCTGTGGTAATACTAGGAGGAATATATGGAGGTATCGTTACTCCCACAGAAAGCGCTGTCCTCGCTGTTATTTATGGGTTTGTTATAGGATTTTATGTTTACAAAGAATTAGATCTCAAACTAGTAAGAGAGTGCTTAGAAATAGCCACTCTAGTCACTGGAACAATAGCAATTATTTGGGGGGCATCTCTTGCTTTCGGAGAACTTATAAACATTCATGAGATTCCTCTAATAGTCACCAAATTTATTACTGGAATCACGGAAAATCCTTTCTTTATACTTGTTCTGATCAGTTTGTTTTTAACATTCGTTGGTATGTGGCTGAATACAATGGCACAAATCATTATTTTAACACCCCTTTTTCTTCCCGTAATCACGCAAGCCAATATAGATCCAATTCACTTCGGAATTGTTTTCGTAGTTAACTGCGAAATTGGTTTCTTAACCCCTCCTCTTGGAACAAGTCTTTTTGTTGCAATGGGAATAGCCGATACCACGCTAGGACGCATAAGTTTGGCGGTCTTGCCATTTATTGTTTCAATGTTAGTTTGTGTTTTATTGCTTGCATATTTCCCAAGCATTTCACTATTTTTACCAAACCTAATCCTTGGAGTTGGAAAGTAGCAACTTATAACTTTTATTTGGAGGAACTTCTATGAAATTTTGTTCAAGAAGAGTAATAGGTACTTTCACAATAGCTTTTTTCGTTGTTGCAAGTTTCTTAGCAATTGCGCCTAAAGTGGATGCTGCAAAAAAAAAGGTAATGAAATTTTCACATAATCAACCCCCTAGGCCAAATGCTATTTGGCAAGCTGCAGCAACTACATTTCAAAACTTTCTCAGGATCCATTCTAAAGGGAAATTAGATACTAAGATCTTCCCCGCTTCCCAGCTTGGTTGGGATAGACAAGTTGCGAAAAAAGTGAAAATGGGTTCCGTACAGATGCAACTTGTAGTTCTTAACAATCTTTCTCAGTTTGACCAAAGACTCGACATTCTTACGCTCCCATTTATGATAGGAAGCTTTGAAGGTGCCCACAAAGTACTTAATAGCGATATTGCAAATAAATTAATGACGGATTTCAGAAAGAAAACTGGTATACGTATGCTCGCATTGATTGCAGGTGCGTTCAGGAATATGATGAATAGCAAACATCCCATTAACAAACCTTCAGACTTAGGTGACTTAAAAATGAGGATCGCTAAAAATCCAATAATGATAGGAACTTACAAATCTTTAGGTGGAAGTACAATTGGGATGAAAGGTAGTGAACTCTATAGTGCACTTAGCACCGGCGCAGTAGACGGTCACGATGGTGGCACAGCATGGGCATATGGTATGAAGTTTCACGAAGTAGCAAAACATATGGCAGTTACCATGCATCAGCTAGTTTCTGGATCTTTAATCATCAATGAAAAATACTACCAAAAACTTCCAAAAAATCTTCAAGCAGCAGTACAAAAAGCAGCTAGAGACACAGCTGCATGGAGCAACAAATACTGTCAAGCGCAACATGATTACGCAATTTCAGAATTCAAGAAAGCAGGACTTAAAATTACAAATCCAAACTTAGCCCCTTTCCAAAATGCTGTTGCCCCAGTCTACAAACAATTTGCAGACAGAGTAGGCGGAATGGCACTTATAAAAAAAGTGCAGGAAATGGGAAAATAGCATCATAGACTGTACAGGTTTTTGGCGCTCTTCTAAATCAGAAGAGCGCCAATTTCATACAAGAAAGGATAAACATGAGCAACAAAGATTTTGAAGGACAGAACGCAATCGTGACAGGTGGAGCGACAGGCATCGGTGAATCTACAGCTAGGATACTTGCAGATAGAGGTGCAACGGTAACGATTTTTGATATCAATCAAGAAGGAGCTGAAAGAGTCTCTTCTTCTATTAATGAAAATGGAGGCAAAGCATTCCCTTCTATTACGGATCTCACGAATTGGGAAGCCACAGAAAAAGCTGTGAAAGAGGCAAAATCAAGAGAAAATCGTTTAGACGTGGTAGTGCACAGCGCAGGAGGATTTCCTAAATACGTAAGTTTACTAGACTGCCCCGTTGAAACCTGGGAAGGAATTCTAAACTCAAATCTTAAATCCATGTTTTATCTATTAAAAGCAGCAGCACCACTCATGATTGAGAATAAGTACGGCAGATTCGTATCTCTTTCAAGTATGGCAGCTAGAAGTGGCACAAATCCTAATCCGCCGCATTATACTGCCGCGAAAGGCGGAGTTCTGGCACTAACAAGACAAGCAGCTCTTGAACTTGGAAAATACAACATTACCGTGAATGCAGTTGCACCCGCCAATGTAAATAGCCCAAGAGGACTTGCGAATAGAACCGAGGAAAGAATTGCTCATATAGAAAGCACCTCTCCCATGAGAAGACTATGTGAACCTGATGAAATAGCTTCAGCTGTTGTTTTTTTATGTAGTAAAGAGGCAGGATATGTTACAGGAGCTACTTTGGATGTAAACGGCGGCGCCACAATGGCCCCATGATCTTAGTTAAGGTTTTCTGGCCTCTACATAAAGGGTGGTTGCAACGCGGTGTGGATCTGATTGATCTATTTTCTTAAAATCGTTCTCTTCGCTTTCGTTTGAACCTGTAGTTTTAATACTTACAAAACCAGCTTCTTTGAGAATAAATTCAAAAGTTTCGAAATCGTAAAGAAATTGATGTTGATTTCCTGCTACAAGATCATTGCATCGCATCATTTTGGTTTGACCTTCCCTCAGGTTTACGAAATGAGGATTCTCTTCCTTTTGATTATTCGATGTATATCCAGAAAGAAGAGTTTCGCCATCTGGAACACCAATTCTAATTACTCCTCCTGTATCTAAAAGTTCAAAGCAATTAGGTAGAATTACTTCTCTGACAATGTACAATGGAATATGTTCAAAAAAGTGCTCTGAGTAAATAGATTTTGCTGAACCTTCACTTAAAGGGAGACCTTTTCGAACATCTAAAACAAGAACTTCTGTTCCAGAAGTTAATTTCGGGGGATAACAGTCTACATTAAGCCAATTTTCTTTTAGTGTATTTCCGCAACCAAGATGAATTTTCAGATCAGACAATTTCCTTAATCTTCTAATTTTCGAACGATAACGTAAACTTAAAAAACACCTGACCCTTAAAATAAGCATATCTAACTCATAACGGAAGATGGTACTTAAATGACGAGGAAATCCTATAAATATCCAAATTTTTTTTGAAAATACTCGAAGTGATTTAGGTAAAAAGCAATACGGAGACCACGTCTCTTTTACCTGATGTAATTTCTCTTTTTCCATACTTCACTCAAAAAGATTTTAAAAAAATTTTTTCATTCACTAAGATGTAGTTAGCCATATTTTTTCAAATTAGACAACAAACTAAAAAATCAACATGTAAATCCACTTGACGCCTATAGAAGTTCGTGTAAATTTAACATAAATTTAGTGGCCCCTTCGTCTAGCGGTCAGGACACTGGCCTCTCACGCCAGGAACAGGGGTTCGAGTCCCCTAGGGGTCACCAATTAGAGAAAAGGAGGATAAACATTTCGAACAATGCTTTCGTTACAAAAATAACTTCATCTCCAATCATTCAAATACTAGTTTTCGTATGGGTGCTGACTATGAATTTCCTTTACTACAATCAATTAAGAGAACTCTTTTACCCAACCTTACAAAAAATATTCTCTTTCACAGGTATTTCCCTACCGTTTTAAATTTGGAAAATATTTCAAGAAACACATTCTACCTTTACTTGATGAACATTATAAAGTCAGATAGAATTTTCACATAATCGCCCGATGTTCCCCTGCAAAAACATACCTAAAGGAATTCTCTTTTTGCCTGAATCTATGCAACAAAAAACTCCGACTACCTTAGATTTTTTTTCAGCAATAGGCATTTTACTCTTCGTTCTTTTAACGTTCATAGGAGAAGGAAGACTTCGCTTAGAAGATTATACAGAGGTAGTACATGCATTTGGTGCTGGAGGCAATCATGAAAATCTCACTACAATTTTAAGGAGATCTCTTGACCCAAACTATCTAACTGGAGACATATATGCAGATAGCTTGAAATATTTTTTCATTCCGTTTGTGGAAGGTCTGAAATTTTTTTATGGATTGGGCTTCGATTTCAACATTCAGTCTATTGTGTTGCAATGGACTGGAAGAATTGCTTACCTCACCTCTATTTTCTATCTTTGCAGATATCTTGTTCCTTCAAAGATAGCCCCCTGGATAGTTTTTATTTTCCTTATTCGTTCTAGACTTATAATTGGAGAGTTTCCTGTTCTAAGTTATTTCGATCCGAACATGGAAATATCCATGGCTTTCTGTCTGTTTTCATTACTCTTTTTTTTAAAAGGCAAAAAAGAGCTTGCTGCATGCTTAGCATCCATCGGGACCATCTTTCACTATAGATTTCCAATTTTTCTTTTATTTTTCTATCTAATTTGGCTTGTTTTTTATTGGAGAGAACTATCTTTAAAAACAATCTTACTTTCTTTATTTGGTGCAATACTTTTTTCATTACCTCTCCTTTATTTAATGCTTCCGGTTGCTTTTCATCAAACCAATCCAGCTGAAAATGAAATAATGCGGCGTATTATTTTTTCAGCAATAGCTAACGAATTCGCTCCATTCACAACTTTAACGCACGTATGGCCTAGATACTCTTTCCTTTTTTTCACTAGCTTTTTAGGTACTTGCTATTTTTATAAATCAAAAGAAAAATATTCGAGAAACATACAAAGAGTTCTTTCACTCTTTCTTTATTTCACGATTATTCTAACTCTCTTTCAATTTATTTTTACAGAGATAACTCTGAGCCTTTTATTTCTTCAACTACAAACAAATAGAATTCTGCAAATTTGGATAATTATAGGAACGATTTGGTCTTGTCAGTGGTTTTTGAAAATAATTGAGGAACCAAATAATTACAAAACCAAAGTATCCGTTCTTCTTTTTATGATTTGTTTGTTTTTCTCAGATACACTCTTTAGCCTGCAAATATCAACTTTCAAAATATTTCCAGCATTCGTCTTAAGTGTATTTTTTCTTTTATGTGTTTTTATTTTTTCTAAGTATCCAACTTCTAATTTTTTAAACCATAGCAAGACTAACCTGATCTTTGTTTTAGTTTTCTTTTTCACAACTTCAGGTCTTTTTGTTGCCAGAATAATACAAAACTCTTCTGACAGATGGAAAGAATTAGATGACTGGAAATCTATACAACTGTGGGCAAAATCAAATACACCCAAAGACTCTGTTTTTTTTAATCCTAGTGGTATTGGAGGATTTAGAATTTTTTCTGAGAGGACACATGTAGGTGCACTATACGACCTACATTTATCACTATCATTAGACCCTAGCAAAACTCATGTAATTCACCAACGACTCAATGACATTGAATTTCCAATAGTCAAATCTATAGACACAAGACATCTATCATGGCAAAAAAACTCGAAAAGATTCGAATCTATACATAATGAATTATTAAATGAAGAAAAATATTTATCTATTATCAAAAAAGTAAAATTTGATTACATTATCAGA
>CENY01032188.1_pt1 | contig 26618 bp, 28 predicted proteins | sample 356181 | NCBI WGS metagenome assembly CENY01 (sample SAMEA2619840, study PRJEB7988) | marine metagenome | isolation source: saline water (ENVO:00002010), including
CACAGCAACCATGAAGGACACAATAGCCACAGCAACCATGAAGGACATCATGACCATCAACATGGGATGAAAGAAAAAATAATATTTGACCATGGAGTAGATCCTTTAGAGGTTTATCTTGCCTTGATAATTGATGGTGACAAAATCAAAAAAGGAGATATTGTTCCTCGTGACAGCAACCATATGCATTTTGGAAAAGAAGTTGAAACAACAATATTAAACCTTGATCCTGGAAGCCATACTTTAACGCTACAAGCAATCAATTCAAATCGTGAATCTCTTGGTCCTGAATTCTCATCACAAATAGAAATAGAAATCCTTGGTGAAACTGAAGAAAAAACAGTAGAAATAAAGCCAGTTTCCTCTTATTCGATAAGAACAGCACTTTATGAGTCATGGGTCAAAAAAAATAGAGAGAAAACAGAAAAAGATTCAGAAGGCAAGCTTGGATATGTACATATTCAAGGAATGAGCCAACCAAGTCTTGAAAGATTTGAAGCCGAGCTTTATTCAGTTGGGCATGACAAGGAAGCTTTAATTATTGATGTTAGAGACAACGGTGGTGGCTGGACAACAGATATGCTTCTTCAAATATTAATGGTTGAAAGGCATGCATACACCATTCCCAGAGGAGCAAAAGATGGAGAATTCGGATATCCTCAAAATAGATTATCAATGTATTCTTGGACAAAGCCAATAATAGTGTTATGCAACCAAAACTCCTATAGTAATGCTGAGATATTCTCACATGCAATCAAAACACTAAAAAGAGGAAAGCTTGTTGGCGTTCCTACTAGAGGAGCAGTAATATCAACAGGTTCAAAAGGTCTTATAGACGGATCCTCAATGCGGTATCCATTTAGGGGCTGGTTTGTTGCTGATGGAGAGAAGCTTGGCCCAAATCAAGAGAATGGACCTGCGATACCTGACATCATTGTTGAGATCACACCAGAAGATGAAATAAGCGGAAACGACCCTCAACTCGATGCAGCAATCAAGTCACTACTTAAGGATTTAAGATGAAGCAAGCATATTAGAATTGATTCTTATGAAAAAAGAAAAACAAGAATACCTAATGGCTGAAAAAGCAAAAAAAGACGGCCAAATAATTACAGGCGGCGTCCTGATCGGTCTAGGGATAGGTTTTACTACAGGCAATGTTGTAGGTGCGTTACTTTTTGGACTTGGTGTAAGTTATTTGTATCTGGGTCTTTCAGCCAAAAATGCCTAAACCAAAAATATCACAACCCTACACCTTTCCGAAAGCAAACAAAAAAATACAGAATCGTACTGTTCTGGCTGCCATGACAAACAAACAGAGTCATGATGATGGAATTATTTCTGATGATGAAATAAATTGGCTTTTAGAAAGGGCAAAAGGTGGTTTTGGAATCATAACAACAGCGGCAACTAATGTTTCAAAAGAGGGAAAGGCATGGGATGGAGAATTTGGTGTTTATGATGATTCCCATATACCAAGCTTAACAAAATTAACTTCAGCCATACATCAAACCAAAAGTCTTATTATTGCTCAGTTGTTTCATGGAGGAACAAAATCCGCTCAAAAAATAACGGGTTTTATTCCTGTGTCTGCAAGTGAATTAAATTGCGCAGAATCATTCACAGGCAAATCGAAGAAAGCTTCAGAGAAAGATATCAAAAAAATAATCGATGATTTCACAACCAGTGCAATCAGGTGTCATCAAGCAGGTTTTGATGGAATTGAACTGCACGGTGCACATGGATACCTAATCTCTCAATTCTTAGGAAAAAAAACAAATTTAAGAAAGGATAGCTGGGGAGGAAGTTTAGAGAAAAGATCTAAATTGCTTATTGAAATATTCAAATCCATAAAAAAAAATGTTCCAGAGTCATTTATTGTTGGCGTTCGTATTTCACCTGAAATAAAAAGCTTGGGAATTGAATTGAATGATTCAATAAACCTTATTGGCATTTTAAGAAAATTACCAATTGACTTCATTCACTTGTCATGCTGGGATGTTTTTTCCAAATCAAATTCAATCGCAAACAGCCAAAAGACATTAACCGAAATAATCACAGATAGCTATGAAAGTTTACCGACAATCATAAGCACCGGTAATGTTTGGTCAAGCCTCGATGCTCATAATTTGTTGAAGCAAGGTGCTGACTTGGTTGGTGTCGGCAGAGTAGCAATAGGCCATCCAAATTGGGCACACAATGTCTCTGATCTAAAATATTCACCCAAGAAACCTCCATTCAGCATTCATGAATTAAAAAAAGCAAAATTAAACAAAACATTCATCTCATACATGAAAAATTGGAATAATTTTGTAAAGTAAATAATTTATTACTGAGGTCTTGAAAGATCAATGTTCTTAAACATTCTGTAACCTAAAAATATAAACAAGACAGACCAGACAATCGACTGCATTGCATAAATTGAAGCAATCTCTATTGCATCCTTGCCGGAAACAATGATTGGGAACCATAAACCTATTGTAGGCAAAGCAGGCCATCCACCCTTTAAACCACCAAGAGTAACCAGCTCTGTAAAAACCTCATTCTCAACCTTGATAGGGAGTCTCCAAAACCAACTTATAAGCGGCCAAAAACAAAAAGCTAATGCAATGGCAGCTTTTTGGTTAAACTTTGCGGAAAGGAAATAAAGAGCTGACATAACGACAAACATAAAAGATGAAAGCAAAGTCCAGAAAACAGTTGCCAGTTCTTTTGCAGCCGGAAGGCCAATAGGTATTTCAAACTCAGGAAGTTGACGAGTTAAGAAAGCAACATTTTTGATGATTTCATAACCTTCAGTTCTTACAACACCATACTCAAACAAAAGCCAATATAAACCTGATAAAACTGCCCACCCCGGAACAAAAAGACCAAAAAATCTTCCTAAGCTATACTCAAGCCTGCTTATTGGGGATGTAATGATTGGGGTAAGTGTTTTTTTTCTTAAATCCTCCCTTAGCAAATCTGCTGCTTGATAAGAAATGACAAGAAAAAGAAAACCTATACCAGTCCATGTAAATGTAACAACTGTTGCATCTTGGTTCTGAGATAAAAGATAAGTTGAAAGGCCAAACAGAAGAGCACCTATAAAAACCATCTTGAGAGCCTTTCTGTTGCCTACAACAGACTGAAAGGTCATTTTTCCAATAGTGAATATATTTTTAAACTTCATCTTTTCTATCACTCTTAGAAACAACCCAGTCGATCAAATCAGTCTTATTTTCAGAAACCTCTATTATCTTTGATCCTGATTTGATTAAATTCTGAATTTGTGATTCTCTATCCTTCTTATCAACAAGAGCAAGCCAGCAACCATTCAATTGTTTGCTGCCTGGAATAACCTCTTTTTTGTTTTCATAAATTATCTTTACCTCATCCTCTATAGATAAATCCTCATTGCTCCCCTCGCCTTTGAGCTTTCCATTCTCTATAAAAACAAACCTGTCGCAAACGGTTTCAACCATTTCCATATTATGACTGCATAATAAAAGTGTTTTTTTCTGCTTTTTAAGATCAAGCAAAATTTCATTAAGAGCTTTTCTGCCAAAAGGGTCCAAGCCCCAAGCTGGTTCATCAAAAATGATCAAATCAGGATCATGAAATAAACTTCTTACAATTCCTACTCTTCTTAAAAGCCCTTTCGAAAGCTTTCCGGAGAGTCTATCCATATGAGAATTTAAACCTAGCAAGGAGGTCAAATCTTTTGCAGCAGAAAGAGCTTGTTTTGAATCCATTCCATGCAAGGCCCCTATTTCTTTCAAATAAGAATTGGGGGTCAGGTAGTCTGGACAAAAGAAAAACTCTGGAAGATATCCGACTGTAGCCTTGCCTTGAATATCTCCAGGGCTGAATCCAAACAACTTTGATTCACCTCCTTGCAAGCCAACCAAGCCAAGCAGGGATCCAATTAATGTGCTTTTTCCTGCACCATTAGGACCAATTAAACCGACAAACTCACCCTGCTTTACAGTTAATGAAAAATCGTCTAATGCTTTTATCTTTCCAAAGTGCCTTAAGGCGTTTTTAACAGATATTGGATATGTCTTGTTTATCAATTTAACTCTTCTGAAATGACAAGAGGGAAGTCCAATTTCATCTCAACTCCAGCAGGTGACATTTCAGCAGGAAGATAACCTTCAAGATAAAAACCAAGGTTCATCGATCTTGAAACAAGCATGCCTGTTTTTGAATCTATAACCATTTCACCCTCGCCTTTCATTGAAACCGACATATCTAAAAGAGAACAATCATTACCAAGTTCAGCATCAACTCCATTTAATTCGATTTCCATTAAGGTTTCCATCGCTAAGCATGAATCTTCTAACGAAACATAACTATCTGCATTTATGGCAAAAACAAGGTTTCCATTTCTTACACCTAAAAGCTCTTGTGAGACTTTTGCTTCAGGAATAAGGGCCTCAAGAAAATTTTTCATTTCCGAATACTCATCCTCTGTTGGTTTATTTTCAGAAACATAATCTTCGTTATAGTAAAAGTCCATAACATCAAAAATATTTTTACTGCTCCATTCTTTCTTATAGCCTGAATCTATTGAACCTAAAGGTATGTATCCAAAAATCCATGGAATAACATTCCCCACACCAGATCCCAACATGTCATATCTGCTTTTTTCTATCTGTTCTCTATAATCTTGCCAATAAAGATCCTCTTGTGAAAATTCTTGATTGTCTTCAGCTATATCGAATGTCAAAATAGCACCCTTGTCATCAATAAGCATTGTGCCCAAATATCCCTGAATTGTATCTAAAGTTGAATCTATAGGGTAACCAAACATCCTTGCCAAAGCAAGAGCATCTACAGGCTCTGTAGTTTGATTATCCTCAAAAGTCATGCTTAAATCAGAATCTTCAAGATGAACCTGAACCTGAAAATCGTCTTGATCCCTTGACATCTTTGTTCTGAATTTAGCCCAAAAGCTCATATCGACATTTAAATCTTGCTGCTCTTCAACTGGACCGAAACTAACCTCTAGGTTCCAATTCCATGTTTTTTCAAGATTGTCAACATCTAAAGTTAAATCCAAAGGAAAGATATCCTTTTCAATCATTTTTGATTTTGTATAACTTTTTTGAGCTGGTGCAGCAATAATAAAATACCCCACCACACAAAGAATCAAAAACAAAAAATTACCCTTGTTGTTCTTTTTCATCACCTTTCTCCCAAACTATATTACTAAATTTATCCTCATTGTCAATCCCTTGAAGGAGAACTTTCTTAACGGCAGCTATAGCTCCTGTCACATCAATATCTCTAGGACATGCATCCGTACAATTACCAATTGTATGACATCTAAAAACACCATCTAATCCACCAACTTTCTCTATTATCTTCTCAGCATCTTCATTCCTGGTGTCTAAAATAAACCTAGCAGCCATAACCAAGGCCTGAGGGCCTAAATAATCAGAATCAGACCATAATGAAGGACAAGAGGTAGTGCAGCATGAACACCAAATACATTTAGTCATATCTTCTATTTTTTCAAAATCCTCTTGAGACATTAAAAGCTCTCTTTCTCCGGCTTTATGTTCTTTGGCAACAACCCAAGGATTCACAGATTTAACCTTGTCCAAAAGTGGATCCATGTCTACAATCAAATCTTTTTCCACAGGAACACCTTTCAAAGGTGCTATGTTTATAGGTTTTCTACCTGGGATATCACCAACGAAAGTCTGACAAGCCAAACGGTTCAAGCCATCAATCATCATCCCATCACTTCCGCAAACTCCATGAGCGCAAGAAGCTCGAAAACCTAATGTGGTATCAACTTCATCCCTTATTTTCAAAAGGATATCCAAGATTTTGTCATCTTCATTAACTTCCAGCGTATATTCATCCACCCATTGATTTGGTTCCCTTTCAGGATTGAATCTCTGTATCCTAAAAACCCTTAACATTTCAATAAACCCTTGCCTTGACCTCAAATTTACCAAGATTGACATTCTTGAATTTAAATGTTGGATCATTTCCTTTTTCTTGATAGCACAAAGTGTGCTTCAGCCAATCCTGATCATTCCTATCAGGATAATCTTCCCTGCTGTGAGCTCCTCTACTTTCTTTTCTAAGCATTGCTCCATGCAGTGTTGCTTCACTAACATCAAGCATACAGGACAATTCAAAAGCAGCCATCATTTCATAATTATAAAAATTAGATTTATCCGAAATTGTAACCTTTTGAAAATCTTCTCTAAGCTCAGAAAGCAAAGAAGCACATTTTTTCATGCCTTCTTCATTTCTGAAAACAGAACAGTAATCCATCATGATTTCCTGCATTTTTTCTCTTATTTCGTAAACTTTAGGGCCTCTAGTGTTCGATCTTACTTGCTGTAAGAAAGATTCAGAATCATAGCCAGCATCACTCGGCAATTCAGAAAGCTTACTTGATTCTGAATAGATAGAAGCATGCTGTCCTGCTCTTTTTCCAAATACAACCAAATCCAAAAGTGAATTTGTACCTAGTCTATTTGCACCATGAACAGAAACACAAGCACATTCTCCAGAGGCATACAAGCCATGCATAACACTTCCATCTGGATCAACAATTACTCTTCCATCAACATCAGTTGGTATCCCTCCCATTGCATAATGTGTTGTGGGTTTGACTGGAATTGGCTCATCAGCAGGCTCGATATTTAAGTAGGTTCTTGCAAAACCTGTAACATCAGGCAATTTCTCATCTAAAAGTTTCCTGCCTAAATGAGTCAAGTCTAAATGAACAAAATCTTTTGCATCTATTCCTCTTCCAGCTTTTATTTCCTCATAAATAGACCTACTTACAATATCCCTAGGAGCCAAATCTTTAATTGAAGGAGCGTATCTTTCCATAAACCTTTCGCCTCTAGAGTTTACAAGAATGCCCCCTTCCCCTCTAGCTCCTTCGGTTATCAATATTCCTAAAGGATGCAATCCTGTAGGGTGGAATTGAACAAATTCCATATCCTGAAGAGGTATTCCCTTTTGATAACATATAGCCATGCCATCCCCTGTCAAGGAAAGCGCATTACTTGTAACTTTAAAACATCTTCCGTAACCACCTGTAGCAAGAATGACTGATTTGCTGTGAAATACATGTCTCTCTCCAGTAGAAAGCTTTACGGCAACAACTCCACAACATGAATTATCTTTTGTTATTATCTCAACTACCTGAAACTCATCAAAAAAATTCGTCTCCCTTCTAAGAGCTTGCTGATAAAGAGTGTGCAGGATCATATGGCCAGTTCTGTCGGCAGAGTGACAAGCCCTTCTCACAGGTGACTCTCCCCAATTTTTGGTATGACCACCAAAAGGCCTTTGAGAAATTTTCCCGTTACCAAGTCTCGAAAAAGGCAAGCCTTTTCTCTCTAAGTCAAAAATAGCGTCAGGAGCATCATTGCACATTTGTATAATCGCATCCTGGTCACCAAGATAATCACTTCCTTTCACGGTATCGTAAGCATGCCAAAGTGGATTATCCTCTTCTAAATTTCCTAAAGCTGCGGAGATTCCACCTTGAGCGGCACCTGTATGACTTCTGAATGGAAAAAGTTTTGAAAGAACCGCAACCTTCAAACCTTTGGGTATTGCAGCAACAGCAGACAATCCAGCGCCACCAGCGCCTATAACGATTACATCATATTGATGTTTATTCATAGCTCTCTGACTCATCCCGCATTTCAGCTATGGGACTTTCATATTTAGCTACACTGCCTTCTTCTGGTGAAAATGTAACAATAATCCACGAACCAATAATAATAGTTACAGCTGATATCGCTCTTATAAAAAAAATCCAATAAGCTTTATATTTTCTAATTTTCTTGTAATCCAAAAGTATTGATTCAATTCCATTTGCACCATGGATCATGCCAAAAACAAGCATCAATGCATCCATTATTCTCCAAAAAGGTTTGTTCCATTTTTCAGCAACTGTTTCATACTCTAAATTTTCAACACCAAAAATAAAATGAACATCTATGAAATGGATAAAAATAAGTATTATCAAAAAGGATCCGGATATCCTCTGAAACCACCATGCAAAAGTTCCTGGCACTTTCTTATAGCTCATCCGGCAACACCCTCAAATAAAGGTTTTAACAATATGTAAGTCCCAGGAAGCATCAATAAAATCGTTAAAAAAACAATTATCCAAAATAAAAATTTAGCAAAATGGCTTGTCCTTATTCCTGAAAAATCAATAATAATAATTCTCAATCCATTTAAACCATGCCAGAGAATAGCACCCATTAAACCAACTTCAGCAACCCTGAAAAAAGGAGTATTGAATAATTCAACATGATGATTCCACTCTTCCGGCCCGATTTTCAAATAAATTGCTCCCATTACATGGATGATTAAAAAAATAAAAATTCCAATGCCTGTTAGCCTGTGCAGGAGCCAAGATAACATTCCTTCCTTTATCGAATATCTCATTTTTTAGTTTCCTCAATAGCTTTTTCTAACATCAAATCACCTATCCTATCGCGAATATCTATTCTCAAAGCAGATATTTGGCCTTGAAGGCTTTCTATCTCTTCAAGAATCTGAATAACTTTCTCATCTTCAGAACTAGCAATTTCAAAATCAGGTTTTATTCCATTTCCATTAACCTGATGACCATTAGGTGTTAAATAAACTGCTGTTGTGATAATTACCGAGCCACCACTATCAAGATTTTCACCATGCTGAACTAAACCTTTGCCAAAAGTTCTATTACCTACAATCAAACCCCTTTCATGATCTTGGATAGCTCCAGCAAATATCTCACTTGCTGAAGCACTATATTCATCAACAAGAACTATCAAACCTAAATCCTCACCAATCCCTCCAGGCTTAGCGGAAAAGCTTCTTTCGTCATTTTTGAACTTAATGCTCACTATCAAACCTTTATCCAAAAACAAATCTACTATTTCCAAACAAGAATACAATTCTCCTCCAGGGTTTCCCCTTAAATCCATAATGATATTTTCAGCACCTTTATCGATGACAGATGCTAGCTCCTGCTTAAGCAATGAAGGCGTATTCTTGTTGAATTGAAGCAATTCTATAAAATAAGTTTTGTCGCTTAGCTTCTCGACTTTTCCGATAGAAGGGACAACAACAACCTCACGAACAACTGAAATATTCATTGTCTCTGCTGTTGTTGAATCTATTATTTCTAATTCAACAGCCTTTCCTATCGGCCCTCTTACATAAGAAACAGACTCTTCATAACTTGAATCTTCAAAAGAGTTTCCATCTGCAGAAATGATAATGTCTCCATTTTTTATTTCTGATTTATAAGCAGGTCCACCCTTCACAACTGATACGACTTGCAAAAATTTACCATAAGGAGCAATGGTTACGCCTATCCCCCCAAACTCGCCTTCTGTATTTTCCCATTCTATTTTTGATTTAGTCGGCGGAACAAAACGACTATACCTGTCAAAAGAAGACATCATTCCCGATATAGCATTTTCAGTAATCTCCCTTTTCTTCTCCTCGCTTAAATCTTCAAAATATCTATCCTGAACAACCCTCCAAGCCTCCTCCATATAAGACACACCTTCGAAAGAGCCATCGGAAACAGAAAAATCCTTCATTTTCGAAGGCTCGTTGCCAGGCAATCCACCATAAGTTTCCAAAACAACAAAAACCAAAAAAACCACCAAAAAGAATTGGATTATTGTTAATGTTTTTTTTAAATTATTTTTCATTAGAGTTCAAATAAGGGTAAGGGTCATAAGGAACATCATTTTTTCTTGTTTCAAAATGAAGATGAGGTCCTGTCGACAACCCGGTACTGCCAACCAGTCCTATAAGATCACCTCTTTTGACTGCCTTTTCATTGTCTATTAATATTTTGCTTAAGTGAGCATATCTTGTTGTCCAACCTTCAGCATGCTGGATAATTATAAATTTACCTAAACCAGCCCAGTTACCACTTTTTTCACCTACAAAAATAACCCTTCCTGTTTCAGCTGCATAAACAGGTGTACCTTTTGGAGCTGCAATATCCTGTCCATTATGAGGCCTGACATAACCCAAAACCGGATGAAGCCTATTTGGGTCAAAAGGGCTTGACAAACGACCTTCGCAAGGCTTGTATAAGGGCAATTCCCATCTTGCACCTCTATAAGTGAGTATTGTCTCTGCATCAACCTCTAGCTCAAGTCGATTTCGTTCATTCCGAAGATCTATGATTTCCTGCTCATAAGTGCTATTAAATTCTTCTAAAGCATCAATGCTTTCAGAAAGTTCAAATTCTTTTTTGGCAAGGGTTTCGTAAAGCTTATCCTTTTTCGACAAAGAGCTGTTTAAAAGATCTTCAATTGCATTAATGTCAATAGAAGCTTTAGACAAAGAGGATTCCATGGAGGATATAGAACCCGTCAAGCCTTTAACCTTTTGCTGGTAGGCATCCAAATGCTTCTCATAGCCAAAAACCATAAACCACGAAGGGATTATTTGCTTATCTTTGAGAGAGTCATTTAAAACAGAAGAAAGTCTTGAATATTGTTGTTCGATCTCTTCTTCCAACTGGCTTCTTAAAGCAAAAAATTGAGTCTTCCTATTTGTTAAAGTTTCTATGTCACTCTCAATAAAATTCACCTTTTCTTCAGACTCTCGAATAGATGTTTTTTTCTCTTCGACCATGTCCTTATGAAAATCCAAATCTATATAAACAGAATCAATTTCAGACCAAACCTCTTGTAGCTCCTGTGGTATCTTTTCCAGAAATAAAAAAAATAAAATATAAAAAATATTCATGCTTTCTTGAGGTTCCCCCTCTTACAAATCAAAAACAGGCAAATATTCATGACAAGAATATACAACCATAAATTTTGCAAAATTGAACGAATGTCTGCTGATGAAACAAAATGCAAAAACCTCATAGAGAAAGCGCTAAAAACAATAGTCATAAAACCACTGAAAACAAAAACAAAGATTAATTTTTTAATTTTTTCACGCAGAAAAAACAACACAAAAAACAACCACAGGAAACCAAACAAAAAAGATAAATTTTTAAAATTAACAGCAATTTGATTGTAAAAATCAATGTTGTCTAATCCAACCAAATTGTCAGAAGGCATCAAGGTCTCTACTTTTTCTTTAAACCTAGAAACGTCCTGTCCTCTTTCAGGGTAAATATTTACTGACCAAAAAATTTGATCTGAAGGAATGTTGCCAAAATCAACATTAAACCTAGAAGATAAAAATTCAAGATTCATTTCAGGTGTAAAGATTTCAAAACTTGGAAAAAAATCTTTTGATCCTTCAATATATGTTAAGACATCTTGAAGCTCTTCTTCGGTGTTCAAATAAACACTTAAGAACACATTTTTTTGAAAGTAAGAAGAAAAGGAAAAAAGCGCAATAAAAAAAATAAAAAAAAAGTTACAGCAAAAAAGATGTAAAGACTTGTTTATTTCTTTGTACAAAATTTACTCCTCAAAACCTTGCTAAAAAATGCAGGATAACAATTTATTATTCTAATTAATCTTCTTGGCTCAAAAAAGATTCTCCATAAAAATTCAAAACCAAATTTAACCATTATCAAAGGTGCTCTTGTTTTTTTCATTGAAAAAACATCCAAAGCCCCTCCAACACCAAAATAAACACAGGGGTTCTTTTTGGTTGCAATCTGCATGATCTCTCGCTCCTGCAGCCCTGCACCCTTACCTACCAGGACAATTGCTTTTTTGGTTTTTCTTATCAAGTCAATTACTTCTTTTTGATTTTCAGAAAAGCCATCAAAAGCCTCAATTATTTTTGACTTAAAGTTTAAATAAACCCAATTGTTTTTCAAACTTTTGCAATCTTGATCACTGCCTCCCCAGCAAATAACATTAAAAAAATTTTCCTTCAACAGGCTAGAGACGAGATCTATCCCAGGCAACCTGCGAGCTTTAACACCTAAAAAGATCATTGCATAGTAAACAGCTATACTTTCAGGTATCCACAAAACATCATCATCAAAATCAAGATCTTTTGTTTTCAGCCAGGTTTCTGGATTCAAGGTAAAAACCTTCAAATTTCTATTCTGCTTTGAATAAGATGAAATAAATTCTATTATTTGTTCTTTGTTGGAAATAACAATTTCTCTATCTAGAAAAAAAACTTTTTTTAAATCCATTTTGAATTAGCAAACTGAGGTTTTGGTAAATCTTCATTACTGGAAGAGTAAGGAAAACCAGCCCTTTTGCACAAATGATGAATTTTTCCACCTTGAGGACCGATGCCAAGGCCCTTTTGACCATTCATCCATGCAAGCAAAAGAGGATGATACCTAGAGCTAATGATGGCATCCTTTCTTGACAAAAATATAAAACTTTTTTTGATATCCTCTGTTTGATGATGAAAATAATTAAAATCACTAAAATTACAAAAATAATTTCTTTTATCTGAAACGAACACAGAATCCGCTAAAGCGGGAATGAATTGATCGGCTGGATAAGGACACCACACTACTCCCTGCCTGATGGAATCATTGATACAAGGGAGACAAACTGAATCTAAACCTTGTTTAAGCTTTAAAAAACTTGTTGCTGGCCTTAGTTCAAAAAAATCAAATTTTAAATTAATCAAAAAATTTAACAAAAACTTTTTAAAAGGGCTTTTTAATTCGGTTAAATCCATATCATAAGCCTTCGCCTTTCTTGAAACTAAAACCATAAAAAAATACCAATAAAAGGATGCGTTTGAAGTTCTATCTTGAAAAAGACCGCCTCCAGGAAGAATAATATTTTTTAAAAAAGAAAAAGAAAAATTACATTTCTTAGGAATCAAACCCTTGCTACAAATTCGATTAGTTTCCCATTTTTTCATGGCATCATTAAGAATCCAATCATCTCCAAAATTAGCTTGAGAAAAAGACCCTAGCAATATATTTTTATTCATACCAAGTATGTTAAACTTGGAAAGCCGAAAATGGAAAACAAAAAAAACAAAAATGAAAAACCTGTAATACCTGTAAGTTTTACAAAAGCAATTGCAATGCTTTTTCTTGGTTTTTTCATCTGGATTCTTGTGAAGATATCGTCACAAGAAATAGAGTTTTCATTTTTATTTCCAGAAGCTAAAAAAATCAAAGTTGGGTGGCTTTTGCTTTTTTCCTTTGCTTCTGGCTACATCTTTTCAAAACTACCTTTAAAATTAAAACTTTAAATGAACAAAATAGACCTAGCAATCGTTGGTGGTGGAGCAGCTGGCATGGCTGCTGCCCTATATGCAGCAAGGTCAAATCTAAATGTTGTGCTTTTCGAAGGGCAAAGCCCAGGGGGTCAAATCACATTAACAAACGAGGTAGAGAACTATCCTGGATTAGGTGTAGAAAACCCTATATCTGGACCAGAAATAGCAATGCTTTTTTTAAATCATGCTGAAAAGTTTGGTTCAAAAACCGAATACACTTTTGTTGATTCAATAGAAGGTACCGCAGGAAAATTCATCCTAAAAACCTCAAATGGAAGTTGGCTATCAAAAGCAATAATCCTAGCTCCAGGATCAAAAGCTAAAGAGATTGGCGTGCCTGGCGAAAGGGAGCTTATGGGTCTTGGTGTCTCAACATGCGCAACATGCGATGGAGCTTTCTTCAGGGATCAAGAAGTTGTCGTGATAGGTGGTGGAAATAGCGCAATTGAGGAAGGTTTATTTTTAACAAGGTTTGCAAAAAAAGTAACAATAGTGCATAGAAGACAAGAGTTTAGAGCCACTCCAGTCATACTGGAAAGAGCTAAAAAGAACGAAAAAATCGAATGGAAGCTTGACTGTGTTGTTGAAAAAATAAACGGAAAGAACAAAGTTGAAAATGTAGAAATAAGAAATATCAAAAACAATCAAACTGAAACTTTCGAAACAAACGGTGTGTTTATTTTTATAGGCCATAACCCAAATACCAACTTTATAAAAAATACTGTTAATCTTGATGATCAAGGCTATATAGATGTTAACAACAAACAAGAAACAAGCATAAAAGGAATATGGTCTGCAGGAGACTGCTCTGATCATCATTACAAACAATTGATAACAAGTGCTGGCGATGGCGTAAAAGCAGCACTTAATGCTATTCATTGGCTAGAAGAAAACAGCTAAAAAAATGCAAAAAACCTATTCAATTGATTTTAAAAAAGCTTTACAACGAATTGAAAAGCATATTGTAAAAACACCATTAATTGATTTTGAATCAGGCAACCCTAAAATCAAACTTAAATTAAAACTCGAATGCCTTCAGAAAACAAATTCGTTCAAGGCAAGAGGCGCAATGAACCATATACTTCAATTAAGCAAAAGACAAAAAAGAAAAGGTGTAGTTTCAACAAGTTCTGGAAATCATGGAAAAGCAGTTTCCTGGGCTGCAAAAAAATACTCTGTCCCTGCAACAATATGCATGGAAAAAAAAGCATATAAAAATAAAATCAAAGCTTGTCAAGACCTTGGTGCTAATGTGTTTCTTGGCTCCTCAAGAAAAGAAGCTGAAGACGAATGCGCTAAACTCGTTGAGCAGGGATTGACACTGATTCATCCATACAGCTCCGCAAGAACAATTGAAGGAGCTGGAACAATTGGGCTAGAAATAGCCGAACAATGGCCTGAAGTTGATGTTGTATGTGTGGCTTCAGGTGGAGGAGGCAGTATATCTGGAATCTCTCTAGCTTTAAAAAGAACACTTGGTTCAAAAATTAAGATACTAGGAGTGGAACCAAAAGGCTCACCCAATCTAACAAAAGGCCTTGAAGCTGGGCATGAGTATTTTCTGAAAAAGATAGAAACAGAAATTCAAGGCTTATGTCCATTGAGCACAGGTGATATTAATGTGGATATCTGCAAAGAAAATGTTGAAAAAATCCTTCTTCTTGATGATTGTGACATATTTAAAACACAAAAAAAATTAATGGAAAATAACAATTGGATAGTTGAACCAGCAGGAGCAGCGGCGGCAACTCCAATTTTCAACGACCTGTTTCCAAAATCATGGACAAAAAACAAAAAAGAATTGAATGTTGTTGCTATTGTTTCAGGAGGAAATGCAGATCAATCACAAATTAGAAACCTCTAAACACTAAAGATCGGCAAGTTTTTTTTGCTCTTGATCAATTCGTATCTTCCTTGAAAGAAACCAAAACAACCATGATAAGAAACATAAATAAAAATAAGTAATATGCTCTTTAAAAAATAAATCAAAACAAAAGCTCAACAAGAAAACAAAAGCCAAGCATGAAATTACAAAAAAACTAAACTTTAACCGTTTTCCAAGATTGAATATTACCGTGCCGCAGATCCATGAAAAATAAGGAAAAAGAATTGGAATACACGCATTTATCAAAGCCATTTCACCGCTGCCTGATCGAGCAAGATAAACAGCAAGAAATAAATAAGTATAAGAAACCAAGAAAGAAGCTCCGACACCCAGCATCAATCTACTGCCATTATTCTCTCTATCAGGCTTAAATACAAAATGAGGAACAACAGCAAGTAAGAGTACAAAATAACTTGATAACGACAATATACTCTCTTTGAAAAACAAAACAATAAGACCTGTCAGAAAACCAATAACTAAAGATTGAATTCTGGCGCCATCAGATAAGGCAACTTTTATATTCATCAAGTTGCCAAATAAAAAAATAGCAAGTATTTCAAAAAGAAGTAAAGGAGTTGTTCCCACAAAAGTATCATAAGACAATCTAGAATCCAAATTATGAAGAAATTTTATTTAAATGGCTACAACCTAACAGCAAGAATGCTTACGAAGGTTTCTAGAGGGAAGGTAAGTCTTGCAATTGAAGACGAATGCTGGACTCGAATTAACAAATGCAGAAACATGGTTGAAGAAAAAATCGAAAAAAAAGAACCCATGTATGGAATAAATACAGGAATTGGAGAATTTTCTGAAGTAACATTAAATGAAGAACAAACTCGAAAATTCCAAAATCACCTTGTTTACTCTCATGCTGCAGGAATAGGAAAGGCAATGTCAAAAGAAATTGTTAGAGGTGCAATGTGTGGAAGAATAAACGTTCATTGCAAAGGTTTCTCTGGTGGCAGAAAAGAAATCACTGAAAAAATGATTGAAATCCTCAATAGTGATGTAGTTCCTTATGTTTGTGAAAAAGGATCTGTAGGAGCATGCGGAGACCTTGCTCCAATGAGTCAAATTGCTTTAACCATGATGGGTGAAGGTGATGCTTTCTATAAAGATAAACTAATGAAAGCAAAAGACGCTCTTGCCAAAGCAAAAATCAAGCCTTTGAAGCTAGAAGCAAGAGATGGCTTGTCAATAATCAATGGTTCAAATGTCCTTACAGCGCTTTCAGCTTTAATCCTCAATGATGCAAAATTATGGCTAAAAACACACGATCTTTCAGCCTCAATGACGCTTGAAGCTCTTAATGCAAATATGAGACCCTACAAATCGAAACTTCATGAGCTAAGAGGTTTTACAGGCTCTAAAAAAGTAGCAAAAAACATCACTGCCCTAACAGAAGGATCAGAAATTCTAAATTCTAAAAATAAAAAACTACAAGATGCTTACTCTTTAAGATCCACTCCACAAGTAGCAGGAACGCTTAGAGATTCACTTTCATATGCATTGAAACAAGTTGAAATTGAATTAAATGGAGTTGGAGATAATCCAATATTTCTGCCAGAAGAAAAAGAGGTTTTGACTGGAGCTAACTTTCAAGGAACTCCTGTAGCGCTACCAATGGAAATGATTGGAACTGGACTATCTATGGTTGGAGTGCTTTCAGAAAGGAGAATGAATAGGCTTGTGAATCCAGCTCTTTCAGGGGGGCTGCCTCCTTTCCTTACAGAGGATCCAGGTTTTAATTCAGGATTAATGGTTAGTCAATACACTGCAGATGCTCTATGTGTAGAAAATAGAATACTCAGTCATCCTGCAGCAAATCAATCTATACCAGCAGCAGCAGATCAGGAAGATTTTGTTTCAATGGGCTTAACAACAGCGCAAAAAACAAAAAAAATTCTAGAAAACTGTTGGGGCATTCTTGCAATAGAGATGTTGGCATCGGCACAAGCTATCGAATTAAGAAAGCCCGCAAAACCAAGTCCAATAATTACTGAAATTGTTAAAGAAATAAGAAAAAGCATCAAACACTTAGATGATGATAGACCATTGTTTGACGATCATAACAAAATGGTTGAAATTTTAAGAAGCGGCAAACTGGTTCAGATAATAGAAAAGAAACTTGGAAAACTTGAATGACAAAATGCAAAACTTAGATTCGTTTAAAAAAGATTTAAAAAAATTCACAAAAGAAAAAATCAAAACAAGAGCTGAAAAAAACAATGAATCTGAAAAATATGACACGAAAACCGCAGTAGAAATATGCAAGAAAGGATGGCTTGGCATATCCGCTCCTGAAAAGTATAAAGGTGGTGGCAAGAACCCATTATGGACTTATGAAATCATAAGAACATTTTCACAAGAAGACATAACAGCTGCAGCAATCATCACTGGTCAATTCACACTGGTTGCAGAAATATTAATTAACGAATGCCAAGAAGATATCAAAAATAATTACGTACCTAGGATATTAAATGGTGAGATTAATGGCTGTTATGCATTGACAGAACCAGATGCTGGATCGAATCCTTCCGAAATGAAATCAAGGGTTAAAAAAACAGAAAAAGGCTGGATTTTAAATGGTCAAAAAATGTGGATAACAAATGGAAACATAGCAGATTTAGCAATCGTTTACGCCAAAGAAGACGATGCTGTAAGCTGCTTCTTGGTTGATATGAAATCAAAAGGAATATCAAAAACAAAAATACATGGAAAAATGGGATTTAAGTCAAGCGACACTGCAGAGATATCATTTGAGAACGTATTTATACCTGATCAAAATCGCATAGGCAAGAAAGGGAAAGGTTTAAGTGTTGCATTTAAAGCTTTAGATAATGGGAGGCTTGGTATATCAGTTATGGCATTGGGTGCAATTGAGGGCATACAAAAAAGGTTAATTGAAATCGCAAAAAACAAACCAAGTCAAAAAAATATAGAAGATGTAGCCAAGGTGGAAGTGATAATCGAATCATGTAAATCACTAATATCAAAAGCAATAGATCTAAAATCAAATAAAAAAAATTTCACCAAATACGCATCTATGGCAAAACTTAAATCAACAGAGGGAGCAACAAAAGCAGCAAATATGCTGACTGACAAATCAAGAGATAAGTTTGCAAATAGAGTTTGGAGGGATGTCAGAGTCATGGAGCTTTTTGAAGGAACTAGCGAAATTCAAAAACTTATAATTGGAAACATGATAACCGGGTTCAAAGCATTTAACTAATTGAAAAAAAACCAATTTTACGAAGATTCATTTTCTATTCCTTATGTCAGAATATTAAACAGCATACTAGCATTCTTGCTTAAGAATAAAGCAAAAGTTAAAAAAATAGAATTTTCAGAAAGGGACAAAAAGAAACTAAAAAAAACTTTATCAAATGGAGCCCTAATCGCCTGCAATCACCCTACAGATTTTGACCCCCCTTCCCTATACTGTGCATTGAGAAAACTAAATCTGGAATTCAGGATAATGACTGCAAGAGATGTAATGTCTAGAACCCCATATATTTTTAGAAAATTAATACAGATGGGTGGCTGCTTTTCAATAGACAGAACTAAACTTGATAGAAAATCCTTATCAAGGTCAATTGAAATCCTTTCCAGCAAAAAAAATTTAATTGTTTTTCCAGAAGGAAGAACACATGGACAAGGCGGCAGGCTTCTTGAATACCAGCCAGGCCCAATAAAAATTGCAACGCTTTCTTCCAGGAAAACAAAATCATCTATAAAAATTTTACCAATTGCGATTTATTATTCAATAATTGGTGACAAAGATAAAATAATCCAAAAACGTTTAGAGGAACTTGAAAAAATACTCAAAATTAAAGCCGATAAAGGAAACGACATAGACCTTCGAATTAGCCAAATTGTGCATTTGATAATTAGAAAACTTGAAAAACAAGAAGGGTACCAGGAGCCAGAAAAAAAATACAAAAAAACTACAGCCAGATGGGAATGGCTAGCTTCAAGGATTCAAAAACTGTGTGAAACCTCTATAAAAAATATTGAGATCAAGCTAAAAATAAGACTACTTGAAAAAGATACGCTTTCTAGCAGGGTGCAGAAAGCAAGAGAAGCAAACGATCTAATAAAAAACAAAAAAGAAAAAAATGCAAATACAAAAAAGATATTGATGCTCCATTCATTATCATCCTTGAATTTCAAAAACTGGAAAGAATCACATGAATCCATTGAGGAAATATTGGCAATTTTTTCAAAAGAGATACATAGGCTTATGGATAAAAAACATGTTATAAAAACTGAAAAAAAATGTCACTTTAAACTGGGTAAAATCATTGAAGTCAAAAATTTAAAACACTCTACTCCAAGCTCATCTAAACAGCATGAAAAAAAATTATTAAACCTGCTCTGGAAATCAACTTGGCAACCTTTAAACGAACTTAAACAGGAGAACAGTACAATTATCAAATGATGGTTTGGATAAAAAAAATATTATCAAAAATTCTTTCATACTCTTTAAAGCCTGAAAATAGCGATCATCTGGCACACCTTTTTGTCATTTCTTGGAAAAAAAACTTTAAAAAAACTGCAATAACAGAAAACAAAGATGGAAAATGGATCAATATTTCATATGGCGAATTAGGCTTGGCGGTTCATAAGGTTGCAGGATGGCTTAAAAACCAAATAGGAAAATCAGAAAAAAGAATTGGCATTTTTCTTCCAAATTCAGCTGGTTTTGTCGTATCTTTTTTCTCATGTCAAATATTAGGCAAAACAGCAGTTCCTTTAAATTATGCGCTTTCCCCAAAAGAAGTAAAAGATGTTATAAACGATGCTCAAATAAAAACATTACTTACATTTCAAGCACCTGAAGGCAGAGCAACAAAAATATTCGGTAATACCTTGGACTACCTTCAAAAAGAGATAGATGATTTAAAAATACTAAAATTAAACAAACCTAAAAATCAAAAAGAAATTCAGAGGTCAAGTTTTCTAAAAAGCCTCCCAAGGCCAAATCCTGAAGACATATCTTGTTACATATACACTTCCGGCTCAACTGGAAAACCTAAAGGCGTAATGCTTTCACATGGAAATTTATCTAGCAACCTTTCAGACTTTTGGAAAGTATTAGGAGATACAGAAAATCACACAATAAGCGGAGTCTTACCTCTTTTCCATTCTTTTGGATTGACAGCAGGAATGCTTGCTGGGATGCTTTCTGGTGGTAGATTTGTTCCTGTGCCAGCATTTCAACCAAAAATAGTTCTTGACATAATCAAATCTCAAAAAATAACCGTTCTTGAACTTGTTCCATCAATGTATAACTCTTTAATAAACGCTGCAAATAGATTAAAGAATCCTGAAAAAGACTTATCTTCAATACAGCTAGCTGTAGCTGGAGGAGCACCTCTGCCAAGAGAGATAATTGAAAGATTTGAAAAAATTACAAAAATTCCAATATATGAAGGGTATGGAGCAAGTGAAACTAGTCCGGTAATTTCATTTAACAGACCAGGTAAACCTCCAGTTTTTGGAACATGCGGTATTGCTTTTCCAAGTGTAAAAATTCAACTCAGAGATGAAAATGGAGACGAAATTACAACTGCATTAAGCCCTGAAGATAATTCCAAATCACCAATCAAACCAAAAGAAAATGCTGAAGGTGAAATATGGATCAAAGGACCAAATGTTTTCAAAGGCTACCATGGAAAAGAAAAAGAAACAAATGAAGTATTAATCAATGGGTGGTATCGAACAGGAGATATAGGAAAATTTGACAAAAGGGGAAACCTAACAATTTGTGGAAGAGCAAAACACATGATCATAGTTGCTGGAGAAAATGTTTATCCAGCGGAAATTGAAGATGCCGTTATGAAACATCCAGAAGTTAAATCAGTTGTAGCCATTGGAATACCAGATAAAAAAACTGGAGAAAGAATAAAAGCATTCGTAGAGTTAGAAAACCAGAAAGACAACCAAGAAATAAAAAATAAAATCATTTCTTTCCTGAATCAAACAAAACTACTAGCAACATACAAAATGCCAAAAGAGATAGAAGTTGTCAAGGAAATCCCCATGCTGCCAACAGGAAAACCTGACATTCCTGCAATTAAGGGCGAAAGAGATCCTATAAAAAACAAAAACTTATAAATATGAAAGAATTCTTTAAAAGAATCATGAATCTGTTTAAACCCTTTTCATCAAATTTTGAAAAAGAACTTAAACAAGAAATGGAAAAAGAAAAAAAAGAACAACTAAAAAGAGACAGGTTTAGAAAAACCTAAACGCTAACCCACTTTTCAAGCACCTCTTTCCAGTCGGCAACAATTCCATAATCACATATATCAAATATCGGAGCATTTCTATCAGTGTTTATCGCAACTATCACAGAGGAATTCTGCATTCCTGCTCTATGCTGAACAGCTCCTGATACCCCAAAGGCAACATAAAGTTTAGGACTTACTGACTTTCCAGTTTGACCAATCTGATGTGAATAATCAATCCAACCCATGTCAACAACAGCTCTTGAAGCCCCAACTGCCGCATCAAGCTTTCTTGCAAGTCTCTTCAATGATTCAAAACCTTCTGGACCTTGTATACCTCTTCCTCCTGAAACAACCACATCTGCAGATGTTACATCCTTGTTCTCATCGCTACTTTCTACTGATTCAAGAATTTCAAATGAAACTGAATCCTGCCCATCAAGAGAGACCACTGAAGGATTTTTTGCTTCCCTAGCGCTTGAGTCAATTGCCTTGGAATTAAACTGAACACAACCAGAAGAAATCTTTGATGTATAAAGAACCTTTCCACCAAAACCGTATTTCTGCAAAACAATATCGCTATCATCCTTACAGTAATCAAAACCATGACAACCCCAAACTACAGGCTCATAAGCACTAACAGAAAAAGAAGCCAATATTTCGCCAGTAAAACCATCATCCAAACCAACAATAACAACCTGTTCATCAAAATGATCAGATAGTCTCCTTCCTGATTTAATAGAGTTATTTGAATCTACATGTATCAAATCTTCAACACCGAAGAAATCAAAATCACATTTTTCACCTATCCAAATAGCACCATCTGCTGAAATCTGATTTGACAATTTTGCACAAAGATCTTTATCACTATGAGTATGAGCTAATATAAAAATCTTCATCAGAAACCCTCCTTTTTCAACTCTGCATGAAAGTCAGAAAAGGACTCAATGCCTTCCCATATTTTATTTTTTCTCTCTTTTTTAACATTTTCAACATTAACAACCTCACACCTCTGATCAAACTCAAGGGCTTTTTGGTTAATGTCTAAATCTGAAATGGCTAATTTTTCAGGCTGAGGCGCTGACAAAACAGCCATGACATCTGGTATCCTGGGTTCAGCAACAGTTTTATAAACCGATAAAACAGATGGGTTTTTTACTTTTGCTTTTGTTTTTTTTCCTTGATAGCTAAAAACAACAATTGGCTCAGATGAAAACTCCTCAACTGAAGAAACTTGATTTAAACAATCCCATCCCAAAAGAGACGCAACTGCAGAAGGCAACAATCCACCCTTTCCATCAGCAGCTGATGCACCGCATATAACCATTTCAGCATTAACCTTTTTTGCTAATGCAGCAAAAACATTAGCTGTAGCAACTAAATCAGCACCATTTAATGAATCATCAAAAATATGGCAACAAGAAGCACAACCCATTGCACCAAGTTCAGACAACATTTCAGAAGCCGACTCAGGACCCATTGTCGCAAGGACAACCTCACCAGAAACAGATTCGGCTATTTGGATTGCAAGCTCAACAGCAGATTCATCATCAGGATTAACAGTTTTCGGAACACTTTCTCTATTAACTATGCCATTTTCACCAAAAGTTAAATCGGTAGTAGCAGGGACCTGTTTTGCTAAGACTAATATTTTCATTTTTTCACCTCATTTAATAATTCTTCAGGTATCCATTGATCTATTGTCGGTATGAAGGAATCAAGAAATTTGAGAGACGTAGCCTCACGTGCAACATGCCTGCTAACAACAAGTCTTTGGATTTGATTTGTTCCTTCGTAAATTTGAGTGATCTTTGCATCTCTCATATACTTTTCAACTGGATAATCTTTCATAAAACCATATCCGCCAAAAATCTGAACAGCTTCTGTTGTAACCCACATCGCTGTATCAGTTGCAAAAAGTTTACCCTGAGCAGCCATCTTGTTTGCCTTAGCCTTCAATGATGGATCTTTATCAGCAGCGTCAATCATTCTTGCAGATTCGTAAACTAACTGCCTTGCTGCTTCAATTCTTGTAGACATATCAGCTAGAAGAAATCCTATTGATTGGTGATTTTGTATAGGTTGACCAAATTGTCTTCTTCTGGAAGCAAACCTAGAAGCATATTCAAATGCTCCTTGAGCACAGCCTAAAGCTTGAGCTGCAACACCAGGCCTTGCATGATCAAGAGTCTCCATTGCAATCTTAAAACCTTTACCTTCAGAATCGCCCAAAAGATTCCATTTTGGAACAGCACAATCTCTAAAATAGAGCTCTCTTACAGGAACACACCTAATCCCCATCTTGTCTTCCTCTTTTCCTAGCTCAAAACCGTCTGTTCCCTTTTCTACAACTACTGCTGAAATGGCAGAGGGTTTTCCAACCTGGCTTGGATTAGTGACTCCAAAAACTGAATAATAATGTGCCACTCCACCATTTGTATTCCACTTTTTATCACCATTAATCACATACCCATCATCATTTTTAGAGATAAGAGTTTTTAAATCTGAAGCATTTGATCCAGCCATTTTTTCAGACAAAGCAAAAGAGATCAACCTTTCACCATTTGCAATTTCAGGTAACCACTTTTGCTTCTGCTCCTCTCTTCCCCCTAAAATTATTGGGTAGGAGCCTAGAGCATTTACTGCAAACATAACACCTACTCCACCACATGCTCTAGATAATTCCTCAACAACCAAGCAAAGATTCAAGCTTCCAAGGCCATTGCCTCCATACTCTTTAGGTATCCAAGTTTTTAGCAAACCACTTTCTGCAAGAGCTTCTTTAACTTTCCATGGATACTCCTGTTTCCTGTCGTGCTCAGAAGCTAAAGGCCTTACAACGTTTTCTGCAACATGTTTCGCCTTTTCTTTAATTTCAAAATTTACACTATCTAACATATCAAGATCTCCTTAAAACTAAACAGGCATTATGCCCTCCAAATGCAAAAGAATTTGACATTGACACATTAACAACCGAATCCCTCGCATCATTAGGAGTATAGTCTAAATCACAATCAGGATCATTCGTGTTGTAATTTATCGTTGGAGGCACAATATTTTCCCTCATTGAAACAACACAAGCAGCGCACTCTATTGCACCAGCAGCACCTAACAAATGACCATGCATACCTTTTGTGCTTGAAATGTTCAATTTGCCAACATCTGAACCAAAAGTTAATTTAATTGCATTTGTTTCCATCAAGTCATTAAATTTTGTAGAGGTTCCATGAGCGTTAAGGTAATCAACTTCAGAAACAGGAATCTGAGCATCCCTTAAAGCAAATTCCATAGCCTTTGACGGGGATTCTCCGTTTAAGTTTGGTGATGTTATGTGGTAAGCGTCACTCGTGACAGCATAACCAGCAACCTCAGCTAAAGGAACGCCTCCTCTCTTTTTTAAACTTTGCTCACTTTCGAGAATAAAAGCGACAGAACCCTCTCCCATTACAAAACCGCTTCTGTCCATGTCAAATGGTCGACTCGCTTCAGATGGATTATCATTAAAATTGCATGCCAATGCTTTCATGTTTGAAAAACCAGCTAAGGAAGTTGGTGCTATAGCTCCTTCGGCTCCTCCGGTAACCATCACATCCATAATTCCATTTCTAATCAAATGAAAAGCTTCTCCTATTGCTATTGTTCCAGTAGCACAAGCTGCAACTGGAGCCGTCGAATAACCTTTTAATCCATATTTAATTGATATCCATCCAGGAGCTATATTGCATATATTTTTTGGGATGTAAAAAGGACTTATAAACCTGGGACCCTTTTTAAAATATTTATCAAATTGAGTATGATGCTCCCACATTCCGCCTATTCCGCTACTTAAATTAACGCCTACCCTATAAGGATCTATTTCTTCAAAATTGATATCTGAATTTTCTACAGCCTCCTGAGCTGCTGCCATTGAAAACTGTGTAAACCTATCCATTTGCCTTGAATCTTTTGGATTGATATGCTCTGTAGGGTCCCAATCAGGAACCTCACAAGCAACCTGGCATTTGTGATTGGCAACATCAAATAAAGAAATATTTCTAACAGTAGATTCACCTTTTACCAAACCTTTCTGCAGGCTTGAAAAGCCATTACCAAACGGTGTCACTGCACCAATACCTGTAATAAAAACCCTTGTCATGAAACGTCCATACCCCCATTAACTTTTAAAATTTGGCCAGTTACATAAGAAGACTGATCAGAAGACAGAAAAGCAACTGCAGAGGCAACATCTTCAGGTTGGCCAAATTTCTTCATAGGTATAACACTTAAATAAAATTCCCTCATACTTTTGTTTATATCCTTGGACATATCAGTATCAATCAAACCAGGACTAACACAATTGACTGTCACATTCCTATCTGCAAACTCTCTTGACATAACTCGCATCAAGCCTTCAATTCCAGATTTACTTGCTGCATAATTGGATTGTCCAGGCCCTCCAACTGAAGCTGAAACACTTGAGATAAACACAATTCTTCCAAACCTTTTCTTAAGCATTTTTTTTACAGCAATCCTAGAGCAATAAAATGCACTATTCAAATTTACATCTATAACTTTGTTCCAGCTATCATTTTTCATCATTGATGCAGGTGCATCTTGCCTAATTCCACAACAATGTACAAAAATATCAATTCCTGAAAGAAAACTTAAAGATTCTTTCATGAAACGATCACATTCATCTTGAGAAGAAAGATCAGCGCATAAAGCTTTCACCTTTGAATTACCAAGAGAAAATTCCGATTCTACAGATTCTGCCAGGTCATGATCACTTCTGTAACCTAAAACTATATTAGAAGAATAGGATGAAAATAATTTTGCAACTGAATAACCTATACCTCTTATCCCTCCTGTGATAACAATATTCTTACCTGAAAAATCAAAATTCAACACAAACGATTACCCCTCTTTACCCATACCAAATTGCAAATAATTAACCTTAGGTCTGCTGTCCTCCCTAGGAATCATATTAAATAAAATTTTTCCAGGACCAACGTCAACCCAAGAATCAAAACTAAACTTGGAAAGCTCCTTTAAATTTTGCACCCATCTGACAGCTCCTTCAATTTGGTTTATTAAATTATCTTTAATAGAAGAAGGATTGTCTTCATGCATGCAGCCAGTGAAATTCGAAGCGACTGGCCATGCTGAAGATTTAAATTCAACATCTTTCATAAAATGTTTCATTCTTTCCTTTGCCTCCTTCATTAAAGGAGAATGAAAAGGTGCTGAAACCTTAAGTTCAACGGCTTTTAGATATCCAAAATCCCTTGCTGCCTCAACGGCTCTTTTTACAGCCTGCATATCACCCGAAAGCACAGTTTGTTTTTGAGTATTAAAAT
>CENY01014682.1_pt1 | contig 26541 bp, 20 predicted proteins | sample 356181 | NCBI WGS metagenome assembly CENY01 (sample SAMEA2619840, study PRJEB7988) | marine metagenome | isolation source: saline water (ENVO:00002010), including
GCTGATGCCCAACAACAGCGAGACCCGCGTTCAATGGGCGGCGGTGATTGTGCCGGCAATGTCTACAACTGCATGGACACGCCGAATCCGCTTCCTGCGCCGAACACAGTTTGGATTGAGGAAATGACGTGGATGGACGTCCGCGACGCCCTTGAGAGTGGGAAGACGACAGCCCTTATCACGACTGGGGGTGTAGAGCCGAACGGACCATTTCTCGCCACAGGCAAACATAACTTCGTGCTGAGGACGAACTGTGACGCGATCGCGCGCGAACTGGGGGATGCTCTTTGCGCTCCAGTTATCAAGCTCGTGCCAGAGGGCAATATCAATCCGCCATCGAGTCACATGACAAGCCCAGGTACAATATCGATGACCCAGCCAACGTTCGAAGCGATGCTTACCGATGTCGCACACAGTCTGAAGATGCATGGGTTCCGTAGCATCGTGTTTTTTGGTGACAGCGGCGGTAATCAAGCTGGAATGCGAAACGTTGCTGAGAGACTCAACCTGATGTGGGAAGACGTGGTCGTTGCGCACGTGCGAGAGTATTACGATTACGGCGCGGTCGATGCGTATATGGGTTCACGCGGGTTCCCCAGTGGCGAATCAGATGGATTACATGACGATCCGATTATCTCACTCAATATGTTTGCAGATGATCCGTTCTCGATCCGCTACGATGAGCGAGTGGATGCGGGTCTAACGACCATCAATGGCGTGTCACTCGCTGACCGGGTTCAAAACATGGAGTGGGCTAGGGACATCGTCGACTTCCGCGCTGATTGGACGGCAGGCTATATCCGTGATGCACTGGCGATGGGTGGTACGATGCCGATGCCTCAGCGAGCAGAAAATGCGCGGCGTCAGGGTCCACCGTCGGGCTTCCAAAGGCCCGACCCAGATCCGCGCGATATGGGAGGAGGCAGATGTGCGGACAACGCGTGGAACTGCGCAGATACGCCCAATCCATTACCGCCTACTGAGACGCTTTGGATTGAAGAAATGACGTGGATGGATGTCCGTGATGCGCTTAATGGCGGGAAGACGACCGCGATTATCTCTGCGGGAGGCGTGGAGCCCAACGGTCCTTGGCTCGTGACCGGTAAGCATAATTACGTGCTCAGGGAAAACTGTCCGCGCATAGCTATGTACCTCGGAAATGCTCTTTGTGCTCCTGTACTTGAGTTGGTGCCAGAGGGTGGGATTGAGCCGCAGACAGGTCACATGACCAGCCCTGGAACGATTAGTCTGAAGCAAGAGACTTTCGAAGCCGTCCTGACCGACATGGCCGAAAGTCTGTATCAGCATGGTTTCGAGAACATAGTGTTCATTGGCGACTCCGGTGGAAACCAGCGAGGAATGCAAAACGTAGCAAACGAGCTCACTGAGAAGTGGGGGGGTGCTGCTCGGGCTCATTTCGTTGGAGAGTACTATCGATCGCCCCCAGGCTCACGGAATGTGTTGCGTGAGTTGGGCGTTTTGCGAGAGGGCATGCCGAGTGACAACATTCACGACAGTCCCGGCATAACGCTCAACATGATGCTCGACGACATCAATTCGGTGCGTTGGGCCGAGCGAGTAGCGACGGGTCAGGCGGTCATCAACGGTGTTGACATAAGCGATCTGACGCAGGCCCTAACATGGGCCGAAGAAATCGCTGACGTGCGCTCAGACCGGACGGCCAGCATCATTCGAGAGCGAATTGGACATTGATTTGATTTTTCAGAAAACATTTTGATCTAGGAGTTCGATCACTACCGAGAGAGCTTGGTAGTGATCGGGCTCCTGTTTCTTGACCTTTAGGGCAGTCTTTTCCCTTTGGGCGTTTTACACTAAGGCGCATACGCTAAAGTAGATTGAGTGACTGCGATGCTTGAATCGATGATCTGAACCGAGTAGGAGCTCCCTGTGCCTCTGTATCCATTGTTACTGGCGCCTATCTACAAGGAGAAGGTCTGGGGTGGGCGTGGGCTCGAAGAATTCGGAAGGGTTTTGCCCGGGGGCTCAGAAGCCATGATCGGTGAATCGTGGGAGTTGGCTGATCTTTCGGTTACGAATCCCTCTGGTGGAGGGGGTGAGGCGGCCCGTTCGGTGATAAGGAACGGACCCCTCAGCAAGCGGACGTTCGGAGACGTCATTAGGGATTTCGGGCCGGTGGTGACTGGGACGATGAAACTTTCGCCCGATGGATCGTTTCCTCTCTTACTCAAGTATCTTGATGCTCGGGAGAACCTTTCAGTCCAAGTCCACCCGTCTGAGGCTTACGCGGCCGAGCATCCAGATGTGCATCTTAAGTCAGAAGCGTGGTACGTCGTGGCTACGGAGCCTGGAGCCACGATCTACCGAGGTCTTGTGGCAGGTGTAGACCGTGAGCGTTTTCAGGTGGCGGCTCGGGATGGCTCGTTGGAGGCGTTGCTGCGGTCAGAGCCTGTAGTGCCCGGCCAATGCATCTATTTACCTAGTGGCACCGTGCATGCCCTAGGGGGAGGAGTTTTGGTTGCTGAAGTCCAGACTGCGTCGGACACCACATTTAGGGTTTTTGACTGGGGTCGTACTGGCCGAGAGCTGCATATACAAGAGGCACTTGCGTGCATCGATTTCACGGGTACAGAGCCCGAAACGATCGACTTTGAAGAAGTAGCAGCCGACGATGGAGATTGGGCTATGCGCTCACTTGTTAGCTGCGAGCACTTCCAAATGAATGAGTGGACCGCGCTTGGGACCGTTCCCCACGCTTTTGTCTCGGATGAGCTTAGTGTGCTGATGGTGGTAAGTGGTTCGGCTATAATTACTTGGGGTGAGGGTGAAGGACGAACTTTGATGGTCGGAACAGGTGATACCATAGTTTTACCAGCAGGGCTAGCCTCTGCTGAGGTCCACGCCAAACTAGATCTAACGCTGCTAGAGATAGCTCCGCCAAGGACGAACTAAATGAGGGGAAACGCCATACATCCACCTTCGGATGAAGAACTCAATGTCTATATCCGGACGCGCTATCAGCTTCTTGGCGTAGATATTTCAGTTCTTCCAGAGTCTGACCCCGACGCTCCGATGGATCAGGAGCGCCTCCTTGAAAACGGGCGTTCGATCCTTCGCCAGGAGGTGGTAGCGGCTGATTTCGACATTGATCCTCAGTTCAATTTGCCCGTGCCTCACCCGGCTCCCTTTGTTGCATGGACAGAAGAGGTCGAGCAGTGAGGCCTCCCCAGGACACAGTGATATCAAGACGATGGTTCCTCGAGAGGATGGCTTGGATCACGACAGCCGCCGCGGGTGCTGATGCCCTAGTGCCGCGACCACTTTTGGGAGCAGACAGGACTCGCGAATATCTCCGGGAGATTCCGGCATCCAATAACACACTTCAGCAGGTTAGTGAGCTAACCGAACTTACGATTTCGGAGACTGTTGACTTCTTGAGGCGTGGTGTTGTTTCACCTGAGGATCTTGTGAGAGCGCATGTAGACCGAATCGATCGCTATGATCAATTCTACCGAGCTTATGCTGATCGACCATCGCTGGACGCTTTGCTCGCCTCAAATCGCTCAGAGCAGGATGGATCCTATCAGCCCCTTAAAGGCGTGTGCCTCGCGCCAAAGGACAATTTTTATACGACGGACATGCTAACGGAGGGTGGCTCTCTCGTCTTCGAAGGTTTTCAACCCCACTACGATGCGACTGCGGTTGCATCCATGCGGTCAGCGGGTGGCTTGATTGTTGGTAAGGCCCAGATGGGAAATCTTGCCGGTGGCAGGGCACAGGTGTATGGAACGACTATCCCTACAACCCGCAATGCATGGACTCCCAATCACGTAAATTACTCACCGGGAGGATCCTCCTCGGGTACTGGAACTGCGGTAGCGGCTAGAATGGCGGTTGCCGGACTAGGGACGCAGACCGGTGGCTCAGTGGTGGGACCGGGGAATGCACAGGGGCTCACCTGCATAAAGCCCACCTTCGGACGGATCTCTCTACATGGTGTCATTCCTCTCAGCTACACTCGCGATCATGTGGGCCCGATGGCGAGAAACGTCATGGATGCAGCCATCCTACTTCAGGTTTTGGCACATCCCGACCCAAACGACCCTCGGACGATGGGACTTCCGCCTGCACCTAACTACGTTGGGTCGGCGGCTCCCACCTTAGGTCTTAATACACCTGTTCGCTGGCCGACTCGGGTTGGTGTGTTCCCTGGATGGACTGACCCTAACAATGAGGCAGTAGCCAGAATGCGTGGCGACTTCCTTCGTGAGCTTGAGTCCATGGGTAATGTGCAGTTAGTAGGGGAGATAACTCTGCCAGAGCAATGGGAGGAACTGACATCGCAGCCACTAGGTGGCTCCCATGGAGATCCGACTGCGTTCTTTATCGAGCCACTAAGGAGGGACGTGCGCTTATTCGGAGATCGACTGCCACGTTTTCTAAATGGTATGCTCCAGAGCGCGGACACATACGTAAAAGTGCAGCAAGCGCGTATGTTGCTTTTACGCAGTATCCAGACACAGTTGTTTAACCAATGTGATGTTGTGCTGACTGAGGGTTCGGGTGCGTTTGATGGGACTGGGATGCCAGTGCTTTGCATGCCGATAGGCTTTGACACCGACCCCAGTTCAGGAATGTCTGTGCCGCGAGGAGTAAATTTGGCCGCTCCGCCATTCGGAGAAGAGCGCCTGTTCGCGGTCGCTGCGGCTTGGCAAGCTAGGACGGACTACCACACTGTTCGCCCGGAGGATCCGGTAGGGTGATCCTATGATTTCGATCTCCAATCTAGAGAAGGGGTTCGGTGACCGAACGCTCTTCTCGGGTGCCTCCTTTCAGCTGAATGCCGGAGAACGATACGGACTGGTAGGTGCGAATGGTTCGGGCAAGACGACTCTGTTAAATGTCATCTCTGGTTCGATAGAGGCGACCCACGGGCAGGTCTCGATTCCGAAAGCCCTCAGTCTCGGTGTGCTAAAGCAGGATCACTTCGCATACGAGAGCGAGGAGATTCTGGGGGTAGCGCTCATGGGTAACCCCGAGCTATGGAGCGCGCTCTCGGAGAAAGAAGCTATCCTGGCGGAGAGCGAGGAAGATTTCGACTACGAGCGCTTCAGTGAACTGGAGGAGACAGTTCAGCGGCTCGACGGATATGCTGCGGAAGCGAGAGCGGCTACGATTCTTGAGGGATTAGGCCTGCCTACTGAGGTGCATCGAAAGCCCCTCTCGACCTTATCGGGTGGTTTCAAACTGCGGGTCCTTCTTGCACAAGTTCTAGCCTCGGCACCCGACGTTCTCCTTCTGGATGAGCCAACTAATCACCTCGACATAATATCCATTCGATGGTTGGAGAAGTTCCTACAGGGATTTCTTGGCCCGGTTGTGATCATCTCACACGACCATCGGTTTCTTGACAATGTGTCTACGCGAATTCTGGATGTGGATTACGACACGGTGACTTTATATCGTGGCAACTATACGCAGTTTCTTGCCGCGAAGGTGGCTGAGCGTGAGCGCCGGGAGAAAGAGATCACAAGCCGAGAGAGAGAGATCGCACATCACCAGCAGTTCGTGGATCGATTCCGGGCCAAGGCTAGCAAGGCTCGCCAGGCGCAGAGTAAGCTGAGGTTTATTGAGAAAAAGGCTGCGGAACTGGTTGTTCTTCCAGGGAGTTCGCGTCGTTATCCAACTTTCCGTTTTGAGCAGCGCCGACCGAGTGGTAAGGAAGTCCTGACGATCCGAAACGTTCACAAGGCGTTCGGGGAAAACGAGGTCCTCCACGGTGTGAATCTCGCGGTGAACAGAGGTGACCGACTCGCGATCATGGGTCCTAACGGAATTGGGAAGTCAACGTTGCTGAAGATCCTGATGGGAGAACTTGAGGCAGATGCGGGTGAGGTCTCATGGGGGTATGAAACTCATCCTGGTTACTTCGCTCAGGACAATAAGAACGAGTTCACGGATAGCGATGAGTCGACCGAAGCATGGTTGTGGCGGTTCTGTCCTAGTAGGGATCGGGGTTTTGTTCGCGGACAGATGGGGCTGATGCTTTTTACAGGGGACGAGGGCAAGAAGAAGGTCAGCGCGCTGTCAGGAGGTGAAGCAGCTCGACTTGTTTTTGCCCGTCTCGGATTAGATAACCCCAACGTGCTGGTGCTCGATGAGCCAACAAATCATTTGGATCTGGAGTCGATCGAAGCACTTATAGCGGCATTACGCTCTTTCGATGGTACGCTCATATTTGTGTCTCATGACCGCTGGTTTGTGAGTCAACTTGCGACTCGAGTTGTTGAGATCAGACCGGGTGAAGTGACCGATTACTTGGGCACTTATGAGGAGTACGTTCATGCGTCGGGGGATGACCATCTCGACGCCGACACAGTTCTTCTAAAGGCTAGACGCGAAAAACGGCGAAAAGGACGTGAGGGAAAGACCAGGGACAGGGGGGATGATGGGACACGCAGCAGTGCGCTATCCCCGCAAGACGTTATGAAGGAGACACGGAGACTGCAGCGTGAGCTCGAAGAAATTACCGAGGCCATCGAAGTACGCGAGGCTCGTTTGAAATTGATTGATGCGTCGTTCTGTGAAGATGGTTTCTATGAGCGAACTCCGCCCGATCAAGTGGCGCTTCTAGAGCAAGAGCGTGCAGAAACGGATAACGCACTAAAGGCCGACCTTCAAAGATGGGGTGATATCGAGTCCCAGCTTGAAGGGTTGTCGAGCTTGGTCTGACTGCGGGCACATAAAGAAATGCGTCGAGCAGATGTTGAAATAGAAGCATCCTCCTGGGTGTTCAGTGACGAGCATAGAGGCGTGCGTGTGACGTCACGGGAATTGTGGCGACTCGTTACGAGCAAGATGAGAGGATACGTTCATCCTTGATCCACATGTTGATTTGCCCAATGCGATAGATGAACGACCTAGCCCACCAGCGCACCACGATCCGTTCGTATGAGGATAGGTATCTGCGGTTTCTGACTAAAGCTGGCTTCGCTTTTCGCAGTGGGATTGGTGGGGTGATTCCTAACGGATGGACGACTATTGAGCAGGCTGAGTGGATGGCTTCTGTAGCCGCAATCAGTGAGGATGATCTTCTCTTGGATATAGGAGCCGGAAGAGGCTGGCCCGGTTCCTTGATTGCGAAAGAGACGGGGGCGAGGCTGGTTTCAGTCGACGTTCCGCTTGAGGCGCTTCGGCAGGGGGCCGAAGATCTGTGCAAGAAGCTAGGTCCGCGTGTGCTTCAAGTATGTGGAGATGGTCGGATATTACCTATCGGCGATGCCCATTTCTCAGCTGTTTGCCAGGCCGATGTGCTCTGTTGAGTATTAGAAGAACTCTCCGTGCTGAGGGAATGTCGTCGTGTACTTAAAAAAGGTGGGAGACTGGTAGTCGTAACTATTGAGATAGCAGAAGGGCTGAGTGCAGCGCAGAGAGGTCGAGCGATCCAGTTGGGACCGGAGGATTTGGGTACCGGAGGACCTCTGCGAGACTTGGTTGCCCAGTCTGGCTTTGAGGTGGTCATTGAGCGCGATCTGACCGAAGACTTTCGAGTGTCCCTTCTGGACCGCCTTGATGCGCTAGATCAGAATGAAACAGCACTGAGGCGTGCGGAGGGGCACGAGATGGTCGATACGGAACGCGAGAAGCGTACCGACATGCTGACGGCTGTCCAGGAAGGTATGCTTCGTCGCACTGCTTTGGTTGGGCTAGCGTCGTGACTGGCCAAAGTCGAAGCTCCACTTCTCTGATTACAGTGAAAGAGTCTTGCTCTTTTCATTCAGTGGGTCTGCGAATTCAGTCAGGGTGGTGTCTGAGAATCGTAGCGAGGTAAGAGGGTCTTATGGATCGAAGATCAATGCTAAAGATGAGTGGCTTAGGTCTCGCCAGCATTGGGATGGTGAGTTGTGCTGGGTCCCTCCCTCCGGTTAATGCAGGCGATGGTCGCCGAGTCCGCCGGCTCGAGCCCGTCGATGCTGGATGGGAGCGGATCATCCGAACGACGGTTGGACTCAGGCCCTATCGTCCATCAGGGTTTCTACTGAGGCCTGAGCGTTTGGGAGAAAAGTTGCTCATCCACAACTACGGGCACGGTGGTTCTGGGATGTCTCTGTCATGGGGGACGGGATATATCGCAGCTGAAATGGCGGCTGAGCGCCCGGAGAAGCAGGTGGCGGTCATAGGATGTGGTGTAGTGGGTCTGACAACTGCGATCCAGCTTCAGCGACGTGGTTTCGAGGTCACTATATATGCGAAGGAAGTGCCTCCGAATACGACATCGAACATGTCGCTTGCAAGCTGGACTCCGACTTCAGGATTGGTGGATAGAGACCTTCGTACCTTGCTGTGGGACGAGCAATTCAGAAGGGCGGCCCGGATTTCGTGGCATCAACTCCAGTTATTAGTAGGACGCGGATATGGTATCTCTTGGATTGAAGGGTATTCGCTTCAGGACTCCCCACCCGAGAACGAGGTCCGTGGAGAGAATCGACTCCTTCCTGAGGATCTCCGAGTCGGTTCCTCTATATACGGGCCCGGGCAACATCCTTTCCCAACGCGTTATGCGGTAGAGCGTCCTTCCATGCGGATCGAACCGTCGATGTACCTAGATCGTCTTGTTGATGACGTTCGAAAAGCGAGGGGTCGGATCGTTATTCGGCGTTTCGCGTCGCTTAGGAGCCTTGCTGTATTACCCGAGCCGGTAATAGTGAACTGTACCGGGCTTGGGGCTAAAGCTCTCGTGGGTGATGAGGAACTCACGCCTCTTAAGGGTCAACTAACTCTCCTCATGCCACAGAAGGGGGTTGACTACTCAACATTCGGAGCGGCGTCCCAGACTGCTGGTGGTTTTGTCCATATGTTGCCACGGAGAGATGGCGTAGCACTCGGCGGGACCAGTGTTGAGGGTGATTGGAGTTTGGATCCTGATCCGGATGCGGTGCGCAGGATAGTGGAAGCCCATATCGACCTGTTTTCCAGGATGGATTAAAAAAGAGGGATTGTACGCGAGAAACATCCTGATCTGTTAGTGCCTAATGTGCTCGCGCTGTCAGCTTTTGCTCCGTATCTTCCCGGATATGATGTGCCCCATGTAGCAGGAGTGCTCGATGGATCAGGCAGAATCCGTGAGTGTGCTTGAGGAAAAGTACTCTCGCCGCACGTTTATCAAGGGTGTTATCGCCACAGGTGCCACCGCCTCTTCGGCTGGCTACCTCTTCCGTGGAAGTCCACTCCTCGGAGCGGCGACTTATCAGACTGCGACCGAGCGTCTGATCACACTGAACGTCAATGGTCAAGAGCGGCGAGTGGATGTGCTCCCGCATGAGACTCTGGCTATGACGTTGCGATACAAGCTCGGACTCACCGGTACAAAATTAGGCTGTGACAGGGCAGAGTGCGGCGCCTGTACAGTGTTAATTGACGGGGTGTCTCAGTATGGCTGCTCAATGCTCACCCACCAAGTGCGCGGTCGCTCAGTTGCCACTATTGAAGGTTTGGAAGATGCCGACACGGGTGAACTGTCGGTGGTTCAGAAGGCGGTGATGGAAGAAGGTGGTTTCCAGTGTGCTTTCTGCGCCCCGGGCTTCATAATGGCTATGACAGAGATGATCGAGGTTAATCCCAACCCGACTCGAGAGGAGGCCCGGCTCGCCTTGTCGGGTAACCTCTGTCGGTGTGCCGACTACGACAAGATTCTGACTTGTGCGATGCGAGCTGCTGAGCTCGCACGCAGCGTGTAAGGAGAAAGTTATGGCCGAACGACTGGTAGGAGCCGACATCGCGCCACCAGATCTCCACGCGAAGATCACGGGACGCGCCAGATACGCTGAAGATTTTCGAGCACCGGGTATGGTGTTTGCGAAGCTACTTCTCTCACCTATGCCCCACGCTCGAGTACGCAGGGTCGATGCGAGTCGAGCACTCGCAATGGAGGGTGTTATAGACATTCTCAGGGCGGATGAAGTCCCATCGCGTGATGGTCCGCGGGAGGCGTGTTTGACGGACACACCTCGGTACGAAGGAGAACCGATTCTCGCTGTAGCTGCTGTGGATGAAGAAACCGCTGCGGCTGCCATCGAAGCCATCGAAATCGACTTCGAACCACTCCCATTTGTCATTGATCCCCTAGAAAGCCTCCGCCCGGGTGGCCCGAACGCGTATGTGGACGGAAACCAGTTCTCGGGTCAGGATGGGTGGAGCGATTTCAAGTGGACCGATACGGACTTTGCTAAGGTGGACGCTGGCGAGATGCCCGATCCATCGTGTCCGGTCGAGTGGACTAAGGGTGACCCAGAGTCTGCGTTTGCGGAATCAGCACTCGTTTTGGAAGAGACGATCGTTCACCAGTCGCTGACACACCACCCCATGGAGCCTCGCTCCAATATGGCCTACTGGGAGGGTGAGACGCTTCACGCATTCGTTTCTACTCAGAGTTCACAGCAGACTAAGTTTGCTCTTGCAGGGGCCCTCCAGATTGACCCCGAGAACATAAATCTCGTGTCTGAATATTGTGGCGGAGGTTTTGGGTCCAAAATCGCTGGGACAACAGTGATGCAGATCCCGGCTCTGTTTAGTAGGAAAATCAATCGTCCGGTCATGCTCCGGATAACGAGATATGAAGAGAACTATGTAGGTCGCGCACGGCCGGGTTTTCAAACGTGGCTAAAGATGGGCTTCTTGCAGGACGGGAAGTGCAATGCCATTGACTTGATCATAGTTCAGGAGAGTGGTCCCTACGGAGCCGGTGACTTCAACACCGCTGGGATGATCGCAGACCTGACTTACACGCCACAAAACATGCGTTTTCGTGGAGTGTCCATGTACACGAATACTCCACCAAAGGCTGCTCAGCGCGGTCCGGGTGGTGCGCAAATCATTTCGATGATGGAACCGATCCTTGAAAAGGCAGGTCGGGAACTTGGTGTTGACCGCTTCGAGATACACCGCATGAATGCTCCACGCGGAGATGTGCAATTTGGCCCGCGTAACGCAACGCTCACGAGTGTGCATGCGGTAGAAGCGCTAGATCAAGGGAGGGAGATGTTCGACTGGGACGCCAAGTTAGCCATTTCAGGAAAGCGAAACGGCTCGAAAGTAACAGGTGTCGGTATTGGTCTCTCACCCTACACCGCAGGATCTCGCGGTCGTGATGGTATGATGATCATCCGTCCTGACGGCAAGCTCTACGTGCATCAAGGGATAGGTAATTTAGGGACTCATTCAATCGCTGATACGGCTCGCCCCGCAGCCGAGCTCCTCGGGTACAATTGGGAAGACGTAGAGATTGTATGGGGGAACTCGGCGCGGGCGTATCCGCGGTCAACCGTTCAAGCAGGATCACAAACGACGACCGCGCACACGCGGGCCAACCATGCAGCTGCGACCGACGCGCTCAGGAAAATCCGGGAAGTGGCGGCGGCAGCTCTGGGAGGTTCAGCTTCGTCCTACAGTGTCGACTCAGGGCGGGTCAGTGGGCCGGGAGGGACGATGACTCTCGGTCGGATTGCGGAACGAGCGATTGCTATGGGTGGTGAGTACTCCGGTGAAGTCCTCCCTGATGATGTTCATGCGCAGACTGTTCCGGCCGCTCAGATACTTGCAGGCGAAGGTCTGATGGGAATCGCCCGGGACAACTACGGCGGGGAAGGCAACATCTATTCATGGGTTGCGGGTTTTGCAATGGTCGAACTCGATGAAGAAACCGGTGTGGTAGAGCTGAAGGAGTACGTGGGTGTTACGGATTGTGGGACCGTGATTCACCCCCGAAGCTTGGGTGCACAGGTTTTCGGCGGAAGCATCCAGGGTATGGGTATGGCAATGACCCAGAGGTGGGTATTCGACCCGCAGTGGGGTGTGCCGTTTGCGAACCGTTTCTATACAGCTCGACCGCCAGGGTTTTTAGACATTCCTGCCGACCTGAAGTGGGGTGCAGTGGGCATTCCCGATCCACAGGATCCAGTTGGGGCAAAGGGAATCGGTGAGCCACCTGTGGGTGCGGGTGCTGCTGCACTGACGTCGGCCATTGCAGATGCGATGGGAGGACGTTGCGTGTGCAGGACCCCACTAACACCGGATGTCCTGCTCGCTGAGATCGAAGGTCGACCGATGTACGGTCGCCTAGAACAGCACGTCGGTTAGGAGAGGACGAGACATGGCGAAGATCAGAGATATGATCCCGGCGTTCGAGCTTTTTCAGCCGACGACCGTGGGCGATGCACTAGAGCTTCTCGACGAGCACCGTGGGCAGGCGTGGGTTCTGGCTGGAGGGCTGGACTCGTTCGACTGGTTCAAGGATCGAGTTAAGCGGCCTTCGGCCGTAGTTGATCTCGGTGGCATTTCTGAACTCACAGGAATCCGTGAACTAGAAGATGGAATCGAGATCGGGGCAATGACCTCTCTCACAGAGATAGAACGAGACGAGAGGGTACGCTCCGGGTTTTCTGTTCTAGCTGACGCAGCGCGTCACGTGGCAACACCTCAGATTCGAAATCAAGGGACCTTGGGCGGAAATGTCTCCCAGGATACAAGGTGTTGGTATTACCGAAGCGGCTGGCCATGCTATCGCGCGGGGGGTAACACCTGCTATGCGGCAGCCCCTCAGGCGATGAACCGTGAGCATTGCATAATGGGGAGGAGTCGATGTGTGGCGGTGAACCCTTCGGATACTGCGCCGGCACTGATTGCCGTAGACGCAAAGATGGTCGTAGAAAGCAACGGAGGCTCGACAGTCCACGATGCCGAGGACTTCTTTATTGGTCCTGCAATAGACATCACGCGGATGACTGTGATGAAGTCCCAGGACCTTCTTACGCGGATCCACATTCCGGCGAAGTGGGCTGATGCCGACTTCTACTATGAGAAGATTCGCGATCGCGGTTCTTGGGATTTCCAACTCGTTAGCGTTGCTGCGGCGTTCCGTAAGTCAGAGGGTAAAATCGAGGAAGCCCGAATTTCTGTTAACGGTGTAGCGCCGTTTCCAGTCCGTTTGGACGCAGTAGAGCGATTGGTGCAGGGGACATCGGGTGATGAGTCGACGGCGAGCGCAGCAGGAGAGCTAGCGATCCAGGGTGCCCGTCCACTCCGACATAATGATTACAAAGTCGCAATGATGAGAAATCTCGTCCGCCGTGCGGTCAGGAGTGTTTCCTGATGGATATTTGGCGCCGGGCTGCGAACCCGTGGGGTCAGGATGTACTCATCGGAGTGTCATGGGATTTGATGTGGAGTGCTGTTATAGCAGCGGTTGCTTTCGTGATCGGACATGCTCTATGGGTTCGTACGAGGAAAGAGGAGGCACACGAACCTCCGGCGGATGTTCCTGCTGGTATCCCTGAAAAAATAGAGCGACACTCTTTTGCATCCAGAGCATTCCATTGGGTGATGTCGATCGCGATGCTAGTGCTTCTTGTCACGGCCTTCGTGCCAGTGATGGGGTGGCAGTTTAATTGGGTAGATCTGCACTGGCAGGCCGGTGTCCTACTAATTCTGACAGTTGTGTACCACGTCATTCATGCGATTGGGTGGCAAGATTTCTGGTCGATGTTCCAACTCGGAGTGAGCGAGGGCATTGCGACGCTCAAGCACATACTTTCACCGGAGGCACCTGCGCCACCGAAAGCTGGAAAGTACCCGTTCGATCACCGCATGTATCACCATGTGATCGTTGTGGTGTCGTTAGCTGCGATTATCACGGGTGTCCTAATGATGGTGCGAATAGACACTCCGCTATGGACGAGAAATCCGTATCTGTTCAGTGACACAACGTGGGGAGTGATGTATGTGGTGCACGGTCTTTCGGGTGTATCACTAATCCTATTGATAGCCTCACACATTTACTTTGCGCTTAGGCCAGAGAAAAGGTGGATCACATGGTCTATGGTTCGTGGTTGGATTGATCGGGAGCACTATCTTGAGCACTTCGATCCGGCAAAGTGGGTTGTAACAGATGTTGGTATGAAGTCTGCGGACGGCGCAGCTCCAGGAACGGGCGCCGTAGCCGAACAGATTCCCAGCGCCAAGCGAGAGGATTAGTTCTAGAAGTCATCTCGTGAGTCACTGAATCCTATAGATTTTCCGGAGAAATTGTGTCCGACGCTAAGAACGAAGTGAAGCAACGTATAGACTCTATAGAGTCGAGCTATGAGTTCTTCCTCGCTTATGCGGCGCAGGGGCGCACAACGGACGAGGGAGCGAAATCCGGCGCCGAGCTTCGGGAATTTCTGACCAAGCTTGAGGATGCGCTCGAAGGCCTGGCCGACACTGTTGCTGAAGCGGTGTCAGATCAGGAGCCCAGAGATTCTTGGGATGAGATGACTTCCGTAGTGAGACGTGACGCTGCTGCTGCCCTGAGTGCTGTGCAGTTGGTAGCTGCGAGATCAGGCATAAGCTCTCAGCTAATAGACAACTTAAACGCGAACATGCATCTGAGAGCTGTGTTGACCGACCTGTTCCTAGTAGACGACCTAGTGGGGTAAGGACTCCGGGTGGTCCTCTGCAACACTGTGATACTTAAGGTAGATTGAGCGGCTGAGGACAACTACACCAGCGGTATGACCATCACTACAGCGGACACCAGAACAGAGCCCTCGTGGGCAAAAGTCATTGACCACACCCGGTGCATTGGGTGCCATGCTTGCACAACTGCGTGTAAGTCCGAGAATGAGGTCCCACTGTCGGTGACACGTACGTACGTGAAGTACGTAGATACAGGTTACTTCCCCAACGTACGCAGATCTTTTCAGGTCACCCGCTGTAACCAATGCGAGGATGCGCCGTGTGTTACAGCGTGCCCAACCGCGGCGATGCATGAGAGGGCGGACGGCATAGTCGACTTCGACAAGTCTATATGTATAGGCTGTAAGGCGTGTATCGCGGCGTGCCCTTACGATGCCATCTTTATTAACCCAGAGGATAAATCGGCCGAGAAGTGCAACTTCTGCGCTCACCGCTTGGACGTGGGGCTCGAGCCTGCATGTGTGGTGGTTTGTCCATCCGAGGCACTCCTCGTCGGTGACATGAACGATCCGTTGTCCAAGGTAAGTCAGATAGTGAATCGTGAAGCGGTTGCGGTGCGCAGGCCTGAAAAAGAGACACGTCCCAAGGTCTTTTATAAGGGAGCTGACCAGGTCACCCTGGATCCTCTCGCGGCGAGACGCCCTGACGGGGGACTCTTTATGTGGAGTGAGCAGGGTGATGTTCCTCACCAAGTGCCTTCTGGCCACCCGGGCTCGCATAATTCTTCGGCCGCAGCTGTCCTAAGCTACGATGTGATTCACAGGGCTCCTTGGGACTGGCGGGTGAGTGCGTACACCTTCACGAAGTCGATAGCGGCAGGTGCATACCTCGTTCCACTTCTGCTTGGGTGGCTCGGCCTTTTGCCCTTCACCGGTGAACTTTGGGGTCTTCAGGCACCTTTTTTGGCCATGGTCGGGCTGATACTCACCGGTGGTCTACTGATCTGGGATCTTGAACACCCGGAGCGCTTCTGGATGGTGCTCCTAAAGCCACAGTGGAGAAGCTGGCTGGTTCGAGGAGGGTTTATCATCACCGGCTATGGTGGACTTTTGGCTATTCATCTAGGAGTAACGCTTCTGGGTCGTGGAGATCTTACTCTGGCACTCGGTTGGGTAGGGGCACCTCTTGCCATCATGACGGCGATATACACGGCATACCTATTTGCACAGGCGCGTGCTAGAGATCTATGGCAAAGCCCACTTCTGCCCGCTCACTTGCTTGTTCAAGCATTGGTTGCAGGCGCAGCTGTCATAATGTTGGTCTCAGGGAACCCTGGCCCTCCTGATTCCGTAAGCACCTTTTTCCGCCTCTCGCTCGGCGCCCATCTCGTGATGGCACTGGGCGAGGCATCGATGGGCCATCCAACAGCCCATGCCAAACTTGCTGCTCGCGCCATGACTAGGGGAGCATACGCTCACCTCTTTTGGGTTGCGATACCTCTTGGCTTGGTCGCACTAGCCTTCGCAACGTCAACACCGTTGATTTCGGCTGGCGCGGCGCTGGTCTCACTCTTTATGTACGAGCACGCCTTCGTCCAAGCGGGCCAGTCGGTCCCTCTAGCATGACAAACGAAGAATTAAATCAGCGAGTGTCCGCCGCTCGAGAAGAAGTAGAAGCAAGGGGTGAGACATTTTATCCCGGGGCCAGTCGCGTTCACCTAGCGGCGTATCCACCCCGCGAGCGTTGGAATGATTGGGTTGAACTCGATTCGAAATCGTGGCCAGATCGAGTAGAGAAGCGATACACACTTGTTCCGACGACATGTTTTAACTGCGAGTCGGCTTGCGGTCTTCTAGCCTACGTGGATCGTGAAACCCTTCAGGTGCGAAAATTTGAGGGCAATCCTGAGCATCCGGGTTCTCGTGGGCGCAACTGCGCAAAGGGCCCAGCGACGATCAACCAGATCACCGATCCTGACCGGATCCTCTATCCGCTTCGGCGAGCGGGCGCTCGAGGTGAGGGAAAGTGGGAAAGGGTGTCGTGGGATGAGGCCTTAGACGACATTGCCGCACGAATTCGATCCTGCATACAGGAAGATCGTCACGAGCAGGTGATGTACCATGTCGGCAGGCCTGGAGAAGATGGTTACACGACTCGTATGCTTGCCGCGTGGGGAGTCGATGGTCACAACTCGCATACTAACGTGTGCTCGAGTGGATCGAGAGCTGGTCACCACTGGTGGATGGGAATGGATCGCCCCAGTCCAGACCATGCGAACGCTAAGGTAATCCTGTTGGTGAGTAGTCACCTAGAGACAGGGCACTACTTCAATCCACATGCGCAACGCATTATCGAGGGTAAGAAGAACGGAGCTAAGCTCATCGTTCTCGATACTCGCCTTTCCAACACCGCGACGCACGCTGACCATTGGTTGTCTCCTTATCCGGGCTCTGAGCCGGCCATATTTCTCGCGGTGGCGAACTGGATGATCCAGAACGGTCGATACGACGAGAACTTTGTTCGGCGATGGTGGAACTGGCAGGATTACATGGAAATAGTGAAGGGCGAGCCTAGTGCCTCGTTCGAACGTTTCTTGGAGGTGCTAGGAGAGCTTTATGAGAGCTACACCTTCGACTTCGCTGCTGCCGAGTCCGGCCTTGAGGTCGAGACACTGCGAGAGGTAGCCGAGATGATTTCGTCGGCGGGAACGCAGTTGTCCGCCTATAACTGGAGGAGCGCTGGGTCAGGAAACTTGGGAGGTTGGCAGGTTGCGCGAACCATGACTCTCCTTGGTGCACTTATGGGTTCTCTTGCGACTGAGGGAGGAACGTTTCCGAATTCCTGGAACAAATTCACTCCAAAGCCTCCTAGGCTTCCTCACCAGCACCCTACTAGGTGGAACGATGTTTTGTGGCCGGACGAGTACCCGCTGGCGTTGATGGAAATGTCGTTCCTGATGCCGTACTTGATGGAAGACCAAGACGCGTTTGTTGATGTGTATTTCACTCGGGTTTACAACCCCGTTTGGACCAATCCGGATGGATTCAGTTGGATCGAGATGCTGAGGAACGAGTCGCGGATTGGGCAACACATTGCGATGACACCGACATGGAACGAGACGGCGTATTTTGCCGACTATGTGCTCCCAATGGGGCACTCATCGGAGAGACATGATTTGACGTCTTATGAACAGTATGACGGGCAATGGATTGGCTTCCGGCAACCTGTGCTTCGTGCAGCTCGTGAGCGTTTAGGTGAGCAGATTAACGACACCCGCGATGTAAATCCGGGCGAGGTGTGGGAGGAGAACGAGTTCTGGATTGAGCTGACGTGGCGTGTGGATCCCGATGGGTCTCTGGGGATTCGGAAGTTTTTCGAATCTGTTAAAGATCCGGGCCAAAAGATGACGGTCGACGAGTACTATTCGTGGATCTTCGAAAACTCAGTTCCGGGACTACCGGATGCTGCTGCGGCTGAGGGTATCACACCGTTTGAGTACATGCGTCGCTACGGTGCATTTGAAGTTGCGAGTAAGGTCGGTAAGGTATTCGAGCAGCCGGTTGCAGATGCAGAGTTAGAGGATGTCCGTGTGGATAAAGCTGGTCGTGTTTTCACTCGTGCACCAATTCCTCCGAGCCCCAAGGCGCCGGGTGGGACGAAGATCGACCCAGATAAAGAAGGGCGTCGTCGTGTTGGCGTTCGCGTAGATGGAGAGATCGTAAAAGGGTGGCCTACTCCTTCCGGTAAGCTGGAATTTTGGTCGCGTACTCTGCACGAATGGGGTTGGCCTGAACTTGCGACGCCGACGTACGTGAAGAGTCACATTCACCAACAGAATCTCGACTCGGATCAGATCCCGCTGATTACTACGTTTAGGGTCCCTGTCCAGATTCATACGCGAAGCGCCAATGCAAAGTGGCTCGATGAAATCGCCCACACGAACCCGCTATGGATACACCCCCAAGACGCGGCGCGGGTAGGGATCGAAAAGACTGGAGATCTTGTTCGTGTTGAGACAGAAATAGGGTATTTCGTGCTCAAGGCGTGGATTACGGAAGGGATCAGACCAGGTGTAGCAGCGTGCAGTCACCATATGGGTCGTTGGAAGCCGGAGGGGCACGAGGGCCAACGCATAGGAATGATGACGGTTGCCATTGACCAGGATGGTTCAGAGTGGGGACTCACGCGTAAGAAAGGAGGAGGGGCGTTTAAGTCCAGTGATCCAGACACTCTTCGCGTATGGTGGACTGACGTCGGAGTGCATCAGAACCTAACCCACCCTGTACATCCTGATCCCATCTCTGGGATGCACTGCTGGCATCAGGCTGTAAGGATTAAACCTGCTCAGCCTGGAGATTCTTTCGGAGACGTGTCGGTGGACACGTCCAAATCACGTGCCGTTTACGACAAGTGGCTCGAAATGACTCGCTCCGCCTCCGAGCACTCACCGAATGGTACTAGACGCCCTTGGTGGATGCTGAGGCCGGTTAGGCCCGAGCGCGCCGCATATGACTTGCCAGAGCCTGAGCTGAGCGGTGCCTAAGGCAGCACCTCCTGCACCGGTCCAAGCAGTAAGGGGGCTCGCGGTTATAGCAGAATCTCCGGGTGACGAACACGCTGCAATCGCCTGCGCACTGGGACTCGAGTCGGTTCCATCGTCGGCGGATTACTCGGACCTGTTTCTTTTTCAGCTTTATCCGTATGCATCGGTTTACCTCGGCCCGGAGGGAATGATTGGCGGTACAGCCCGTGATCGCATCGCCGGCTTTTGGCATGCCGTAGGCCTGCGCCCACCCAAAGAACCCGATCACTTGGCCTCATTGTTAGGTCTTTATGCATCACTCATTGAGCGGGCCGAGTCAGGAGAATCGGAAGCTGAAGAGTTGCTCTCGTTTCAGGCAGCCCGGACACTTTTGCTGGAACATCTTTGCCCGTGGGTATTCGCATGGCTAGACAGGATGCAGGAACTCTCCTCTGGGTTCTATGCGTCGTGGGCTTTGTTGCTCAAAAGATGTCTCATGGAGGAACTGTCAGGAGAAGGTTCGAGTCGGTGTGCCGATGACGCAGTGGACTCTGGTGTCGTCTCTTTGCAACATCTGAGAGATATCCCATCACTTCCTGACCCGCGCAGTGATGGTTCTGAGAGCTTCATCAAAGGTCTGCTAGCATCGATTAGCAGTGGAATGATCATTACGCGTGCGGATCTTGGGCGGATCGCTCGCTCCCTTGATTTAGGGCTGCGAGCCGGTGAGCGTCGATATGCACTCGAGCATCTGATTGCTCAAGACGCCAAGGGTACCTTGAGGGCTTTGGTGTCCGAAGCTCATCGTCAGGGGGATATCCACAAACATCGCATTAAGTGGCTGGGGGAGTCTTCAGAGCACCTTTCTCGTCGATGTTACTCTACTGCAGCATTACTTGATGAGTTGGCTCAGGAAGACCTGAGATGAAATCGACTCCGCCGTCGCGACTGTCAGGGTCGGATGTGATTGCTGGGCTAAGTGTAGCGCTCGTTTTGATTCCTCAGTCGATGGCTTATGCTGAGTTGGCGGGTCTGCCACCCCATCACGGGCTATACGCCGCCGGCCTTCCGCTTATCGCTGCGGCATTCCTCGCTTCTTCTCCATACCTCCAGACGGGTCCGGTAGCACTCACCGGCTTACTTACCCTTGGTGCATTGCTTCCGCTCGCTCCTTCGGGCACAGCCGAATACGCTAAGCTCGCGGCTCTTTTGGCCCTTGTTGTTGGAGTAGCTCGTCTTCTAGTAGGAATGCTGAAGGCGGGTTGGGTCGTATACCTAATGTCGCACTCAATGATGACTGGATTCCTCTCGGCTGCGGCTATCCTGATCGTTTCCTCTCAGATCCCGGGTGCGTTGGGAGGTGTGGTACCTCTAGAACTCGGGCTTTTGCCACGAGCCTGGCATGGTTTAACGCATCCAGAAAACTGGGAGGTGGCTTCAATAGCACTGACATCGATTACGATCGGAACGATTGTAATGGCCGCAAGAATTCATCCACTGGTACCCGGAATCTTAATAGCATCGGTAGCGGGGCTTGGATTCTCCCTGGTGACAGGCTATACGGGGGCAACGGTTGGGGAGATTCCGTCAGGCTTCCCAATCCTGTCGATGGATCTTCCTTGGGATATGCTTCCAGCCTTAATCGTCCCTGGGCTTGTGATTTCGGTGATCGGCTTCGCTGAAGGTGTATCGATTTCTAGGGTCTTAGCATCGGAAGACCGCCAACATTGGGATGCTGATAGGGAATTCCTATCCAAAGGAATGGCGAATGTGGTAGCTGCGGTTATCGGTGGGCTACCTGTCGGTGGTTCTCTCTCTCGCACGAGTCTGAACCGTCTGGCAGGAGCACAGAGCCGTTGGTCCGGTCTCGTCACCGGCATAGCTGTCATGGCCTTCCTACCGATCGCCCCCGTGCTATCGGCACTACCTAGAGCTGTGCTATCAGGGATCGTTATTGCTGCCATCTGGAAGTTGGTTCGGCCCCAGGAGATAATTCACATTGTGAAAACTTCTGTGCCTCAAGGGATGGTCGCTTTTGTGACCTTTTTCGGGACTCTCGTGATGGCACCTCACATAGATCGAGCGATTCTGCTTGGCGTTGCGATGTCGGCAGCTGTGCACTTGTGGAGGGAGCTTACACCCACCGTTGTATCCTCCCGTCAGGGGAACCAACTCATTGTCGACCTTTCAGGTGTCCTTTGGTTTGGTTCAGCCGCAGCTCTAGAGAACCAGCTGTTTGAGCAATTGGCCGACGAGCCTGACGTCAACAAGGTAGTGTTGCGTTGCTCGGGCCTAGGGCGAATCGACTTTTCTGGAGCGAATGTGCTCCATGAGATGGTTGATCATGCGGGGCGGGCTAATATCGAGCTAACCATTGAGGACGTGCCTGCTCACGCGCGCCGGCTACTGTCGGAAGTTGGACTTTTGACCTTGTCCGAAACAAGGTCTACTCAGGATACTTAGTTTAAATCAGCGTAGCTTCATACCTGGGTGGATCGTCGTTTTGCGAGGTGGGCTAGAGTACCCCCGATGGACTTAAGTGGAGACATGAAATGTTCGACTTGATTGCTACTGTGATTGCAGGCGCCGCAGGTGTCTTGGTTCACATGAAGTCACGGTATTTCGTAAGGCAGAAGCTGCGGTATACGTCTATTGTGGATAAGCCGATGCTAGGCGTTTGGTTTGGGATAGGTACTACGATCGTGGTCGCCCCGATCGTGGCTGTACTCCCGATAGTGGGTGCTGGCACTGCTATCGCCGTAGGTATAGGTGTGGGAACGGGAGTAGCCATGGGAGTTAAGGATTCCAAGCGATCGACTAAGCTTCTAGAAGACTGATCTCAATCAAAAGTGGCTTGGGGATTGAGGATCAGTTAATTGTCGATGCAGGCTCTGTGATCGCGGAGTATATGAGGGCGCGTAAGCGCTGGTGGTCGTCGAGTTCGTTCGCAGGAATGACTTGCGTGAAGTAGAGCACTATCAGGTTTTCGGTGGGGTCCACCCAATAGGTGGAATGGTAGGCGCCACCCCAGCCGTACTCTCCCTCTGATCCGGGTACCCCAGCGGCCCCTACGTCGAGTCTTACCGAGAACCCGAGCCCGAATCCCATCCCCGGTTCGTCGATGTATAGATCCCCCACGTGATTTTTCGTCATTAGACTGACACTTGACGGGGAGAGTACCCGAGTTCCGTTCAACTGACCCTCGTTCAACAGCATTTGAAGGAAGCGGCTATAGTCCCTGGCAGTGGACAGCAGACCTGCGCCACCTGAAAAACTTCTTCTGGGGCCTTCGACGTATTGTCCTTGGGTTTCCATCGCGGAGCCTTCAGGCGCCCGGCGCAGTTTGTCGGTAAGGCTGTAGACTGTAGCGAGTCGCTCTTTTTTCTCAATTGGTAGATAGAAATGAGTGTCGTGCATTCCTAGTGGCTCGAAGATTCGGTTTTTCAAAAATTCATCTAGGCTCCTCCCAGATATGACTTCAACGACCGCCCCTAGTATGTCGGTACTATATCCGTATACGAATCTCTCTCCTGGTTGGGCTTGAAACGGCAGTGTCGCCATCAGGTTTACCGTTTCGATCATGGGTTCATTTCTGTGAGCGAAGTACCATCCGGTGATCCCGGCTTTATGCCAGGCCTCGCCTCCAGGATCCCAACCGTACCCGATACCAGCGGTATGTGTGAGCAGGTCTCTGACCGTTATCGGGCGTCTCGCCGCTACGATTTGATATCCGTCATTGTAGGCTTCTGCGACCGTTGTGGCCTCGAGTGACGGGATGTACTTAGATACAGGATCAGAGATCAGAAGATCGCCGTCTTCTTGGAGCATCATTATTGCAACGCTCACCAGTGCCTTTGTTTGCGACGCTATCCGGAAAATGACGTCTTGACCCATGGGCACATCAGCTTCGATGTCGAGCTTTCCAACAGCTTCGTGGTATACGACTCGCCCGTCGCGAAGCACCATAGCCACCGCACCCGGAATACGGTTGGTGTTCACGTATTCTTGCAGCGCTCCAGTGAGTCGGTCAAGCCGGGACGAAGACATGCCAACTTCCTCCGGCAGCGCAGTCGGTAGTTCCTGGGCGGATACTGAGATTGGCGTTCCGGATGCAACTCCCAGTATTGCTATAACAAGCAGCAAGAAAGCAGCTAGGGTGCGGGTTCGTCGGTCAACTGGATCGAGATAAGAAAAGTGGCGAGCGCACAAAGGGATGGTGAGCATATGGGGTCAGGATAGTGTGGCGGACTGAGTTGGTTTCTTAAGATTGCGAATTGTGGGTCAATTGTGCGCCATAGCAATAGATGCTTGAGCCTAGCTTGATGACACGACACGTTGTTGATAGACGTCAGGCCATATTGTGGACTACGACAACTTTTGAGGCTTTGTATGAGCGATGTACCTCGAAGCATTTCTATAGATAGACGACAACTCCTAAGAGTGGGGGCAGCCAGTGTTGGCGCGGCCGGATTAGGCCTAGGTGGTTTTGGAGGCCTGACGGATCTTTCTGCAGATGAGGTGGCTCGGCTTCAAGAGCGCCCACATCTTGGTCCGGCTCCAGCCAAGTTGTTTGCTGCGGACCCGATTGAAGTGGTTCGCGTCGGGTTTGTGGGCGTAGGGCTCCAGGGAGGGGCCCATGTTCAAAATTTCTTGCGTATAGACGGGGTGGAGATCGTCTCTGTGGGGGACATCAACAGAGCGCGTGCGGAGGAAGTCGCAGGATGGGTTGAGGCGGATGGTCGGCCTAGTCCGACGCTTTACACCAGAGATGAATGGGACTTCGTTCGGATGTGTGAGGAAGAGGACTTGGACCTCGTTTTCACGTCTACACCCTGGGAGTGGCATGTGCCCGTTTGCCTTTCTGCCATGGAAAATGGGAAGCACGCGGCGACGGAGGTGCCGGCTGCCTACACGGTAGAGGACTGTTGGAAGCTCGTTGAGTACGCCGAGAAGTACCAGAAACACTGTGTAATGATGGAGAATTGCAACTACGATCGTCCAGAGATGATGGTGTTCCGGATGGCACGCCTAGGTTTGTTCGGAGAGCTTCTTCACGCTGAATGCGGTTATTTACATGATCTTCGAGCGATAAAATTCGAGGATAAAGACGAAGGGCTCTGGCGCAGGGCTCATGCCATGGTTCGGGACGGGAATTTCTACCCAACACATGGACTTGGGCCCGTGGCAAACGTCTTAGACATCAACCGGGGAGATCAACTCGACTACCTCGTGTCGATGAGCACACCTTCTCGAGGGTTGCAGAAATGGCAGCGTGAACACGTGCCTCCCGGTGATTCAAAGCGGGCCGAGCAATACATTCAGGGGGATGTAAATACAACGATGATTAAGACGCTGCACGGGAAGACCATCTATGTGAGTCACGACACAAATCTACCTAGGCCCTATTCCCGCATTCATATGGTCCAAGGCACTCAAGGTTTATTCCATGGATATCCGCATCGCGTTCATATTGAGGGGATCAGCCCAGACCACCAGTGGGAGGATTGGATGAATCTTCGGGATGAGTACGATCACCCCATCTGGACCGAACTCGAAGAGCGCTCCGCGGGTGCTGGACATGGAGGTATGGATTACATCGAAGACTACCAACTGGTGAGAGCACTGCGTGAGGGTAAGCCGACTGATATGAATGTGTACGATGCTGCCATGCTTTCGGTTATCTGTCCTCTTACGGAATGGTCTGTGGCGAACCGCTCGCAGCCAGTTGATGTGCCAGACTTTACCCGAGGCCGGTGGGCAGAGTGGCCGCGCCTCGAATTCTTGGGGGCACCTGTAGTCGAGTGAGTTGTATCGAAGACCTGTTTAAAGAGGTGTTCAACTGCTCCCCGACCCACAGGGTGAGAGCGCCGGGCAGAGTGAACTTGATCGGCGAGCACATTGATTACAACGGGTTGCCTGTATTCCCCATGGCTCTTCAGCGGGCGGCACGAATCGTGTTTCGTCCTCGGAACGACCGGATCGTAGCCCTGCACTCGAGCGATGAGCGATTTCACCCAGTTGAGTTTGAAATCGGGCCGGAGATTGAGCGGTGGAGCCAGGGCTCGTGGGGTAATTATGTGAAAGCGCCTGCCAAGGAATTGGCTTACCGTTTTGAGATCCAGCGTGGCTTTGACGGAGTGCTTCAGTCAGATATCCCGGTGGCGGCGGGTCTGTCTTCATCTTCTGCTATCGTCAACGCAGTCGGCCTAGCACTCGCGCATTTGAACGATGTTCTAGCGGAGCCCGGCGAGTTCGCTGGCTTGATGGCGGAGGCGGAACTCTTTGTCGGAACTCGCGGGGGAGGCATGGACCAGGCGATCTCGCTTGGCGCAAAGGATCACTCGGCGGCTAAGGTTTCGTTCAATCCGATCCGACTTCAGCATGTGACTGTTCCGGATGGCTGGTGCTTTATAATCGCTGATTCGGGTGAGGTGGCTGAGAAATCGGGTTCACGCCAAGCCGAATACAACCTGCGCCGCACTAAGTGTGAAGAGGCGCTTCACATCATAAGTACCAACTTATTAGAACAGGGTATTACAGAAGGTCTGCATGAGTCTTACCCGGAGTTGTGTGCATCACTGGATACAGAGGTCCTGCTCGATTTTTCTGAAAACTTGCTGACAGCAAGCGAACATAGATGTTTTCGGCATGTAGTGACGGAGGCTGGTCGAGTAGAGGCAGCGATTGAGCGGATGCTTGCGGCAGACATTCGCGGTTTTGGTGCCTATATGAATGCATCCCACGACTCATTGAAGACCGATTATCAGGTCAGTACTGAAGCACTGGATGAGATCGTTCAGGTTGCTAGAGAAGGGGGTGCGGTGGGCGCTCGCCTAACAGGAGCGGGGTTTGGCGGATGTGTAGTCGCTCTGGCTGAACGTCGCAGAGCGAGGGACGTATTAGGTGCTCTTCAGGTCGAGTATTACGAACGGCGAGGTCGAAAGAACAGGATGAATGAACGTCTCTTTATAGCAGTTCCATCTCGCGGTGCTTCCGTTCGAGTGATCTGAGACTCGTTCTTGCGTCTTAGCCCTAGGGTAACGCAGGATCTCCGGTTTCTCGGGCTCAGCTTGACTCGTCTCGTCGAAAGGCAATCTTCAGCAGCCCTATGCGTCCTAGCCCACCGTCAATGTTCCAACCGTCATCAAAGAAAGTTCTACTGTCAGTCTTAGTAGGATGCTTCGTGATCCAGTCCGGGCTGGTGTATTCTGACGACACAGACATAGTTCTGTCTGCCGATGCAGTTGAGGGTCGCAAACTCTTCCACGAAGGGTCCTGTCAGGTTTGTCATCAACTCTGGGGCCAAGGTGGGTTTTTAGGTCCGGATCTTACGAATGCTTCGAGTCGAGTCGACGAAACTCGCCTAGCATCGCTGCTCACTGTGGGTAGTGGTCAGATGCCGGCATATGCATATGCTGACCAAGAGATTCAATACATTCGTTCTTTCCTTGAGGAAATTGATCGGCCAGATGTAGGGCGCGGCCAGCTTCGACTAGGTGACCCAAGTACTACCGTGACCCCTCAGGCTGCGTTTGACGCAGTGGTGAGAGCTTCGGCTTCGGGCGATGAACTCGAGGGTTTCGAAACGT
>CENY01150561.1_pt1 | contig 26452 bp, 22 predicted proteins | sample 356181 | NCBI WGS metagenome assembly CENY01 (sample SAMEA2619840, study PRJEB7988) | marine metagenome | isolation source: saline water (ENVO:00002010), including
CCCATGTCTCCTGCTCGAATGATGTTTGAACTATCCAACTCCGTTCCTGAAAATGCAATAATTATCGATGACGCTGTTAGCAATAGAGGAGCATTAAGGCACTATTTTCATGGAAAATCCCGAGGGGATATACGTGGGGTGAGAGGCCAGTCAATTGGTGGTGGGATAGGGGCCACTATCGGTACACAGTGTGCAAATCCTGACAGGCCGGTATTTGGAATCATTGGAGATGGAAGCGCCATGATGACCATACAAGGCTTATGGACCGCGGCAAATGATGACATCCCCTGCATTTTCATAATCTGTAACAACGGTATGTACAGAGTATTGAAAGTGAATTTTAATGTTTACCAAGAAGAAATTCTAGAACAAAAAGAAACCGCGGGTGAAAACCTTTTGTATTCCAATTTTGATACCCCTTTCGACATATCGGAAATAGCTAAAGGAATGGGACTTGATAGCGAGAGAGTTGAAAAACCTGAGGACATAAAAGGTGCCGTCGATAGAGCGTTAGCGACAGGTAGGCCATCTGTCATCGACATAGTTATAGACGGCAGTTTGTAATATTTACTGCAACAAACACTTAGCATTCTCTAAGATAATACTATAGGGATTTCAACATTTATTATATATGTGCTTGATCGTCACCCTCTCCCGACAAACGGCATTTTAGTAGCCATTATAGTGACGTTTTGAACGTTGGCATCTAGCGGAAGATTAGATATATATAAGATCGTTTCACCAACATGGTCAACATCGAAAGTGGGTTCTGCTATAACATCCCCATTTGCTTGAGGAACTCCATTTTGCATCCTTTGCGTCATCGGAGTACTAGCATTGCCAACATCAACTTGACTGCAGGCAATATTATATTTTCGACCATCCAAGGAAATCTGTTTTGTCAGCCCTGTAATCGCGTGTTTCGTAGCTGTGTATGCCCCTGCATCTGGTCTTGGCGCATATGCAGAAATAGATCCATTGTTTATTATCCTGCCACCCATGGGATCTTGAGATTTCATTATTTTAATGGCCTCTTGAGAACATAAAAAACTTCCAGTCAAATTCGTATCAACAACCTTTTGCCAATCTTCAAGCGGAAGATCTTCAAAATCCATCCTCGGTGCTCCAATACCAGCATTGTTGAATAAAACATCGAGGCGACCAAACTTATCTTTGACCACGGCGAACAAACGTTTTATAGAATCTGAGTTCGAAACATCTGTGGAAACAGCTATTGCAACTGAATCTTCAACCTTTGATTCACGAATGGTCTCTTCCAAAGGTTCAATTCTTCTACCAGCCAACACAACCGCGTACCCATCTTTCAACAAATTTAAAGCAGAACTTTTACCTATTCCAGTACCGGCGCCTGTTATTACAGCGACTTTCCCATTGCCTAACATGTATTCTCTCCTTAACCTTTATTAGAATATAATTCTATATCACAATAGTAAAAGTGCCAGTTTAAAACCGATTTTCTCAATATTCACGTAGAAATTAACACTATTTTTGGAAGATAAAAACATACACTGAGTCCACAAAGTATTCTTAAGAAATAGAGGAAAAATGAAATCCAAGATATTAGTTACAGGGGCCGGGGGCTTTATTGGCCATCACTTAGTCACGTATTTGAAACAGAACAACTTTTGGGTCAGGGGCGTTGACTTGGAATACCCAGAATTTGCTAAAAGTGACGCCGATGAATTTCAAATTCTAGACTTACGGGAATGGGAAAATTGCGTGAAAGCTACCAACGGGATTAGCGAAGTGTACAACCTTGCTGCGGACATGGGTGGGATAGGTTACATAACTTCTCACAATGCGAGTATTGCTCGCAATAATATCCTGATTAACACACATATGTTAGAAGCAAGCAGATTAGCGAAAGTAGAAATGTTTTTTTTCTCATCATCTGCATGTATATATCCTACTTACAAACAAGTTGATAGCGATGCAATATCTCTAAGAGAGTCGGACGCTTATCCTGCAGATCCAGAAGAAGGGTACGGATGGGAAAAACTATACACAGAAAAGCTATGCGAATACTACCTACACGATTATAACCTTAAAACAATCGTGGCCAGATTCCACAATGTATATGGACCACTTGGAACATTTCAAGGTGGAAAAGAAAAAGCGCCGGCAGCCATATGCCGAAAAATTTCTCAAGCTAAATCAGGAGACATCATAGATATTTGGGGAGACGGAATGCAGACAAGGTCTTTCATGTATATCGACGACTGTGTAGAAGGAATTGCTAGGCTCGTAAAAAGTGGCAATCCAGGCCCTTTAAATTTAGGGATGGATTCTTTAGTAACCATAAATGAGATGGTATCGATAGTAACTGAAATATCAGGGAAAAAAATTAAAAGAGCATACCAGATGGATAAACCTCAAGGTGTAAGAGGTCGTAATAGTGATAACACATTACTAAAACACATTTTAGGATGGTCACCCTCAACCACTTTGAAAGAGGGGCTTACCACCACTTACGAGTGGATCGACGCACAAATATACGATCAAAAATGAGGAAACATTGCTGGCTTTTTACCCTATAAAGGCCTTCGAGATATTAAGAAATTTTTAATCAAATTATGTAGAATATTAGCTATGAAAGAGCATAGACCTTGGGGACATTACGAAATACTGAATAATAGCCATAATTATCAACTGAAGCTGTTGACAATTAATCCTTCGGAAAGCACTTCTTTGCAACGTCATTACAAACGGGCGGAACACTGGATCGTGCTATCTGGAACTGCTACTGTTACAGTTGGCAACAAGGTTGTTTCTGTTAATAAAGATGATCAGTTATTTATTGATAAGGAAATGATTCATAGGATTTCTAATATGACCGATCAGCCAGTCGAGATAATAGAAGTTCAAACAGGTGATTATTTTGGTGAAGATGACATAGAAAGATTATGTGACAAATATGGCAGGCCATAAAAATAAAAGCCTGATTAGCTCACACTGCATTCACCCAATAGAACTCTCTGTAGGTGATCAGCATTTTGATCCCATGAAAATTGACCTGCTGTCTCAACGCCAAATTCACCCATTGACTTCCTGACTGCAATATTATTTAGTAAGTGAATCATCGATTCCGCAAGATCATCATGATCCCCTGTCTCGAAAGTAACACCTTCTTTACCATCTTGAAAAAATCCTCTGTGACCGCCATCTGAAGATACTATACAAGGCAATCCACTAGACATCGCCTCTAAAAGGCTTAATCCAAATCCCTCTCCAGATAAAGATGGCAAAACAAAAACGTCAGACATCTGATAGTACATCAATAAATCCGTTTCATTCACCCTGCCAGTAAACAAAATATTTTTTATGCCTTTTGATCTTGCTAACGACTTTAGCTTATTAATCTGGCTGCCACTCCCTACTATAACCAAGAAAACATTCCGGTTTAACTGAATTTTTGAAAATGCTTTTATTAAAACATCAACCCCAGTTCTATCAACCAATCTTCTAACAGTCAAAAAAACCACAGCTTGAGAATCGATAGATTTACTTTTTTTATATTTTCTCTTTACCAATGGCTTTATCGGCCTGAATCGGAGAGTATCTATTCCATTCCACAATATGATTGGATTCTTATTTTTTGAGAGTTTCTGAACGTAACTTGCAGTATATTCACTGACAGCAAGAACTTTATCAGACGCTTGAATAACGAATTTCCCCAAAAGCACATCCGCCATTTTTTGTGCTAAATTCCATGGGAATCTATATTTTATCTTCGGGGTATGCTGTAGCAGCACAATTGGTCTCCCACAGATTTTGGCAGCGGCACAAGCAAAAAAGGAATTCATGAAAGAATGATTATGTATAAATACAACTTCATTAGATTTCACAAAAGCCAAATACTTGAAAAAATGTAACGGATTTAGAATGGGATAAGGAATTCCTAACTTTTCCAAAAAATTCCATATTGGGAAACGGAAAACTCGCAAATTTGGATTAGGACATCCCTTACAAACGCGACCGGTCCTCGACGTTATAACTGTTATATCATGTCCCATATTGGACAGTCTTATTGCCTGCTCATATGCAACAGTTTCAATACCACCAATATGAGGAGGCCAATAATGCACTATTATCAAAATCTTCATTTACAAGCTCACGTTGCTCTTTTATAGCAACTGAAATGTTACATTCGGTGACAAACAAAATAAAGATCTACACTAAACAGTCCATGCCACTAGTACGTTGGGTAATCCTCTTATGGTGGTAAAATTAAGTGCGACATATTAAAGACGACAAAAAAAGTAACTTCGAGTGAGATTAATAGGAATAACATGGCTGAGTTTATTGCTGATGCTTTCATCAGTCTCCTGTTCCAGCGGAGATTCTTCTAGCAACAGTGAACAGACTTTTTTATTGACGGATGAATTCTATTTCGACAATAGTTCGCCCGTAAATTCTATATCCATTTACAAAGAAAAAAAAACAACTGTTAAGCAAGCTGCATATGTTTTTGAAATCAAGCCTGAAAAAGTCGTTACATCCGACACGAAAAATATAGATCATTCGAATTTTAAAATTATATTTGAGCCTAATTTGGATTCAAATTCTGGATTTGCTCAAGTCAAATTCAGAATAAATAACAATTGGATAGAAAAAAATAAAGTGACTCCAATTGATTTAGAAATTCTAGAGATATCAGAAAACTCCTCACGAAAAACTTTAAAATTAAATTTCGTAGAAATCTCTGGGGGATACCATCACTATACTGCGAAAATAACTAAATCTGCTGATTATGCAATTAGAGTCAAAACCCCCAATAAACATGAAACCAAAACACCTAGTCAAACTCTAATGCCAATCAATAATTCCCAAAGAAACACTAGTTCGTTTTCAACTTTACCGAGAGTAATTACGAACAAGCCATCTGGACCTAATTCTGTTAGTGAGAAAAATGAAGTGGAATATATCTCTGCTCTTTTTAAAAGCGGCAAAGTCTTAAACAATAAAATTCAAGTAGAAAAAGGCTCCATTGTTGAGGCAAGAATTAAAGTAAATGCAGTTAATGAAATATCCGGTGAATTATTGGTGCAAATCACAAAAGATTATATTGACCAAGAAGATATCGTTGTCAGAAGTTGTCCATACAAGATAACTTTAAAATCTGGAGAAAACACTGTCGGAAACTGTTTATTTAAAATAGACGAACTTACCACAAACAATCTAATTCAATATTCGTTTCGATTAATGTGGGGCAACATTCTCATTTATGAAGCTCCTGAAATAAATCCAATCGAACAAATAACAACTCAAAACTAGCAAATGTCTGAACATCAAACAATTTTATTGATCAACTCCGGTGTGTATGAGTCTCCATCCCCATACGGGGGAACTGAAACGCACGTATATTATCTTGCTAACCATTTAGCTAAAAACGGCGTCAAGGTTCATCTTGTATCTGATTATTCCACCTCCCATTTTCATAAAAACGTCATTTTACATCCAACTAACTTCAATGGTGTCCTCCTTGACAAGATAGGTTGGGTCGGATATCTAATGAGACACCTTATCGGAGGATGGAAATCTTATAGAGTCGCAAAAAAACTTTATAAATCAGAGATTGTTTTCGACACCATTCATTGTCACGGAAGATTTTCATCATATTTCATGACAAAATTTGTAAAGGATCAAGTCATAGTAACCATCCACGACTCTCCTCCTTCCAAAAAAATCACTTCCTCTTTTTGGGGAAAAGTTTTTTATGGTGGATGGGATAAGTTTTTCTCAAACAAGATTCCTCTCAACGCCAAACATAACATAGTGGTGGCCTTAGACATAAAAGAGAAACTTTTAGAGCTAGGTATACCTGAAAGGAAAATCTCGTATTTGCCTAGTGGGGTAGATACTGAGTTATTCCATCCTTCCGAACATAAGATGGATGTAACATCGATCCTATACGTAGGAACACTAGTCAAGAGAAAGGGAGTCGAATACCTCATCAAAAGTTTTGTGGAATTAGATGCCGGCATCACACTAGATATAATGGGGGATGGGCCCGACAGGAGACGGCTGGAAAATTTAACAAAAACACTCAAATTGGAAAACCGCATCAAATTCCTTGGCCCTCAGCGTCAAGAAACAGTGGCAAAAACCCTCCGGGAAAGAAAAATATACGTACTTCCATCCCTCAGTGAAGGGTTCCCTATAACACTTTTAGAAGCTTTAAGTAGTGGTTGTGCAGTCATAACAACATCAGTTTCAGGCATACCTCATATTATTAAACAAAAAGAGAACGGTATACTCATTGATCCCGAAAATCCGCATCAGATAAAAGCCAGTATTGAATTACTGATAGAAGACACAAGTTTAAGAAAACATATTTCCAAAAATGGCCTAGAATTAGTCCAGAATAAATTTTCATGGAACACTGTTGCCGAAGAGGTCTTGACCATTTACGAAGACGCTTATTAAAGACACATAGATCGGTGCTAATTTGGACCATCAATTCCGTATACATGAAAAATTAAAATCAATTCAAATCCTGGAACCATGTATACCAGTTGTAGTGTTTGGGTTGATTTCAGTATTTACATGTTGGGATCTTCTACAAAGCGGCTATATCCTCACTCGTGACATGTTTATTTTTCATCCATACATGAATTTTTCCACAGAATGGTATGGGCTCGACGAATATAGTCCCTTTATAACTCGATTACCCGTATTATTAGCAATTGACGGAATATCTGATCTAACAAGTGTAGAAACCGTTCAGAAAACCATCATTTTTTCAAGTTTCTTTATCGCTGGAATATCCATGTATTTTATTGCGCCTGGTGGAATAAGGGGGAAACTTTTCGCAGGTATCTTGTATACAGTTAATCCATTTATGTACTCACACTTGATAGCAGGTCAATGGGCGTTGATCATCGCTTACGCTATAACACCTATTTCAATAAGTCTCTTTTTAAGGATAATCAAACTTAACAGAAAGAAAGATATTTTGATTGGTTCACTTTTGTTTAGTACATGTGGTTTTTTTCAAATCCATTGGTTTCTCATACTACCGGCAATATTTATATCATTATTGATCCCATTTTTGATTCTCAACACACAAAACAATGGCTTCAAATTTCAACTAAGAATTATGAAAACTTTGTTTTTATTAACCACAATTACGATATTAATCAATTTGTTTTGGCTTATTCCATATATTTTTAGTAATCACAATTTCCAATATCAAATTGATCATATAGATTTTTACGTTCATTCCTTTAGAAATTTCTACACAGGAAACATTTTATTAGAGTTTATTTTCATGAGGGGATTTTGGCTAGAACCTGAATTATTCGGAGCGGATCTACAACCTGACTTCAACTGGCTAATCGCATCGGTATTAGCAATATTCCCATTTGGTTTATTCCTTTCCAAATGGGCACAGAAAAAATACATTCTATGGATCATATCAAGTGTCATATTGTTGGTAATTTCCACTTTACTCGCAATTGGATATGCGAATCCTTTTACAAAATTAATAACGGAAAAATTAGTCGAACTATTTCCCCCATACGCCATATTCAGGGATACCCAAAAATGGACTTCTATTCTAATATTTTCATTCTGTATATTGAGTTCAATTACAGTCACATGGTTAACGACTCTATCGCGAAACCAAAAACTCACTATTCGGAAACCACCGCTTAAACCAATAATGTTAAATTTATTGATAGGATTTCTATTTTTATTACCTTTTCTAAATACATCTCAATTGTTCTCATTGAACACTCAATTAAAACCTACAGACATTCCCGAAGACTGGAATTATGCAAGAGAATACATAGACAACAACAAAGATTCATCTCAAACGTTAATATTCCCATGGCAGCCTGAGATACCTTTTCACTGGGTCAATAGCAGTCAAAATTGGTTAGGGCCTATTGAACGTACTTTTTTCTCCGCACCTGTGTTAAAGGCGGAACATCACGAATTTCTAAACGAGTCTAATTCGCCTAGTCAAAACTTAGATAAATTTATAAAAGAAACCATATATGACCAAGTTGAAACCCCCCAAAAAATACCACACCGACTAACTTTGATTGGGGTGAAACATGTGCTACTTCTACATGAGGATCGGTACGAATATTATAGGAAATTATTGTCAGACAGCAATTTGAAATTAGTAGTAGATCTCCCAACTCTCAGCATTTTTGAAAACGAACATTACATGGGACGTGCAATAGGAATTGATAGTACCGATGTAGAGGACAATTCTAAATGGAATCCAATATCTAGCACAAACCTAACACCTGTGTCTTTTTTAATTGAAAACATTACTCCAACCCAAAATTGGGTCTTCACTCCACCTCAAAAAACTGACCCGAGATCGTGGCGTTTTGAAAATGATCGCCCAATCGCAATGATTTACAATTTTATCCCTGTTTACGAATCCAATAAAACATCGGGGGCATTATCGTTCAGTCCGTATAGCAATTTAAGATTATTTGGGTACGCTATTTCACTGTCAACATTAATTTTATTGGCAGTGAGCCTTGTTATTATCAATATTAAAGACTACATAAATAGAAAAACACACAAAATTAAAATAAAGGTCTCTCAAAATGGCAAATAATTCCCCTATTTTAATGATCCTGGTAGATGCTTTGGGCCACAAAATCATCAAGACCCACAACATGCCATATTTACAAAAATTAATAAAGAAATCAGATGGTCCCTATGAGTTAACACCTTTACTTGGTTATTCTGATGCTCAAAGAATGGCATTTTTCACCGGCAATTCTCCAAAAAATAGTGAATATTGGACCGACTCTATGATGACAACGGAACAATCAATTTTAGAGCCATTCTACAAGCTACGCCTATTGGACAACATACCAAACGACTTCATAAAAAGATGCTTCAAATTTTTATTATCACTAACAGTATGTAAATTAATTGTCGCGAATTCCGATTACGACAGTGTGCCTATTTACAACATGCCGTTTAAGGCGATGAAGTATTTTACTCCATCCTTAAAAAAAAGCATGTTCGAACCAAACCCATTTAAATCTACCTCAACGATATTTGATCATATCAGGGAATCGAACGGGACATATCATACAATTCAAACAGACAGATATGGCCTCAAAAACATAATGAAGTTGCCTACCCAATTTTTACCCAGAATATTGAAAGACATACGGAATACTTCCACTGAAACGGATTTCATATATATGTACCTCCATAGCGTAGATATGTGGGGCCATAGATACGGAATAAAATCTGAAAAATTCTCGGAAGTTTTGCAATCAACTGATTTAGCTCTAGAACAAATTATCAATGCCTCTCACTCTCACTTTGGTGAAGATCTAAGAATATGCATCGTGTCGGACCATGGAATGAATCATACAAAGGAATTTATAGACTTTAGTGACCTAATATATAACAAAAGTTTCGGAAGGGATTATTTGGTAGCTTTAGATTCAACCATGGTACGGATTTGGTATCTAACTGAAAAAGGTAAAATAAAAATTCGTGATTATTTTTCAAACGATCACAGAGGTCATTTTTTATCTAAGTCTGAAATAAAAAATTATGGAATAGACTTTGAAGATAATAGATATTATGAAGATATATTCCTTTTAGATGAGGGATGGAGTATATTTCCAAATTTTCACTCCTACCTAAAACCACTATCGATGCACGCATATGACCCAAAAGGGTACGACCAGCAAGGCATACTCATGCTCAGTGGATTCAGTGAAGAATTTAAAACCCCTATCAATAATAGGGTTGATATTAAAGAAGTTATGCCATTTTTATTAAAATCATTAAACCTAACAACACTGTAGACTCAAGTCAGGATTTTTCAGTATAGCCAATGCAAACTAAAGATGAAGAAATTATCGTTGATTTCATAACATCTAAAATAAATGTGGAATCAATAATACTGACCGGTAGCAGAGCCATAGGCACGATGTCGTCAGACAGTGATTTTGACATTCTACTAGTTATGAGTTCAATGAAGACAATATTTAACCTTACAAAAATAAAAAGTGTCGAGCGAGATCTATCCGGAATAATGAACGTCCCGGTTAGCATTAACCCTTTGCCAAAATTTAGGATAAAAAGAGCTTTCGGAAATCTATTTTTATTTAAAGTAAAACACGAAGGGAAGATCTTATTCGGAAGGAATATCCTTCCCAACATAAATACTGGAGATATATCAGATATACCCGATGACAAAAAAATATCTTTTTTATTTTCATCAATTCGGGAGATATCTTCAATATCTCCAGTTCATTTTCCCGAAAAATGGGTTGACCTTAACAAATACAAAATTAAGAGCATTCAAGAAAAATGTCTAAAGAATATCGCTCAATACATTGAAATGACAAATGGAAACTACAGAACTATAAAAGGAAAGACTTTAAATCAAGAAGATTTGTTCACTATAACTTCCCTGCTAGAGTCAAACAACCCTCCTGAATCCATTGAAATGACACAAAAAAATATACCAGTCACCATAGATTCACTGAAGACATATTGGTTTACATGCCAAACTTTGCTGATTCGTTGTTGCTCTGAACATTTCTGTTCCTTAGAACAACAAAATCATTCCTCATCTAATCACTCTAGGTTGATTGAAGAAATTCATAAATACGTAATTCAAAACAATTTTAGAGTGGAAACATTGATGAAAAATTTAGAATATTACTTATTAAACCTATTAATTAAAAAATCTTTAATATGGCGGAGCCTTTCTTATAGGGAAAGTGTCCAAAAGAGAATTAGAGCGGCGATGTTGTTAAACTTAATGAGCTCAAATGAAAACGGAACAGAGAACGAATATAACTTGAATAAATCAAAACTATATGCGCTACCATATCTCCCTACTTTATCATCCACCAGCTCCACAAAAGAGTACTTATCATCCCTTAGTAGCCAGATGATATTATCAGAGACTCTTTTAGGTATATGAACAAAAAGAATATGGTCTTGGATAAGGGTACAAGGTATGACAATTCGCAGAATACTACCCGAATAGTTATGCTATGTGACGACAGTCTTATGAGTAGACTATTTTTATCTGAAACCTTTCATATTTGCCATCAAAACAAAGAATTTGAACTAGTTCTAAGGGTGAACACTTCTACTCAAAGAAATACACACTCTCCTCAGGTCCCAAAAATCATAAATATAATAAGACTAATTAAAGGTAATATTGGGTTTAAATTATTAACTGAATATTTCATTGAAATTATAAATTGTCAGTGGCGATCCCGCTTGTTATCCAAAATACCTACACATAGCCCAAAGGACCAAAATATAAATTCCAAGTCCTCCATATCATATATAAAATCTTTTTCTCCAGACCTGATACTAGTAATGGGATGTGATCAGATAATCAGTAACACCTTTCTCAAGCAATTCCCAAATAAAATTGTTAATTTTCACTGGTCACTCCTCCCAAATCACAAAGGACGTGGGGCGACATTAATTCCTTTGTTGGATGGCTCAAAATATACAGGTGTAACCTATCATACGATTACTAAAGACCTAGACGGTGGAGACATTCTCGACCAGCATGAATTTAATCTGTCCAATATAACCAAGCAATCTCAACTCCACTTTATTCTAATCATGACAGGTATAAAATCGATCAGAACATTTATCACCAAGTGGCACAAAAAAGAATTAACACCAACACCTCAAAAAACAAATGACATTAAACCAATAACTTCAAAACAACTCAGCAAAAGATATTATTTAGACCCATCTCTTACAGCTCAACAACTAGTACGGAGAATGCAAATAATGGGGTATCAAATCGACCCCCAAAGCGGTCTGTGTATAACAGACCTTAGAATATCTGACTTTAATCAACAAAACGAATTTAGTTCTGGTGAAGTAATAAGTAAATCTAAAAAAGGAATAGAAATCAAAGTTAACAGTGGGTCAATACTAATCAAAAGTTTCTTATACTTGCCGACTGTCCTAAGCGTTAAACTTTGGGAAAAGAAAAATATTTCTAGTAAAAAGTGAACCAAATTGCCAATACTCAGTAAACCTAAGTCATTAAACATTACAATAGTTGTTTTCAGCTACATACCGGACATCAGTGGAACCTCCGTGATGGTACACAACATGGCAAAGGACCTAGTCAGTAGAGGTCATAATGTTACGGTATTAACATCCAACACTTTAAATTTTAAACCCGCAAAGTTAGACGACCAGGAAATCATCGATGGTGTGAAAATTATCCGATTTCGAAGCATCCAACTTTTGCCATACAGATACCTTTACTTCACACCAGGCCTGATTAAACATATCATTGGACTGAAATGTGATGTCCTACATATTTACTCACATCTTCCAACTTTCCTAACAATATTTTCTAAAATCGCAAGTAAATTATCTAAGAAGAACTTAATTTTAACTCCCATATATCATCCAGAAAGATCTGTAGTGTATAACGGAACCATACAAAAAATATTGGGTAAATTATATGATGACGTTATAGGCCCTATTATTCTTAAATTGACCAACCACGTGACTGCTCTTACCAAAACTGAGAAACAATACTACGACAATCTAGGTATAGCAAATACTTACTTAGTCCCTGATGGATTACCTCTAAAAGATAGTCTGGGTACGAATCCAAGCCCTGAGGAGTTAGATGACTTTGTTAGACGTTTCAATATAGGCGAAAAAAAATTAATAATCGCGGTCGGAAGAGTAGAAAAAAGAAAAGGTTACGAAATACTGATAACAGCATTTAAAGAAGTTTATAGGACACATAAAAATGTCAAATTGTTGATAATCGGTAAGGATTGGGGTGCACTTGAAGATATGAAAAATTTAGTCAGTTCCATGGGTATGTCGGAACATATCACTTTCAGCGGATTGATTTCAAAAACTGACCTAGACTGCGCCTATAAAGCTAGCTCAATGGTCGTCCATCCGGCACGATTTGAAACTATCTGTAGAATAGCCTTGGAAGCCTGGCTACACTTCAAGCCTTTAGTTGTATTCGACAAATTTGCCGACCCTGCAGACTATAACAATTCTGTTATCACAAAATATCTAGATCCTTATGCTCTATCAGAAGGTATGAAGAAACTACTAGATGATGATGTCCTAGCTTCATCATTAGGAGAAAAGGGCCATAATACACTAAAGCACAATTACGATTGGGCTGATATCGTAACAACAATGGAAAAAATATACCTTCAGAGTGTAATCTGAGCTTATACATGTCTAATATCATAAGCAAATTAAATTTTATCTTATTACAGTCAGGCAAAATACACTTTTGGCCAAGCTTAGCAATACTAACGCTCACCACAGTATTTTTCAGAAATTTCCTTTTCACGTCACAAGCTCCGGCTGGGATTGATGCTAAGGGATTCATATCGAGGCCTTGGTACTTACTTCAAAATGGAGAAATCTGGAGTTTATGGCACTCACAGTTCTCGTTTGGGTTCATTAGGCTCCCGACTGTAGATACAGCCCTAGCTATTCTATATTCACTAGTCAACGACCCAGTATTAGGATTAAAGTTGTTCGCGATAGGCGCTTTTATTCTAGCCGCTGCATCTATGTATTTTGTGACATTAAAATACACAGGCAGAAAATTATCTGCTGCAATCAGTGCAATTGTTTTTTCATCAAATCAATTTATATTCTCCTATTACACCAGCGGGGTGTACAACGTAATAGCTGCGTATTGTATTAGCCCAATTATTTTTTATACATTTGAAAAAATGATTAGCACCAAAACCTGGCGAAGTATAGCCGGTTTTTCTATATCTTTTTCAATCTTATGCATGTTTACCAGAGTCGATATGGCAACATTTTTCGCTCCTTTTCTATTTTTCCTATTAGTATGTAATTGCCTCAACACACCAAAATCACAAAACAAATTGGAATTGTTAAAAAGCAATTTCAAAGTATGCTTGATTTCAGGGCTAATGGTGATAGGGTTAACATCTTTTTTGTGGTTACCAATGGTAATGGGAGCACGACTTCCGCTACCTAGTTCTTCGGGAGGATTTTCAAACGAAGATTTATATTTCAGAAGTCTGAGTCTTTATGAAACTATATTAGGGCATGGTCGGGGATTGAGCTATTTAGCTTTAAACGGGGACATGTGGTGGAACAAACATCCATTTTTATCCCTATTCCAATACCGCTTAGCATCATCACTGTTACCTATATTGGCGCTGATACCAATTCTGATCAAACCAAACAAAAAAATCGTGATATATTCACTTGCAATCTTGCTATCAATTTTCCTTGCCAAAGGCCCTAATGAACCGTTTGGTTCCCTATACATATGGGCACGAAATGAAATCCCTTTCTTTGGAATATATCGAATCCCAAACCGGTGGCTATTGATAACTTACTTTTTCTATTCTTTCCTATTCGGATTGGGCTTTCAGATATTATGGGATAAATCTCACGAATCAATAAAAATCATAAAGAATATGAGAAGTGTGAGAATTATAATGCGATCAGCGATCACTGTCTTATTGAGCGTATTACTAGTCGCTCTTTTAGTTCCCATAACACCAATTGTAGAAAAAGGATTCTTAACGTGGGACTATCCGGATAGTGAAAAAGAATCATACGATATTATCTCCCAAGACCCACAAAACTTCATAGTCGCTACGGTCCCATTTGCCCAAGGAAACATAAACACATCAGTTTCTAACACGTTTAGTGGCAAAGGATGGTGGGAACATGATCTTGGATCAGAAAGTAGTTTATTTCATAACAAGCCAGCAATACATCAAACTCCAGCGGGAGGATTATCGAATTCATTTGTGAAATTCGCCAAACAAGTCACATATAACCCGCACGAAAAATCGATTATGCCTCTTTTAGGCAATGTAGGAATAAAATACGTAATAAACCAGTCCTATCCAATAACAGATTTTGGCCCTGTGCCCAGTGGGGTAACTAATTATCAACAGCATGAATTCTTCAGAAATCAAAAAGGAGCAGAACTCGTAAGTAATATAAACGAGGGCTCCGAAGTATATGAAAACTCATATTTTGCCCCTTTTGTATCGGCTAGAAAGGGCCTTACTTTGGTTGTAGGAGGCAAAAATTCCTTAATTGAACTTGGAAACATTGACCCCAGTATATTAGAAAGCGGATTGATGCTGGTATCAGATGTAGACTTTTCGAAACGAGATGCCCTAACAGATTTATTACCTAAAATAGATAAAATCATATTTGTTGATAGTTCCATATACGATTTGGCTATACTCGCTTCTAAATCTACATTAGATAAAAATATACTGCACTACAGCTCTGGCGGTATGAACCCTGACTCCGGATGGATATCAGATGATACTCAATCCAATCTAGGGAAATTCACGTACCACAAAAATTCGCTCACAACAAAATCTAGCAACGATCTTGTAATACCCTTTAAATCAGCCAAAAGTCAGATATATGAAATGTGGGTCCGGGTATATTCCAATCCTTACGCTGGACAATTGAATTTTGAAATTGACGGTGTTGAAGTAGGAAGCATTGATCCTACCACTGCCACAAAAGAAGCTTTTTTCTGGAAAAAAATATCGGAACATAACATTGATCAAGGTCAACACATACTGAATGTAAAAAATACAAAGGGATTAATCTCCAACAAAAGTACTCTAGATCACATTGTAATAATGCCTAAGACACAGTATCAAAGCAACTTAAAAACCATCACCGAATATTTAGAAACTTCGAATATTCAAATTACTGCTGTTCATACCAATTCATTCTTAGAGCCTGTAATACATGGCTATCCGCAAACATTTAAGGCACGTTCAATAGATCTAATAGAAAAGGATCCAAGCACGTTTTGGAATCCATTCGGGCCCAATGCGTCCGATATCATAAAAATTGAAGAAGAATTTTATGACACGCCACCTGTAAATTTCCCACTTAGTACCAAAATTGAAATTCCCGATATAGAAACCCCATCCTATACGTTCGTGACTCACAATTTTGATCACCCTCAAGATTGGACTTACGCCAAAACAATTTCAGTCTGGTTTAAGGGGAAAAATGATGGTTCTAAACTATATTTTTTAGCTAAGCTTGATACAGAATACAGGTACTTTGATTTCAAAGATACATCCGATGAATGGAGAGAGATTATTTTCGAATTGAAGAACAAAAACAGCTCTCGCGGACAAGGTGTCAGTTGGGACAGAGTAAATGCTATAGGTTTTGGCCGTCAAGAAAAGCAAACTGAAAGTACTTTTTATATCGGGCCTATCACAATCGGTACAGTAGATCGTTCCAGTGATAAACTTCCTGATACATTCATGATATTACCAACCAAGGACACCTATGAAATATCTATACTAGGTGCTACAGGACCGAAGTACGGGTCACTAACCTTAGAAAATGGCAATTCTCAGAAATTGACTTTCGGAAGTGCAATTAACTCACAGACTAAAAACATCAATGGTGAATACTATTTTATTGAATCAAACCCCATAATACAGTTTGGTGAACTTGATTATAAATCTGACTCATTGTTCAACTCCTTGAATTGGAAAAGCACTGATCCAGACAACATAGACATCACTACCGATAATGAGACTGTCACATTAGATTTGATTCAAAAGGATAGAAAGTATTTCGCTATAGCAGAGTTAAAATTACCCGGGCGAACGTACATGCCGAACTCTGGCACATTTTCATTCACGTTTAATGGTACCGGTTCAAATACAGAGCTTAATATGGTTTTTTACTATGGTGAAGATCAAAGTCTAAAGCTATCTTGGATGGATGACAATCCAGATCCATCCATCAAAACTTTCGAGTTTGAAATACCCAACAATATAAAAGACCTGTCGTTAAAATCGATCAAACTGTCCACTGTTTCAAAAGATGATTTAGGCACTTTTAAAATAGGCAATATTAAACATCATAAAGCCAAAGGGGAACTTTTGACTTTTGATGGGGTGTCCAGCCAAAAAATCATTACCAAAGAAGACAACAATGATTTGTCCCCAAGCAGCTATACAGAATATAAATTCAATGATCCAAGACCATATTACGCTTTTTTAGAATACATCCCTGGCCAAGAACAACGAAATATATCTAATAACACACATATATCCTTTAAATTTAAGGGAAGTGGAAACAATCAAATAATGGGGCTAACACTGGCTTCTCCTAGTACAAAATCAGAAAACATGGTGTCCTTTAATTGGATAGACAATTCAACAGCATGGGAAGAAAAAATATTTGAACTAAACTATCCGACTAATTCCAAAGGAAGTATTGATTGGGCAGACATTTCATCCATAAAATTCAGTACTACAGACAAATCTTCCAAAATGATTTTAGGACTAGCCAATGTTCACCTGGTAAGTTCATATGACGATCCAACATTTACTTGGATTAAATCTCCTAATCCTATTTCAATTAAAGGAAACCTAAAATCTGAAAAACTAACTTCAAATGGGATGACTGATATAGACCTGATTATAGCCACTACTAAATCCAATTACCCAATAGTGCCCTCTTCAGTCAAAGAACCAAAAATCAGTTTTGTTAAAAGAACCTCAAGCCTATACGATGTTCAGGTTGAGTCATCACAACCTACTCTCTTAGCATTCGCACAGGGCTATCACAAACTATGGAAGGCCAATATTGGTGAAGAATATGTACAACCTATACCTCTCTATTCAGTTATAAATGGGTTCCCTATAAACAAGATTGGCCAATATAGTCTTACGATAGAATTCACTGGAGAAAAATTCGCACGCTATGGGGGTGTTATCTCATTAAGTTTCTTATTTTTAATACTAATGGGATGCTTCAATTGGTCAAGCATAACAAGCAGAAAAATACACTTTTCAATAAGCGCAAAAACCATCAATATTACAATTCCTCACCTTAGAGTAAAGTTACGGCGAGAAATTCATAAGACAAAATGAATCAGAAAGATATTGATGGATCAGTTTCTCTCTCAATAGCAAGTATAGCTATGATTGGATCTCTTTTTTTTGTAGCTTTTGTGAAATACATATATGAATTCCTAATGGCTCGGTTACTCGGCGTAGAAGGCTTCGGGCTTTTGGGATTGTCCGAATCATTAATTGCAATTTTAGGCCTATTTGTAACATATGCTTTACCATTCGCAGTAACAAAATTCATATCGTCACAGGACAAATCTATATTTATATCCGGGTTGACAGGAAACCTAGTTGTTAGTTTCATAACTTCTATAATTTTAGTTGGCTTTTTTTCGTTTGGGGTAATTGAAAGCGGAAGCTCTGATATCAAATACTTGATTGTCATAATAGTATTAACTAATGTACTCATTTCCATATCTTCTATCCAACAATGGGCTTTAATTGGGGAATTTAGATTTGGACCAGTAGCTTTACTAAGATCCACGCCAACTATCATCTTACTGCCTACAGGGTATTTTTTAGTCAAGGTCGGATTTGGTGTAGAAGGGGCACTACTTGGATTAACCATAGGTACCCTTTTGGGCATCGTAATAGGAGGCGTATTCACTATCCATTTATTCCAAAACATCAACAGAATTTGGAATAAATCATTTTATAGGTATGCAGCGACACTGATGATTGGTATGCTTGGCATTCCCTTAATTACAAATTTGGATCAAATCGCAGTAAAAATACTAACTGATTCTGCCGCCTCGGATACTCTATCAGGGTACTATCGTGCAGGACGGTTACTCTGCAGTTTCCCCATATTTGTGGTAGGTGCTTTCATCGGGTCATTTTTCCCATTCATTTCCAAATATAGTAATCAATCTAACGAATCCAACTGGTATATATTGAAATCTTTGAAACTAGTAGCTGCAGGTATCATATTTTACTGTTCCATATTGCTCTTATTTCCAAATCGACTCATTTTAATATTTCTACCAGAACAATATTCGGTAAGCAGTGAAATTTTACCTGTTTTATCTGTCTCTGCATTCTTTTTGTGTATATCTGCGGTCCTAATTGCGGCTGAGCAAGCGAAGGGCAAACCGCTGTTCTCTTCTATAATAGTTGTCATGGCATGTTCTGTTGAAATTGCACTACTATGCATATTGATACCTAAATTAGAAAACCTAGGTGCAGCGTATGGGACTCTGTCCGCATCATTGATCTTGATATCTATTCTAGGAATTCGATTTTATAGGTCTCTTGAATCCAAAAATACTGTAATCCCTATCATTCAATTAACGATCAGCGTTATCGTAGCCCTCAGTATCTTCTATATATTCCCTAACTCAAATCACATTATTACAATTATGATGGTTGGAGTATGTTTTGGAATACAGCAATTTTTACTACTAAGTTTACGTTACTATGATGGTGAGGATATCAATATATTTTCTAATATTTTATCAATCCCTTTGCATGGAAAGCATGCGGACAGAATAGCGAAAACCATTTCAACAATCTCATTCAGAAATCTGTGAGCAAAAATTAATGTTAGTGAACTTTACAATACTAATCGTTATATCGTTGTTGACCCTAATTTGTCATATACGGAACATACCGGGAAACCGAGTGATACTAACAGGAATGATAGGGCTATTACTATTACCTTTATTTAACTTGATTGATTCAATAACTAAATATCAAGATATATTGACCATAACAATATACTTAGTCACCCTGTCCGGAATATTACTTATCGCATTTCAAATTAGAAGAAGTGATTAAATACGAGTTCTTTAGTGTGAACGACTTCTTATATATTTTGTGGTCCTCGAAATTCCCTCGTCCAGAGATATCTTAGGTTTCCAAGCTATATGCGACCTAAGCTTTGAGTTATCGCAAAACTGTCTTGTATTGCCCACCACATCTTTCTTCAAATCAACAACTGGAATATCTCCGGCCGCAGATGCGATCGAATTTGCCAAGTCTAATATTGATATCTCAACACCACTACCCATATTAAATACTTCACCAGATAATTCATGGTTTTCAGAAAGTAGCACCAAAGCGTCCACAGTATCATCCACGTAAGTAAAATCCCTGGTAGGAGCACCATTCCAAATCTCTAATTCATCTGAGCCAATCGCCTGCTCTATCAATGTGGGTATAATGTAGTCAGAGGTTTGACCTGGACCATATGTAGAAAAATTCCTGACGATTGTCACATTAAGGTTCCCCTTTTCACTCATCATCAATGTTAATCGTTCACCAATAATTTTAGTCGTAGAGTAAACATCATTGCTTCCCAATGGATGGTTTTCTGAAATTGGTATTTCTGAGGGAGGGCCATAAACAATACCACCAGACATAAAAATGACGCGCGTCCCATTGCTGCAATTTTTCAGTACGTTCATTGTCCCATTGACATTTACATCAAACGCCTTGTCCATGTTCGCATTACATTGATGTGGGCTTGCCATAGCAGCCAAATGGAATACAACATCACATTCCGTTAAAAACTCCAAGGATGACGAACTTGTCACATCGCACGGAGTGACTGTCAATTTGGGATTAATGTTAGAGGAGAATGCCTCTTGCATGATATTAGCTTGGTCAGCAGCTACCACATTGTAGCCGCGCTCCAAAAGCGAATCGCAAAGTTTTCGCCCTATGAATCCTGCGGCACCTGTCACCCCGACACTTATGTTTTCTCTAGATAAGCTCATATTTTGAATCCACGATTTCACCAACGGCTTCCTTTAGTACTTCCACCACATAATCGATTTCATCTTCTGACATTCCATAATACATCGGCAAATTTAAAACCCCTCTACCAAATTTCTCAGAAACCGGGCAGTCAACGTGGTCCATACTGCCCTTATATAATGGTTGATCATAAACTGGGAGAGGCCAAGATACTCGAGTATCCACCCCTCTTTCCTTCATGTATCCTTTTACTTGGTCTCTTTTGTCGACGAGAATCGAATATAAAAACCACGCATTAACCCCATCCTCATTATTTTTTATGAATCCTACTGCATCAGACAAGCTAACAAGCTTTTTATTATACTGTTCCGCTAAACTCTTCCTGTCATTCATTATCTCATCATAACGAGAGAACTGACCTAGGCCCACTGCGGCATGTAAATCGCTCATTCTATAATTGTGCCCCAACATGGTATGGCTGTATTTGCCAATGAAATCCTCACCTTGACTTCTCAATACCCTCGAACCATAGTCATGTTCTTCAGATCGTAAAAATATTGCTCCTCCCTCCACAGTGGTGATGGTCTTAGCTGCATGAAAACTAACAGTGCAAATATCTCCCATCGAGCACAAAGATTCACCTTTATACCACCCTCCAATTGAATGGGCTCCATCTTGCAGCAAAAATAGTTTATGGCGATCACAAATCTCTTTCAAACGATCATAATTAGATGGGTTCCCTCCATAATCGATCACAGCTATACCTTTAGTTTTCGAAGTTATAGATTTCTCTATCAAATTGACATCAATATTAAAAGTGTATGGATCTATATCAACTGGAACAGGCGTTGCAGAGTTATAGGTCACCGCGTTAACAGTCGCTATGTACGTCATAGCTGGAACGATGATCTCATCTCCTCGAGACACACCAAATAATTTTAGTGCAATATCAAGCGCAGCAGTACCAGAATTAACCACTACGGAGTGTTTAACTCCGAGTAGTGAATTCAATTTATTCTCAAGAGCAGATACTTTAGGCCCCATACTGACCCACCCAGTGTTCATAGAATCCTCAACTTCCCGTTTCTCAATCTCACCAATATATGGTTTCGCCCAAGGAATGTTCACCTTCATCTCCTATTTATCAACTTGTGAGTCCAATAAGTATTGTCCCACATTATGTTACTTTCCACAGCCGTTTTATCCATTTAACACCCGCTAATTTAACATGAGGTGGAGCAACCCATTCGGTAACTGCAGGAGGACCAATTTTTTCTGCCACCAAAACAATACTAGGAGAAAACATTCCTGGGGCAACATTTGACAATACCGATAACCCATATTGAAAGGAAAGCCTATTAGTATCGTCTGTAGCAGGAAATCCTCCAATTGACTTAATCTTAAATCCTGTTCTTTGTAGAATTAATTTCATGGTTTTATAAGTAAAAAACCTAAGATGGAGTGGTGGTTGATCAATATCTCTCAAGTCAGTAAAATGACCAAAAGCCATAAATATTCGACACAATAAAAATCCTACGTTAGGGCAGGTAATTCCAACTCTACCCCCATCAGCAAGAACTCGATTAATTTGAGCCAATGTATAAACTGGATCAATTAAATGTTCAAGAGTTTCCAAACATATCGCCGCGTCAAAAACACCGTCATCATAGGGTATATCCTGATCAGACAAATCGCATATCTTTGCTTCTTCATAACCATTCTGTAAACATGCAGCTAAACATTCCTCAGACACGTCAATTCCGTAAACATGTTCAAAACTTCTCTGTAACCCACTACCAAGTCTCCCTAATCCACTACCTATGTCCAAAACGGAATTTCCCGGACCAACGTTTTTGATAATCCATTTATCTTTATTATTTAATTGATTGGGAGAATTATTAATACCGGCAGCCAATTCTGCAGCAGCTTTTTCAGAATATACTCTTTCTAAAGTATTTTTTTTCATATTTACAGCCTCAAAAAAACAATGATTACTACAAAAATAGTCTAACAAAGATTTTTCGGACGCGGCACACAAAACCCTTACAGATCTATAAACGTTTAGTCAGCCTTGCAGTTAATTTGGAAAAATAATCTGCTCCACTAAACCACAGATAATATGACCAACAGAAAAATAACCTTCCTGAATCCTAGGAGTTTCCAGACTAGGTATGATTAATTCCATATCCGCCCCTGTTATTCCTTTCCCTGAAAGACCTGTTACACAAACAGTAAATATATTTAAGTCAGTTGCAGCCTTTATGGCTTTCAGGACGTTCCTAGATGACCCACTTGTAGAAATCCCAACTAACACATCCCCTTGCTTTCCCAACGCCTGTACTTGCCGAGAATAGACCTCCTCAAAACTGTAATCGTTTGAGACAGCCGTCAAAACAGTTGTATCCGTGCTTAGGGACACCGCTGCCAAAGGTTCTCGGTTCTTATAGAATCTCCCAACGAGTTCTCCAACCATATGCTGACTATCACCAGCAGATCCACCATTTCCACAAAACATTATTTTATTCCCGCCACGCAGACAATTGGCCCATAATAAAGCAATTTCCTCTATTTTACTTGTATCTTGGGACAATTCATTAAGAATTCTTGCAGTTTCCAGTAACGACTGTTGTATATACTGCGTCTGATTTAATTTATCCAAGTAATTACCATCCTGTCTGACTAGACCAAACTCTAACACCTTCAACTCCAAGTTGAATCGGAAGACTAACAATGTTACGGGAATATAATGCACTCTCAAGTTCCCATTTTGAATCCGATTCAGCAATAAAAATCATATGACCTCCTCCTCCAGCTCCAAGAACTTTCCCCCCTATCGCCCCATTTGCCAATGCATAATCATATACTTCGTCAATAGTTGGGTTAGTTATGTGATCACTAAAATCCTTTTTGAGCTGCCAACTTTTGTTTATCAGCACACCCATTTCATCTATATCGCCAGTCAACAAAGCACGCTTCATATCAAAGGCAATCTGTTTTGTGTTAAACAATGCATCAACTGTATCGGATTTTCGGCCAACATATCTCTTAACTTGATCACTTATAATTTCCGGCGAACTTCTAGTGTTATTTAAAGAACAAAAGACCATTCTATAATCTAATTCTTTGAGTACTTCATCTTTAATATTAAGAGGGTTAACTAAAGTGCCTGACTTTTCAAACTCGATGAAATTTATTCCGCCAAAAACTGCTGAGTACTGATCCTGCCGACCACCCTTTTGATCAAGGTCAATTCGTTCAATCTTATAAGCTTTTTCTGCAAGGTCATATGACGTTAATTCAGTACCTGCCCATGTATAAATAGCCTCTAGCACAGTTACTGCGTGAGTTGAAGATGATCCCAATCCGGTCCCGCGTCTCGCGTCGGTATGCAGCCTTAATTCGAATCCAGGTAAAGGTAAAAGTTCATTAATGATTGCCTTGGCAATATCATTCACCCCATCGTACTTGAAAGGATTCCCATTTTTAGAGACATATTCAATACCGATATCATGATCTATTATTCTTATCTCATCTTCTTCGACAGGTTTAAGTGTGCAATACGAATATAAATTTATCGCAGCATTAAGGACAGTTCCACCGTGCTCCTCAACAAAAGGTGACACATCTGTGCCTCCACCGGCGAATGATATTCGCAGAGGGGCTTTACATCTAATCATTTTATGACTCTACCTGTGGTGACATAAATCCATTTTTGTTCAAAATAATGGCCTCAGCGGCTGACAAGAGCCCATCCGCTCGATAGTTTGGAACGACTGATACATCGTATTCAATCTTTTTATACCGGTCTAGCAATATCGTCTCGCAGCCTGCTGAACGACCAGCACTTATGTCTGTCATTCTGTCACCGATCATAAAGCTCCTTTCAAGATCTATTTGATACATCCTGCTTGCCTCGAGAAGCATTCCAGGTAATGGCTTACGACACAAACATCCATCTGACGGCAAATGTGGACAGTAGAATGTGTCCATAATATCTATACCTTCATTTGACAATAATTCAAACATCCACGAGTTTAAACAAATAAAATCTTCATGACTGTAATAATGTCTGCCTATACCAGACTGGTTTGTTACCACTATCAAACGATATCCATTCTCAATCATCAGATTCATTCCATCTATGACATCTGGATATAATTTAAAATCGGCTTGCTTATGACAATACCCTGTATCTAAATTGATAGTCCCGTCTCGATCCAAAAATATTGCACGCTCTCTATGTTGGGGCTTAGGCGTTTTGTCTATAAACACGTTATCTCTAGCGTGCCTGATTAACGGTTCCATTTAAGGTCCTCTAAATCTTTTACACTATCAATACTTTTCCAATATTGACATTTTTCGTATGCAAACATTTCGTTTCCCGAACATAACTCAGGAAACAATTCTACTTCATGATCCCCCTTACACGGTAGACGATGAGCTACATCCACGTTCATTACATATACTCCGCCATTTATCCAATACGGTAGTTCCGGCTTTTCATTGAATGCTACTATCCTCATCGAAGTATCCAATTCCACTATCCCAACTTCGGAGCGATATTTTCTGACCAACATCGTCACTGTACTCCCATTAATTGAATGAACATATAAAAGATCCTTCAAATCCATATCCAACAATAAGTCCCCGTTTAGAACTAAAATTTCCTCTCCTAAATCCGCAATGCACTTGATTGCTTTTTTTATCGCGCCTCCTCTTCCTAATGCCTCTCTCTCTCTGCTGTACTTAGCGTTGATTCCAAAGTTTTCACCAGAGCCAAAATAATCCTTTACAACTTCATGCTTATATCCAGTTAGAAAAACCACATCAAAAATACCATTCCTTTTGAGGAGCTGAATTTGATGCCACAATATCGGCTTCCCTTCAACTTCAATCATAGGTTTTGGCTTGTCTATAGTAAGAGGCCTGAGACGCGATCCCATACCTCCACACAAAATAAATGCATACATACAGAATGAACCCTTTCATAATAAAATGATGAAAATCAAATTTGACCCGATACATTGCTGAGCAATATCCTTAAATCATAAACTATAGTTAACCTCATAAACTCTAATGTAAGAAAAATGAATAAAAATCACAAAATTAAAGTTTCGATTGTGGTTCCAACTTACAATGAATCACAAAACGTGGAACAACTAGCGTCAAGAATCGAAAATTCTATCGGTGACCTATATAAATATGAAATTATTTTTGTTGATGATAATAGTCCTGATGGAACCGGTGAAGTCATCTCTGCTTTAGCCAAAAACAAAGAAAACATAAGCTTAATAAGTAGAACTGGTAAGTTGGGATTGGCATCTGCAGTAGTAGCAGGATTTAACAGTGCCGAATCAGAGTATCTCTTAATGATGGATAGCGATCTTTCTCATGATCCTGCCCATTTACCCGCCATAATTGAAGCCCTTGCTGAAAATGACATCGTAATTGGGTCTCGAACAATTAAAGGTGGGAAAACCATAGGTTGGCCAATGAGAAGGGTTATATCGAGCAAAATAGCAACATTAATAGCCAGAATTATTCTGGGACTAAAAACTGGAGACCTAACATCAGGCTTCGCTGCATTTAGAAGGGATACATATTTAGAAGTACTACCAAGACTTAGGCCTAAAGGTTTTAAGTTGGTTCTAGAAATTTTGGTTAAATCAACTTCAGAAACGAGAGTCTCTGAAGTTCCAATCACGTTTACAGACAGACTATCAGGACAATCAAAGTTTTCTATCGGTGAAGTCATACTTTTTTTCGTACAGTGTTTCAAACTGAGATTGTACAAAAATAAATGACATAGGGCATCACTTATCTTTAGTAATTAAATGAATAACGAT
>CENY01170804.1_pt1 | contig 26330 bp, 28 predicted proteins | sample 356181 | NCBI WGS metagenome assembly CENY01 (sample SAMEA2619840, study PRJEB7988) | marine metagenome | isolation source: saline water (ENVO:00002010), including
TTCGGACGAATATTAAAATCTTGAAAAAAATAATTAGTCCACCTTGATGTAATTTGCACCTTGTCGCTTAAGCCGAACCCCCATGATAGTCCGCTTAGATACAGCTTGTTTCTACCGATAGTATAACCCGTAGGGTCAAACCAAACATCCATTAGTCGCTCTTTGGAAAAAAACCATTCATCACTAGTTGGCTCATTTGAAACCACGGTTGTTCCGAAAGGTGTATGTCGAATTGTGGGTACAACTACCCCAGATTCATTAATAGTTTCCACCTGGCCTGTAGGAATAGACACATCACCAAAGGCAGTATTTATTAACAGTTCAGTATCGCTTCGACTTATAAGCGTACCCTTTATAATGTCTCCAGAGTTTAATTTTACTTCAATTAAACGTTGTTTCAAGTCCGATTTATTTATGACCATTTCTCCCATGAGTGGGTTAATAATGGTTATGGTTGTTTCTGTTTCGGATACCACCTGACCAGTGATTTTATCCCCGGATTTTAACGTAAGCGTTCTAGAATTCTGTGCAGATAAAAAGCTTACCACCATCGCCAAAAGTAATACATTTGCAAATTTCATTATCATTATTATTTTTAAATTTTCCAGTAAAATGCGAAAAAGGGACGCTGAAAGTGGTAACCAATCCAAAGGTTTTCAGAAGTTCCAGACCACCAAAACAGTGGAATTTTATTAGTCATAAAGCCAACATCAAAAAACAAATCTGTGTTAGAATCATTATTGTCATCCACATAATCCAACCATTCAACATAATAGGGGTCGTAGAACACTTCCGCCATAACTTTTATATTTCGAGTTACATCAATATCAATAGCTCCATAAACACGTGGGGCAATGTCTTCATCAGGATAGATGACAGCACTAGCGCCGAATGTTGTATTAACGCGACCATTGCCACTGGAACGAAGCCTTGAAATAGTATAGGCGCTAAATACTTCGAACCACATTTTGTCGCCATCCCAGGGACCTGTGTATTCGTAACGATTCCAAGCATCATCATCAGACATCTCCCTTTTAGAGCCAAGGTTCACCCACCCACCTTCAATTCTATAGGTTGAATCTGTATTTTCATAATCACCAATTTCTGAGTTATATATAGAGTTATAATCCCACCAAGAGTCTTTATTATCTACCCATTTATACTTACTTGGCAGGCCCCGGGTATGAAGATGGATGCCGGCGGCAAAAGCCGACTGAGACTCCACATTCCCAGTTTGAAATAATGTCATTTTCGGACGAATATTAAAATCTTGAAAAAAATAATTAGTCCACCTTGACGTAATTTGTATCTTATCACTTAAACCAAAGCCCCAGGAAAGCCCGCTTAGATACAGCTTGTTTCTACCGATAGTATAACCAGTGGGATCAAACCAGATATCCATGAGGCGTTCTTTGGAAAAGAACCATTCATCATCAGATTCTTTATTGGCTACGACTGCAGGACCAAATGGCGTGTATTGAACTTCCTGTTGCGGTCTACCGCCTTCATCTATATTGGTAATTTGGGTCGTGGGAATAGACACTTCACCAAAAGATGATTGGATTATCATTTCACTATCACTTCGGCTGACGAGTTCACCGCGAACCACATCTCCGGATTGAAGCGTAATAACAACAGTTTGCTGTTTAAGGTCCGATTTGTTAATAAGCATTTCCCCCATAATGGGATTAATAATGGTTATGGTCGTCTCTGTTTCGGATATAACCTGGCCGGTAATTTTATCTCCAGATTTTAACGTAAGTGTTTTTGTGTCCTGTGCGGAAAGCACAGATAGGAAAAATATTACAAAGAATACCTTTTTCATGATTGGACCCCTCTTTTTTGTCCGCTGATTATTTGCGGAGACATTAGTCTCGGATTCCTAAAACTTAAGGCAGAATTTATGTATATTTTTAACATTTTTTTCTTGCATAAAACTTAATTATAAATTAATGTTAATACAGTTATACTTAATTAACAAGTTTAAAATAAAGAATATATTTATTAAATATGGAAAATGCTTCAGAAATAATTAATAATCTAATGGCGCAAGAAGGCTTCCGACGAAAGCGCGATGTGGCAGAATATTTTGGTGTGTCTCCCCAGGCTCTAAGCCTTTGGATTGCCAAAGGTGAAATCCCTCCAAAACACTTACTAAAATTATCAAAAAATACGATACCAGATGTTCCTTCAAATGATCAGACCAGCAATGAATCAAAGACAGTAATTGATTACTTAATGAAAGAGAATGTTTCCTTGAAGCAGGAAATTGAAGCCCTACGGTTACATAATAAAGAATTAAAAACGCCTAAGGCAGGGGGTGATCTATTAGATAGGGTTGTGGCTGATACTCTATTAATATGTGGGAGGGTAACTGATGGTGTCATTACGGAAGTTGATGGTAAATGGAAAGAAATTATGGGGTACGAAGACAATCAATTGGTTGGTCGCCGTTATGATAGGGAAGACTTGATTCACCCCGATGAATTAACAAGGGTTCGACGAAATCAGAACAAATTAAGGGAAACTGAATCTATCGCAGAGTCCAGATATAGCACCATTCAGAGATGGAAGCACGGCGTCACTGGTAATTATGTCATGCTCAGTATGATCTGGGATGTGAATGTCACAGAGAATATTGCTATTGTTATCTGCAAAGCAATTGATGCTTTTGTTTCCATGAAAAATGTAAAAAACTGACTTTGGGGGATAAAGTTTTATTTTCGGTCTGTGGTGGACTAGCCTTACTATTGAAAGAGTTTAAACTCATCAACGATTGAATAAAATAGAATTTTTAGGAGAAGGATATAAAAACATTTTCTAGATCAGACGAAATCAAAACGATTCAACAATTTTTTCACCAAAAGAAAAAGCCTTTCGTTATAAAGAATTATGTAAACCCTGATTTTGATCTAGTTAAACTTGAGAAAGAATTTGGCGCGGAAACTATTTTAGCACTAAATGCAGACTCTATTAAACAGCGTCTGACGGTAGCAGAATTGATCCAAAAAATTAAAGATGGAAAAAAATATAGAATCAGAGCAAATACAAAGCTGGGCAATCAAATAAAGAATAAAATTGATACTACCTATCAATATTTAATTCGAGGCAAGAAAAGAACCCTTATGGATTGGCTACTTTCATTAGGTCAGACATCGCGCCAGCATACTTTATTTATCAGTGCAAAGGGTTGCACATTTGCAAAACATGCCCATATTATTTCCGGCTTCATCTTACAGCTAGACAATTCAAAAGATTGGTTTATTTCTAAAAAAAGAGAAAAATTCTCCTCTATCAGATATAAATCATTTTTGGATCCAAACCCGCTTTATGTGACAGATAAAAAACCGTTAGATGAATTTTACGTGCGCTTGAATCCTGGGGACATTCTATATATGCCTCCTTATTGGTTTCACTATACCAACTCCACAGAAGCCAATATGAGCTACAGTTATTTCTTTACTGAAAATATTTTATATTATTTACAAAACACTTTTTTAATGTTTGTTTATCATCTCGTTACAAACCCCATCTACTCTTTTGTTAAGGCAGTCAGGCAGGAGCCGGAAGATCACATTTTTGATAAAAATGGTATTTTGGAGCAATGTAATAAGATTAAAAATCCAGAAAAAAGGAAAAGGGCCATAAAGTTTTTTTCCCAGAACGATTTTAGTTAAACAACAATAAAGATACTTTACCAATATTTACATCTTAATAGTGTTCATACTTTAATAAATTCTTAAAAAGAAGAATCGATTTTTGTCAGCAAGAAATTATACTTATTACGATTTTACACAAAGCCTATGCAGTAAATGCCTGGAGCGGGTTGATGCAAAAATTGTTTTCCAGGGTGATAGTGTTTTTATGCTTAAAAGCTGTCTAGACCACGGTCCTGAAAAAACACTGATAGCCACAGATGTGGATTATTATAAAAAGATCCGCCACTATATTAAGCCATCTGAAATCCCAAAAAAGTTTAACACAAAGGTTGAGTATAGCTGTCCCTACGATTGTGGACTGTGTGCTGATCATGAACAGCATTCTTGTGTCACCATAGTTGAAATAACAGATCGCTGTAACCTGACCTGCCCCACCTGCTATGCAGGCTCATCTCCCACTTATGGTCGCCATAGAACTATAGATGAAGTAACAGCTATGCTTGACGCTGTAGTAGACAGTGAAGGCGAGCCAGACATTGTTCAATTGAGCGGCGGAGAACCAACTGTGCATCCACAGTTTTTTGAAATATTAGCGTATGCAAAAACTCTACCAATCCGCCACATTATGATTAACACTAATGGGATTCGAATTGCTGATGATGACCAATTTGTTGATCGATTAAATGACAACATGCCGGGAATAGAAATTTATCTTCAGTTTGATTCTTTTAAACCAAATGTATTACAAAAATTGCGAGGAAAAGATTTATCTGTAAAAAGGCAGAAAGCACTGGATAAACTTGAAAAGTACAATATTCACACAACCTTGGTTGTTACGCTTGAGCGAGGACAAAATGATGATGAAATTGGAAAAATAATTGATTTTGCATTGGAGTACCGTTGTATTCGAGGTGTGACATTTCAGCCTACACAGGTTGCGGGGCGTATAGAAAACTTTAATCCTTCTAAAAATAAATTTACTCTTACAGAAACAAGAAAGGCCATTTTAGAACAAACAAATATTTTCAAAGAAAATGACATTGTACCTGTTCCCTGTAACCCTGACGCTCTTTCTATGGCATATGCTTTAAAACTAGATGGGAAAGTGATTCCCCTCACCAGCATGATTGACCCCGATGTTTTTTTAAACGGTACAAGGAATACAATACTTTTGGAGCAGGAAGAAAGCATACAAAAAGAATTGATTAAAGTATTTTCCACATCCCAGACTGGAGGAGCTTTGGCCAAAAACTTACAAACGCTGTTGTGTTGTCTTCCTATGATCTCTGCACCGAACCTGTCTTATGAAAATATTTTTAGAGTTATTATATTGAAATTTATGGATGCCCATGATTTTGATGTCCGTGCAGTTAAAAAAGCATGTGTTTCTATTGTAAGTAAGGATCTAAAAATGATTCCATTTGAAACAATGAACCTGCTTTACCGCGATGATAACATCAACAGACTGAATGAAATTATTGCATCCAAGAATGGTATAAAAAAATCTGTCTATAAATAATAAGGACATTATGGGCAATAACAACACAATTCTTGTTACCGGTATTCTAACCACAGCTTTAGCTATAGTACTGGTTGAAACAGGGGTAATAAAAGTTTCAGGGTCTTTTATCTATGGAGATGATAAAAATGTTCCGCTCATTTTGAAAAAAGCGGATGAAACCTTTGAAATTAACCCAGGTGATAGGGTTGTTATTAATGATCATGTTTATACTTACAAATCTGTGGATATGATTAGCCAGGTGCTTATGATGGAGAAAGGATCCATTTCCCTTGGTAATGTGAACACCATTAATTATGTTACTGGCACAAGAATGAAAGAGCTGGGTCTAAAAGGATTTTTGACCGGTGGTTTAGCTGGCACTGCGGTAGGGGTGGCTATGATTTTTCCTAGTGGTGAATATCATTACATGATTTTTACAGTTCCAGTTTGCGCTGCCTTGGATGCTACTGTATTTAGCATTGCGGGGGCCGGGATTGGTTACACTAAAAAGAACTATACAACCTATGTTTTGGGCAAAGATGATTGGAGTATTGTTAATCAATAATCAAAAATTATTTCTGTTGAATCTAACTAAAGGCGCCAAAAAACAAGGTAGAACTATTCAGCATATGATTGATCCAGTCGATACGCATTTTTTTCAATAATGAGTTTTATTATTCTCCCCCTTCTTTACGCTTTCTTCTTTGCTTTTTTAACAGCATATATTGCCAGTAAAAAGAATTATAAAGTCCGAAGCTGGTTCTGGCTGGGGTTTTTATTGGGTTTTATAGCAATGGGAATTCTACTTTTACAACCATCAAAACTGACACCTGAACCCACCTAAATGCATCCGATACTTATTGATATGGAATCTGTTGTAATTGATTCCTATTCTTTCTTTTTTACTTTGGCATGGATAACAGGTTGTGTCGTTTACTATTGGGAGTTTCGTAGGCTTGGCTGGGAACTTGAAAAAATGCTCATGGTTATGGGGGGGTGTATAATTGGTGCGGTATTTGGCTCATATCTGTTCAATGTAATTTTTCTAGGCTGGGAAGAAATACCAACAATAATCAGCACCTTTTCATTCGGAGGTAAGACAGTTGTAGGAGGTATTGCTGGAGGGTTTTTGGGTGTGGAAATTGCAAAGAAAAAAATCGGCTACCGACACTCCACTGGTGACGCATTTGCCCTAGCTATTCCATTGGGGCATGCAGTTGGTCGAGTTGGATGCTTGCTGGGGGGTTGTTGTTATGGAACAGTTTGTGATCTTCCCTGGGCAATTACATATCCAGAAGGATCCCTACTCTATGTTATTCAAGTATCCAAAGGCCTTATTCCAGAAACCGCCAACGCTTCGTTATCGGTTCATCCTACCCCTGTTTACGAGATTATTTTCAATCTTGGATTATTTGCTTTCTTTTATATGAAACGGGGCACCTATAAAATACGGGGCTCTATGTTTAGGTTATATCTGGTAGCCTATGGCTCAATGCGGATTTTGGAAGAATTTATTCGAGGTGATTCGCCGCCCGCAGAAATGGCTTTCTTTACACCAGTACAAACGTTATTGCTTATTGTTGTAGTTTATTTTGGTTGGCAATTTTACAAAAATGAAATAAAAACAACAGCAATGATGAATGGGTAGAAAAAAAATATTATATTAAATGATAAAAATTTTGAAAGTTATTTAGAGAGAGAAATAGAAGATGATAATAAAATATAATTATTCAATATTATTACTGATGTTAAGCATTGGATTTTCAGCACGACCAACATTTATCAATATTCAAACAGTTAATGGTATTGTTAGTTATCCAACTATTGCTTCTGTTTCAGAAACACATGTTATTTTGATGGATGGTTCAGAAATCAAGATGGAAAATATTAACAGTGTTTTAGCTTATGGAGACGCAAAGTCATTTTTTCCTTGTCTTATTGGAGCAGGTTGTGGATACCTTGGCCTTTTCCCGGGTTGTCTTATTGCGATTTTAATTTTTCCAACATCAATGACTCAAGGGGATAATCAAATTGGAGCAAGTATGATAATGTATGGCACAGCTATTTTATCTGGGTATTATGCATATCGCCGGGCTTCTATTCGCGCATCAAAACTGTCTCAAACCATGGTTTTTATGGGTGGATGGACTATGGCGCAAAAACGGAATTTCTTTATTAGCGCCATTCCACCTGGTTAAAGAACTCCACCTAAATGTATGTGAATTCTAATGAATCTATGATGGAATAACTTTTATATCTATCATGTTAAAGCAGGCTACGGAAGAAACAAAAATATTATTTCTCAGATTACAGCGAAATGTTTTACACAAACCTTAATTTATCTATAAGAAATAGATTCTATATGGAGCGCACACATTAAATGGCTCTCAACCTTAGTATTGGATTTCCATCTATCCTAGAAGTAGGAACCCTACCTACAGACTTGGATAAAGCCAACATTATTGATATCAACTGGTTGAAAGAAATGAATTCTAAGGTTCTTGATACAAATCCAAATTTTGTCTGTGAAGTTTCTTCGCTATATGGTAATTATGTGGTTAAGTGGTTTGGCTGGAGATCGCCATTTCATTATTACCTCTCACCATTTATTAAGAGTCGTGCGCAAGTAAGTTGGGACATTGCGAATGCTATGAAGGACTCTGGTGTGGGTACTCCAAACCCCGTTTTTATGTGTACATTTCGTGACAAAGGCTACATCAAAGAAAATATTTTCATTACCACTGCTATTCATAATCACCAGACGCTGCGGGCGTGGTTGCGATCCTATCCAGATGAAGATAATGTAAAGATAGTGTTATCAAAATTGGCAGATAATTTATCGCGGATGCACAATGCTGGAATTTTTCATAATGATCTAACAATTGGTAATATATTGTTGGATGATGAATTGGAAATCTATTTGGTGGATTTAAATAGAGGTGAGCAGATCGCCCCTAAAACAAATAAATGTCTAAAGGATTTATCAAAATTGTTTTTTGGGCCAGCCGAGAAAAATGAACTGGATAATCGAATTAGCTTTTTTTTCAAGGAATATGGAAAATATATTCAATTTAATTTAGATTGGGAGTCCGGCTATCAAAAGGAACGAGCTAAACGAGATAAAATAAAAAAAATTAAACGTAGAATAAAATTATTATTTTGAATGAGTCATTAACACAATTCTATTTGCATGTAGTCCGGGGATAACCGCTTTATTTGTTACAACTTTCAATCCAACGGCACTTGCTTCTTTATACAAATCATTGATAGATATCATTGTGATTTTTGAGGGCATTTTGATAATCTTACGATGAATGATATGAATGGGGCTAGATATATAAAAAGATGCCATTACCCAAGAAGATGCTACTCTAGAAAATTCCTTTAGGATTGTCATTCTGTCTTCTGGGGTATGAATATGTTGTAGAAGGCGAAAACTGAATACACCTTGAAATTGGCTATCTTGAAATGGGAGGTTTTCTGCTCGCGCTTCCACCGCCTCTGGATCATGAGATATATATTTATTATAATATTTTACTGCAAAATGGTTTAAGTCAGCCGCATATACTTTTCCAATGGTTGTCAAAACATCATGAAATCGGCCGAAGCCTGATGGGCAATCCAGTATCGGTCCATCAAGATTGTTTTCCTGAAGTATGGATTGCACGATCGATTTTTCCCTATTGCTAATTAAGCGCTGATCCCAAGAACGGTATCTTCGATTGGCATATTTTTCTACCTGTTCCAGATTCTCCCAAATTTTATAAGACACTATCGTACCTGATTATTAATTATTAAGACAATATCTTTTAACATGAACTAAAATCTATTTATAAACATTCTATAAAATTAACTGATATTTCATTTTGTAATTTATCAACAAATAAACAATGAAATATTTATTCTACATTCTATAACATTAAATTAGACAATAATAATCATTTTAAAACTATGAATAAGAATATGGGCATTCAGTCTGCTTTAATTATAATTATTCTTTTTTCTATTTTATTCAATCAGCAATCTGAAGCACCAGGGATTTCATCTAATCATTCAGATGTAATTATCCAGCATGGTGAAAAACATTTTAAAAATATCAAACAACTTACTTTTTCAGGTGAAAATGCTGAGGCGTATTTTTCATATGATGGGAAGGAGCTCATTTTTCAATCACACGATGGTGATTCCCTTTGTGACCAAATCTATATTATGGATATTACTTCTGGAAAATCACAGATGGTTTCTACAGGAAATGGCGTAACCACCTGCAGTTATTTTGAATATCCCGATTGTAAAAAAATTCTGTATGCTTCAACACATTTAGGCGCAAAGGAATGCCCACCTAAACCGGACTTTAGTAAGGGCTATGTCTGGAAGTTGTATTCAGACTATGATATTTTCCGTTCAAATAGGGATGGATCAGAATTGGAACAGCTTACTAACTCTCCTAATTATGATGCAGAAGCTACTGTGGCATTTGATGGCAGTAAAATTGTTTATACATCTTTGGTTAGCGGTGATTTAGAGATATGAACTATGAACACTGATGGTACTGATAAACAGCAACTTACAAATCGATTAGGTTATGATGGAGGACCATTTTTTAGCCCAGCTGGAGATAAAATAGTCTGGCGGGTGTATCATCCTGAAACTCCAAAGGAAATCGATGATTATAAATTACTTCTGGATAATCACTCCATCCGTCCCATGGCGCTACAACTTTGGATAATGAATGCAGATGGCACAGAAAAAAGACAAGTAACCAATAATAGTGCAGCTAATTTTGGACCTTATTTTTTTCCAGATGGTAAACGAATCATTTTTTCATCTAATTTACATGATCCGCAAGGACGTGATTTCGATCTTTATGCTGTTAATATTGATGGTACTAACTTAGAAAGAATAACTTTTTATAAAGGATTCGATGGTTTTCCTATGTTTAGCCCCGATGGAAAATACCTCGTTTTTTCTTCCAATAGAAATCAGGCAAAAAAAGGAGATACAAACATTTTTATTTGTGAATGGATTAATTTATGAAATACTTACTATACTTATTATTTTATACTCATTTAATAAACGCACAGTCCCTAAGCGATGATTTGGCATATGTACTAGTTTCAGATCTTCTTAAGGGAAGCGATGTTCCGAATGCTTTTGTCAGAGATGCTTTTACACACACTGGTATTAAAATCCATAACGAAATACCTGAACGGTTTGCAAAGCCTTATGAAAAGAAAACCTGGGAGCAATATCGGAAAATCTTTGTTAAAGAATCTCGGATAGCAGGTGGCGCTAAATTTTACAATGAAAACAAAGCTTTAGTACAAATCATTTCAAAAGAATATAGAGTAGATCCTTTTATTATTGTAACGATAGCAGGAATTGAAAGTAATTACGGTGTACACCACTCCCAATTTTCTGTGTTTAATTCGCTGTATACACAGATACACGAAATGCCAAGACGCTCAAAATGGGCATCCAAAGAATTAGCCGAGTTCATAAAATATTGTTTTAATGATCAATTGGACACTCAGGATATAGGTGGCTCTTATGCGGGGGCATTTGGATACGGTCAGTTTATCCCATCAAGCTTTAATAATTATTCTGTCGATTTTGATGAAGATGGTGTAAGACAGCCCTATGAATGGCCTGATGTGCTTGGAAGTATTGCAAATTACCTACGAAGAAACGGTTATGGGCCCAATAGCAATAATTATAAAAAGAATGGTGATATTTGGAAAGCTATATATGCTTACAATCATTCCAATAATTATGTAATGGCCGTACTAGAATTGACGGAGGCTATACGCACTAGGGTGCAGTCAGATAGATAGAAATTAGATCTAATTTATTTGTAAAAATATGCGTCGAAGAAAATTTATAAAAATTGGTGGACTAGGTGCAGTTGCATCCGGCGTTATTCCAACTGTTCTGCTAGCAGGAAGGGATTGTGATCTAACCACTGATGATATTTTAGGCCCTTATTGGGATGAGAATCATCCCTACCGAACAATTCTTGCCCATGCGGATGAACCTGGGGAAAGAATATATATTTCCGGAACCGTAAAAACAAATGGCTGTCATAGTCCTATATCCAACGCAATAATAGATGTTTGGCATGCAAATGATGATGGTTGTTATACTTTATTTCAAGAATGTGAAATAGGTAACCCCACTGAAGACCCATATAATCTCCGTGGACAAATGGTTACCAACCAAAGCGGTGAATATGCTTTTGAAACTATTTGGCCCGGATATTATGCTGACAGGCCGCGCCATTTTCATTACAAGGTTACAACACCAGAAGGTTTAGAGTTGATTACCCAGTGTTATTTTGAATCAGATCCAGAAATAGATGATCAATTTATTGAAACCCATCCGGGATTGATTATCCCCCTTGAAAATAGTGAGAGTGGGCTTTATGGTACTTTCAATATTGTAATGGATGAAGATGGTCCACAAGTTGGTATAGATGATCCAAAAACAATAGTTCCATCAAAACCATTTTTAAAAAACAATTATCCAAACCCATTTAACAACACTACAAGCTTTGAATTTGGCATTTTTAAAAAAGGTTACGTTTCTATTGCTATATATAATGTGCAGGGGCAATGGGTTACAAATTTGGTGGATGATGTTTTATCTCCCGGTATACAAACATTAGAGTGGAGAGGCAAAGACTCATTCGGGAATCAGGTAGCTTCCGGGAATTATTTACTAGTAATGAAATCCGCAACATTTACTATATCTAAAAAAATTGTTTTGGTAAAATAGAGGAACCACGAATTGAAATTATTTTGTTGGATAATAAATAAACTAATCTTAGCATCATAAAAAAAGACCATAAATGGTCAAGTTTGAAAACTTATACAAAAGTTTCTGGATAAAATGTACAGGCCTCCGAAAAGGTTGTTGCAATTAATTAGATGAAAAATTAAATGTGGTTAAAACGCCACAGATAACTCTAGAAGATTACCATCTCTTTCAACTATTACAGGTATTGTCATACCCGGCTCTAATTCTCCAAGACGATCCATAAACTCAAATAGATCTTTTATATTTTTCCCGTTTATAGATTTGATCAAGTCCCCTTTTTGCATGCCAGCTTTTGCAGCAGGCCCATCTTCATTTGATATACCATCTACTTCCAAGCCATCTTTCATACTTCCATAAGAAGGGATAATTCCGAATGTTACCTTAAACCGTGTATTGCGATTCATAGCACCTTGTTTAGACCCCGCCTCTGTAAATACTGGACGCTGTGGAGTCCGTGCTAAATGAAAAGTAAGATCGTAAACAAGATCTAATAAATCTTTTTCACCGTTTAAGTTTATGAGTCTCCAGGTGTCTTCAGGTGTATGATATTCATCATGAAATCCTGTAAAGAAAAACAAAACAGGAATCTCCTTTTCATAAAAGGCTGCATGGTCACTTGGTCCAGACCCCGGCTTTGTCATATTTAATGTAAAATTTCTTCCGTTGGATAAACTATCCAGTAATGGTTCAAAAATGGGTGATGTGCCAACACCTCCTGCAGTTGCAGTTGAATCTTTCATTCTTCCAATCATATCTAAATTTAACATTGTAATGACATTATCAAGATTAACAGAAGAATGTTCAACAAAATACTTAGAGCCCAATAACCCTTTTTCTTCAGCATCAAATGCTAATAAAAGAATACTTCGCTTTAAACGACTTTTTTGCGATGCTAGCTTTTGGGCAATTTCTAAAAGACCCGCCGTCCCTGATGCATTATCATCTGCACCCTGATGTATTCCTAGTGTATCTGGTTTTCGAGAACCGGTTCCGGGACCACCCATACCGACATGGTCAAAATGAGCACCTATGGCAATATATTCATTTCTGAATTCACGGTTTCCACTTTGAATGATGCCCACTACATTTGCGGCTCGTACTGTAATGAGTTTTAATTCAACTTCAGCAACAATGGTTAGATCTGGTATCACGAAAGAAATAGATTCTAATGATCGATTCATTGTCTTTTGAATGGTTTCACGGGACCAACCCGTTGTTTTAAAGAGACGATCTGCCACTTCATTGGCTAGGTGTATTGCCGGAATTCCAGCATTAGTGTATCCGGGAATATATCTAAGCGGGTACAGCTCTTCGTCTTCTATTTGTGAAACAAAAATAATCCCCGATGCACCTTTATCTCTTGCCACAAGCATTTTTTTATGAAGCCCTGAGTGCCTTGCGTATACAGAGTTTCGAGTATTACGTTCAGGGCTATGGCGCATTACAATCACCCATTTATCTTTAACATCCAGTTCTGCATAATCATTCCATTTTAAATCATCATTATCTATATCAAAACCGTATCCAGCAAAAACAGCTGTGGCAGAAATTGAACCGTTTCCAGAAAACCAAAGGGGGTTAAAATCAGATTCCGCTAACAGAGAATCTCTACCAATTATCATACTATTATTTGCCCCCAACTCAATTCCATCAGTAATGTTAAATGGTTGGATAAATGATCCGCCAGTACCGCCTGGTTTGACCCCATAAGACTTGAGATTTTGGATTAAATAGGAGATTACATCTCTTGATTCACGTGAACCGGGATATCGACCGCCGCGTTCTTCGTGCGATAAATACTTTATATGGTTCATTAACTCATTTTCAGTAATCTCTGCAGAAGAATTTGATAGGCTTTTCATCAAAATCATTGCCAGTCCCAAGAAAATAATCAACAAAATGGCATAAAGAGTTCGAGTGGTTTCATTCATAACGAATCAAAATTTATATGGAATATGTCGGATGACAAAGCTAAAGGAATTATTTTCTCTCATGGATAATGCCATTAAAATTACAGTCAAACCACAATATATTCAGGAACGCTCAAACCCGATCAAATCTTATTACTTTTTTGCATATAATATAACTATACAAAACCACGGGAAATCTCCGGTTCAGCTTTTAAGTCGATACTGGCGCATTACTGATGCACAAGGAAATACTGAGGACATTCATGGTCCTGGTGTAATCGGGAAACAGCCTAAAATTGCCTCGGGCGAATCTTTTGAATACACTAGTTTTTGCCCCTTACCCACCCCAATGGGATTTATGGAGGGAAGCTATAGGATGGTTGATGATTCTGGAGAAGAATTTGATGCGATTATTCATCCTTTTCGATTGGTTGCGCCACAGGTCTTAAATTGATTTTAGTTTCATAGCAAGCTTAAGAGAATTAGAATTTTAAAGATAAGTAGAATGGATCATTACAAAAAAATAATATTATTAAAAAACCTTAAAACTAATTTAGGAAGTAAGCAATTTCGAATTGTTTTAATTACTCCCTATGTAATTATAGGTAATTTAAATCTATGGATTTGACTCGCACAAAAATAATTGCAACAGTTGGGCCGAGCTGTTCAACGTTGAAAAAGATTCGAAAAATGGTAGACAGAGGAGTAAATTGTTTCAGAATTAATTTATCACATGGCTCCAGAGAAGAGAAAGAATCTTATTTTAAACTTGTTCAATCTGTAGAACTCCCTAAAGGAGGGCGCCCCGCTATTCTTGCAGATATTGCCGGTCCAAAAATACGTGTAAAAGGCTTAAGTAAATCAATTCATCTGCAAAACAAGGATCAGGTTTCCATCAGTAATGAAATAACGGGTGAATATGTAATTCCTGTATCAGATGGTGTAAAATTTCAAGATGTAGGGGAAGGTGCAAAAATATTAATTAATGATGGCCGTGTGGTATTAGAAGTAATCCGTCATGTTTCTGACTGCACTTTAGAATGTATAACAGTTATTCCTGGAGTTGTTGAAAATAGAAAAGGTGTTAACTTTCCTGGCGTTGCTTTGGATGTCCCAACCTTAACCGAGCAAGATGAAGAAGATCTTAAACTAGCATTGGAGAACGATACCGATTGGCTAGCCCTTTCTTTTGTTCGCTTTCCTCATGATTATGACCTAGTTCGCTCCAAAGTACGAGAACATGGGTCTTCTGCTCCAATTATGGCTAAAATAGAAAAATGGGAAGCAGTTGAAAACATGGATGGAATTATTGATGCTTTTGACGCAGTAATGGTTGCTCGTGGAGACTTAGGCGTAGAATTGCCCGTTGAGCAAGTTCCCTTAATCCAAAAAAATGTGATTGAAAAATCTTCCCAGGCAGGGAAACCCGCTGTTATTGCAACTCAAATTTTAGATTCTATGACAAAGCGCCCCATTCCTACCAGAGCAGAAGTGAGTGATATTGCAAATGCCATTTTGGATGGCGTTGATGCTTTGATGGTTACAGGAGAAACAGCTATAGGTGAATATCCGCTTAAAGTTATCAAAGTGCTAAATAGAGTTATAAAGGAAACGGAAGCATCAATTAATTATGGCAACTTCTATTTGTCTGTTAGTCAAAACAAATTGAATACTGCCGGGGCAATAAGCCGCGCAGCATGTTCTGTTTTAAACACTCAAGATATAAATACTTTAGTTACTATGACCCATAGCGGAAGCACTGCAAGAATGATATCAAGACATAGACCCTCTGCACAAATTATTGCTATGACTCCTGTAAAGAAAATATGCCGTCAATTATCTATCGTATGGGGCGTAAGGCCGTACTTAATTAGCGAATATAATTCATCAGATGAAATTCCAGACATAGTCAATGAAGTCTTGAAAAATGAAAATATAATGAGTCTTGGTGAAAAATATGTTATTACAGGAGGGGTACCAGTTGGAATTCCCGGGACTACAAATTATTTATCAGTATTAAAATTGACATAAAATAACTTTTCAATTAGAATACTAATATTAAATATGGACCTTCCATCTTTGGCTGGACAGCATTAGCGATGTATGATATTATAAACGATTCTGTACAATTGGTTTCATTTAGTTTCTACTTTTTTACAATAAATACTACGACAGGCTCTTATCGCCAGAAAATTCTTTTTATTAAATAGATGAATAATCATGTATATTTATTTTATTTACTTCTTCTCGTTTATGGATGTGATGAACCAGTAAGTAGTCCTGATGCAAAAACACCAGTATATTATTTTTCCAGAGTTTTTGGTGAAAATGATGCTGAGATGGGATATAGTATTCGCTCAACAAAAGATAATGGATTTATAATAGCTGGGGCAACATCATCTTATTGGTCAACCGATTCTTTACCACGAATATCTGGAGCTTTGCATGGTGTGACAGATGCCATTATAGCTAAGGTTGATTCTCTTGGAAACACTGAATGGGTTAAAACTTATGGTGGAGATTTTTTTGAATCTGCTTTTAATGCAGCGGAAAATGAGCAAGGAGGTTATTTCTTTGCAGGATATACAAATTCTATTGGTAAGGGATTATATGATTTTTGGTTAGTGAATTTAGATGAGGGTGGAAATATTAATTGGGAAAAAACCTATGGAACACCACAAGCGAACGTTGGACTGTATGGAAACCAAACTACTGATGGAGGATATGCAATCGCAGGGTATTCTATTCCGGTTGACAGAAATGATAAAGATTTTTGGTTATTAAAAACAAATAGTAATGGTGATTCCCTTTGGTCTGCACTCTATGGAGACAGCCTCAATCAACTGGTTAATAATTTTCAAGAAACATCTGATGGCGGTTTCATATTGGCAGGCGAAACTTGGGGTGTTACCACAAATAATGATATATTAATTATAAAAACAAATTCTGAAGGCGAACAAGAATGGAGTAAAAAAATTATAGAAGAAAGAAATGACCAAGCATACGCTATTAAAGAAACAAATAATGGTTATATCTTGATAGGATCGACCACATCACTTGGTGCTGGGAATAAAGATATATGGCTCATAAAGTTAGATGTTGCCGGAAATGTAGTTTGGCATAAAACCTATGGAGGGGAAGCTTTAGAATATGGCTTTGATGTGATTCCATTAAATGATGGGTATGTTTTTACAGGATCTACATCATCCTATGGTACAGAGTTTTATGATATTTGGATTATAAAAGTTGATTTAGAAGGTGGCGTGATTTGGGAATCAATCTACGGCGGCCCAATGATTGACATTGGTCGCTCTATTATTAATAACGGATATGACGGATTTACAATTTTAGGACAAACATCATCCTATGGGTCTGGAGAATATGATTTCTGGATGATAAAAACTAATGAGTTAGGTTTGGTGCCAGAATCTGAATCCTTTTAAAAGTTTTTTGTATCAACTAATTTGCCAAGTTTTTCACAGACATAAGGAACGCCACGACGATCAGGAGGGTGTTCATCTTCACATTTAGCATCGCAGTTATAGTAAGTTTCCTCAAGAATCTTTTTCCCATTTTCATTAAAATAAAGCCATTTACCTTTTTGAAATCCTAGCTCATAAAGTCCTTCATATTTTTTTTCACCACCAATATGATATCCCACCCATTTGCCCTGAGCTTTTCCTTTTACATATTCCCCGTCAAATCTTTTATTTCCTTTCCTGTCCCACCCGGTCCATATTCCTACCTTAAACCCATTTTTCAATGTTCCCTGTTCACGTTTTTCTCCTGAGCGATATTTATTATATCCAGGTCCGTTATAAACTTTTCGATTGAAAAAAAAGAAATCACTATAATTATCATTGGTAATGTATTGCCCTGAGCGCTCAAATAACACTACATCCATATCGACAGGTTTATCAGAACATCCTGAATACAATATCAATATAAATGGGAATAATTTTTTCATTTTTTGATCCGTTTTCTCATATAAATCTAACAAGCATAAAGTTTTATAAGCAAATTTCTTCATAGGATAGATGGTATATTAGTAAAATAAGTTCTATTTTTATTTAAAATTTTATATTTGGTATTAAAAATGAATACAGCTCTTGTTATTGGCGCTACAGGATTGGTGGGATCCCACCTAGTTCAGGAATTATTAAACTCTACAAATTTTGAATCTATAGTTGTCCTAGTACGTAAATCCATATTTTCAGCTCATCCCAAACTGACGGAAAAAGAATTCGATTTTAATAATCCTATATCTTTTGAAAACCTGGAATTAGCAGATCATGTATTTTGTTGTTTAGGAACCACTATAAAAACAGCTGGATCAAAAACAGCATTTAAATTTGTTGATTATGAATTACCTTTGCGCTTTGCTATGTGGTCTGAAAAATCTGATGTAAAATCTTTTTCCATTGTTACTGCAATGGGAGCTAACTCTAATTCACTCTTTTTTTATAACCGAGTGAAGGGCGATTTAGAAGTAGATATTAAACAATTACAAATCCCTAAAATTCAAATATTTCAGCCATCGCTGATTATGGGCAGAAGAATAGAGTTTAGATTTGGTGAACTCATAGGAAAATGGATTATGACCTTTTTGAACCCGTTTATGCTTGGTCCCTTAAGAAAATATAGGGGGATTCATGCAAAAACGATTGCAAAAGGCATGATACATCACCTCTCAAATAAGGGAAATGGTATAGATGTATTTTCATCAGATAAAATCGGAGTGCTGGCTTGAAAAACTCCAATTATACTGCATAAATTCATCAATGTTAGTATTCTATTAAAACCAATAATAATTCACTTATGAAATATAGAGCAATCATCCACAAAGCAATTTTAATTTATTTTCTGTTAAACACCGTTCATGTATTTGGCAAATCGGACTCTACTCACAAATACCAAAAAGACATAGTTAATATGTTAGAAAAATATTTTGTGGAAGTGGATAAAAAAAATATTGATGGCATATATCAATATTTGAAGTTTCCTTTATCGATACACCATAACCAGGGAAAAGTTTACTTTATGAGAACTAAAGATGATTATTATAAGGTTTTTAATTTATGGAAAGAATCTCCTAATGCAGATTTCCACAAAACAGAAATAGATCGTGTTGTTGTGACTGAAGTATTTAAAGGTAACTTATTTATGAATGTTGCGGATTTAATTTATTCTCGATTTGATGAGGAAAATAACTTAATCATACAGCAACGAGTAACTTATTATATAATGGCAATGCCTAAGAAGGGATTGCTCAGATTTTTAAATCGCTGGATCTGGGACTGGAAGATTTATATGATTTCTAATGTAGAAATGGATGAATGAGGTAATATAATAAAAGTGAGAATTAAAAATTTATATCCGTATTATTATCTGAAGCAGCATTTCGAGCTTGTTTGACAAATTGAAAATTTTTATCATATTTAATGTTTTCACTGTCAAAATAATCTATTAATTCTTTAAGGTATTTTTCTTCATCTCCATCAGTAAACCCTGACGTTTCAGAAATTACTGACCCGTCAGGAGCAATCAAGAATTGTGTTGGCATTCCTTTAACGCCAAATTGATCTCCCAATTTGAAACGCGGATCAACAGCTACATCAAATTTATATTTTCTTTTATTCACATAAGGCTTTACAAGCCTGAGAATAGTTGGTTCATTCGCATTAACGGCTAAAACTTTGAATCCTGCATCTTTAAAATGTGAATTTAGTTGATCAAGATAGGCTAACTGCCTCTCACAAAATGGTCACCAGGTAGTCCAAAAATTGATAATTGTAAGACCGTTACCAATATAGTCAGAAAGTCTTCCATATTCACCATTGAGCATTTTTATTCGCATGTCTGTAGTGCGTTTTTCAATCGGGACGCCTGCAAGCCCCAAATGGAAACTTGTAAAGATAAGAATGAGGAAAATCTTTTTCATATTATATATCCAGTAAAAGGAATAACTCATTGGTGAATATTACCCAAATTCATTCATTTTAAGAATACATAATATATTTTATAATAAAAAATGTTTTACACAACCATCACTGGATAAAAACAGAACAACCATTAATGATTGTACGTTTAACTTTAATATCCTTTAATTTTTCAGGTGCAACTTTCAAAGGATTTTGATCTAAAATAACCAAATCCGCATATTTACCTGGTGTTATGGAGCCTATTTTTTTCTCCATATTAATTTGTCGAGCGGCATAGATTGTCATGGCCTTTAGCGCTTCCAAGATAGATATTTTGTTTTCTCTGCCAATTGGTTTACCATATCTTGTTTTTCGATTGACAGCTGTGTGTATCAAGCTAAGAGGGGCACTTTCAAACATAGGTTGATCTGCGTGCAGAGAAAATGTCAACCCAGCTTTTTTCGCACTCTGGATAGGAAGGATCTTTTTTGTTCTATTTTTGCCAATGATGTGATTCTCAAGTGCCTCGCCATAATACCAAAGATGATTTATATGAAAACTCGGACTTGCGCCTAATTCAGCCATTTTATGTATAGATTCATCATCAAGCAGTAAGCAATGTTCCAATCGTGGATTTGATCTTCTAGAAATTCCTGAAATTTCAATAGCATTTAACGTTTCTTTAATGGCCTGGTCTCCTTGAGTATGTATTGCTACCTGCCAGCCTGCCGAATCATATTTCTGAATTGCACGAATTAATTCTTTTTTATTTAACAGAGACTTTCCCTTGTGTCCAATTGGTATATGTATCTTTTCTTGGTTTACATATGATGATTTAAAAGGCTCAGATAAATACATGGAGCCGGTATAGGGTGAACCATCGTACCAAAACTTAATCCCAGAAATTTTGAAAAAATCATCCCCGTTATTTGGAGAATCAGGAAGTAGGTGGCTGGCGTCATCCCGAATAAAAACAATATGGCGAACAGTTGGTTTTCTTTTTGGTAGCATTCCTACTATTTGAAGCAGTTGGTTTAGAATCTTTGGATTTTTCGAGGATAAATGTTCATACAGTCGAATCACATTTGGGTCATCTGTGGTTAAGCCCATAGATGTAATAGTTGTATTTCCTTTTTGTACGTAACTATCCAACACAGCTACAGATTTTTCTTTTAAAACAGTATTGCCTATGGCCTTAATAACTGCTTTTTTAAATGGCTCAAATGCGACCTGCTCAGATATATACCCAGTTAGTTTTCCATTATTGTCCTTCCCGTAAAAGCTGGACTTGCTCGGATTAGGGGATTTATCATTTATTCCTGCGGCCTTAAAGGCTAATGTATTCCCCCAAAAAGAATGCATACTTAAAGATGAGATTATGAGTGGGTTATTTGGTGCAATTGAATCCAGGTAAGAAATATGAGGAGGGATTAAATCTTCTATTAAAACAACGTCTAAGCCTTTACAAAGAATCCATTCTCCGAATTGATACGATTGAATTTCGCTTTCAAGAAATTCCCAAATTTCCAAATTGGACTTATGTTTGAACCCGCTTAGGTCAATCATATCGTGAAAGAAAGTAGAAGCGACAGGATGAGTATGTGGATCAATAAACCCAGGCAAAAGTACTGCTCCGTTTAAATCAATCAATTGTGTATTTTCTGGTAAATTTTCTTTTAATTCCGAATCGAAGCCAACGACAATAATTTTACCCTTATCTATAAATACAGCATCCGCTATTGGTTGATTATCATCCATTGTAATGATTGTACCATTATATATGTATAGCGGGCTCTTAAATGTCGAATCTGGCATATTCCATATATGCAAAACAAATCCTATAAATAAGATCGATATGAAAAACGAAGTTTTTGGCATTTTTTATATAGGCAAGCTTATAGATGGAAGTCGAAAGATTCTCATATCCGTTTCTGTATTATTTCATGTATCAAACATTTTTTTGATCAGATTGAATTGGAACGGTAAAAGATTCGGGCGCATAAGTCCATTTAAGCGCATCAAAACGACGTTGAAGGATTTTCAATCTGCCATAAAAGTTTTTATAAGAATGCTTTCGAGGCCCCGACCAAACCACTTCTGCCAAGGCTGTCATTCTAGGTAACACATGATACTGAGCCCGTTCCGCAGTTTGCACATATTCTGTCCATAAATTTCCTTGAGCACCCAAAATCAACTTTGACTCATGTTCATTCAGTTCTTCAGGAATAGGATTAAAAGAATACACTTTTTTTAATGTTATGAAACCACCGATAGCTTCAGGAGAAACTTCTGGTTCAGACTGGTAATAATCAAAATAACAATGTGAAACAGGGCACATAATCACATCGTGTCCAGCCCTTGCAGATTCAATTCCTTTATCCAATCCGCGCCAACTCATAACTGTGGCTGACGGTGCTAATCCACCTTCTAATATTTCATCCCAGCCCACCATTTTTTTATTTTTTGATAATAAGAATTGTTCAATTCGTTTAATAAAATAACTTTGAAGCTCGAGTTCATTTTTCAAACCTTCATCCACAATCCTTTTTTGGCATTTTGGACAAGACTCCCAATTTGTTTTTGTTGCTTCATCACCTCCAATATGTATAAAAGATGATGGAAATAAATCTGTTACTTCATTTAAAACGTTTTCTAGAAAAACAAATACTTCATCATTCCCAGCGCAAAAAATATCATCATTTGGCCAATACGAGCCTGGACTCACTGGGAGTGTATCCCCTAAACAAGAAAGGTTGGGGTAGGCAGCAAACACTTCAGAAGTGTGTCCTGGCATTTCTATTTCTGGGATAACCATGATACCGCGATCCGTTGCATATTGTATGACATCTCGAATTTCTTTTTGAGTATAAAATCCACCATAAGTAGCTTTCTCACCCGGCTGGATAGGGGACTGCTTTTTCCAGTGTTCATGGCGCCGATCAACACGCCAGGCAGATTTCTCTGTTAATTCCGGGTATTCCTTTATTTCAATGCGCCATCCATTATCATCTGTGAGGTGCCAGTGAAAAACATTCATTTTGTGTAACGCAATCATATCAATATACGTTTTTATAAAATCAATATTAAAGAAATGACGTGATACATCTAGGTGCATTCCTCGATATTTGAACTTAGGGTAATCAATAATTTTACATTTTTGAATCTGAGTTTTATCAGGAGCTTGTTTAGATTCAATTATCATTGGGCAGAGCTGCCGAAATGTTTGAAAACCGTAGAAAAGGCCAGATATCATTTTTGAAGTAAGTTTAATGTAATTATCTCCATCTAATACCAGTTGATAACCTTCATTAGGAAGGTCTATTGTCTGATCTATGGCGATAACAATTTGATTAGATTTTGATTCTGCTCTAGATATTTTTTGGGAAATTATAGGTTGTAAAAAACATTGAAATATTTTTGCCACTCGCCTTTCATCGTCTAGGTTATTTTTTAGATAAATTGTTTCAAGGGCCGCAATGTCAATAGTACCATGATTAAATTCTATTGAAACTGGTTTTGGGATGATGGCGAATTCATTCATAGACTTGATATAGGTGAGTATAGAGCATTACCAGAGTTAAGTCATATTAATACGTTTTCTAATTTTGATTATAAAAAAATTAAATTAAATCTAATCGTTAAAACATTTTCCTACTTGTTTTATATTTAAAGCTATGATGAGTTGGCTCCCCGAAGAATATACAGCAATTCTTTCAAACCGCATACTTCAAAGCATTTTCATTGTCTGCGCGGCTTTGGTTGTGGCCAAGATAACAGATGTGGTCTTTACAAAAATTTTTCAAAAAGTTGTTGATAAAACAAAAACCAACTTAGATGATAAGATTCTGCAATTACTTCATCGACCTATATTTTATTCTATTTTGTTTATTGGTTTTTCTATGGCGGTCAAAACGGCCACCCTACCAAATTATATTGATTTCGCCTTGGTTGGAATTTTCAAAACAATTACAATTCTTATCTGGTTATTTGTTGGGATGAAAATTTTGGTGATTTCTATGGAATGGGCTGTGCGGAAAACTACAAATCCACTTCTACAGCAAAAAACCCTTCCTTTATTTAACAATCTGGGAAAAATCGGAATCGGTCTTTTTGGAACGTATTTTATCTTTTTAAGCTGGGATATAAATATTAATGGTATTTTAGCATCAGCCGGTGTCTTAGGTGTTGTGCTTGGTTTAGCAGCAAAAGATACAGTGGCAAATTTTTTTGCTGGTATTTTTCTAATGGCAGATTCACCTTTTAAAGAAGGAGACTATATCTTGTTGGAAACAGGGGAACGTGGTTATGTAAAGCAAATGGGTCTTCGCTCTACTCGATTCATGACACGTGATGATATTGAAATAACTATCCCTAATTCTGTTATTGCTGCATCTAAAATCGTCAATGAAAGTGGTGGCCCTGGAGAAACAGAACGCGTAAGAATAACGCTTCATGTAGGTTATGATTCAGATATTGATGCAGTTAAGGAACTTTTAGTTCAAATAGCCCTGGCTAATGAAAATGTTTTAAAAACACCAGTTCCTAGAGTTCGATTCCGCGAGTTTGCCGATCATGGTTTAAAACTTCAGGTATTATTCTGGATTCATAAACCAGAAATTCGAGGTAGAACCGTTGATGCGGTCAACACTGCGATCTATAAACAATTTTCAGCGCTAAATATTTTAATCCCCTACCCAACTATGAAGGTAATATTACCAGGAGAGCGGGGAAAGAATAATTAATTTTTTAAAAACCTTATTCAGATTGATACAGTCTTTTCACCCAATTGGCATCTTCATCTGATAAAATATCTCCCAGTGTTGCCGCTACTTCTACCTGTGTAATATTCCTCTGACCCAACAAAACACACCCGGTTGGTGAATCGGAAAATAGTGCATTTACTACACCGTGCATAACGGGGTGGGGGTGACTAGGAAACCGTTCCTTTAATTTTTCTTTATTATTTTGCATTTTTTCTAGTATTGCTTTATCAGTAAATGCAGGTTCATTTTGTCTAAAGTCACCGTCATCGAAAGATGCTGGTTTCTTGTATTTTCCAGTAAGAAGTCCATGTTTAATTGGCGAAAAAAAACAAACACCTATATCATATTTGTTCACATGATTTTTTAAGCCCGTAGCTTCATAAGCATCAACCATCACATTTCTATAAGGCTGTACAACATCAGGATCACACCTTTCAATAAAATTTACAATTTTATCTGAAGACCAGTCAGATAAACCAATAAATCTTGTTTTTCCTTCATGTTGAAATTTTCTAACGAGATCTATTGCATCATCAAAATATTCTTCATTATTGCCAAAGTTGCAATGATGAAGATATATAAGATCTATATAGTCTGTCTTTAAATTTTTCAATGAACGTTCTATGTTTTGTTGCATTTGCTTTGGGTGGTACCAGTGGGAATATGAACCCATATCCCATCCCACTTTTGTGGCCAGAAAAATATCCTTTCTTGGAATATTATTCCACATAGAACCTATAACTTGTTCAGATTTTCCATTACCATATACATCTGCTGTATCCCAATGATTAATGCCCAATTCCCAGGCTCTTTTCAATCCGGCTGTGGAGTCATTATCAGATTGGCCGGCCCACCCCACAGAATGTTTGCCGCTTTTGTTAGCACCGCCATAAGACCAGGTACCTAAACTGATGGCCGACACTTTCACACCGGTCCTGCCTAAAGTAATTTTTCTCATGGTATTCCTATGATAATTAATACGAAAGTTACAGATTTCATTATACTTTTTTACATGTTATGAAAAAAGAGAAATTTAAAATTCTTGATATTGGGCATAAAAATCATAATTTGGAGCAAGCCCTAACCTTGTTGGAATCTACAGTAAGTCAATCTGCTTTTGATGGGCGTATCCGTGCAATTAAAATTATAACTGGTCATGGTTCAGGCGCATTGCGTAATGCTGTTCGTAGCTGGTGTAAAGATCAAGAAGGTCGGTTCCAAGCGGTGATTCACGGAGAAGATTATTCCCTATTTAACAAATATGCAGCTGATATGCGCGCTGATTGCGATTTGAAACATGATCCAGATTATGGACGAGGCAATAGAGCTGTAACGTATATTTGGCTCTGGTAGGAACCCCAAGGAAAATCATATAAATTCTCGTAACTGAATTACTGAATTTTGGCTTTACAGTCTTCTAAATACGATCATTTATTTAATAATGTTATTCCTAATGCTGTGACTGGAATACGCATATTTAGTCATGGCGATGAATACATTAAACTCCAAGTCTATGATAGTGTGACCAATCTTGAAAATAGAATTTGGGCTGAATTATATCAAAATCTTGAATTATTATTGGATCAATACGCATCGAGAGAATATTTACTGGGCGTAAGATCCTTGCCAATCCCTAATAATATGTTTCCTGAATTTGAAGCAATTTCTCCTTTAATTGAAAATTCAACAGGATGGACATTGATCCCTGTAGCAGGTTTCCTCAAAGAGGATTTATTTTTTGAAGTGAGTAAAAAAAGAGA
>CENY01171942.1_pt1 | contig 26253 bp, 25 predicted proteins | sample 356181 | NCBI WGS metagenome assembly CENY01 (sample SAMEA2619840, study PRJEB7988) | marine metagenome | isolation source: saline water (ENVO:00002010), including
AAAATGGGTTCCATCAATGGATGAGAATAATTAATCCTCTTTTTACCATGCTTTCGAGCAATGAAATCATCGATGTTATCCATAGGACCAGGACGATACAGAGCATTCATGGCAATAAGATCTTCGATAGCTGTAGGTTTTAATTTTTTTAAAAATTCTCGCATACCTGAAGATTCAAATTGAAAAACACCAATTGTTAATCCTTTGGTAAATAATTCATATACTTTTTTATCATCAAGCGAGAGCTTTTCTAAATCAATATTAATTCCTTTTTCTTTTAAGAGTTTTACGGCTTTATCGATCACTGTCAAATTTCTAAGGCCTAAGAAATCCATTTTTAATAGTCCCAATTCCTCCAGACCTTTCATATCATATTGGCTTGTAACATCATCTGTGGATGATTTATATAAAGGAACGTAGTCCGTTAAATTTCCAGGGGCAATTACCACGCCAGCCGCATGAATGGAAGCATGACGATGCATCCCTTCAAGGACTTTAGAGTGAGACATAAGTTCACTGTATTCATCCTCTGCCATTTCTCTTAAATCGTCACTTTTATTTAGAGCACTATCTAAAGTAATATTCAATTCATTTGGAATGGCTTTTGCAATTTTATCCACTTCTCCAAATGAATAACCCATAACACGCCCTACATCCCTTACCACCTGTTTGGCCTTCATTTTCCCAAAAGTAATAATTTGTGTGACAGAATTTTCACCATACTGTTGTTTAATATAATCAATTACTTCACCTCGTCGTTCTATACAAAAATCAATATCAATATCAGGCATACTTATACGTTCTGGATTAAGGAATCGCTCAAATAGTAAATTATGTTTCAGTGGATCGATACTAGTAATACCTAAAGAGAATGATACAATACTTCCTGCAGCAGAGCCTCTACCTGGACCCACAGGAATGCTCATATTTTTTGAATATTTTACAAAGTCAGCTGTAATGAGAAAATATCCGGCGAATCCCATGTTCCGAATGACCATTAATTCATGATCAATACGTTTTTGTATTTCTGGTAATATTTCACCATAGATTGCTTCAGCTCCAGCCTGAGTTAACATTTTTAAATATTCATCAGGATCTTGGGTTGGTGAATCGGTTGGAATAGGATAATTTGGTAAATGATATTCTCCCATAGGTAGAGTCATATCAATGCTATCTGCAATCCGTCTCGTATTTTCGATAGCCTGTGGAAATTCCTTAAACAATGCAAACATATCATCCTGAGATTTAAAATAAAATTCTGGTGTAGCATATTTGAGACGGTTTGGATCACTTCTTTCTTTACCTGTGCCAAGACAAATATGAATGTCATGAGCTTCCCAATGATCTTTTTTTGCATAGTGAGCGTCATTAGTGCACACCAAGGGCAGATTTAGTTCGGCTGCCAATTTTTTCATATTTTTAATATTGGCTTCTTCTTCAGGAATACCATGATTTTGAATTTCAAGATAATATCTATTAGGAAATATTTCAGAAAATCGAAGGGCAGCCTCCTTTGCTCCTTGATAATCTCCATGAAGCATTTTTTCTGGGACTTCACCTTTTAAACATGCAGATAAACAAATAAGGCCATCGCTATGTTGTCGAAGTAATTCAATGTCAATTCTTGGACGATAATAAAAACCTTCCAGATAACCAGCTGTTACTAATTTCATAAGGTTTTTATATCCTGTATAATTTTGTGCTAACAGTATTAAATGATTATTCCCCCAACCACCCTCTGCTCTGGGTTTCTTATCGAATCGGCTTCCTACAGCCACATATATCTCACAACCTATGATTGGTTTTATACCAGCCTTTTTTGCTTCTTTATAATAAGGAACGACGCTAAACATATTTCCGTGTTCAGTTAGCGCAACAGAGTCCATACCAAGATCATCAATGGTATTTATCAATTGATCAATTCGTTGCGCACCATCGAGTAAACTATAATCAGAATGATTATGTAAATGGACAAATTCGGACGTCATGAAAGGCTTCCCGCGTATATGGCAATCAATCCCATAATGGTACTGAATTTTAGAATTCGTGCGCCTTGGATGGCGGATGAAATTCCAGGTTTATTTAATAGAGAAACTACAACTACGCATAAAGGAATCTCAATACCAAGAATTAATAAAATGCCATACCACATACCGTAAATACCATTTAAGAAAGGAATAAATGCCCCAATGCCAATACAGACTGATAATAAGATAGAAACTTGAATTGCCCGATCTATGCCCGCAGTAATTGGGAATGTTTTTAATCCTGCAGATTTATCACCCTCTATATCAGCAATATCTTTTATAAGTTCGCGAACAAAAGTGAGTCCGAATGCTAATATCATTGGAATCAACATAGATGTTATTTGACCAAATGCAGCTCCGCAGAACAGGAAAGATAGTCCTAAAATGAATGCGATAGTTATATTCCCAACAAGTGGCTTTCCTTTCAAATAATTACTATACAAAACCATTAAAGGCATGGCAATAAGAATACCGATTATCTTTGCTAGTCCTGATAATTTCAGACAAAATAGTGTCCCAACTATAAATAGTAAAATTGATAATACTAGTGCCGTATTTTTAGCAACATTTCCTGAAGGAATTGGACGAAGAGGGCAGTTTATCAAATCAATTTCAGCATCTACAATATCGTTTAATGCATTAGCAGCACCGGTATAACATATAACAACGGCCATAACAGAAATAACTATATCTATTTCATGAAGTACGCCTAAAATAGCCGATGCAATTACCATAGCCATACCGCTGGTAAAAACGTTTAGAGGACGAAAAAGTTTAATATGACTATAAAGTACACTCATTCAAAAATTAGTTGATTAGTTGAATTAATTTACCAATTTATCTTATAATCAACCGATTGATAATCTGAAAAAAGCTATTTATATACCTATTATCAATATACGGTCATCGCCATTAAAATCTTTTAATAGTTGAATATCAGCATAGCCTTCATGTTCAAAAATGGATTTTGCTTTTTGAGGATGCTTCCCTGCTCCTACTTCTAAAATTATACTACCACCCTTTTTAACCAATGTATTACCGATTTCAGCAAAACGTCTGTAAAAAGTGAGTCCATCTTTGTTATCAGTTAATGCTAAAGTTGGTTCAAACTCTCGTACATCTTTCATAAGTCCACTCATCTCTAGTTTTGAAACATAGGGTGGATTAGAAACTACTAAATCAAACTCACCTTCTGGTAAACAGCACAGGAAATCGATCTGATGGAATGAAACATTATGTATAGAATTCTTTTTTTTATTCTGATTAGCAACTCTCAGGGCAGAATCAGAAATATCTAGCCCTATTATAGATGCTCTTTTCAATTCTAACCCTAGTGTAATTGCAATACAGCCGGAACCAGTGCCAACATCTAATATATCTGGAGAATTAATTTCTTTTACTTTTTCTAATGTGCAATCAACGAGTCGCTCTGTTTCTGGTCTCGGAATTAACACATATTCATTTACAAAATAATTTCTACCATAAAAATCACAGGATCCTGTAATATACTGAAGAGGCTCTTTATTTAACCTTCGTTTTACATATGTCCGAAGAGTCTCTAATTGGCTTTGAGAAAGTGGTTCTTCAAAGCGAAGATAAACATCCATTCGGCTGCAGTCTAAAACAGATCGAAGGAGCCATTCGATTTCGGCTCGCGGATTTCTGAATCCTTTTTCTTGGAAGTAAGATTCTGCCCAATGTATAAGGTCTATGATACGCCAGATTTTTGGCATTAACAGGGTGATTTTTTAGGATAATGATTCTGTTTCAGCGGCAAGTAATTCTTGCTGTTCAGTCATTTTCAATTGTTCAATAATTTCTGTTATATCACCATCCAGAATTTCATTCAACCTATATGTAGTAAAGTTAATCCTGTGATCTGTTACTCTGCCTTGCGGGAAATTATATGTGCGAATTTTTGCAGAGCGATCTCCTGTTGATACTAAACTTTTCCGTTCTGCTGCACGTTCTGCTGCCACTTTCTCCTGCTCTGCAGCCAGTAATCTAGACTTTAACACTTTCATAGCAGCGGCTCTATTTTTATGCTGGGAAGACTCATCTTGGCAGGTGACAACTAAGCCTGTCGGAATATGTGTAATACGAATGGCTGATTCTGTTTTATTTACATGTTGACCACCCGCACCGCTAGCACGATATGTATCTATTTTAAGGTCACTTTCATTCACTTCAACATCCACATCTTCAGCTTCAGGTAAAATAGCCACCGTGGCAGCAGAAGTGTGGACTCTTCCGCTTGTTTCTGTCTTGGGAACACGTTGCACACGGTGGACACCACTTTCATATTTTAACATTCCAAAGGCACCCTTTCCTTGCATAGAAACAATAACTTCTTTCATACCCCCAATGCCAGTATCAGATGATTCCATTACTTTAAAACTCCAGTTATTCCGTTCGGCGTATCTAGTATAAACGCGGTAAAGATCTGCGGCAAATAAAGCAGCTTCGTCACCACCAGTTCCGGCCCGTATTTCTAATATAAGATTTTTATCATCATGCGGATTCTTTGGTAAAAGAAGAACTTTTAATTCTTCTTCTAATTCAGATAAGCGGGATTCTAATTCGGGTAATTCTTCCTCAGCAATTGCTATTAAATCTTTATCATCACCATTCAGTATTTCCCTATCATCAGAAATTTGATCCAGAGTTGAAATATAATCTTGACCAACGGAAACAATTTCTCCTAAAGAGCTATGCTCCTTTGCAATAATAGTCAATTTTTCTTGATCACCGAATATTTCAGGATCAGCCATCTGTTCTGCAAGATGAGAGTGTTTTTCTATAATGGTTATGAGTTTTCCTCTCAACCAATAGCCTCTGCACTATTTTCTCGCAGTGGAATAATGGATACTTCCTCCATATTATCTTCCAGTTGTTTTCTTATAATAATTTTTAACACTATAATGGATGGCTTGATGATAAATAGTAATTATTTTTCATAATAAAATGGCCCTACTCAGCTGTTTACCAACCGAATGTAGAGCCATTAGCTATAATAGTTTAGCTACTTACGACCGTATTTTTGATTGAATTTTTCGATACGTCCTGCAGTATCTACCAGATTTTGTTTTCCAGTAAAAAACGGATGAGATTTGTTAGAAATCTCAATTTTGCACAAAGGATATTCATTCCCATCATCCCATGTTATTGTTTCCTTTGTTTCTACAGTGGATCGGGTCAAAAATGCATAATCACAAGATGTATCTTTGAAAACTACCAGTCGATAATTTTCGGGGTGTACGCCTTTTTTCATGATTCACTCCTATGTTAGGTAATCTCTATAAGGGCATTTTTTACACGAGACACCCCTTCATTAATAATTTTTGTGCTGGTTGCATATGAAAATCGAATATGCCCCGGGGCACCAAAACCATCACCGGGAACAGTAACCACATTTGCACGATCTAAAATATACTCAGAAATATCAAAAGTATCCTTGAATTTATTACCACTAATATCACGGTTAAGATAAGATGAAAAATTTGGGAAAGCATAAAAAGCGCCACCCGGGACTAAACAAGATATACCAGGTAAGTTATTTAATAATTCAACAATTAAATCACGTCGTTTTTTAAACGCTGTTTTGAATTCTTGTACACAGGATTGGTCCCCGGTTAATGCTTCAATCCCTGCCATTTGCCCAATTGAATTTGCGCAGGACGTAGCTTGACCCTGAATTTTTGACATAGCTTTAATAATATCTGTTGGCCCCGCAGCGTATCCAATACGCCAACCCGTCATCGCATACGTTTTTGAGAGACTTAAACAGGTAACAACTGCAGCACCAATATTATAATCCCGATTCAACTTTTCTGTACTGATAAATTCACCATCATACACCAACCTTTCATAGCATTCATCAGAGATTACCACCCAATTCTGTTCTTTAGCTAATCTTAAAACTTGAAGGATAGCATCTTTACTCCAAATTCCGCCAGTGGGGTTTGAAGGTGAGTTTAAAATAACCCCTTTTATACTAGAAGAAATCTTTTTTGATAAATGATCAAAGTCTGGTTCAAAATTATTTTCAGCTATCGTATTAACCAAAACTGGTTCAGCATCTGCCAGACGTACAAATTCTGGGAAAGACACCCAATAAGGACGAAAGACCACGACTTCATCTCCTTCTCCAAATAAAGCCTGGCAAACATTATATAGACTTTGTTTTTCTCCATTTGACACAAGAATATCAGCAGGCTCATATTGAATACCATTTTCACGCTTAAGTTTTTTGCAAATAGCTTTACGGAATTCTATCATACCAGGACCGGCAGTATATTTGGTAAAACCATTATCCATGGCTTTTTTTCCAGCATCTATGATATGGGAAGGAGTATTAAAGTCTGGTTCACCAACCGAAAAATTTATTACATCAATCCCATCGGATCGCATCTCTGCGGCTCGTGTCGCCATTTGTAATGTAAAGGATGGGAGGACCTTATGAACACGGTCCGCGAGTTGATAACTCAAAATTTATGTTGTCGTTTGTGGTGTTTTGAAGTATTGAATTTTTCATCTTCTCGGTTTTCACTACTTTCATCTTCAATATCAAATTCTTCGGAGAAGACTCTACCTGTACGAGGAAGATGATGTTTTTGTGTTTCATTTCTCTTATAGTGTTTTTTATGATGATGTCTTGATTTATTTGATCGTTTATTTTTTGTACTTCCGGATCGAAATGATTGATTCTTATTTTTCTTTCGACGCCTACGGCTTGGTTTGGGAACATCAGTCGCAGACACACTTTCTAAATCATCAAAATTTTCAGTTGTCTGTAAATTAGATTTTTTGGATACCTCTTGTTGCAATTCTTCTTCATCAAATGAAAAAGAATCAGGGTTGAACATCCCGTAAATAGTGCCAAAACCACGTGTTATTCCGTTTCCAACACCAATATAATTTGGCAAAACAAAATTTGTTTTAAATTCACCCATAAATGCACCCCATTTATTTTCATCTACTGGGCGAGGAAATAAACTTGATACTTTAACTTTGGTGAAAATATCATCTTCGAGTTTCACACCTACCTCATTAGCTAAGAATATAATATTTTGGCCTAAAAGTCGATTAAGAAAAGAAGGTTTTTCTTGGTTTGTTAAAAATCGATAGCGGCCACCAGTCATGTGGTTTAATGCAACCCAGGGTGTAATAAACCGATAGCGGACTAATCTACTCGATGGTATAAACTGCTGGTTTACATCTTCAATATCGGTGTCCTCTACCTCAAAAGTGATATTGCCAAAATCAAATTCTTTAAATTTTTCTGCCAAAGATAGTACAGAGTCAACACCTTCATGAACACCTATTATATAGATTTGTTCATTTAAGATTTTAACTTGGACTCTTGGATACAAAAAGCGATCCCGATATGAACCATCTAACATGGGTATGATCGGTTCATCAGGGTATTGACGCATAAAAACGCCCTTTACTTGGTAGGGTGTTTTTCGTACGGGCTTATTTGTGATGACTCTAATTACAACTGATCTTATATCTGGAAACTCTTCATTCATCCTTTATAAAAGTTATATTGGTATTTATTGGCTCATTGTATCTAAAAACTCAGCATTAGATTTAGTTCTTTTCAAACGGTCAAGCATGAATTCCATGGCTTCTTCTACTTTCATGTCATTTAGTAATTTCCGAAGAATCCACATTCTACCTAGTTCTTTTCGGCCCATTAGTAGTTCTTCTTTCCTGGTCCCTGATCGAATAATATCAAATGCGGGATATACTCTACGATCGCTTAATCTACGATCTAAAACTAATTCCATATTTCCTGTGCCCTTGAATTCTTCAAAAATAACTTCATCTGCTCGACTACCAGTATCAATTAGGGCTGTGGAAATAATTGTTAGACTACCACCTTCTTCCGTATTCCTTGCTGCTCCAAAAAATTGTTTTGGTTTTTTTAACGCATTAAAATCTACACCTCCTGATAATATCTTACCACTATGAGGTATCACAGCATTATGAGCTCGCGCTAAACGGGTTATACTATCTAAAAGTATTACAACATCTTGACCAAATTCAACCATTCTTTTTGCTTTTTGCAAAACCATATCAGCAACAGATACATGGCGTTCAGGTGGCTCATCAAAGGTAGAGCTAATTACTTCCGCATCCACATTTCTCTTCATATCTGTCACTTCTTCTGGACGCTCATCAATTAATAAAACAATTCTTTGTGTTTCAGGATGTTTCTTACTGATAGCATTTGCAAGTTTCTGGAGTAATATAGTTTTACCAGTTTTGGGTTGGGCCACAATTAGTCCACGTTGACCTTTACCAATCGGTGCCATCAAATCCATAATTCTCATGGATAGATCTTTTTCTTCTGTTTCTAAATTGAATTTATCTTCAGGATAAAGCGGAGTAAAATTATCAAAGAGAATAATGTCTTTTAATTTTTCAATTGGTTTTTCGTTAACTGTTTGAACTTTTAACAAGGCATAAAACCGTTCTTTTGATTTAGGTGGCCGGATTTGACCAGTGATGAGATGACCCGTTTTTAATCCAAATCTTTTGATTTGCGATGGGCTTACATAGATATCATCAGGGCCGGGTAAATAATTATAGTCAGGGGAGCGCAAAAAACCATAACCGTCTTGCATCACTTCTAAAACACCTCTTGCAGATAATTTTTCTTCTTTTTTATCCTGCGCTTCAAGAATACGTACAGTCAATTCCTGCTTATTGAGACCGGCTACACCACCTTCAATATTTAGTTTTTGAGCTAATTCTGTAAGTTCACGAATATGCAAGGACTGTAATTCATTAAGATCCATATAATTAAAACCTATTTAAAAAAACCTTTGGAATTGTAAAAATATAAGTCTCCGGGGGGATAATGGAGTCATGAGAAATTACATCAAATTATTCCGGTGTCAAATGATATTTCAAATTCATCAAAAATTTCTTTTGCAATGTAATGGCTGCCAAAAATAATCCCTACGCTGCCTTTTGTTAGTTCTTTTTTAATTGTTATGATGCCTTCAGATATGGAATCAAGAGGAGTATTGGGAAGACCTGAAGATGTTAATTTTTCTGATAATTCAGTTGCCTTTAATAGCAGTCCATTGCAATCTGTTGTAACAAATAATCGCTTAAACCTACCCTTCATTTTTTTTATCAGATGATTTAATTCTTTATCCCCCTTCAGGCAGAATAGTCCTATAATCTGTTTCTCGGGAAAAATATTATTAATAGTTGTTAATAAAGTTTCAATCCCTCCTTCATTGTGAGCGACATCATAATAAATTCTTTCATCTAACTGCTGTAATCGACCAGGCCAGAACGCTTTTTCCAATCCTTTTTTTAATTGATGTAAAGAAATTCTTTTTTCATACTGATATGTTGTTTCGATCGCTAATGCCCCATTTAAAGCTTGATGGTTACCTATTAAGGGAGTAAAAAATCTTTCATTATCATATGTAAATTGTGTCCCATTGATGTTAGGGATTACCTTAGAAATTTGACCTAGTTCAACAACTGGTGCATTCTTTTCTTTAGCCGTTTCAATTAGAATTTTTTTTACAATTGGGTTTTGATTTGCTATTACTAATGGTTTCCCTTTTTTAATTATACCTGCTTTTTCAGATGCAATGTTTTCCAGGTCTTCTCCTAAAATATCCATATGATCCATTGAAATATGGGTTATGACTGTTATCGAAGGAACAATAACATTGGTAGAATCCAATCGGCCTCCCAAGCCTGTTTCAATAATTGCAATATCAACCCTTTGCTGTCTAAAATAGTGTAATGCCATTGCAGTCGTTACTTCAAAAAATGTGGATTGTAACTGATTGATTACTGGTTCAATATTTTGCATAAATACAGCAATTTCTTTATCTGAAATCGGGTACCCATTTACCCGTATCCTTTCATTAAAATTTATCAAATGGGGAGATGAGTACAATCCAACTTTATATCCTACAGTTGATAGAATACTTGAAATTTGAGCACAGGTCGATCCTTTTCCATTAGTCCCCGCGACATGAATCATATCTAATTTTTTTTGAGGATTTCCGATTGAATCCAATAATTGGAATGTATGTTCTAAACCCAGCTTTAGCCCGTGTCGCTGAAGATTAAATAGGGAATTTAATAGATATGAGAACTCAGGTGATGTCAATGTGCTGAATTGAATAAATTTCCGTCTTAATAAATCTACCTGTAAGAGTCTTAAATGTTTCAGGAGAATCAGTTACAAAACAATGAATTTCTCCTGGGCTTTTATCTGCAAGTGATTGATTGTTTTTTAAAAGAGATTTAACCATTGCAGAAGTAGCTTCACCTGAGTCAACCAGATTTACATCTGAACCTAATATGCTGCTTATAACTGGTTTTAACAATGGATAATGTGTACATCCCAAGATAACAGTATCAGCCTTGGAGTTTAAAATCGTCATCAGGTAATTTTTTGCAATAGATTTTGGTACATGCCCATGTACCCAGCCCTCTTCTACTAAGGGGACAAATAATGGACAAGACTGGCTTACAACTGTAATTGCAGCACTAATCTTTTTTAAACTTTGTCCATAAGCATCTGATTTGATTGTACCTATAGTGCCCAATACACCAATATGTTTATTCTGTGTAGTTTCTATAGCGGATTGTATCCCAGGTATGATTACGCCTATAATTGGCAGATTAAAGTTTAATCTTAAAAAATCCAAAGCAAGTGAAGATGCTGTATTACATGCCACAACTATTACTTTACAATCTCTGCTGATAAGCCATTTAGTAATCTGTTTTGAAAACTCCTGAATCCGGTCTTTGCTTTTATTCCCATATGGCACTCGAGCCGTATCCCCCACATATAAAATTGATTCATCTGGTAATTCATTAGCCAAGGCTTCCACTACAGTTAAACCGCCAATCCCGGAATCAAAAACTCCTATAGGCCTGTTATCCATCTTTACTCACCTGCTAATAATTTCTCTCGAGAATATTTAAAATGTTTAATACCCGCAAAAATAGCCTCTGCAATTGACTGTTTATATTTACTTTGTTTTAATAATTTTTCTTCATGCGGGTTAGATAAAAAACCAACTTCAACTAAAGCATTTGGCATTGATGCGCCAATTAAAACATAGAAACCTGCTTGTTTAACGCCACGGTTAGGAGTGGTAAGTCTTTTATCTAATTCCATTTGTATAATTGCAGCTAAATCTTCACTCTCCTTCATAAACATACTTTGAGCCATTGTTGCCATTATCAAATTCTCCCCTGTCAGATCTGCATACTGATCCTTAAAGTCTTCTAGTTCTATTACAGAATTTTCTCTTGATGCAACTTCGATAGCATCTTGGCTTTTCCCTGGTCTCAAAAGGTAGGTTTCAAATCCCTGGATTTTTCTATTTTTGTTTGCGTTAGCATGAATGCTAACAAATAATTTTCCATTGGCATCATTTGCCATTTTAGTCCGATCCATCAGAGGGACAAACACATCTTCATCACGGGTATATACAACTTTAATTGAGGTGTTCTTTTCAATTAGGCGCCCTAATCGTTTGGTAATATCTAAAACAACATCTTTTTCTTTGGTACCATATTTACCTATTGCCCCAGGATCTTTTCCACCATGACCAGCATCTAAAACCACCCTGTCCAAACGCCACTTGTCCTTCACATCATCAATTCTATCTTGAACTTGCCCTAAAGGCGTTCTTAATGTGATTACAATTTCATTTGGATCTAAGCTTTGGAACCATTCGTGACTAATTATCTCAGTACCTAATTTGAATGCCACCTGAGCAGTCTCGCCAATTTGATCGGATTCAATTTTTCGTACTGCACCTCTAGTTAAACCATTATTAATATTGGTAGTGTCAACTATTGCACCTGCCACTGTTAAATAATACCACCCGTGTTTATTAATAAATGAACTAATATTTCTATCAGAAAATGGTTTTCTTGTTGTAAGACGAATAATTGTACCATTTGATTTTACATCAACATGAATACCTGTAATATTGTATCGAACAATATCAATATCTAAAAATTCTTTTTTCGAATCAAAATTAATCCCTGGTAATACCGTTAATTTTAATATTTTTAAAAATTCTTGTGCCGGCACATAAAGATCATTGGATTTAACTTTAGTTATTTGATGCATTTGATAGGGCTGGTCATCTATCATGATATAGCTTGTATATCCTGAAATCTTTATTTTACGACCAGCTATGTATAATACTAGCTTCTTTCTTTCTGTATTTTCATATAACTTAGAAGATAGAGACTTGGAAAGATCTTTTGTAGAAATATACAATAATTTAGAATCCAGAAGAGTTTTGATCTCTGATTCCTTTCCTGTGCTACGATTAAAGACATGGATTTCACCCGGTAACACATTTAAGATGAACAGATAAATGAGTAAGATTCTTAAATACATAAGGTTGAATTTATCCTGACTGACTGTTCCCGAACAATATAATGACTAATTTATAATTAATTATAAAAATTATTGCTCGGATCAATAATTATGCCTGAAAAATTAGCATATGGGGAAAATAAAGCACCCAAACTTTGTTTTCAATTATTTACAAATAGCCTGATTTAAAATCTCTGAATAATGGATAGAGATAAAATACCATATTGAAAATAAGTACAGCTATTATGTTATGAGCACTTATTTTATGTACTACTAAGGCTTGCTAAAATAATAGCGCCCCAGTTAAGTACCAGGGCGCTAAAGCGAACATAAGATTCGTTCTATTTTTTTTCGTACCACATAACGAGGATCATCAAAGCAAGTATACCTGCGAAACCTGCATCCCCAAACTGAGCCATAACTCGACCCAATCCGGCAATGACTCCAAAGAAGTCATCAAACAAAATTCCAACAATAATACCTACAATAATGAGAGTTTTGAGCAAGTCAATGACTTGATCAAGCCACCCGTTAACGGTCTGCAATGCGTCTTTCAGCATATTTTCCTCCTGTTATTAGGCACAGGGCCCAAAATTAAATTAGACCCTGTGTCAATACCTGTGTGTTTATCCCAGAAACGAGAGAAAAACCAGCAGAGCTAGCAGACCGGCAAAACCACCATCCAGAAATGTGTTTACCAAGTCAACAATCCCACCAATTGGGTCAAATTGTGTGGAATAAACAATGTTGACAAATACGAATAGCACAATCAGTGCTTTAATAATGCCAACGATTCCTGACGCTGCGTTTTGTACGGTTGAGTTCAAGTCAGCCATGCCGATACCTCCATGGTTTGGTTCTTTGGTCAGAACAATGATAACTTATCAAAGTTCTTTTTTTTATGAATTGTCCTTTGTAATTCGTGGAACTGAAGGGCAATCCCTTTTCTATTTACTAAATTTACAAATAAAGAAGATAATGGCAATATTTATATTTATTGATTACTTACAGCTCTATATATTAAGGTTTCTATTGCTTTAAAAACTTGGTCCACTGTTATTGTTTCCATACACAAGTTACATAATCGCCAATGAGAGCGTTGATGATTACATGGAAAATCCGGAGTGACAATTTCTACTAATTTACCGAGAGGCCGTGTTATTTTTGGATCTTGAGAACCAAAAATAGAAACAGTCGGAATACCTAAATAAGCTGCTAAGTGTCCCGGCATTGAATCGATGCAAACAAGAAGTTTTTGCCCTCCAAGCCAATGTTTGAATTGAACTAAATTGTCTTCAAAGAAATCTACATTTAATTGTTTTTCAATTATTTGTTTAACAACAGCATTGGAATCTGGGGTTTTTACCATAGTTAATGTATGCTCCTTCGAGAGTAATTCAGTTAATTTAACCCATTTTGCTTTTGGCCACATTCTTTTTGGATCTGACCCGCCAGGGTGTAACACAATTGAACCATGATCATGAAAGTAAATTTTCTTATCTGGAGAATATTGAGTGTCAAGACCAAGATGGGATATTAATGCCAATGCTCTACTACTTTGATGAATACCATAAGGTGGATTTATTGGATGAGTATAAAACATAGATCCGCCTGTGTCGGTATATCCTAAACTCTTTTTGGCTTTTATATGCCATAAAAACCAGCTATTACGTAAATCACCTTTAAAATCAATGGCTAAATCAAAATTTTTCTTTTTTAAGGTCCGAGCATAAGACCGAGCCCTTATCCATTTAAAAGGTGAAAAACTCCATGTAGTCCAAGGGACATCAATTTCAATAACCTCATCGACAACTTTTAGATCTGCCACTAATAACTTGGCAGATGAACAACACAACAAGGTTATTTTTGCTTTAGGGTAATGTTTCCTTAATAAATGTAGAACTGGTATAATTAATAGCACATCGCCAATACGATGGTATTCGCAAACTAAGATAGATTTTATTTTATTTTGATCAAAATAAAAAGATGGCCTAATACAATTCAAAACAAAATAAAATGGTGATAGCAAAAAACTTACTACTTTAGCCCAAAAAATATATTTGGGATTGTATACAGTTGCTTTCAAACTGGCAATCCAATCATACTATAATAAGTGTAAAGTTTTTTAGCAACTTGTTTAATATCATGATGATTAACGACCCACCTCCTGCCCTCCTGTGCCTTTTTTATAATCTCTTCTTTATTTTGGCATAGGTTTCTCAACGTTTCTTCTAGATTATATTGGTTTATATTTATAAAAGGATGGTCAGGTATAAAATTATGGCATTGATCATTTATCTCTGTTAGAGTGCAAATTCCCATGGATAATGACTCAACGGAATTCATCCCATAACCCCAGCCTCCTCTATCACCTATTTGATCAATAAAAATATCTGATTTGTACTTTCTATCTAATGTAACTGAGTGTGGTAGATTTTCGATCAAATCAAATTGAATTAATTCTTCTTTTTCTAATTTTTTACAAACTGAAATAATAAAATTAGATCCTTTATAGAATCGGTTTGTAGGGGCATGGGAAACAACAATTGTATCACTTAATTTATTTTTAGCTGAAAATTTTGATGTATCATATGGTAAAAATAAATAATTAATATTTGGATGTTTATCTAGTAAATCTATTTCATTTGTTAAATTTAAATTTGAGACTGAATCCAAAAATGGCATAACGCCACTAGAGCGTAAATCTTCTCCATGATAATGGGCGATTATCTTTTTCCCTCTACGATGTATTTCTTTAACAAAAAATTCATTTTTTAAAAAATCTGAACCACTTTCATAATGAATCACATCAAAATTATATAGATCAAAATCTTTAATTGCTTTTTTAATAATGGACTTCCATAACAAATCTTTAAATTTAAAAAACATAGTATCAAGCCATCCTTCTGGCCGCCAAGCAGGTGGATAACCTTCTTTTGGTTTAAAATAACCTTCTTCACCTCTGTAATATTTATATAGCTGATTGCGAAGAAAAGACATATTCCTTCTTGTAAAATTAAAGGGAAGGTTAAGACAAATATCTTCTTTAAAATTTTTTGGTGATCTAAAAAATGTTACTGTACGACAATAATTACCACGGGATTCATGCTCCAATTTCCATAGAGTGAGAGTTCCAACTGTATTTTCTGGAGAAATATATAAAATTTTAATCGCCATTTTTAACTAGGATAAATCAGATTTTGCCAAGGTATTGATATGGACTGTCTGCCTGTCTCATCTTTAGGGTTAATTTTAAAATCTAATTTGGTTTTTCCCAGTAATATGGTGGTTTTTTCCGGAGTATCACAATAGAAGGTGACTCCCATTAATTGATTCTCTTGAATTTTTTTGACCCCAATTGGAGTTTCTATAAAGTCCTGAACTTCAATTTTAACTTCATTATCAGTTTCAACAATCTTGTAAGATAGATAATCTCGGATTTCTTTGTATTTAAGGATTCTGGATGTCGTCCCCATCAATATATTGCCATTCACAACATGTTCTTGTAAATAAAATAAATTTTTGACTAATGACTGTGGCAAGCCCGCTAAATCAACATGTTCATTGAGATGTGTATACAATATCATATAACCTTGGTTTTTTATGAGCCTTTTGATAATACTAGGATTCAACTGTTTGGTAAGTTCATTAATATCTAAAATATGTTCTTGTCCCCAAGCATTAATAAATCGAATAAACTCCCACATTTTCCGACCATCACGAAATTCAATTGGAAAAAGAAGTTCATTCCCATCATCATATATTGGATCTTTAGTCCCGTAATATTTTGTGCGTTTAATAAGCCATTGTAATCCTAATTTTAATTTGTTTGTTATTGATGGGTGTGAATTTTGACCAATGATATGGGTTGTTTTCCCGATCCAGAAATACTCACAACCAGCTTCAACCGATAGATCTAAATGATATGCATCATGACTAGGATCATCTCCTTTCATATTAGGGTAGTTACCTAGTTTTTGAAGATTTAAACCAACTCCGTGATTGACCCAAACAGGGATCTTTGTTGAACATTTTTGCAGCTCATTCAATCCAGCATCTGCCAGGCTTCTATCGAAGCCACCCAAGTCAAAATTACCCCAAGAATGCATCGTATCAATATGGCCACTCTTCCATAATTCACGAATGATAGGTGCAAATTTACTTTTTCTGGTTGTGATACCTTCAAAATATGAAAGTTGCGGTTTGTTTGAGTTTGTATAAAACCAAAAACTGTTTCCAACTTCTAACCCTAAGCCATTACCAAAGATTGTATTAGATGAACTATTAAAATAATTCATAATCTCTTTAAAAGAATCAACAGAACTTGCATTATCAATATCGCTGGATATTGCAACCGCGCAATGAGCAGGAAATGGGAATTCCCTAAGAGCAACATTTGCCTTATTCATAACCCAATAATTCAATATTTTCTTGTAGTAGGGACAAAACCTGATTGGTTTCGTGATTATGAATTTCTTTTTTCCATCGCCCTGAATTTGATTTTGTTAAATCCATTTCAAGTAACTGAGCTTCCCATGGAAGCTCTAAGAAAGAACAGATATTTTTTAACTCCTTTTCCGGTGTACGGGTTAAATCTTCCAATTTAATCTGTATCCAACGATTCACTGGTAACTTTGTTTGGATCTCAAGCCAATGGGACATTATATCATTATATATGATTGCTACTTTACTTTTATCATTTGGCATCCATGGTTGGTTTGCAAGCGAAGTGACTACATCTCTTGGGTCTCGGATAATCGAAATAAATTTTGCATCAGGTAAAATTTGTAACAAATCATTAGCAAAGAGAATATTCCATGTGTTATCTTCTATAAAAAAATCTTTTTTCTGGTGCTTTAAAAAATCTTTAATAAGATTTGAAATAAATTTTTTAAAAACTGGTTGGAGTTCTGATTTGGTTGCAAATGAAGCATATCTAATCTTTGGATGTAATGTGTAACTATCCATACCCAATCTATTAGCAGAATACGTAAAGTCTGTTAGCTCATTAATTAAAGTGTCTACATGATGTAAGTATGAAGGTATTGATCTACTAAGTTCTAAATCTAAATACACTTTTGGTGTAATTGGTATTCCAAATATTGAAAATATTCTTAATAAATAATGAATTGACTTATCTACTATTGATTTAGATGAAAGGGAGTATAAAAAGGATTCTAATCTTTTTAGTTTTTGATCTGCTAAATAGGGAGACCAGCTACTAGAAAAACTATTGTAATAATCTATGACTCCTTCTGGCTCTATAGTAATCTTGTATTCAGTCGGCAAGGTCGCAACCTGAGAATGGGAAGCTATAATTCTGCGTAAAATAGATGTGCCACAGCGCCCAGTACCGCCAATAAAACCTATATTTAATTTTTTAGCCAATGAGTAAAATCTTTATCTAACAGAGTTGATAATAACTGAATGTCATCATGAAAAAATTCATTCATTTTGATTAACAGTTGATTATCTAACAACTTATGTTTTCCCTGTTTAATATTTGATGAATGAATTTTATTTGCAATACCGAATTGCTTTGTAATACCCAAAGCTTTTTTCATCCCGAAAGCTTTATTTATCATTTTTGTAACAAATAAATTTTTGATAGTTTGAGTTGGATTATGAATTACAAAGTTTGTCTGGTAGTGTGAATCTAGATTTAAAAACTCAAGTACACTTTGAAATTCTTTTTTTGGATTTTTATCCAGATCTTCAAAAATTATAAAATGTACTTTTTTATGATCCACTATTGAAAGCAACTGTTCTATTTGCTCTCCAAATTTTGCAATGTTACCATAACAAATTAATTTATTATCTGGGCAGCCGGCTGGCACATGTTTACCTTCTTGCCTGTCATCTAAATAATCCCATGCTGTTTCAAAATTTGTTTCTGTTTCACCAAACATTTTTAATGCAAGCTGATGATAAGAATAAGCAACTTCTTTAGGATTTCTAAGCATAACTATGAATCTAACATCTTTATTAAAAGCCAATATATTTGGAACCGCAACTTTTGAATAAAGATAAAGCGTTGATGCTTCCCCAATAGCATTGGCCTTTTTATCTACTGATGAAAAACAATCTAAGTACTCTTGCATTTTACGGATACCACCGTTATTAATATCTTTGCTGAAATAATGTGGTTCCTTTGGATTGGAAATAATGATATCAGGATGACTCGATAAATACACTGACATGGATGTGGTACCGCACTTTGGTGCTCCTATAATAAAAAAATTAGGTTGAAGCCCATTCATTCATCATCACCAATCATTTCTGCGACCATACCTGTTTTTATCAGTTTTGATGATAAAACAAGAATCGGATAAAGTGCTGTAATTATCAGATTAACTCCCCAATGATCATTTAAGAGTAGAGAAGCAAAATATCCAGAAAACATCATGATACCGATAGCAGTTAACTTGCTCCATTCCAAATCAATTGGATATAATTTTGTATTCATCAGATAAATCATGATAAACATAGCCATAAAAGAAAAGCAAGTTGCTACTGCAGCACCTTTTGCACCATAATGAGGAATTAGTAAAAAACACAGTATAATGTTCGTCACTGCGCCTACTCCCCGTGTCCAGGCTGCAACCCCAGGACGGTTTTTTAAAAATAATCCAGGAGTTTGTAGCACATAAAACCCATAAAATACATATCCCAGTCCTATCCAAGGAACGATTGAAAGAGAAGATTGAAAATCTTCTCCTAAAAATGAATACCCCATAATTTTTATTTTTATAAAATCATCAGCCCACAATACCAAAAGAAGCCAAATAAATCCCAATATTGCTACAACAAAAGTGGTGATCCTGCTAAATAATTGATTTTTTTCTCCTTGTTTTCCTTCTTCCAAAAAATAAGGTTGCCAACCATAATTAAAAGCAGTCACTGCGAGCATCATTAACATACTAACTTTATACCCAGCATTATAAATACCAACTGTTGAAAGATCTGTAAGCATTTTTAGAATATATCTATCAGCTAGTTCCATAGTCATAGAAAAAAGCCCTGCAGGCAAAAAAGGGACAGCAAAAGAAAGAATCTTTTTCCAGAGATTGAAGGAAATATCTGCAATAACAAATCGTTTCCAAATAAAAGGAAGGCACAATATCAGAACTATGATAGAAGCAGTCAAATTACTATAGAAAATAGCTTTAATCCCTAAGCCCATTTTTAATATCAAAAAAAGATTTAATCCTATAGTAATACCTACATTAAGTAAACTATATGCTGTAAACAATAATGGTTGATTTTCAGCGCGAAAGCCCAACAAGGGAATTGACCAAATTGTATCCACAACTATAATTACTCCCATGATGGATATGTAACTTGGCTCATTGATTCCAAGTATTATTGGAGAAAGTAATTCATTTGCAAAATGCCAAATAATCAAAAATGGAATTCCCGTCATCACCAGCGAAGTAATAACATTGGATAAAACAGCATTTCTATCATTAGGACTTGCTGGAACATAATATTTTAAAAAAGCTGCACCTAATCCATATCTCATAATAACATTCATGAATCCCAGAAAAGTGTAGAAAAGTGCAACAACACCGTATTCTTCCGTTGTAAAAACATTCGTATAAAGCGGTAATAAAAGGAATGTAACTAATCGGGATATAATATGGCCCAATCCATAAATGAGTGACTGCTTACCAAGACTTTTTAGTGACATTATTATTAAAGTTTAATTTCGATCGTATCTCTGAAAATACCGCTGGAACCAAAATTTTCCTTAAACCTACCTAGCCCCATATTCGGTTCACCATTTACTGTAAAAATGCCAAAATCATAAATCTTGAACTTTTGTTGAATTGCCCAATCAAAAATAGAAAAAAATAGCAAGTTAACGGCTCGGTAATCTTTAAATGATTCATCATGGCTGATATAGAAAGCTAATACGACCTGTTTATTTACTATAAAATTCACAACACCTGCTACCATTTGATTATTAATAAATGCACCAAATAAATTGATTCTTTCAGGGAATCGCTGATGAAGATCCAATAATTCATTTAAATTATGAGTAGGAGTAACACCATGTCTAATATTCAGATTTTTCTCTAATATTTTATAGAAAGTAGCAAAATCATTTGTCTTCTTTACAAGTACTCCTTTTGACTCTGCATTTCGTACTGCTCTTTTATGAGATGATCTAAACTTATCTAGGTTTTGCTGCAATGAGTTTTCTAAAAAAAGTATACTGGTCAAATCTCTTTTTAAATATTTAAATCCTGATTTGAAAAAAGCAAAATCTAAATAATGGGATAAACGCCTTTGGTAAAGTACTGGTGGTAAAGTAATACGAACACCATCAAAATTATTCTTTTTCGCAAATTCTATCAAAAGTGATACTATCTCCATTGCATCGGCTATAGATAAATTCTCTGCCACAACAAATGATCCTACTGTTGAACCAGGGTGAGAAATTAAATACTTGGAGCCTTGTAAATCATGCTCTACAGCTGGTAATACTGAAAATAACTTCCCCTTTTTCTCTATTAAAATACTTTGGTCTTTGAAACGACCTTTCGGATGATAATTTAAAAATCGGCGGAGATGAAATATGGTTCCATTATTACTTTTTCCCACAAAATCATCCCACTGGGATTCTTCTTTTTGATTATATGATTTTAATTCGAACATGAATCTAGTTTAATGGAGTAATTTTTTACTTGTTCCAAAATCTCAATTAAATGTTATTCCTATTGAATGGTGGTTATCACTATTTCTAATTTGGTCATATAATTTACAGGAGTAATTGTTGAATTCTGCTATTGAAAAAATCCATGCCCGCGAGATATTAGATTCTCGCGGGAATCCAACCGTAGAGGTTGATATTTTTCTCACAAATAATATTTTAGGGCGGGCGGCAGTCCCTTCAGGTGCATCCACTGGTGATCATGAGGCTATTGAAATGCGGGATGGCGATCATAAAAGATATATGGGTAAAGGCGTACGATCTGCAATTACACATATTAATTCTACTATAGCTAGTGCACTGAAAGGTATGGATGTAACTAATCAAGTAGAAATAGATCAATTAATGATTCGATTAGATGGCACAGATAATAAATCCAACCTTGGAGCTAATGCATTATTGGGTGTATCAATGGCTGCTGCACACGCTGGCGCAAAAGTAACAGGTCGACCTCTTTACCATTATTTAGGCGGAGACAAAGCAAGAATACTTCCTGTTCCCATGATGAATATTCTTAATGGTGGCAGTCATGCAGATAATACAGTAGATATCCAGGAATTTATGATTTTCCCATTTGGTGCAAATACATTTTCTGAGGCTCTGCAGATGGGAACAGAAGTTTTTCACTGTTTGAAATCCGTACTCAAATCTAAAGAAATGAATACAGCAGTTGGAGATGAAGGAGGCTTTGCACCTAATTTATCATCTAACGAAGAAGCTATTGAGGTAATATTAGAGGCAATTGTAAAATCAGGATATAAATCAGGAAAAGATCTGTATATAGCATTGGATGTAGCAGCTAGTGAATTATATAAGGATGGAAAGTATCATTTAGAATCTGAAGGTAAATCACTTTCATCTACAGAAATGGTGCAATATCTTGGGAGCTTAGCTACCAAGTACCCTATCGTTTCTATTGAAGATGGCCTGCATGAAGATGATTGGTCAGGGTGGAATTATTTTACATCAGAATTTGGAGAAAAAATTCAAATTGTTGGAGATGATTTGACGGTTACTAATATTAATCGCTTAGAACGTGCTATTAATGAAAATAGTATGAATGGGATCCTTATCAAACTAAATCAAATTGGTACTGTAACAGAAACAATTCAAGCTGTGGAAATGGCAAGAAACGCAGAATACGGTGCAATAATTTCTCATCGATCTGGTGAGACAGAAGATACTACTATTGCAGATTTCGCTGTTGCCATGGGCATGGGGCAAATCAAAACTGGCTCTGCTTCTCGCACGGATAGGGTTTGTAAATACAATCAGCTTATAAGAATTGAGGAAGAATTAGGGACATCAGCAAGGTTTGCCACAATCGATGTTCTAGGGCATTCTAAATGATACAATATTCAAAAATGAAAAGACAAGGCGAACCAAAAACAATTAAATACCAAATTGCTGAAACACAGCGTCAATTCGTGCGCGGTATATTGTTATTGATAGGTATCACATTACTGATCATTTTCATTTTTGGAGACCACGGGCTATTCCAACTTTATACACTTAAACAAGAAAGAGTGCAAATTCAGAAAAAAATTGGTGAATTGAGGGCCAATAGGGAAACACTTATCGCTGAAAAAAACAGATTGGAGAATGATCTAGAATATATTGAAAAATTGGCCCGTGAACGATTTAGGATGGCAAAGCCAGGAGAAAAAGTTTTTAAAGTAATACCAAAAATAACTGAAAAACCTTAGAAGTAATAAATTTTAAACGTTTATTTTAATTTCTGATAATACCTTTTTCTTTAAGAAAGCATCTAAATAGATTTCGACTCTACGGTTTATGGCTCGAGCTTTTCTCTTTTCTTCTGGATTACGAATAGAACCGACATCAATAATAGGTCGGAATTCACCATATCCCATGGCAGAAAAATATTTTTCAGGCATAGCAGCATATTTATTCATAATTCGCACTAAATTCAAGGACCTAGCTGCTGATAGTTCCCAGTTACTAGGATAATCCGAATTTGGTGGTAATTTTTCATCATCTGTATGTCCTTCACACCGTACTTCCACATTCAATTGAGAGCCTCGATTATGAATTAATTCTAATATATTGGCATAACCGGCATCATCAAATATATTGATTACTTCTGATTCCCTAATAATTTTACCAATTTGATGTATTACAGGATAATATTCAGGTTCAACGTCTGCTGCAGTAGATTTAAATAAATTTCCACGAATTGTGATTTTAATACCTTTTGTGACTCTATCAACAGATACAGTAGCGGAGCTTAAATCATCATTCATTTTTTCATAAGTATCATCCAACAGTTTATTAATAACTGCATCAATCTGTTTTTCCGCATCATTGAGAATTACAAGCAATAAAACAAAAAATGTAAGCAATAATGTGACCATATCTGCAAATGTTAATGCCCATGCAGTAGCTTTAGCTTTCCTTTCATCCATGGAAACAGGCTGACGAAATTGCGTCAAAATATTACCCTTCTTCGTCTTTGTTTACTTTTTCTTCCTCTAGTTTTTCCTTTACGGCTGATAAGGAAGATTGAGGTTTATCTTCAATTATAATGTCTTCGGGCTTATAGCGTACATAAGCAGGAACAAATGTCAGAAGTTTCTCTTTAATTAAAATAGGATGTTCTCGAGCATGAATACTGATAATACCTTCAACAACAATACTTTTCAACATCATTTCATTTTCGGAACGCCGTTTGAGTTTCCCGCCAATTGGGAGAAAAATCATGTTAGCCATAAATACACCATAGAAGGTTGTTATTAAAGCTAAACCCATCCCGGATAATAATTCTGCAAAACGATCTGCTATATCATAAGATGTTGCCATTGCAGTAGTGATTTCACCGCCTGCAAAATTGTTCATCATTACAATAAGACCTAATACAGTTCCTAACATTCCAAATGCCGGTGCATAGGACCCCATATAAAGAAATAATTCCTGCCCAGCTATATGCCTGTTTTGAATATTATTCATTTCAAGATTCAAAAAGGTTCGAAGACGAGAAGATTCTCTTTCATTGATAGCTAACTCAATCCCATTTTTAAAAAACCCTTCACGCATGTTTGGCAATTCTTTTTCTAATGAAAGTAACCCATTTTTGCGAGCTTTTTGTGCTTTTTCAACAATTTCATTAATGGTCCCAACATAATTGTAATCTTCGCCTTTAAAAACATTTTTCAAAATATTAAATAAATTGCCTACTGCTTTTAAAGGAAGATTAACCATAGTAGCAGCAAAGGTCCCACCAACAACAATTAGCAAAGAATTAAAATTAAAAAACCAAAATAATTTTCCACCACTTTGCACAACACCAATCACAATAATGCTTATGCCAGCTAAGAAACCAATCAAAGTCCCTAAATCAGTTGTGCCTTTTTGATTATCCATATTTTTATTAAAATAGATTTAATAGAAGGTAAAATTAAGAAAGTCCCCAAAAAAGTGAATCAATCTTTTTTCCTTGAACGGGAGATGGATTGACTGCCTTTGTATAAACGATCATTTTCCTCCTCACTTAAACTGTCAAATCCTTCGCGGTGGATCTTATCTAAAATTCGATCAATGTCTAGTTCGATGGCTTGCTGTTCCGAGAACTTTTTTTCTTGTTGTTGCACTTTGTATTCCATGGTCCGTTTGCGAATACTGAACCAAAGATCATTCAAACGAACAGGCTTTTTTAATACAAAGTAGCCTATTACCATGCCCGATAAATGTGTAAGATGACTTATTTGGGAGCCTCCATCAAAAGACGATATAAAAGCAATGGTGCCAATACCAATTATAAACCATAATGATTTAATAGGAATGATTCCATAAAGATAAATTGTTCGATTTGGATAAGTAAGCCCATATGCTAGAAGAATACCGTAAACAGCCCCACTGGCTCCAACTATTGGCGTTATTGAATCAAGGCCAAAAAGCATGGTGAGCAGACCTGCTCCAATGCCAGTAATAAAATAAAATCTCAAAAAATGAACTTTACCCCATAGCCTTTCTAATTCGCTACCAAACATCCATAGTACAAACATATTAATGAGTACGTGCCAAACCCCTCCATGGAAAAACAAATAAGTGAAGGGCTGCCATAACATAAACTGGGACCAGACCAGTTTAGGAACCAGTCCGAATAATGGAAAGAATAGTGACTCTGCACCAGAGATGGTTTGCAGTACAAATATACCAAAATTTATAGAAACAAGTATCTTGATCGCATCTGTAAATATTGATGGTTTATATGAAAATTGGCTTGGGTTTGATTGAAATTGATATCTCATAGGCTTTTGAAATTAAGTAATTCATTGGTTTGGAAATAGTTCCATAGCTTCAATTTATAGCTTTATATAATTTATATAAATTCGATGTACATTTTTACATCAGATTATGATTGAATATTTAATTATTTAAAATTTTTCTAGCCACCCCCATAGATTTCATTTTATCCAAATTGTCAAAATGATAGCGAAGTAATGTCCAAAGATAATCGCTGATAATTTTCAAATCAATCGGAGTAATCTCCTCTCTCGGTAATTTCGTTATATCTTCTGATAAAAGACTCGCTAAAATAATTCCACTATTAGGGCCTAGATTTGGATCAGGAAGTATCACTCCGGGTAATTCTCTTTGGTCCAAGTTTGGTTGGAAGCCTAAGTGAGATAACAAGCTACATTCATAGAACCAGAATAATAAATTTGGATCAACTTCGCCATGGTTATAAGCTCTCAGTACATCGACAAGTATTGAAAATAGCCCAGGATGTGGATCATCATCATGGATTGTTCTTTCCGTCATTTCTAAAATAGCCATGGCTAGTGTGACTGATTTTAAATCATCTAAAATTCTGGACCACGATTCCCGAAAATTAACTTTAGAGAGTACTTGTAATGCCCGATTTGATTTTTGGTGATATATTATATCGATAAAACTAATTGGTTGAAACTGGGCAGATTTCGGTGAGGTTTTTGTACGGGCCCCTTTTACAATTAGACTTACCTTACCTTGGTCTTTTGTAAAACATCTGGCAATTAGAGATGTATCACCATATGGGAATGAATTTAAAACAATGGCAGGAGTATGAATAATCAAGTTAAATTAATTAAGTTTTTTTCGATTTTTCTTATAAAAAA